>JGI25318J35512_1000108_pt1 | contig 67634 bp, 54 predicted proteins | sample AutmiccommunBRH9_FD_35512 | JGI IMG/M metagenome (IMG submission 35512)
AACTTAAAGTGTTGTAGGTGGGAAGCGAAGCTTTCCGCTTACAACCTGTTGGACGAGGCCGTGCGGAAAGGCGCGCCCGGGGCTAATGGGTTTTGTAGTGGTGGCGGTCTTCTCGGAGGATGAGCCAACGGGCTTTGCTGGTGGACTTTCGCTTGCCACACGCGTGCTTGGTGAGGACGGTGCCAAGGGCTTCGAGGCCGTTTGGGGATGCGGGCTGGGGTTTGGACACAGAGGCACCGCGCCCGCGCCCAAATCGCGCGGGAATCGGATGTGCGGCTTGGCCTGATTCAGTTCGCGTCATCTTTACGGCGGATGTTCGGGGCGTGGCAGAGCCGGGATCTCTCGCCCGCTCATGGGCTGGCCGCAGCGAGGGCAACTCGGCACTGCTTCGGGCGGAGTGATTGTGGCCAGCAGCGCTTCCAGGCACCACAGGGTCGCCCGCACTTGCTGCCCGGCCAACTGCAAGGCTTCTTTGACCAGGGGCAAGAGCCGCTTCTTCACCCCGTGCGCAAAGATTCCGTAGTGCCGGATCTTGACGAATGCCTTTGGCAGAACGTGATCGAGGAAGCGCCGCAGGAACTCCACTGCATCGAGGGTGAGCCGCTTGGTCCGTCCGTCGCGCCAGTCGCGATAGCGGAAGGTCACCGTCCCCGCTCGCGTATCGATCGCCTCCAGACGCCGTTCGTCGAGAGCCACTTTGCTGACGTAACGGGCCAGATACAACAGCAGCGAACGGGGATCGCCCCGCGGAGCGGTCACATACACATGCCAGTGCTTGGGCAGTGGCTGTGCTGGCAAGGATAACTTCTGCTTCTCCAGTTGCGCAAACACCTTCGCCCGGTAGACCCTTGCAAGGCTGCGGGCCTCGAACAGGTACTTTTTCAAGGGGTGCCAGCGCCCCGTGCGTTCTTCCCAGCCGCCCGCCGTGACCAGGAAGTGTACGTGCGGATGATAGTGCAGATTGCGGCCCCAGGTGTGCAGCACCCCGATCATGCCCAGTTGCAGGCCCCGGCGCCGGGCAAAGGCGCTCAGCGTCTGATTCGCCGCCGCGAAGAGAACGCGGTAGAGCCCTTCGGGAGCATGACGGTGACAGCGCGCCAGCGGCTCGGGCAAGGTGAAGACCACGTGATGATAGCCCACCGCCGGCAACTCCTGCAGGCGTGCGCGCAGCCAGGCCTGCTGCCGTCCGCTTTGACAGCGCGGGCAGTGTCGATTGCGGCAACTGTGGTAGACAAAATGGTGATGCCCGCAGCGCGGACAATCCCACCGTCGCCCTCCGAGCTGTTCGGTCCGGCAGGACACGATCGCTTCCAATGCCCGGTGCTGGTGCCCCGGCAACGGACCCTGCCGCTGCCGCAGGGCGGCACCGAAGGACTCTACCACCGTCGCCAGACGCAACGGCGGGCAGGACATCGGTCCGCCCTAGCGCTTGATCAGCACGTCCAGATTCTGCGCGCTGAGCAAGTCCAGCGAACTGCGCCAGCTCTCCTGGCCTCGTCTCGAGAGATGCAGATAGCGCGCCGTGGTGTGCAGGTGCGCGTGGCCCAGCAATCGCTGGATCACCGCCAGGTTCACCCCGTTGTCCAGCAAGTGCGTCGCAAAACTGTGTCGCAACAGGTGGATGCCGCCCGTCTTGGCAATGCCCGCTCGTTGCGCCGCTGCCTTGTACATGTACTGACCCGCCGCCACGCTCATCGGCCCTTGGCCGTAACGCCCCATGAACAACCAGTCGCTCAGCTGCTCCCGACGCCAGTGCGCCCGCAACTCTGCTAGTAACCCCGGCGAAAGCAGCGTGTAGCGATCCTTCTTGCCCTTGCCCGAGTCCACTCGGATCTGCCCGCGTTCCGAGTCGATGTGCCGTGCCCGCAGCTCGACCGCCTCGCCCACCCGAAGGCCCGTTGCATACACCGTCATCAGAAACGTGCGATGGTGCGGCTTGCGAGCCGCCTTCAGCAACCGCTCCACTTCCTCCACGGAGAGCACCTGCGGCAGCTTCCACCCGCTGCGGGGGCGCGGAATCATCACCGTCAACTGCTCCCGGGGCACCCCCAGGATCAGGACCCAGAACTTGCGCACCGCGTTGATCGCCACGTTGCACGTGCTCCACGCCAGCTTGCGCTCGATCACCAAGTGGTAGAGCCATGCCTGTACTTCCTCCGGCCGCAGTTGCGCCGGCGAGCGCCCATGGTAAGCGGCTAAGTCCGCCACCCACGAAACGTAACTTGTGATGGTCCGTTGAGAACATCCTCGAATGCTCAGCGCCTCTATGTAGCGCTGGCGTAATGACGTCGCATTTTTTTGTTCTTCATAGCGCCCGACAGCTTAGGCTCCCAGCCCGCCTCAAGCAAGCCCCCCCCGCCGCGCCCCGCGCGGCTTCGTTCAACAATATTATTGGGGGGACTTTCCCTTTTCGGGAAGCATACGTCGAGGAGAAATTCGGTAAGTCATTGATAATCTGCTGGCTGGAGGTTTTCACATGAAGAGGGCGAAGACTTATGGGGACCGAAGTGCTTGGGGGACTGGTCGCGAGTCCCCCAAGTTACAAAATTTCGCGAAAAGGGACGTTTTTAGTCCCCTAAGGCGCGTTCGTGGGACTTTTTCAGTCCCCATAAGAGCTCCGGAGCAAACTTTCGTCTTGCCCAAATAGCGTAAAGATTCCATGTGAACGTATGAGCATCTGTCAGTCAGGGGAGATTTCGTTCCGTTGGAATGATGTAAAAGAAGCGGTGGGACAGATTCGATGGTTAGGTGACCATCAGCGTCCCCACTTCCTTCGATGGATTCGTCAGTTTGTCCAGTCAGAGGCCGGTGGAATGCAGGATCCAGAAGAGGCACGGAAGCGTTTTCTAGAGTCAGTGGCGACACGAGATCGGGTTACGGATTGGCAGATTGAGCAAGCCGGAAAAGCGGTGCTTTGGTGGCAGAGTCGGGTGAGGGCGAACGATCCGGAACCCGGGGTTACGGGTTCGTGGGAAACGGTGCGGAAAGTGGTCGTGGAACGATTGCGCAAACGCGACTATGCTTATCGGACCGAGCAAACTTACCTTCGTTGGATGGAACGGTTTAGGGAGTTTTCGCGAAATAAGGCTCCAACGCATGTGAAAACAGCGGACGTGCGCCGTTTCCTGACGCATCTGGCGGTGCGGGATGAAGTGGTCGCGGCGACGCAGGATCAGGCTTTCCATGCCCTTCGTTTTCTTTTCGTTGAAGTCTTGGGAAAGGAATTTGCGGAGCTGGAAGGGACCGTTCGCGCGCAGCGAAAGGAGAAGGTGCCAGTGGTTTTGACGCCGGAGGAGGTGGGGCGGTTACTGGTTGAGGTGCCCCTTGCTTATCGTCTGATGTCCGAGCTTTATTACGGAACAGGGATGCGCTTGTCTGAAGGAGTGCGTTTGCGGGTGAAGGACCTCGACTTTGGCAATGGCTATATCGTGGTGCGTCAGGGCAAGGGCGGAAAGGACCGGCGGGTGCCTTTGCCTCAGCGATTGGTGAAGCCCTTGGGGGAACGGATTGAAGTTTTGCGGCAGCTGCATGCGGAGGACCGTGCGGCGGGGGTTGCCGGAGTCTATTTACCGGAAGCTCTTCTCCGGAAGTATCCCAAAGCGGGCACGGAGTTTGGCTGGCAATGGCTCTGGCCGATGAAGCGCTTGTCGGTCGATCCCAGAGCGGGCGTGCCGCGACGGCACCATGTGGATGCGAAGCTGCTGCAACGTGCGATCCGAAGTGCCGCCCAGCAAGCGAAGTTTGAAAAGCGGGTGACCCCACATGTGCTGCGGCATTCATTCGCCACCCATTTGCTGGAGGCGGGATCCGACATTCGGACAGTACAGGAGTTGCTGGGGCATGCGCGCGTGGAGACGACGATGATTTATACACATGTGCTCGCCAAGAACGGCTCCGGGGTGGTGAGCCCTCTGGATCGACTTTCGTGACATGCTGATCCGAAATCAACGGCAGCACCGAGGGAAGGATGGCAATGCCCAGCCGGTCAAACACGCTGCCGCCCTTGGTCGTCCGTCGAGGGAATGGCAGGCGATTGGGAGCGAAGAGAGGGACTGGAGAGGACCGGGGCATGCGCCGCGGGAGAGGGCGAGGGGCAGCGGGGTGGCAATGCCCGTTCGCACGGGAGATTGAGCGCGGGGCGGGCTGGCGGGTCAATCGGCTTTTTGAAAAAAGGGTAAAGGCGGGGAGGCGTGGTGCTGCGGGCGAAAGCTCGGAAGGAAAGGCACGGTTTGCATTTTGGAAATCCATTCAGAGGAACAGCTCCTTTCCCTCTGGATGCATTGCTCCCTTTCATTACGAGGAAAAGGAGCGATTCCACAGGTGGCGTTTTTTGGGAGTGTCGGACTTCGCCATACCCCGAAGGCGAAGGGGGGGGCGCTCAGGGCTAAAGGCTAAGGCAGCCTACGCCCCAGCCGTCTCTTCACCTTCTCCGCTGCGGGAAGTGGAGAACCATTGCTGGGTGGTTTCGCGATAGAACCAGCGGAGATTGCCGGGGCGGGTGCCGCGGAGGTAGTAGAGCCAGTCGTCGGTGTCGTATTGATAGATCCAGGGATAAAAAATGGCGTTGGTGGCGGTCCAACCGAGATCGGTCATGAACCAGTAGGTGATGCTCTGGTGGGCCACTTCGGGGTAGAGCCAGCCGTGCTCCTGATGGTAAACCCAGCGGTGATCGTAAAAGGTCCAGAAGCCGCCAAACCAGCTGCTTTCGTAATAGCGTTCGGTGTCGGTGGCGGCATCGGCCCAGATCCGGGCGACGGCGTGGGAGTCCCGTCGTTGCGGGTCAAAATCAACCTCCACGCCGGCATCGATAAGCGCCTGGAGCTGGGTGCTCGCGGGGGTGTTTTTTCGGAGGTCCAACAAGTTCTCCGTAATGAAGAGCCGGTTCAGGCTTTCCATTCCGAGGAGGGGAGAAAGGTCGGTCACCAGATTGCCGGGCAGGTGGAGCACCCGGAGTTTTGGTAAATCGCTCAGGGGCGAGAGGTCCGTGATCAGCTGGTTCGGCGCGGAAAAGCCTTGTAAATCAGTGGCCACTTCCAGCCCTGAGAGGTCTGAAACGGTGAATTCACTGAGTACGATCGAGCTGACGCCGGTAAAATCAGCCGCATAAAGAGCGGCACCACGGGGTTTCCCCAGCGAGCGGGCAATGGCGTCGCGCAGGTTGGCGTCGGCAAAGGCCAAGCCATCCTGAACAATCGTCACGGGAATTTCGAGGGTGGGGGTGTTGGCGGCATTGGATTGAATGGTCAGGGTGGCGGTGGGTGCGTCGCCCAGCCCGGCCAGATCGGTGATGTGCAGCGTGATCCGGCCATCACTTTCGCCGGCAATCGATCCCGAACTGTCGGTCGGAACCAGCCATGCCGCGTCGCTGCTCACGGAGAACTCCAGTGTTTCCGCTGCGTCATTGGTCACCGTGAAGTCCGCATCAAAGTCCCCTCCGTAGCGTCCATCGAGCCGCAGGACGGTGTGGTCGGTTATGATGTAAGGCGAATGGTCGCGAAACTCATGGATCAAATCAAAGGTGCCGTTCCCGTCGATGTAATCGCCGATGGAGATCCAATAGCGGGTAGCTCCCGAGACAGTGACTCGGGTCTCGCCCCAGACGCTGACGAAAGACTCGAGGACCTCGAGCGTCGGCAGGCTTTCACCGCGAAGGACATGGGCTCTAAGGCTGACGCCACCATCGATCACTTCGAGTCGGAGGATGCCGTCCTCGGGAGCGGTGAAGGAGTACCAGACGGAGGTGGTGGAATCGTCTTCAGCGATTTCCCCATTCTCGAGGCTCGCTCCGACGGTTGTTCCGCTGATGGAGCCGGCCAGCGCGCTCAACTCAATCGCATTGGCGAAGGCGTCATTGGGCGGCGGGGACACATCTGCCCACAGCGGCGATGTGGAAAGGAAGGCGACGAGGATCGCGAGTACAGGCGCGAGCGGAAGGACAGGGAAGTGGAGCCGTTGCATGCGGAGACATGACTAATCGAACGCCTTGAGGTCAAGTCCCCATGACTTTGGGTGGCATCGGAGGAGTCGATCGCCTCGCTCTGTCGCCGGAATGCGCTCGGCGGGCGGATCAACCTGGATCTGCACCTTTGCTCAGGATGCCTCGGGGTGATTGGGTTTGCGCTGGTGTAAGGCGAGGGTGTTTCCGTCGGGATCCGCCACCAAGGCCATTCGGCAGATCGAGAAATCCTGAATCTCCATTACGATGGACACTTGGTGGGCTTTGAGGTGGGCAATGGCTGCGTCGAGGTCCTCCACTTCGAGGCACATCCCGCCGCCGTTTGGATCGGGTTTCCATTGCTCCGAGGCTTTCGCCAGGGCGAGGGTTTGTCCCGCGAGATCATATTCGAGCCAGCCGAGTTCGCCTTCGTGCTCGAACGTGAGGGTTTCCTGCAATCCGAGGATTTCGCCGTAGAACCTGCGGGCTTGGGCGAAATCCGTCACGGGGTAGCCAACAAAGGCCAGTTCTTTAAGTCCGATTCCTTGCATGTCTATGAGGGGATGGGAGTTTGTTGTGATGGGAATCTGCGTGCGGAGCCGTGCAGGCAAGAAGCCGAAAAATGGAACGGATGCCCCTTCATTTCAAGCACACGATCGAGTTGATGGGAGAGGCCGACTGCGTGGAACGAGCAACTGCAGGCGGAGGCAGAATTACCCCCCGCTGCGGCGTCAAGGCAGAGGGCTGCGCATTTTGGGATCGGCAGAGGCGCAAGCGGACATCACTGTGGCGTGGTTCTGTTTCGCATCTCATTCACGCATCCTTCTTATGAAAATGTACCGTCTGTTTCGCTGTTTGCTCGTTCTGCTTTTTGTAAATTCCTTGCTGTTGGAGTCCACTGCCTCGGCGCAGGCCTTGCCCCAGAATGACGAGGAAGATGATGATGAGTTTATCCTCAGTCCTTTCGAAATCACGACCACTATCGGGGGTTTCGGGGTGACTCCAGGCGGTGCACAGGATATCAACTATTTTCGGAGCCTGTTTGAAGCAGGAGAAATGCCTCCGGCCGATGCCTTTACGGCGGAAGGACTTTTTAGTGAACACGACTTGCCGCTGCCCGGGGCGGACTTGTGTGAGGAAGTGCTCTGCATCGGGGGAGGGGCGACTGAAGCGACCATCATCGCTCTGCCAGACGCGCGTTACCTTGCGCAAATCGGATTCACGTCGGGTATGTCTGCTGCGGGTTTTAAACGGCACCCCTTGAACCTGATCGCAGTGGTCGACAAGTCTGGCTCGATGAGTGGCCAACCGCTGGGGCTCGTGAAGGATAGTTTGCTGGAGATCCTGGCTCAACTGGGCGCGGAGGATCAACTGAGTATCGTGCTCTACGGTGATCGCATCGACACGGTTCTGCCGCCGACCCGGGCAACGGAAGGAAACAAAGGACGGATCCGCACCGTAATCCATGAGATCCAGAGTTCGGGCTTCACTGACATGGAGTCGGGGTTAAAAGAGGCATACGCACTTGCCCGGCGTTCTGCCCCGGCATTTCAAGGGGCTACGCGCTTGATGCTTTTTACGGATGAACAGCCAAACGTGGGTAATACGTCGGCAGAAGGTTTCATGGCGCAGGCGCGTGGCGGTGCGGCCGACAGCATCGGCCTGACAACAATCGGTGTCGGGGTGCACTTTGGGGCGAAGCTTGCGAACCAGATTAGCAGTGTGCGCGGTGGTAATCTTTTCTTCTTTCCCAGTTACGCTTCGATGGTGGAACGGTTCAAAGAGGATTTTGAGCTGATGGTGTCGGAGGTTGCCCATAACATGGTGGTTCGGGTGCGTCCGGAACCGGGTTTTCGGATCGTTGGTGTTTTCGGACTCCCCGGGGATCTCGTGCGATGGGAGGGGGAGAGTATTCTCTTTGAAATTGAAACGCTCTTTTTGAGCCGGAACAAAGGGGCGCTCTACGTAGCGTTTGCTCCCTCAGAGACCGCAATGGAACGTGAATTGAGCGGGAGGGCTGTCGCGCAGGCTAGCTTGTCATACGTCAATAGCGGGTCCCGCGAGCGCGTGTCTTCCGAAGTCGAACTTTCCGTTTCAGAGGAGTCTCGGAACGCGTTGGGCCTCCAGAGGGGCGTGCTCTTGGTGAACGAATACGCCTCGATCCAGAAAGCGCTTCGGCTGGCCTATGAAGAGAATGCCCTCCCCGCTGCCTATCAGGAAATTAAGCAACTGGACGCGCTGTTCTCGGTTGATGCGGACGCAAGCCTGGAAGAGGAGGTTCGTTTGATTAAGGGGCTCCATCAAACGCTCGCCTATCAGGTAGGGGAACGTGAAGCCTTTCTTCCGGGGGCTCCCGAATTGCTTCGTGCTTTGGAGGGGACCTGGGAAGTTCGGAAAAGCGACGTGAGTGGAGAGCACCGCAAAATGCTGGATTGGCTCTTCGACGAAGACGCTGGTTTTCTCATCCATGTATGGCCTGTCGGCTACGCTGCGGTGCTCAACGCCACCGGGACCGAGAGGTTCCTTGAAATGCCTCTCACTTTTCGAGATGAAATTCTGGTCCTGCCATGGGAGGGCGAGGAGGTGTTGTTCACCGTGACCCAGCGAAAGAACAGGCGCACGCTTTTGGCGAAGGATGCCGGACTGCGCATCCGTTTGCGCCCGTCAAAGGTCCATATTGAGGATTATCTTGCCCCCAATGCGGCCGAACGGGATCCCGTATCGGGGCTTCCTCGGTGAGGGGGCGGTATCCCGCGGGGCGAATCACGTTTCAAGAATTCGCGTAGATTCCGAAGATTGGCGGTCAGAAGAAGCGCGGGGGGACAGGCGACAAGGGCTTGGCAATGCGTCCCTTGGTTTCGGCGTTCACCATTCCCGGCGTTCAGCTTCTTAGCCTGCCCGTCCTGAGTAAGAGGCGGTTCCTGTCATAGCTAGGACAGGATTGTCTGCGTGGGCATGCGCTGAGGGGCGCTCAGTCCGGGCGGTTGATCGCGAGCTCCGGGAGCTGCGTGGTGTTGGTACCCAGCAGGCGGATGGCGTAGCGTCCTTCGAGGACGAACAGCACGAAGGCTTCACAGTGAAAGTTGAGATCCGGGATCGGGGTGCGGAGTTGTGAGCGGTAGACTTCTCCGGGGGCGAGCACTGGCGGTAGGGTGGATTTGCCCTCCAGCCACTTCTGATGAACGTCGTCTTGGCGCGCCCATTGTACCGTGAGTGTGACGGGCCACTCTTTGCCCCAGAGGTGGCGGACCAAGGACGCGGGCTGTTCACCGTGGTTGGTCACGGTGATGGTGATGACGGCTTCGTTTGCGGTCCGTTCGACTGATTCCACCACGATCCACAAGGGAAAGCCGCAGACCAGAAAATGTTCCGGATTTGGTGTTTCTGTCGCCAGCAGGTTGTGGTCGAGACACGTCTGGAGGAGCGCCCGCCATTCCCGGCTTTCGCGATTGCCCACACGCCGGACGGGAACGGTATCAAGGGGAAAGGGGTGGGGCAGCTCGGTGTGCGCGGCACAGTGATTGCGCATCAGCCAGAGGCAATCCATGTGCGCGAGCAGAAAGTCCTCGTACCAAAGGCGAAAGGGGCGGATCTCGTGTTGGGTGAAAAATGCTTCCCAGCCGGCTTCCTGCGCCTCAATAAAGTCCTTGTCCGCCACCTGAGTGAAGAAATCGAGGTAGGGCGGGTTCTCGGTCTCCGCCTGATCGTCCATCAGGTGCCACTGGCGGGTGATGAGGGCGCGCGAGAGGGAGACGGTCTGCGCAACCTTGTCGCGCCGGCGCAAATACACCCACGATGCTTCGGCGAATTCCGGCGGCAGCTCCTGGTCCCGAATGTCGAGCAAGTCGACCATGTTGGTCCACATGATCTTAGCGCATCGACGCCGTCCTCACGAAACGCTCCCGTTAAGAATCTCTGCAGGCGTGCCTCGAGTTTCTCGGCATCCTCGGCGGGCGTGCGGGAACCATGCGCCCGTGGCTCCGGATAATCGAGGTTGAGCTTCATGCGGATCGCCGAACCCTCCAGCCAGAGACATGGCGGCACAGACCATCTCACTGCCGGTCCGGGCGGTGGTGGCAATAGATGCGGTGGGGACCTTTTCCGATCGAAAGCGCTGCCGCTCTGATGACCTACTTGAGGATATGAAGCAGCCTACGCACGATCGGGCACTGCACTGGCGGCCTGCCGTTCCCGGATGCGCTGCAGGGCGTCGTCCGTTTCTTTGGAAACTCGCTTAAAGTGGGGCTCCCAGATATCGAAAATATGCATGATTTGCGGCGGCGCTTCAGCCCGGGCCAAATCAAAGATGTGAATGGCGAGAAACACCGCATGAGAGTGTGTCCGATGAAGCTTTAACGCCGGCACCAGGCCGGTGAGCATTTCACTGGCAAGCTCGGGTGGCAGGACGGGCAATTCTCCCTCAGGGGTAATTTCTTTCTGGGCTTCCCGAAAATCTTTCATCTGGCGATCGACCACCAGCATTTGCATGTGGGGATTAACGCTCCCCAGCCGCAGCGCTTCTTCGCGGTAGCGGGCTTCATCATCGTAGTTTTTGTCGACCCGAGAAATGCCCCAGAGCGTTTCCGCTGCCATCAGACGATCGGGATCTTCCGCCGGCACCGCTTGCGCAAGCTCACGCGCCCGTTCGATCTGGTCAGAATGATAGTAGGCCCGGGCATGGAATCCTGTCCATTTTGCCTCGCGGGCAATCTGAATATTCGCCGCAGGTAGCGGTCCCAAGCGTTTGATCGGAATCTCGATCGGCCGGTAGTTCATGCGTTCGACATAATTTTGAAGATTCGCTTCCAGCTGGCGAAATCCAAAGCCGAACACTTGTTTGAAAATGTCCTCTGTGATGACGGGAAATGCGGCCAGTGCGACGTGCTTCTCGCGAAGTTCATGCTTTCCGAACCAGCAATAATGAGCGAAGAGCCATGCGGTAGAACGAAGGTAAATCGATCTGATAGGGTCATTTATCGTTTCTGCATCATGGTGCCCAAAGATATCTGCAAAGTCGACTTTGAAGGGTTTTTGAGCTTGTCGTTGGTAATCCACGTAATGGTCGTGAGGCTTCCCGATCCGAACGATATTTCCCCGCACGTCAGTCGACTGAAACAGGCTCGCGATACCCTCTTTATACCAGAAAGGAGGGTTTTGCTTGTTCAGGTTTCGATGGGTTATTGAGTGAAAGGGTGCATCTCGATGCCACGTTACGAACTGTTCAAATCCAAAGCGTCTCAATGATTTTGAGATGATGTGATTTTCTTCACCGCTAAAGTTCGCCATTTCCTTTTCGCTCTTCACAACCAACCCGATAAGAGGATCTTCCGTGCGAACATAATTCCCGCCAAAGAGCAGTTCCATCGAACGGTTGAAGTAATAAATCTCGCGATGAAGATCCTTCAGTTGCTTTTCCGAACGATTCGAGATGATTTCGACATTGTCGACCTGAAGGAATCGCCAGACATCTTCAGCGTAGGTTGGGGCGAATGACAGCGCGATCATTGCCAGCGTTAGCACGTTTTTTCTCCCAGGCAGTTTGTGCATACGGATCATGCCGGCATGATTAGGGTGGTTTACCCTATGTTCAAGCCTTTGATGCTTTGTTTTTAATGCGGCTCAGGTGGAACCGAAATCGGCATCGGATGTGGTCGAGCTCACAAGGCGGGCTGATAGGAATGGTGGGAGAGGACGCTGGGATTGACAGAAGTTTGTGTGCTGACGTGCTAGGCATCCTACTATGAATCATACTCGCAAATCTGTCTGTTCTCTCTTGGGTCTCGCTGCGTTCGCAGTCTCGGCAAGTGCCAACATCTACCTGGGCGGTGGTCTGGGTGTGGCTGATGGCATTGACGATTTGGATACCGGCACTTCCGCTTCTTTCACCTTCGGTTATGAACTCAACCCGGAATCCCGGACCCGCCATGCATTTGAAGCGACTTTGGTCGGGCATAGCTTCGATGACGACGGCTCTTGGAACGGGGAGCTGACGATGGCGTATGCCATGGCCACCTACCGCTTGACCCAATATTTTCAGTCTCCTGACGTGGGATTCTTCGGTTTTGTTGGGGGAAGCCTCGGTCTGGCCTCGGCTGAGTTGGAGTTGGACTATCCATGGGCACCGGATTTTGAAGATTCCGGAATCCCGGCCGCCCGGATTTTCTTGGGCGTCGGCTATGCGATCACTCCCCATTGGCGGGTTCAGGCAGCGTATAGCCGATTCGCACTGGATGATGCCAAGGACCATGGCGTTACTTTCCTCGAGCGCGGCGGCTACAATTCTTTCGAACTGGGCTTTGATTACGTTTTCTAAAGCCGTCTTTGAATCGCAGTCCTGTTTAAAGGGCCCAGCGGAGGGTGTGATTCCTTCGTTGGGCTCTTGGTTTTGGGGCGTCGGGTGGCACCGTTGAGGTCTCCTGACGAATAGGCGGGATGAACCGCGGTTACTGCCTCCGGCCCCGAAGTCAGCGAGGTTTAGCGGGAGCGTCGGCGTTCGCGGGCCAGTTTCCGCCGGCGGCGGTGCTCGTGGCGCCGTCTCAGGTAGAGGAGTGGGCGCGCCATGTTGACGTTGGCCACAAAAACCGTGCCGCTCTGGATGAAGGCCTGCCGCACGGAGCGGAACGCCCCAAAGATATTCGGCACGCTGGCGGCTTCGGGCTCGGGCACTTGGCGCAAGAGAAGCAGCGACAGGATGACAAATGTCGGGTGAAGAAAGAAGATCAGGCGAAAGACCGTTTGCTCGGCCATCCCGCTCGCAGTCAGTTGCTGCAGAAAAGTCCCCGCGGCGATCGGCGCGATGGCACCGAGCACGGAGGTCGCCGCCAGATGGGTGCTGATCGCCGTGGTCTTGATGTGTGCCGGTGTCAACCGGAGCAAGAGGTTGAAGGAGGATAGCACAACGCCCGCCGAAAATATCCCGCCGCAGAGCCAGACCAGGTAGAGCACCCAGTTGGTTTCGCTGCTGATCCAGACCCAGTTGTAGTTGGAAAGCATCCAGCCGAGGGCGGAAATCGTGAGGATATTTTTATGCCCGTAGCGGTCGATCAGACGCGCCCACCAAGGTGCGGCAAATGCGCCCATGAAGTTGGCCAGCACCACGAGAATTGCCTGCTTGAAAACAGGGAACTCGAGGTGGTTCGCCATGTAGATCGGATTGAATGGACCGGCAAAGTTGAGCCCAAAGGTCAGTAGTGAGGCAAAGACGACAAAGCGCAGAAAGCCGCGTTCAGCCCACAATCCGCCACCTGCGGTTCGGGCTTTTGGGCGTTTCCATCGGGGCTCGGGACGTCCGGTGACGGGAACCTCCGGGGTGATGCGCGTGACGACAAACATGGAGAACAGCCGGAGGATGCCGGCGCTGCCAAAAAGGATCTGATAGCCGAGCAGGCTGGCTTCCATTCGGTTGAGCAGGAACCCGCCAACTGCCGTAAATCCCACCGTGACAAACCCGACGACCTGATTGCGCCGTCCGAAATAGCGAGCGCGGGGGCGGGGCGGGATCCAGTCTTGAATCCATGCGGTCCAGGAGACGCCATTGATGGCCTGCGCCACGCTCAGGCCGAGGAAGATGAAAAATACGAACTGGCTGGTCGCCCGGACATTCTCGATCGGCAGCCAAGACAGGCTGAGGGCAAATCCGCACCAGATAAACGCGGCGAGAAACCCTGGGATCACGGTCAGCGCACGGGTGCCCCAACGGTGAGAAAGCCATGGCATGACGAAGGCTTGAAGCGCGTTTGCCCACGCCGGCAGGGAGACGATGATCCCAAAGAGGGTTTCGCGGAGGCCGAGGACTCCCGAAAAGAAATTTGCGAGAAAGATATTTCCCGGCAGCATCATGAGCACGAAGGGCGTGGCGAGCACACCATCGGTTGTGCACAGTTGCAGATTTCGACGTAGGGGTGCGGGAGAACTGGTGCTTGATTGCTTACTCATCATCATGCTCGTGACGTATCAAGGGGTGCATTCCGTAGGGAATTTGTCGAACCCGGAACGCTGAAGGGTTGCGGTTAAAGCAAGGCGCACTGGCGGATGGAGCATCTGTGATGCACACCACCTTCGAATCATGGGAGCTGTTATTCTGAGGGCTTGTCTCCGGTGGGGTGTTCGATTGGATGGGGGGCGTGAACCCCACACGCCTTACGTTTCTCGGGGCTGCCGGCACGGTGACCGGCTCGCGCCATTTGTTGGAAACACGCAACCGCAAGATTCTGGTCGACTGCGGTTTATTTCAAGGGCCCAAGCGCCTTCGGGAAAAGAACTGGGAACCGTTTCCCCTCGATCCGCGCTCGCTCGATGCGATTATCCTGACGCATGCCCATATCGACCATATCGGGTTCCTGCCGGCGCTGGTGAAAGCCGGTTATGCCGGACCGATTCATTGCACCTCGGCGACGGCGGATCTCGCAGGTATTTTATTACCGGATACCGGACACCTGCAGGAGGAAGAGGCCAAATGGCGCAACAAGAAGGGCCTGACCAAGCACCGGCCGGCCAAGCCGCTCTTTTCGGAGCAGGATGCGCGTGCGGTCCTCCCGCTCCTTCAACCGGTTCCCTACGGAACTCATTTTACGGTGGCACCGGGGGTGCGGGGGAAATTTCGCGACATGGGGCACATTTTGGGAGCGGCCTCGCTCGACCTGAAGTCGACCTACCTCGAACGAACCCGGAAGATCGTCTTCACCGGGGATATCGGGCGTCCAAAAGATGCGATTCTCCGTTCACCGGCGCAGGTCTACAACGTTGATTACCTCGTGATGGAATCCACCTACGGGAATCGCCTCCACGAGCCGTCGGATCCGGTCAATGAACTCGCACGCGTGGTCCGCGAGACAATGGAACGTGAAGGTGTCCTGGTGATCCCGGCCTTTGCGGTCGGTCGGGCGCAGACTCTCTTGTATGTATTGCGGCAGCTGGAGGACGAGGGGCGGATTCCATCGGGGATTCCCGTGTTCCTCGATTCGCCCATGGCGGTGGAAGCCTTGCAAATTCACCGTCGCCACATCGGCGACCTCAACCTGTCCTGCCGTAGGGAGTTCCTCGCTGGAGAGGATCTCTTTCGTCCGCGCAATCTCAACCTCAGTGTCACCCGCGATGATTCCATGCGGATCAATGAGGTGCGCTCGGGAGCGATCATTATCTCAGCCAGTGGCATGGCGACGGGCGGCCGTATCGTCCACCACCTGCGCGAACGTCTGCCGTTTGAGCGCCACACCGTGCTCTTCATCGGCTATCAGGGTGAGGGGACGCGCGGGCGAACGATCGTCGAAGGTAAACCCTCGGTGCGGCTCTTCGGTCAAGATGTCGAAATCAAGGCGCGGATCGAACGGATCGACGGCTTTTCCGGGCACGCGGATTATCAGGAGATGCTGGCGTGGCTGCTCGGTTTCAATCGCCCGCCGGAACGCATTTTCCTCGTTCACGGCGAGCCGGACCGCTCGGCGGCCTTTGCCGAGAAGATTCGTCAACAGTTCAAGTGGGATGCCACCGTCGCGGTCGAAGGTGAACATCCCTTGCTCGATTTTTGAGACTGCTGAGGACTGCCGCCCGCTTTACGCGGTCACTTCAAAGAAGATCCGTTTTCCGGCCTGAATGACCACCGGCAGGTCGCCGAGTGTCAGCTCCCGCATCGCGTTGGTCTCTTTGGTATCGTTGATCTTGACGGAACCTTGCTCGATCAGGCGGCGCGCTTCCTTCTTGCTCGGAAACAAGTTGGTCGCCCCGAGGATGTTGACGAGGGTTTGGTTGTCTGCATCGGCCACCTGCGACCATGTGAAACGCGGCATGTCGTCCGGCCGCTGATTGCGGGAAAATACCTGCTCAAATTGCTCACGCTCATGCTGGCCGCTGCCGGGGCCGTGGATCTTATCGGTCAAGGTCTGGGCGAGGGCTTTCTTGGCCTCCATCGGATGTCCGGCCTGTAGCTCCCGGATCTCGGGTTCTGTCTTGAGGAGCAAGAGACGGTAGTAGTCCCACATCACCGCATCGCTGATCGACATGATTTTGCCGAACATGTCTTTGGGCGAATCATTGAACGCGATGTAGTTGTCCATGCTCTTGGACATCTTCTTCACGCCATCGAGACCCACGAGCAGGGGCATGGTGACGACGATCTGTTCCGGCTGGCCTGCATCCTTCTGGAGGGTGCGGCCCACCAGGCAGTTGAAAAGTTGATCGGTGCCTCCAATCTCGACGTCGGCGCGAATCTCGACCGAGTCGTAACCCTGGACCAGCGGGTAGAGAAATTCGACAATCGAGATCGGCTCGTGAGCGGTGTACCGTTTGGAGAAATCGTCGCGCTCGAGCATCCGGGCCACCGTCATCTTGCGGGCCAGTTGCAGGCAGTGTTCGAATCCGAGCTGGTTAAACCATTTGCCGTTGAAGCAAACCGTGGTCTTCTCGCGATCGAGGATTCGGTAAGCCTGCTCGACATAGGTGCGGGCATTGGTCTCGATTTCTTCCCGGGTGAGGACTGGGCGCGTTGCCGAACGGCCGCTCGGATCGCCAATCAGGGTGGTGAAGTCGCCGATGATGAGGATCGCCTCGTGCCCCAGATCTTGAAACTGACGCAGTTTGTTGAAGACGACCATATGCCCGAATGTGAGGTCGGGGCGGGTCGGATCGACGCCGAGCTTGATCCGGAGCGGACGGTTTTCCGCCAGCTTTTTGATAAGCTCCTCTTCGGAGTGCAGGTCGACGACGTTTTGTTTGAGAATCTCGATCGCTTTCATGTCGGCAAACCCTCAGCCAAGCAGTGACTGGAAAAGGAGCAACGGGAAATCACGGCCGCCTTGGAATCTCGGGATCGGGCGGCGAGGGATCCCGGCTTGCCAATCCGCGCCGCTTCACCTTTTGCTCCTCGATTAACCGATGTTTGACCTCAAACGGATTCTCCGCGCACTGCTGTTTTCCACCAGCGAGCCACTGTCGATCAAGGACGTGCAGGCGGTGATCACCCGTTACCATCATCAGATCGAGGAGGAATTGGCCGAACAGGCAGAAGAGGGGGGAGTCGAGCGAGCGCCGGCTGATGACAGGGGCCAAGGCGTCATGCGCGATTTGTTGGATCAGGTGCCGACCATGCTGACTTCGACGCAAGTGCGGGTGGCGATTGAAGAAATCCAGCATGAACTGGAGGAATCGCGCGATGTCTACCGGATCCAGGAAGGCCCCCAAGGTTATCGTCTGATGATTGCTCCGGATATGGCAGACTGGGTGCGTCTTTTGCGGGATGAACCGCGGCCGCAGCGGCTGAGTCCGGCCCAAATGGAGACCTTGGCAATTGTCGCGTATCGGCAGCCGGTGACGCGGGCGGGGATCGAGGCGGTCCGTGGCGTTTCTTCCGACAGCGCGCTCCATAAACTGGTGGAGCGTGAATTGGTCCAGATCGTGGGCCGGGCGGAACTTCCAGGGCGCCCGATCCAGTACGGCACCACCGATCAGTTTTTGGAATTCTGTGGGATCAAGAGCATCGAAGAGCTTCCTGCCAGCGATGTGCTGTCACCGCATCAGATCACGGAATGGATCCGCCAAGCGACAGCCCCCGAAGCGGCACCCACTAACCGGGATGTGGGCTTGGCCGAAGTGGCGAAACAGACGGGAGCTGCCCGCTCCAATCATCCGGAAGAGTGAAGCACGCGGCGAACCTCCACGGACGCGCGCATTCCGGACTGTTTTTTCACCAAATCTAACGCTTTTAGCCCGGCGGGCCGAGCTCTGAAGGGAAACTGCGGCGATCGGAGCTCGACGCGCGATGCACCGTGCTTTGCCGGTGGAGTGCTGAGCCCGAAGTTTCCGTCCATTTTTTGCGGATTTCGGCGTTTTCTGGGCGGAGCGATCGGCCTTCGAGGCGCGCCTTCTGCCTTTTGAATTCAATGGCCTTCTTCCAGCACCACCCGCGGGCTTAATTTGCGTTAGGATCGGTCCAGATTCGATGTCCTCCCGCCCTCGCGGCTTCGTGCGCGGCGATGAACGCTTCACGGACCGAGTAAAAAGCCCTGGGTGCCGCTGTCCGAACCGCTTACGTCGAGCAAAAGGCTTCGGTCTTCCGCGATTGGAGCCCGCAATCCTAAGCACATAGCTGCACCTCCCGCCTTCCGCGCTCCAGGCGTGGCGTAAATGGCCGGGGGGTGGCGTCCCCGGAGTCACGATCCTCGAGCATGGTGCTGGGGCCCCGCCTCTGCCTCTACCTTCTCCTCGCCCGCAAGCGGCAGCAGGCGGCCTTGGCGAGCGCTCGTGAGGCGGCTGGACCTGCAGGATCGGCGGGCGTTTTTACGTGTCGAACGGCATCATCTGGGTCGGAGGGCGCTCCTCCCGATCCGTGCCGGTGGATGCCTTAAGGTGACGGTGGTGGGATCCGGATACTTGGTTTGAAAGCGGGTGAAAAGGCACCGCTGTAAATCTTTGATTGTCGAATTCCCGATTCCGATTTGTGCTAAGGGCTTATGGACCTCGAATCCCTGCGCAGCGAAATTGACGCGATCGACCGTGAAGTGATTGAGCGCCTGAACAAGCGCGTGCGCTTGGCGAGCGAGATCGGGCAGGTAAAAGTCCAGCAGGGGCAGGCCATTTATGTGCCCAGCCGCGAGGAGGAAGTCTTCCGTCGCCTCGATGCACAAAACGGGGGGCCGCTGACCGAAAAGGCGATTCGTGCCATTTATCGCGAAGTGATTTCCGCAGCGATTGCCTTGGAGAAACCCCAGCAAGTCGCCTATCTCGGACCGGAAGCGACCTATACACACGCCGCGGCTCTCAAGAATTTCGGTTCGAGTATCGACTATACCGCGATGAGCACCGTACCGGATGTTTTCACCGCGGTGGCGAGAGGAGAAGCCGATTACGGTGTTGTCCCAGTGGAAAACTCCACGCACGGAACCGTGATCAGCACGCTTGATATGCTGGTGGAAACGGGGCTGACGATTGTGGCTCAGATCTACCTGGAGATTTCGCACGCGCTGATTGCGCAGTCGCCTATTGCGGAAATCAAAGCAGTCCACTCCAAGGATAATGCCTTGGGCCAGTGCCGCCAATGGCTGGCCCGCCACCTTCCGGGAGTTGACCTTGTCGAATCAACGAGCACCGCGGCCGCGGTGAAACACGCCGCCGAAAACCCCGGCGTTGCGGCGATTGCCAGCCGGGTGGCGGCCCAACTCTACAATGTTCCTATTCAGGCGGAGGCGATTCAGGACCAAATTGATAATGTGACCCGTTTCCTCGTGATCGGGAAACATCCGACTCCCCGCCTCGGGAGCGGGCGCGATCGGTCGAGTTTTGTCTTCACCCTTCCGAATAATAATCCCGGTGCTCTGATCAAGGCACTGTTCCCCTTCAGCATGCGGGGAATCAACATCAGTAAGATTGAATCGCGGCCCAGTCGGAAAAAGCTCTGGGATTACTATTTCTACATCGATGTATCGGGCCATCGCGAAGACCCCGAAGTCGGTGCGGCGATCGACGAGCTGGAGCAGTTTTGCCCCTTCATCAAGTGGCTTGGCAGCTACCCGAACACACGGTTGTGAGTGAGCCGGTCCAGGCACACCTTCATTTGCGGGTAGTGCCTAATGCTGCGCGTTCGGGGGTGATGGGCTGGATGGCCGATGGATGCCTCAAGGTGAAAGTTCAGGCTCCTCCAGACGGAGGCAGAGCAAACGAAGCGGTCTGCAAGACGCTGGCGGCTGCCCTGAATATTCCGCGACGCGCTGTCACCTTGATTGCGGGTGAAAAGAGCCGGCAGAAAACGCTGCTGGTGGTGGGTCTGAGTCATGCCGCGCTCAAGGCGCGCTTGGATGCAACCGGATCCTGAGCGCTTAGAGATTTCGAGTTGGCCCATTCACACCCTGCGCAAAAAGTGGCTGCAGCGGGAATAATCGGGCCACCGCCTTCCTCCCGACGCCTGTGATACAATCGGCGCGAATGACAAGACGACTGACGCCAGTCGGCCTGTGGATGGAAATCAGCGCCCTTGTGCGCCGGCTTTGGGAACGCGGAAAGCATCTCTGCACCTTCAGCGGCACGCCCATGACCACAGGCAATTCATCTGCCACCGTGACGAAATGCCCAAATCGTGCTATCGGTTGGCCGATTGCCGGTGCTTGTTTTAATGCTCCGGGGAAAGCGGTATTCGTAAAATAATACAGTTTGGGTCTGACTGTTTTGCCAACGCTCTCGTCCTTCATGCAACAACGTATCTCAGTGATTTTTGGTGTCCTCCTGGTGCTGGGGCTCTCGGCTTTTGGCGGCTGGTGGGGCATGCGCGGGCGGGAGGAAGCTGAACGCCCGGAACGCCGCCCGGCCGCGGTGCGGGTGGCCGCGGTCGAAGTCGGTTCGATCGAAACGCAGCGCACCTACAGCGGGAGTCTCGAAGCGACTGCTCAATTCATCGTCGCTCCAAAAACCGGCGGGCGGATCGAAGAACTTGCGCTGCGCATAGCCGATAAGGTGACGCGCGGGCAAGTGGTTGCGCGTCTGGATAACGCTGAGCACCAGCAGGCGGTTGCCGGTGCCGAGGCCGAATTTGCGGTGGCGGAAGCGAATTTGATGGAGGCGCGTAATGCCTTGATCACGGCCGAGCGGGAACTGGGTCGTGTCAGCACACTGCGCGAGCGCGGTGTTTCTTCGGAATCCCAGTTTGATGCCGCCCATGCCAATTTCCTTGCGAGGCAATCCCAAACCGTTGTCGCCGATGCACAGTTGACACGGGCCGAATCCGCCTTGGCCACCGCGCGTATCCAGTTAGGCTATACCGAAGTCACCGCCGATTGGAGCGATGACACAGACGAGGAGCGGTTCATCGCCGAGCGTTATGTGAATGAGGGAGACACCGTTTCAGCGAACGATCCGCTGTTTCTGGTGGTGGAATTGGATCCCATCACGGCGGTCATTTTTGTGACGGAGCGGGATTACTCACGATTGCGGGTTGATCAACCAGTGACTTTGCAGACGGATGCCTTTCCGGGGCGCAATTTCGAGGGGCGGATCGTGCGTATTTCTCCCATCTTTAGCACCACTTCCCGACAGGCCCGGGTCGAGATTGAAATCCCCAATGTCAGCCAAATGCTTAAGCCAGGGATGTTTGTCCGCGCCACTGTGGTGCTCGATCGGGTGGAAGACGCGACGATTGTTCCCCGGACCGCCATCACCCGCCGCCAAGATCGGGACGGCGTGTTTGTGCTTTCCGAGGATGGCAATTCCGTGCGGTGGCAACCGGTCGAACTGGGTGTTGAATCGGCCCGACAGGTCGAGGTGAAAAACAGTCCCGAGCTCGGTAAATGGGTGGTGACGCTGGGACAAAGCCTCCTCGACGATGGCAGCGCAGTCCGCCTGCCGGAGGGGCGGGGCGGCCAGTCTGTGGGCGGAGACGCGGGCACACAATGAACCTTCCGAAGTTCAGTGTCAGCCGTCCGGTATTCACCACGATGGTCACGCTCATCGTCGTCATCCTGGGTGCCGTTTCATTGCAGCGCCTGCGGATTGATCTGCTCCCCAATATCGAACTGCCGACCCTTTCCATCCGGACCAACTACGGCGGTGCGAGCCCCGAGGTGATGGAGCAAATGGTCTCGCAAGTGGTGGAGGAGATCGTGGCAGTCGTTCCCGGTATCGAGGAAATCACTTCCTCTTCGTATGAGGGATATAGCGACGTGCGGGTGCGCTTTGGCTGGGGCACCAACATTGATACCGCCGCGCTCGACGTGCAGGCGCGCATCGAGGATGAGATTGGTGAATTGCCTTCCGACGTGCGGCGGCCACGGGTCAACAAGTTCGACATCAATGCCTTTCCGGTCGTCATTTTGGGCATCTCGAGCGAACTGGATCCGGTCGATCTCACACAGCTACTGGAGGAGCAGATCCGCCAACAGTTTGCCCGGATTCCCGGTGTTGCGCAGGTCGATATCTGGGGCGGCTTCAATCGCGAAATCCGGGTCGAGCTCAACGCCGATCGGATCAATGCGCTGGGGCTTCCGCTCGACCGAATCCTCGCTGCGATCGAGGATTCCAATCTGGACCTTCCCGCCGGACAGATCGATGAGGGACATTATGAAGTAACCCTTCGGGCTCCAGCCCAGTTTGTCGACCTCGACGAATTGCGGGACACGGTGCTGCTGATCCGCGATGGTGCGGCCATCACCCTCGGACAGGTGGCTGAGGTGCTCGACACCTACACGCGTCCTTGGCGGATCATTCGGGTCAACGGCGTGCGCGGGCTGCGTGTGGCGATCCGCAAGGAAGCCGATGCCAATACGGTGGAGGTCGCGAAAGCAGTGCTGGCTGCGGTGGATACAATCAACGCTGATTTTCCGCAGGTAAATATCGTCCCGGTGAGCAACCAAGGGGACTTCATTGAACGATCCATCGCCAATGTGGCCCGGTCCGTGTTTTACGGAGGTGGCCTCGCGATTGTCGTATTGCTCTTTTTTTTGCGCAATCTGCGCAGCACCCTGGTCATCTCGCTCTCAATCCCGATTTCGATCATTGCCACTTTCGCGTTGATCTTTTTCAGCGGATTCACGCTCAACCTGATGACGCTGGGCGGGCTCGCACTGGGGGTTGGCATGATGGTCGACAGCTCGATCGTGGTGCTGGAAAACATTTTTCGGCATCGGGATGAAGAAGGAAAACCGCCGCTTCTGGCTTCCGTCGATGCGGCTCGCGAGGTGGGTCCGGCAATCGTCGCCAGCACGATTACGACACTCGTGATCTTTCTGCCGCTTGTTTTCATGCGCGGAGTTTCCGGCGTGCTCTTTCAGGAGCTGGCCTACGTAATCGCCTTTTCGCTGATGTGCTCGCTGCTGGTTTCGTTGAGCCTGGTGCCGATGTTGGCCTCGCGATTACTGAACGACCGGAGCCTGACCCCGCATTCCGAGGCACCAGGCATGATTCGTCGACTGGGTAACCGTATCGGCGGTTATCTGAAGCGGATGGAGGAAGCTTACAGTCGTTTGCTGCGGTGGGTGCTCAGGCGACGGTGGATGACACTGGGCATTTCGGTTGGTTTACTTGTATTGAGTCTTCAATTACGGCCGTTGATTGGCAGCGAATTGCTCCCGCCCAGCGACGAGGGTGAAGTTCGGATCAATGGCCGGATGGATGCGGGAACGCGCCTCGAAGTCGTCGACGAACAAGTGCTCCGGATGAAGGCCATTATTGATGAAAATGTTCCCGAAGTGGTTTCATCAGTCGTCTCATCACAAGGAGGCAGTGGCAGTATTCAGCTTTCGCTTCCGGCCATTTCGCAGCGCGCGCGTTCCAATGTGGAGGTTGCCGACGATTTGCGGGCACTGCTCGAGGGGGAAATCGCGGGCATGGAGGTGCGGGTTCATGCTCCACAGGGTCAGTTCCTGCTCAACCGCTTATTGGGTGATGGAGGGGACGACAGCCTGACGGTGGAAGTGCGCGGATTTGATCTGGATGTTTTGGCGGAGCTTTCCGAGCAGGTTCTTGAGCAGCTGCGCGACGTGGTGGGAATCACCGATGCGGAAATCAGGCAGGAAGATCAAGTCCCTCAGCATCAGATTCAGGTGGATCGGGCAAAAATTGCGGATCTGGGGCTGAGCGTGCGCGAGGTCACCCGTGTATTGGGAACGGCGATTTCGGGATCCGAAGCCGGGGAATTCCGCACGGGCGGCAATTCCTATCGCATCCTCGTGCGGATGGCAGATGCCGAACAGATGACACTCGATGAAGTGCTTGGGCTCACCCTGAGCACCCCGAGCGGCGAGCAGGTCGCTTTTCGCAATCTCGTTTCCTCGGTTCCGGGAGTGGGGCCTCCGCGCATTGATCGGAAACAACAGCAGCGTGTCGCCCGGATCACGGCCAACATCTCAGGGCGGGATCTCGGATCGATTGCAACTGAGGTGGAAGACCGCCTCAGGCGCATTGCCCGGCCCGACGGTTATGTGCTCCAGGTAACGGGCAGCTTTGAGGAACAACAGGAAGCATCGCGTGAACTGATGATGTCCCTCCTTCTGGCAGTCGTCCTCGTTTACATGGTCCTGGCCTGCCAGTATGAATCGCTCCGTAGCCCGCTGGTAGTGATGTTTTCTGTCCCGATGGCTACCATCGGCGTATTGGTGACCCTTTTTCTCACGCATACCACGCTCAATCTGCAGTCGTACATTGGCTGCATCATGCTGGGTGGAATTGTGGTTAATAACGCGATTCTTCTGGTGGATCAGGCCGGGCAGTTGAAGGACCGGGGCATGGCGGTGACAGACGCGGTGGCCGAGGCTGGGCGTCGCCGGTTGCGGCCTATTCTCATGACGACCTTGACCACAGTCCTGGGATTGATGCCTTTGGCCCTGGGAATTGGCGAAGGTGCCGATGCGCAAGCGCCGCTGGCGCGGGCAGTCGTCGGCGGTTTGCTGGGTTCGACGCTGATTACCTTGGTCCTGATTCCGGCCATGTATTCTCTTTTCAATCCCGATCGCCATTCATCCGCGTCGTGAAATTTTCCGCACCTCTTGATTTCGCCCCTTTGTCCATTCTTGCCATCGCCATCCTGACGGGTGGATGCACATCGGTGGACGAATGGTCCGCGTGGGAGCGCGATCCATTACCGGTCACACACTCGGTTGATTCCGTCGAAGTGCCGGCGGATTTTCGCCCCAACCCGGAGACGGCGGAAGTCGTGCCTCCGGATCGTCATGAGGTCTGGCACCTTTCCCTGGAGGAAGCGACCTTGCGGGCGTTGCAGGCAAACAGGGATCTGCGGGCGCAACAGCTCAACCCGGTCATCGCCGGATCCTTCGAGCTCATCGAACGCGGGATCTTCGACCCGCAGGTGTTTGCTGAGTTGAACTATGGTGAAGAACGTGCGGTGGAGGTGGACGCCGGCACCGCGGGACAATATGGACTCAATTCTGAAGATGCTTCGCTGACGCTCGGGATGCGCCAACTGCTGCCGACGGGAACCCAGCTTGAGCTGAGCTATGGCCAGCGTTATTCCCTTTCCAATCGTACGCCCGAACAGCATGAGGCACGGGCTGGCCTTACGGTTACACAGTCGCTGCTGCGTGGCTTGGGACCGTCGGCCAACCTCGTGCGCATTTGGCAGGCGGAACGGGATACCCTTGCGAGCATTTATGAATTGCGTGGGTTTACCGAGCGTCTCGTGGCTGACGTCGAATCTGCCTACTGGCGCTACGTACTCGCGGAGGAACAGATTGCCATCTACGAGAGTTCATTGGATATCGCCCGCCGCCAGCGGGATGAAATCGAGCATCAGATTGACGTCGGGTTGCTCGCGCGGACCGAAGGTGCAGCAGCCCGGGCCGAGGTGGCGTTGCGCCAACAAGCATTGATCGATGCGCGGGGAACCCTTCAAGCCGCCCGGCTGCAATTGGCCTATTTACTCGATTTGGGAGGGGAAGGCGATTTGCAGCGGGCCTTCGTGAGTCTCAGTTCGCCGCGGGCCGAGGTAAATCCGATCACCGACCTCGACTCGCGAATCGTCGTGGCGGGATACCTGCGGCCCGACTTGAACGAAGCACGTCTTCGGCTGGAACGGGACGATCTGCAAACCATCATTACGCGCAATGGGCTGATGCCGCGCCTCGATTTTTTTGTGTCGCTCGGGCAGTCGGGCTATGGCGACCGTTTGGGACAATCAGTCCGCGCCCTTGATGGTGCCTCTTATGATTTTCAGACCGGAGTGACTCTCAGTCACGCTCTGGGAAATCGCACCGCCCAAGCCCGTGATTTTGGAGCCCGGGCTACCCGTCAGCAGGCGCGGCAAGCCCTTGCCAATCTTCAGGTGCGGGTCGAACTGGAAGTGCGATTGGCCGCGACCGAAGTCGAACGGGCCCGCCAGCAAATTGCTGCCAGCGCCATCAGCCGCGAACTTCGCGAACTGGCGGCATCGTCTGAAGTGGAACGTTTTGAAGTCGGCACCAGCACCGCACTACTTGTGGCCCAAGCTCAACGCGATCTGCTGGCGGCGCAGATCGCAGAGATCAAAGCGGTCATCGACTACCGCTTGGCGCTGATTCAGCTCTACCTCGCCGAAGGCACACTCCTTGAACGCCGGGGAATCATCCTCCGGAGTCCCAGCGAACCACTGTAGTCCATCCACCCAAAGTGCTCGATCCCAAAATTGCCCCAGACAAGCTTTATTTGTCAGACAAATAGAGACAAATAGTGGTCGAGCATGGAGCGGGATGAGGGCATGAAAAAGCCCCGCTAAGGCGGGGCTGAAAGTGCACGCTACACGATACCTGTTTTCTTCAGGATTGAGCGCGGTTTGGTTGGGGTAACGCCTGCTGGACTGCTTGAGTGAACTCGTTGCGGGAGATCCCGAGTTGGTAGGTTCGTTCGCCGTTTTGCTGCTGTTCCTGAATGGAGGCCAATGGGACTTGGACGTAGTGCTCGCTCATGCCTTCCATTTCGTCCACTTCAATGTAGGCTCTCAATCGGTCTTCATCGTCGTAAGCGATGCGCGCCAAGGTTCCCAATCGTTCCCCCTGCTGATCAAAAATCGTCACGCCTTGGAGGTCGTCAGCGGTGCGTTGTTGCTGGATGGAATCAGACGAGGCAACTTCGGCGCGCGTGCCTTCACGGAGTTCAACTCCTTGGTCTTTATCGATTGCCCGGGTAAATTCTCCCGATTCCACATCGACTTGGAATACCTTGGCCTCGTCGTTTTGTTCGACTTTGTCCAGCGCTTCGAAAGGAACGCGGACCATCTGGCCTCCGAACCCGAGAATGCCGCCCACGCGGACAAACACGTCGCTGATCTGATCATCCGCCAAGGCGATGTCCGAAATGCTGCCAATCCGGCGGTCGCCCCGGTCAACCACATTAACGCCAAGAATATCGTCGATGCTTTCGTGGCGTTCGGCCTCTTCGCGTGAAATCACCCGAATGGAATCCGCACCGAGGGAAGCGAGCTGCTGTTGAGCGTCCTGCCATGCTTGTTTACTGCTGTCGCGGGCTTTAGCGACTTCGCGTTGGGCTTTGTCACTGGCCTTGTCCAGTTCCCGTTCCGCACGGTCTCCCGTCTGCTCAAGTTCACGTTCCCGGCGCTGTGCCCATGTTTCCGCATCGCTCTCGGAGGCGGTGAGGTTCCGATCGCGATCACGCTCAGAGGATTGGAAAAGATCGCTGCTTTCATTGTTCGAAACACTGGAAGGCATACGAGACCGTTCCTCCGGGGCGGTCCGAATCGGATCGTTGTCTGCGCTGAAAGCGAAGGGAGCTGTCAGTGAAAAGGCGAGGGTGGTGATGATAATCTTTTTCATAGTCATTCGAGATTTGAGGGTTTCCCTTGGGTAGCTGCAGACCCGCTGCGAGATACCCAGCACCACCCCTCACAGGCTTCATGCCAAAGTGGATGGATTGTTTTTAATTCGCTCATGGTGAAGCGCTTAAATCTTTTATAAGGTGTGCGGGTATTCCCCGTTGAATGCACCTTGCACAGTTTGTGAAAGGGGGTTGTCGCATTTTTCCCAATCGCGAGTGTTTGATGTCCCGACGAGGCTGCGGATGGTTCGCGCCTTACCGAATGCTTGCCTTTCCTTTCCCTTTTCAAAAGGCCCCACTCCATCCAGTGTTGAGGGCTGATGACTGTGCTTGTTTTTCAGCTCCTTGGCGGCATTGGTTTATTTCTCTTCGGGATGGTATTGCTGACCGATGGATTGAAGTATTTCGCCGGTGAGGCATTACGGCGTGCTTTGGTGCGATTTACCGGAACTCCGATCAAAGCCTTTGGTTCAGGAGCGTTGGTTACTTTGCTGGTCCAGTCCTCCAGCGCGACCACCGTCACGGTGATTGGGTTTGTGAGTGCGGGTTTGCTGACCTTTCCCCAAGCGATTGGGGTGGTCTTTGGCGCGAGTTTGGGAACCACGGGAACCGGATGGATTGTCTCTGTCCTCGGATTGAAAGTGAACCTTGGCTTTTATGCACTGCCTGTGGTCGGTGCGGGTGCATTTCTCAAGCTGCTGGGCCGCGCCCGCTGGAAGGGACTGGGCGCGGCCTTGGGAGGTTTTGGCCTGATCTTTGTCGGCATTGAAACCTTGCAGGAGGGAATGACTGGACTCTCCAACGTGTGGGACCTGGCTAGTTTGCCTGCCACCGGATTCACCGGCCATTTTTTCGCGATGAGCGTAGGCATCTTGATGACTGTGATCATGCAGTCATCCAGTGCGGCTGTCGCAACGACATTGACCGGCCTTCATGCCGGTGCGGTGGGCTTTGAACAGGCGGCGTCATTGGTCATTGGTGCGGCGATCGGGACGACGGTAACGGGTGCGCTCGCCGTTATTGGCGGCAGCGTGTCGGCAAAACGGACGGCCTGTGCGCATATCGTGTTTAACCTCGCCACGGGTCTGATCGCGCTGATCTTGCTGCCGGTATTCCTGAAACTCATTTCTTGGGCGCAGGTTCATCTTTCGCTTGAACCGGGTGCGGTGAGTTTAGCTGCGTTTCACTCCATCTTCATCGGAGTGGGGGTGCTCATTTTTCTGCCGATGGTTCACCCATTTGCCCGGGTAATCGAGCGGTTGATTTCGGACAAGGAAGGTTTTGCGCTGGTAAACAACCTTGATGACAGCCTGTTGCTGTCTCCCGCGGTCGCTTTGGAAGCAAGTCGCCGAGCCCTCGCGGAGCTTGCGGTGAGCCTGTGCGGGGTTGTGTCCGCGGGAGTGGCGCATCCATCCGGGGCGGTTGATCGGCGTGCCGGGGAAGAAATTGGTCAAGCGCTGGGGAAGGTACAGGAGTTCTTTAGCCGGATTCCGCCGCTGGGTTCAGCGCAGCCTCCATCAGAAGATCGGATGGCACAGATACATGCGATTGATCATTTGACCCGGCTGCATGCCCATCTCAGCCTGCCGCCTGGACCTCAGCGCATGCTTCGCCATCCGCGGCTTTGGCCTCTGATGGAACGCTGTCGGGCGGTATTAGGCGCAGCAAGCACTGGGTTGGCAGGAAAGGGTGCCGACAATTGGTGGGAACCCGTTCGCGACGGGGCTGCCGAATTGAGCGACTTGCGGCGAAAAGCCCGACCCACCGTCCTCGCGGAGACCGCGCGGGGCGAATGGAGTCCTTCTGAAGCCTTGGATGTTCTCGACGCGGTGCGTTGGCTCGACCGGGTTAGTTACCACATTTGGCGGGTGACCAACTATTTGGCAGGGCCAAGGACGCCGGAAGTATCCGAGGACACGGAACATTAGAAGCGGATTTAAGCCCCGCTGCTGACTCCCTTCAGGCGGGGGCAGTTTTTAAAATCGGTGGCAAGCGATTGCGGGCTGCTCCGTGTCGTCCTAGGATGCTGCCAGCCGGCGAAACAAGCCCTCTGCATGGGAACGACTCCAAACCGGTTTCCAGCAGATGGAAAAGCGAACCCGGTGCAGTCTCCGGCGGGCATCGACTTCATTGTTTAAAAACAGAACATTTCATGAGCACGATTGAACGAAAAGCGGAAGCAACCTGGAAGGGATCCGTCACCCGTGGTCACGGTTTGGTGACGACCGAGAGCGAAATTATCAAGACGGCAACCTACGGCCTCAGCAGCCGCATGAAAGGAGACGGGAAGGAGACCAATCCGGAGGAATTGATCGCGGCGGCGGCGGCGGCCTGCTTTGCCATGGCTTTGAGCAAGACGCTGGGCGATCAGGGGGCGGAACCGGAGGAGATTGTCACCCGGGTGGAGGTTGGCATGGACGTAACGCCGGATGGCCCGGTGATTCGCACCTTGAATCTTCTGGTCGAAGGTCGGGTGGCGATCGACGAAGACGCCTTTTTGGAAGCGGTTGAAACGACCGAAGATACGTGCCCGGTTTTGCAACTGCTTAGGCCCGGATTCGAAGAAGTGACTGTGGAATCCCGCCTGTTGCGTGAGTAACGGGAGTCGCCGACGGACTGGTTCCCAACGTTAACATTAATAGTTTTTAATTATGAGAACAGAACAAGCCATCACCGATGAACACCTTCGTGACCTGTTGGATGCCGGCGAAAACGGCGGTCCTCTCGTATCCATGATCTTGCCCATGGAGCGGGGCGGCCCAGAGGTTCGCAAGAATGCCGTGATGTTTAAAAACGCCCTGCGCAAGTCGCGAAGCCTGCTCGAGCAAAGTGGCTGCGAAGAAGCCAAGATCAAAGCGATACTTGAACCTGTGGAAGGATTGGTGGATGACAACGCATTCTGGCAGCATCAGGAAAAGAGCCTCGCACTTTACCTCCGTCCCGGCGCTTATTCGCCTTTTGTTCTCTCTCATTCCTTTCGGGAGCAGGTGAGTGTTGGCCCCCGATTTTACCTGACGCCCGTGCTCCACGCTGCCCAGCGGCAACATGCGGCTTACGTGTTAATGCTCAGCCAAAAGCACGTCGGCATGCTTGTTTTGAAGCAAGGCCGTCTTGAACCAGTGAAGGTTGACGGGCTTCCGGCTAATATGGACGAAGCCCTTCAGCTCGAAATGGAGCAAACCCTGCAGCAGCATCCGGTCAGCGGGCGAACCGAAGGCGGACCCATTATGGGGATCCATGGTCACGGAGTCGGCACCGAAACGCGTCTCGGCCACCTTCAGGATTTTCTGCACCGAGTCGAGAATCCCGTCACTCGTTTCATGGAAGGCCGGGGCGTTCCCCTCTATTTGGCCACGGTGGAAGAGAACGAAGCGCTCTACCGCAAAATCAACAAATATTCCAATCTGGCCGAGCACGGGCTGCACGGTAATTTTGACCGACAATCCCCTCAGGAACTCTTTGATTCGCTGGTGACCCAGCTGGAGGAAGATCTTGAAAAATCCCTCGCCGCCCGCTGTCAGGAAATCGGCAATGCTGTCGCGGAAGGAAATGGCACCGCCGATCTCGACAAGGCAATTGAAGCCGTTTGGGACGGGCGGGTGCATGCCTGTTGTGTGGCACTTGGGGCATCTCCGAAAACCGGGCAATGGGATCCGGAGCGCCGCAAGGTAAGTCATGACCCCGAGCCCGATCCGCGGCATATCGATCTTGTGGATTTTGTGGCCGCCCAAGCATGGGATAAAGGAGGCGATGTGCGTTTTGTGGCCCCGGAACTCATGCCTCAATCTGCGGAGGTTGCCGTCAGCCTGCGCTACTAGCCGCGTCGTTTACCCGCAGATGAATTCATTGCCCTCCCAAGATGTACTGTGGCATCTGCCGGATGCATTGAGTCCCGAGGAATTGGCGCTTCTGCGGACACAGGTGGCTGAACGGCGGGGGCGGGAATTGAATTGGCGAACCCTCCATCTGGACGGATCTCCGGAGGATCTTTGTCGGGAGTGTGCTCTAAAAAAGGGCGACCGCCTCTACGTGGCGGGAGGCGATGGAAGTGTCCATTTGGCCGTTGAAGCTCTTTTGAAACAGGTTTCGGGAGGTGGGTTGCCTGAAATTGCGGTCCTCCCGCGTGGAACAGGCAATGACTTTGCACGGACCCTTGGCCTCCCCCTTGATGATTGGGCGGCTGCCGTGGAAGTGGCTATGGGCGGGCATCTGCGCTCTTCGGACTTGGGACGCTGCAACGGCGAGGTTTTCGTCAATGCCATCACCATGGGATTTGGTGCCGAGGCGACGCGCGATATTCCCGCTCCCGTCAAGCATGTGGTGGGAGGGGCCGGGTATGCTGCATTGACCGCGTGGAAGGCGATGGCGGCGGAACCGTTTCAATTAACGGTTTCCGGGGAGCGCGTTGAGTGGGAAGGGGAGGCACTGGCGTTGATCGTGCTCAATGGGAAAACCATTGGCGGCGGTGCCCGCTTGGGTGCGGATGCCCATATCGACGATGGTTTGCTCGATATGGTAATTGTTCCGGCGGTCGGAATCGGAGACCTTCGGGATTTGCTGAACGATTGGTATCAGCGCGATCCGCAGTCTTACGAGCTGCTCTGCTATTTACAAAGCGAGCGGTTCACGGTCCATAGCGGGCGAGCGCTCGCCCTCAGTATCGACGGCGAACCATCTGAGGGTAAAGCGTTCAACCTTCAGGTGGAACCGGCCCGGATTAACTTTGTCGCGGGGGATTGCCCTGAATCCTAAAAGCGGAGACTAACGCCCACGGCTAGCATCATGGGCGAATCAAAGGCTATTTCGTAGTCGGTGTTTTTAAGCGCGGACGACTCGGGATTATTAAGGCTCATGTAGACGGCGCTCACATAAAAGCTGGTCCGCTCGGTAGCGTGGAACCGAAGTAAGCCTTCACCATAAAAGCCATAAATGAACTCGCTGTCAGTCCCGCTCTCTTCAAACGCGGTGGTCGGGCCACCGGCAAAATTATCGGAGAGCGGCAAGTTGAGCAGATTCTTTTTCATCTCAATATCGGCGTTGTAATAGACGCCGACTGCTCCAGCGCTCACTTCAAAATCAAGCCGATTCAGGATGCGGATGGCTAATGTGGGCCCCACCCGCGCATTTACGGCTAATCCATCAAGCTTGAATTGGCTGCGAACTTGCGAGGGTACCACGACATCGTCGCCATTCCACACCGGTTCAACCACTTCCGATTCAATCAGGTCCACATTTGGATTCACGGTGGGACCGCCCGAAGCTCTGCCTATATAATAGGCTCCAGGGGCGGAGGAGTGGCTGATTGACGGCTCTGAAAAATGGAAGGTCCCCGTCTGCATGATATACTTGCCTTCGACCGTCGTATCGGAGTCGAACTGGAGACGATTGAGCGAAATACCGGCCCGCACTCCCAATCGAAAACGATCTTTACGAGAGCCCCACTGGTAGTCGTAAACCACTTCCCATCCATAACCCGACGAGATCTCTTCTTCCAATCCGGCACCCAGTGTCTCCGAACGGTAGCGGGTCAGGTCGAAGGACGTGACATACCCGTTTTCATCCACGCTGGCATTTTCCATCATGAAGCCCAGATCGCTGGTCAGATCCGAATCGGCTACGGGTTGCACATAGCCGTCGTTAAACTGACGAGGAAATTCACTGCTGTCTCCCCCGGGATAATCGATGGTTCCCAAATTGCGGAGCTCTACATTAACCCCAGTCAAAAATTGAGCCGAGAAAGAGATGCGCGACCGATCCTCTTTAAGTTGCGGACGTCGGTAGTAAAAATCCGATTGAGCTGCGGTCACGAGCGGAAGACTTGCCACTGCCGCCAAGGAAAGGGAAGAAAGGATCTTCAAGAGATGTATCAGTTAGTGGTGAAAAAGCGGTAGAGACGGAAGGGAACATCCTTTGGATGCTTGTGTGTGTAGGGCGGCCCCCTGTCCGTCCACATCAAACGCGTTCCCAGATCCCGGAATTCACTCGAAACAGACCTCCAGATGCCGTCGTCATCCAAGTATTGAATGCCCATGTTGCGAGCCTCTGGATTTTCGACTTCGACAAAGACGGATCCATCGCTCTGTGGTGAAAACCTCAGTATGTTGGAGGTGCTAACAGGAACCAGCTGGCTTGATCCCGTCGGAACCTCTCTGGAGAGGTAGATCCGGACTGCGCCCTCACGAGTCAGGCGGGACAACTCAAATTCGGTGCGGTTGTTGTTCGCGAAGTCGATGAGGAACTGAACCGGATCATTGAGATCGCTGTCGTAGGAAAGGGGCTGTTCCCGGTTGGCATTTAGAAGGGGCAGATCCACCCGACGGAAAAACTCGTATTCCAAGGAGTAGGTATCCGCGTTGATATCCAGATAGTCGGACCCGCTCCGCGGTTGCCCCTCAATTAATAAGTCCAATGCCTCGTTGGATGGATAACGGGGCCGGAAGGGGGACTGGGGAATGCGAATATACTCGATGTTCGGATTGCTGTAACGCCTTACCCGAGGGTCGTTGGTCGGTGCCTCGGGATTATCGACGTCAAAAATTGCCGGCGCAAAAACGACTTTCCAAGACCGGTAGCCTTTTAATGCCTCTTTTTCTTCAGCACTGAAAACATGATCCGATTGAAGATTGAGGGCGACCTCATGGAGTCCTGTCCGGGGATTTCGGACGGGTAACGACTCTGGGGTGTAGGGGAAGATGTCGTGGAAAAGCTGTGTCACCTCTACGTCGGGGTATTCCCGGAGAGTGACGGTAAATTCCATATGTTCACCGGGGGTGACATGCGATTCGTCGGTATTGATTGCGCTGAGGCGCAAGCGAATCGTCCGGTCGCTGTCGGCAGAACGGATGGTCGGATAGGTGGTTTTGCGCACCTCCGACTGGTTGAAAAAGAGCCGCAGGTAGGAAACATCCTGGCCAATGGGAATAAAGAGGCCGCTGAGTTCGACCGGTTTGTTCAACTCGATCGCCAAGGGAACACCACTGGAATTCCCGATTAAAAAGTCCCAATCAGAGCCGACATTTGGGGAATAAAGTCGAGCGGTGGTCCCTTCGCCGACCACTTCGATCTTGTAGGTGGTGAGCTTTCCATGAACTCCCGAGATATAGATCGGAATGGCTACGGTTCGGTCGACGCGAGCCGCAATCAGCTCGTTGGCAGGGATGAATGGCTCCGGGTCGTCTTCGTTTTCGTCAAGGTCTGGATTTAAGTCACCAAACGAGAGGGTTACCGGATTTTGCCCTTCAATGGTTAGGGTATATTCATGAACATTGCCTCCGGCTTGCAGTTCGGTTCCGTCTTTTAGCCGAAGTGTGCCGATGCTGACGACAATGGTCCGCTCGTCGAGAATCCGGTGGCTCGTTCCGGTGCTGAAATTGAGAATCCCGGAATTGCTTCCGGCAGGAATTCTCAGGAGTCCATCTTTCGGCAGATCGGTTCGGTACTGGAAGGTATCGGAATTGGCATCATGATCACCACGAATCGCGCTGCCTGAAAAGGTGACAGGCACAATGACCTCTTGGGTGAAGGAACGATTGATGATAACTGCCAGCGCCTCCGATCCATATTCGGGGATCCGGTGGCCGCTGGAAATACCTGCGGTTTCTGCCGTGTGAACAATATTGACCCGTAAAGGGCTGCTCGCATTTCCCGGAATCAGGGTTAAAGAGACTTCACGGCCATCCACTGTTAATGGAGTGCCCTCCTCCTCCAGCGTGGCCGAATCCAACGTAAGTTTATAAGTGCGGGGAGTTGCATTTTCGGCGGCATTGAGGAGCGTCGGCAGCTCAATCGTTGTGCGGGTGGTTTCGGCCGGAATCGTGATCACGCCTCCGGGCCAAGATTCGTGCTCCCGATCAAATCCCTCTTCATTATCGAGAGAAAAGGTGGTGCGAATCGGCTCTGAAGCAGGATTCGTCAGAAAAAGATTAATGCTGAATGCCGAGCCGGCTACCGCGCTGTATTGAGCGCTTTCAAAGTGTACACCAATGGGATCGTCCTCAAGAATCCGGACAGTGACCGTTGAAGGTTCCACCGGCCGGGCCACGGTGGGGGTGCCCATGCGGAAGACGATCGTCTTGTCGTTTTCTTTCTCATGGTTGTTAATGATTTTGATCTTTAGCTGGGCGCTCCTTTCTCCGGAGGCGATGACGGCGCTGCCTTGTTCCGTGGAGGCGTTCCATTCAACCGGGGATTCCGCCATAATGTAATAATCCCCGTCAGTAGCCGTTTCGCTCGATGCCGGCGTCGCTGTGGACGCGGTTTTGTCGATAAAGAAGGGCACCGTTATGGGAAGCGTCGACCCTCTGGATGTTTGAATGGAAATGGTGGTTTCCCCAGCATTTTCAACAACCGCCTGTTCACTTACTGAAAAGGAAACGCGTGCATAATCGGAAGCTGGAGCAATGCTCGCCAAACTGAACAAGGCAAGCAGGGCAAAGAGAGTAGAAGTCGGTTTGCGCATCTCAGAAAATTAAAATTGGACAGTCTCGTTGTGGTTTTGGTTCCAGTTATAGAAGCGGGCGGTGCCGGCTTCTCCCTTCTGGAGGTCGAGCCGCAGCCATTCATTGGTGCTCGCTCGGTAGTAATCGGGATAGAGCGATTGATTGGTGTAAATCCACTCCATTTTCAGCCCCGCCTCCGGGGAGACGCGCGTTCCATGCATGTAGACCCAGAAATTTCGTTTGGAAGAGAAAGGAGGCACATAGGTCCATCCCAAGCGGAGTGTATAATCCCAGTAGAGGGAGATCTGCCGATCGGAATAAACCCAGTCATTCAGCCAATAGGAATAGTACCAATTGTTGCCGCCCGCATGGTCTGCATACCAAGGAAAGGCCACCAGATCTTGCGTGAGGTCCGCAAAGTCGGGAATGCCATCCCGGTCTGAATCCTGATCATCCAGCAGCACCAGGAAATAGTGACGACTCCAGAAATCCTGCGGATTGTCTTCGCCGGGCAGATCGGAATTAAAGACAAGATCTGAACGCTCAACGAGGGTGGTAAATACCCCGTCGGCTGCCCTGGTGGGATTGGAGACTGCAAATTCCCAATAAAGTTCTTCCGTTGCCTGAGGAACCAAAAAGCTGAAGGGAGGAATCGTCAGCCCCGTGGTGTTCGAGACGTTCATGGTTACGAAATCCTCAAACTTTACCTCCGGTGCATAATTTGCTCCCGACAATTCGAGCAGTGCGTTGCGCGGTCCTTCAAATTTGATCGCCCAACCAATGTTTCCGTGCGCACCTGTGAAGTGTCCGATCGTAGGGGTTGTCGGAAGTTCACTCGGCCGACGGGTTGTTCTGATAAATCCAATCGTCCCTTCGGGAGGAATCGAGGTCTCATGCAGGTTGTCTCCACGCCAAGCAATATGTCCGGTCTCGGAGGGCTGGCGGTCTCTCCCCACTTGGATCGAGGCATAGTTACTAAAGTAAATGCTACCCTCTCCATTTTCGAGCGACTCATCATCGATGGACAATGTCTGGACATTGCGGACGATCCAAAAATCGGTGGCATCCCGGTTCAGATCAGTGTCGATGGGAAATGTATAAAGTTCGGAAAACACCGGTGATACTTGCTCCGGGGCCGTTACCCGATCCGGTGAGACGAGCTGGATCGCTGCACTCCCGGTGCTTTTCCAGTTGGAATTTTCAGCTTGGCCGTGAGCTGAGATGAAGGAAAGGCCCAGCGCGAGGCCGAGGAGCGGCAAGGTGCGCCGGGTAGAGCAAATCGGTGGCATGATCATGTTGGGATAATCCCGTGGATTCGGGCAGCGAGATCGTCGGGCGTGATAAGAAAAGCGGGAAACTTGGAATATGGGGGGATGTAGCGCAAGCCGGAACACCGAACCTGAACGGGCACCTCCACGATGAAAGACAAGACCTCTAGCTGAGGGAAGATGTTCAAAGTGGGCGAGAGGCTTCCTCGTCCTTTGCTTTTGAAAGCAGGTTCTTCAACGCATCGACCGCGCCGGCCGTGGCTCCTTGGTGTTTGCGCTGTAAATCGGCCCCGGCTGCGCCCATCCGCTTCCGTGCCTCGGCATTCCGGAGGAGCTCGACGGCGGCGTTAAGCAATTCCTGAGGTGTGGTAATCCGCCGCGCGGCACCGGCCTCAATCAGCGAGGCGACTATTTGCCGAAAGTTGCTGGTGCCCGGGCCGAGCAGGATTGGGCGACCGCGACAGGCGGCTTCAATCGGCGTCTGACCCTCGGTATGCGGAGGCATGGTTTTCCCCACGAAGACGAGATCGGCTATCCCAACAAAGCGGGCCAGCTCTCCGGTTGTATCCGCCACATAGATGTCGGTGCCGGGAGGAGCTTGCCGCTGCTGCGTGCGAAAATGGACATTGCCCCAGTGATTGCCCAAGGCTTCTGCCACCGCCGCGCGTCGTTCTGCATGGCGCGGAACGATGATCGTCTGCACCGGCAGTCCTTCAGCACGTGCCGCCTGGGCCGCTGCTGCGATCATTTCTTCCTCGCCTGGCCAGGTCGACGCACCGAGAAAAATCAGGTCTTCCGGGTTTGCACCGGCTTCTGTTCGGAGTGCCGATCGTTCCTCCGCACTGAGGAGAGAACCTGCCGGGACATCAAATTTCATGTTGCCCCCGTTGCGGATGGAAACGCCTTCCAATCCAAGGGCATCAAACCGTTCGCGGTCTTGCTCGGTGCCGGCCAGAATCGCCGTCAGCGGCTTTAACAGTGGACGAGCAATTGCCCGGCACGCGCGATACCGTCGAAACGAGCGATCGGAGAGGCGACCATTGAGCAGCACTACGGGCACCGCATGCTCCTGCGCTTGGTGCAGGTGCTCCGGCCACATCTCACTTTCCATCAGCACGATCAGGTCGGGTTGCAGACACTTCCAAGCACGAGCGGAGCAGGGAAACCAATCGAGCGGAAAAATACCCTGCCAGACCGTGAGCCGATCGTATTTGGATTCGGCGAGCGATCGTCCGGTACTTGTGGTCGTTGTCAGACAAACCTCGATCGCAGAATCGGACGCCAGCTGTTCGAGCATGGGCCCCACTGCAAGCAGTTCGCCCACACTTACTGCCTGCAGCCAGATGCGACGGACCCCGGGACGTTTTGGAGGGACAGAGCCCATGAATCCGAAGCGATGGCCAAAATGTTTGCGATACCCTCCCCGGCGCCACATGCGCACGGTGTAAGCGGGAAGCAGGCACAACATCGCCGGGAGGAAGCACAATCGGTAGAGCCAGATCACGTGTCTGCAAAATGGCGAAAAGTGCGGGGGCTGAAAGGCTGAAATGCCTCGTTTGCTTGAGCGGAGAGGATGCTTTGCGGTCGACTCCGGTTCAATCGCCTCGGCCCACGGCCAAATTTTGGGTTTTTCAGCCTTTCAGCGTTCCGGCTTTTCATCATGCTTCCGCCTTTATGGATCGAATCAAGGAGGCTTTTGCCGCGGGTCGTGAAGCCGGCCGGGCTTTGTTCATTGCCTACGTTTGCGCGGGTGATCCCGATGAGGAGACGTCCTTTGCGGTTTGTCGGCAGTTGATCGAGAGCGGGGTCGACTTGCTCGAACTGGGGGTGCCGTTTTCGGATCCCTTGGCTGATGGCCTTACCAATCAGCTGGCTGCCGAGCGGGCCTTGGCCGCGGGCATCAACCAGAGGAAAGTCCTCCGGCTCGTCGAGCGCTTGCGGGAGATCAGCAATGTCCCGATCGTCTTTTACACCTATTGCAACTTGGTTTTTTCCGGCGGTATTCACAACTACGTGAAAAAGGCCAAGGCGGCGGGAGTCGACGGATTGCTCACGCTCGATCTTCCTCCCGAAGAAGCGGAAGAACTTTGTGCTGCCTGTGCCGCGGAGGACTTGAAGACGGTATTCATCGTCGCGCCGACCACACCCGATGCCCGCCTGCCGAAGATCGCCGAACGGACTACTGGCTTTATCTACTATGTCTCGCGGGAAGGAGTCACCGGCGTGAAAGGCGAACTCGCGGAGGGTATCGATGAGGCCGTGACGCGGATCAAAGCTGTGACGGATTTGCCGGTGGGAGTGGGATTTGGCATCAGCGAGCCCGAGCATGTGCGGCGAGTTGGCGCGGTGGCCGATGGCGTCATTGTGGGCAGTGCACTGGTAAATTGCATCAAGAACAACCTCGGCGACTCCGAACGCATTCTGGTCGAGCTCAAGGAAAAGCTCGATGCCTTGGTCCCGGCACTTCGTTCATAGGGGAACAGCGGTCAGGCGGTTTCAGGAAGCACTTGGCTTGCTTGGGCCTTGATCCCGACGGCTTTCCATTTGGCTGAAAATGATCAACCAAGCGGTGCCGATTACGATGGCCGAGTCCGCCACATTAAAGGTGGGCCAACGGTAGAATTGAAGGTCCACATCGAGGAAATCAATGACATGACCGTGCATCAAACGGTCCAGCGCATTGCCGATGATGCCGCCTACCATCAGTCCGAACGCCCATTGGTAAGGGACGCGTTCCAGTTCCAGTTGCCGCCGATAGCGGAACATGGCGATGAGCGCCACGGTAGCAATGATCAGAAAAATCCAGCTATAGCCGGAAAGCAGGCCCCAGGCGGCCCCTTCATTGATGGCGTAAACAATGTTGAAGAACCCGGGAATTAATTCAATTCCGCCAAAGGGCGGATAGATGCCAAGGGGAAGCCCTGACCAATAAACCACCCAGAGCTTGGTTAACTGATCGACGGCAAATATGACTGCGCCGATGATGAGAAGCAGGCGATAATCCTGCCAGGACTCTCGCGGCGACCGGTCCAGATGGGGCGACTCAATTGTCGCCATCGTCGTCACCACCGAAGCTGATGTCGGCACCGCCTTCGTTCAGGAATGCACCGCCGCCGCGGGAGACGCGCCGGCGGGCGGTCGATTCGTACTGGCGTTGGCCTTCCAGGGAGAAGCGGGTAAAAGGCACCGCTTCAAGGCGTTCGGGGGAAATCTTCTCACCGGTGATTTCGCAGACCCCATAGGTGCCGTTGTGCACCCGTTTGATGGCGGCTTCAATTTCACGTAACGCTTCTTGTTCCGAAGACACCACGCTGAGGGCAAAGTCGCGGTCAAAGTTATCCGTTCCGGCGTCTGCCGAAGTGGAAATGTCGCCCGAATCTTCCTTTTGCGAGCGCTTGAGGGTGTCCTCCGCGTGCATCCCAAGGCTTTCCCGCACATGGCTGCGCAACTCGAGGAGGAGCCGGTAGTAAGGGCGGAACGCCTTGGGCACCTCTTTTTCGCTGCTGGGCACCGCATTCTTGGAAGGTGCGGCTGCGGCTCCACCGAAACCAAGGATATCAGCGAGGCTGGCAGCGCTGTGTTTGCTCTTCTGGGCGGGTGTTTGGGCGGCGATGGAGGCGGTGGGCGGCGTGCTCCGTTGTGGAGCTGGCTTCTCCCTTTCTGCGGTGGTGTTGGATCGGGTTTCTTCAGCGTCTTCCGCTTTGCGCTTTTTGAGGATCTCCCGCACGTCTTCGAGACTGAAGACGATGGGGGCATGTTTGCGCGATGCGATTTTGAAAATCGAGGGTGTATGGTGCCGGGTGCGTTTGAGCAGTTCGGTGGCCGTTGGTTTCGACTGGCGCGTTCCTTCGGGAAGCGGCGTTTCCGCTGAAGGATTGGTGACGGTCTGCTTTTCCGCCTCCTTTGGGGAGGTGGTTGAGCTTTCAGCCTTCTTTTTCGCGCTCTTGGTCGCGCGTTTGGTGTCGGCAGTCTTGGAGGAAGTTGTCTTCTTTTTCGCGGGCATGACAGGTATCGATCGCGGATTGATTAGAAATGGGATTTCAGCGCATGGGCGCAGCGTGGACAAACAGACTCGGGGAGGGCAGGGATCAATTCGGCCACTTGTCGCCAGCAACGTGGACAGCGAACGCCTTCCGCGGCAGCGGCGGCGACGCGCACATTGGAGGCGTTTTCGTCCGTGTCAAGATGCACTGCCGAAACAATGAAAAGCTCTGGAAGTGCTTCAACATGCTTCAGGGCAGTGGTGAATACTTCGCTGGTTGAAGGGCCGGAAAGAGACACAACTGCCTCAATGGATTTTCCGATTTCCTTGGCTCCCCGAAGGTTTTCCAGCGTTTCATTGACGGTATCCCGGAGTCCCAGCAGCGATTCCACTTCTCGAAAAACTTCTGGCGCAAACCATTCTGAGGGGATTTCGGGCCAGTCGCCCAGTGCGATGCGCGGTGTTTCGGAATGACCTTGCTGGCGGCAAAGTGAAATCCAAGCCTCGTCCGTGGTGAATGCCAAAATCGGCGCGAGCAATTTCAGCAAAGTATTTACCTGATAATAAATAACGGTTTGGGCGGACCGGCGTTCAGTGGAATCGGCCCGCAGCGTGTAGAGGCGATCCTTGAGGATGTCGTGGTACTTTGCTGATAGTGTAACCGTGTAGAACTGGTTGAGGAGTTGGTAAACCCGATGGAACTCATAACGTTCATACGCTTCAGTGACATCCCGGGTCAGAACCGCGAGTTGATGAAGCGCCCACCGGTCGAGCGCTGTCAGTTGCTCAAGCGGCAGGTGGTCACGCTCGAATTGGAAGTCGTGAAGATTTCCCAGCTGGAAGCGCAGTGAATTCCGGATGGTCCGGTAAGTGTCGGCCGTCGTCTTGAGAATTTCCTCCGACATGGCGACATCGTTGCGGTAATCGGTGCTTGCCACCCAGAGCCTCAGGATATCCGCCCCATATGTCTTGATCAGGTCGAGTGGCGAAATGACATTGCCCAGCGATTTGGACATCGCCCGGCCTTCACCATCGAGGACAAAGCCGTGGGTGAGGACCGCGCGAAAAGGAGCTTCCCCATGGGCACCGATGCCGAGCAGCAGCGCGCTTTGAAACCATCCGCGGTGTTGATCGCTGCCTTCGAGGTAGAGATCTGCCGGGTAGCGCACCCGTGGGTCGGCCTTGAGGAGCGCGGTGTGACTGGCTCCGGAGTCAAACCAAACATCGAGAATGTCATGTTCGCGCTCGTAATCGGCGGCATTCCAGTCCTCGGGAAGGAATGTTGCGAGTGGTTCGGAATACCAGGCGTCGGTCCCTTTTTCGCGGACCATGTCGATAAATTTGGCAATCACCCGCGGATCGAGCACGGATTCGTTGCTTGGCAGATGTCGTACGGCCGGGATGGGTACGCCCCAATGGCGCTGGCGGCTGATGCACCACTCGGGCCGTCGCTCAACCATGGCGCGAATCCGGTCGCGGCCCCAGCTCGGAATCCATTCGACTGAAGCATCAATTGCCTTGAGCGCTTGTTCGCGGATCCCACCGTCGGCCAGCTCCACGAACCATTGTTCCGTTGCCCGGAAGATGATCGGTTTGCGGCTGCGCCAGCTGTAAGGATAGTCGTGGCGCACCATTTTGTGTCCCAAAAGGCTGCCTTTGGCGCGCAACAATTCCACCACACGGGGATTGGCATCGAAGACAAAAGTCCCTTCCATCTCCGGGTAGTCCGCGGTGTAACACCCGCGGTGGTCGACCGGACAGAACACGGGCAAGCCGTAGGCTTTTCCGATGATGAAGTCGTCCGCACCATGCCCCGGAGCCGTATGGACGCAACCGGTTCCTTGTTCCAAGGTTACGTGTTCGCCCAGCATTACCAGGCTGGTCCGCTCGGGAAAAATCGGATGGATTGCCTCTGCCCGGTCAAACTCGGTTGCCTTGAAGGTGGCGACCACCTGTCCTTCAAGTTTGCAGTCAGCGAGAAAACGTTCCCGCAGACCTTCTGCCACGATGTAATTTTTACCCTGCGGCGTTTGCACCGCGACGTAGTCGAACTCGGGGTGCAGTGAAATGCCCAGGTTGGCCGGCATTGTCCACGGCGTGGTGGTCCAGATCACAAAGGCCGCGTTATCCAGCTCCTTCAGCGAGGGGTAATGACTGACGTCTTTGAGCTCCATTGCCACGTGAATGGAGGGGGATTCATGCGGGTGGTGCTCGATTTCCGCTTCAGCCAAAGCCGTGCGAAAGACGGGATCCCAATGAACTGCCTTGTAGCCTTTACGGACCAGCCCTCGATCAGCCAACGCCCGTAAAACCTCCAGAATTCCGACTTCATAAGCCGGATCAATGGTGAGGTAGGGCTTTTGCCAGTCACCGAGAATGCCCAGACGCTGGAATTGCTCCCGCTGCGTATCGATCCAGCCCTGCGCGTAATCGAGACAGAGTTTCCGCAGTTCAAGCGGCTCCATATCGTGGATCTTGCCGCCGACTTTCTTGAGAACCTGTTGCTCAATTGGAAGCCCGTGACAGTCCCAGCCGGGGATGTAGGGGGCATAAAAGCCCCGCAAATTCTTGTAACGAACAACAAAGTCCTTCAGCAACTTGTTGAGCGTGTGACCAATATGAATGTTGCCGTTCGCGTAGGGTGGGCCGTCATGCAAGATGAACGCTTGGGCACCGGAGCGCTGGCGGGTCAACTGGGCATACACATCTTCCGCTAACCATTCGGCGAGGCGGGCCGGCTCGCGTTGCGCGAGGCTGGCCCGCATCGGAAAGTCGGTCACGGGCAAATTGAGGGTATCTTTAAATCCTTCTGCCATCGCAATATGGGACGTTCGGGGCCCCGGCCCCTCGGGTGAAGGCGACGAAAATGGTCAGCATGATTTTCAAGTCAAGAGTTACCGCATTTCCTCGCCGGAGCATTGCTCGGGTTGCCCGCTCGCAAGGTGGATACCTTCCATGGGTAAAATTTTCCGTGCCTTCTCGTGGAAGGGAAAAATAGCGCTTCTTAAATTAGCAAAATTGGGTGTTTTTTGCATTGCTGCACGCCTCGGGGGTGATTACCCCTTTTTTGCTTAAATCAGTGAGGAGTATTGGCTTGATCCTTTAGGGTCGTCCAGATGCTCTTTTTGTGCTCCATTATGGTCCGTCACATGCTTTGCAACCTGCTTATCTTTGTCTCCCGCCCTTTTACCTTGGCTAATCTTGCTCAGTAAGGGCGGTAAAATGCATTCCAGAAAATACCTATGACGTTGCACACGCCCTCTCTCGTCTCCGCTCCGGCATCGACGTCCGCTCACTCGCTGTCGAACAAGGCGGAAGCCCTCTCCCTGCGTCATCGCCTGCTCTTCCTCATGTTCGTGGGGGATACCTTTGCGGCTTATGGCGGGCTCTGCCTTGCCTACTGGCTGCGCTTTGTGTCTCCTTTGTCCGGTATCGGGGTGGGGGCCGGTGGAGGCAGTTCGCGGGATTTCATGGCCTATCAGCCGGTGATTGCGCTCGGTGTCCTCTTTCTGATGTTTGGATTCATTCAGCAGAAGATTTACGACTGGAAACTGCTTTTGCGGCCCCGCAAGCTTCTGCCGGTTACGTTCAAGGCCATTGCTTTTTGGTTCATTATCTATCTGTGCACTTCGTTGGTGCTAAAATTTGAGCCGCAGATCTCGCGCGTTTTCATGTTCTATGGCTGGGGCATGGTAACGCTGACGGTGGGTTTGTGGAAGTGGGGATTTACCCGGATTATTCAATCGACCGGCCGCACCGAGCAGTTGGCCCAACGGGTGGTGTTTGTTGGCTGGACGCCCGATTCGGCGGAGTTGGCTGACGCGATCCAAGCGGATGGGAATCACCCCTACCGCATTAACGGCTGGTTGCGCACCCAACCTTCGACCGCGGAAGGTCCGCGGGCTTTTCGCATGTTGGGTTCGCTCAAGGAGCTGGAGCGGGTGATTGAGCAAACGCGCCCGGATATTCTCGTCGTTGCCGATCTGGATCTGAATGGGGCGGCGTTAGCCCGCATCGCAAAAGTCTGCGAAATCCACTACGTCAATCTGAAGATGTTGCCGTCGATGTTTCAGATTTTCGTATCGGGTCTTTGCTTGGACACCATTTCCGGGCATCCCCTGCTCGGGGTCGAAGAAATGCCGATCCAACGGCTCACATCTCAGTTTCTCAAGCGGGCTTTTGATATCGTGGGGGCGCTTGCCGGTCTGGTCCTGACTGCGCCGGCGATGCTCGTTTTGGCATTTCTGATCAAACGTGAAGATCCGAGTGGCCCCGTTTTTTATCGGCAGACACGTTCCGGACTGCGAGGACAGCCTTTTACCATTTTTAAGCTGCGCTCCATGCGGACCGATGCGGAGGCAAACGGTGCTCAATGGGCGCAAAAAGATGATCCCCGCCGGTTGCGCATCGGCAAGTTCATGCGGGAGTCGAATCTCGATGAGGTTCCCCAGTTCTGGAACGTGCTCAAAGGGGATATGAGCTTGGTGGGCCCGCGCCCCGAACGGCCTGAGTTGATCGAGACCTTCGAACGTGAAATCCAATATTACAACCACCGGCACCATGTGAAGCCGGGTATTACCGGATGGGCTCAGATTCACGGACTGCGGGGTGATACCGATCTTTCAGAGCGGATCCGCTACGATTGTTATTATATTGAGAACTGGTCGGTCTGGATGGACATCTATTGCCTGCTGATGACTTTTGTGAAGCGCGAAAACGCTTATTAGGACCCGGGCGGAGCCTTTAAGACCGCCCTCGGCCTGCAACCCGTAACTGCGTTTTGACCGGAGGGTCGCAGCGCTTATTGTTTTCATCCATGCGCTTTGAACTAAAGGCGGACTTTGGTCCGATGGGTGATCAACCCTCTGCGATCGACACCTTGGTTCGTTCGCTTGAGAGCGGCCATAAATACCAGACACTGTTGGGGGTCACGGGGAGCGGCAAGACCTTCACCATGGCCAATGTTATTCAACAGGTGCAGCGGCCCACATTGGTGATGTCGCACAACAAGACATTGGCCGCCCAGCTGTTCAGTGAATTCAAAGCCTTTTTTCCAGACAACGCGGTCGAGTATTTCGTCTCCTACTACGACTACTATCAGCCGGAGGCCTATATCCCGGCCACGGATACGTTTATTGAGAAGGATTCTTCAATCAATGATGAGATCGAGCGTTTGCGGATTGCCGCTACCAGCTCCCTGATCAGCCGTCGCGACGTGATTGTGGTCGCGAGCGTGAGTTGCATTTACGGCCTTGGATCGCCGGAAGACTTCAAGGAAATGATGATCCCGATCACGGTAGGGGCGGAGATTGGCCGTGACCACTTTCTAGAGCGGCTGGTCGAGAACCTTTACGAACGCAACGATGTGCAGTTTGCCCGAGGCTGCTTTCGGGTACGCGGAGAAACCGTCGATGTGTTTCCCGCCTATATGGAAACCGCGATTCGGGTGGACTTCTGGGGAGACGAAGTGGAGAGCATCCGGGGGCTTGATCCGCTCACCGGTGAAACGGGAGAACCCTTTCAACAGTTCCAGCTCTATCCGGCCAACCAATTTATCACCCCGCGGAACAAGATGGAGCAGGCAGTTAAAAAGATCCGTGCGGAGCTGGATGAACGAATTGCGGAGTATGAAAAAACCGGACGGCTGCTGGAGGCGCAGCGGATTCGCATGCGGACCGAGTACGACCTCGAGATGCTTCAGGAGATGGGCTTTTGCCAAGGAATCGAAAACTACTCGCGCCACCTTTCCGGCCGGCGGCCAGGTGACCGTCCGTTCTGCCTGATCGACTTTTTTCCTGAAGGATTCCTCACGATTCTGGATGAAAGCCATGTCACGCTTCCGCAGATCGGGGGGATGTATAATGGCGATCGGTCCCGCAAGGAGCGACTGGTTGATTATGGATTCCGGCTGCCCAGCGCCCTCGATAATCGGCCCCTGCAGTTGGAAGAGTTTCAGGCAATCACAGGCCAGACGCTCTTCGTATCTGCAACGCCTGCCCGGCGGGAGATTGAGCTATCCTCTGTGGTCGCAGAACAAGTCATCCGCCCCACCGGTTTGCTTGATCCGGTCATCGATATGCGTCCGCTCTCTGGACAAGTCGAAGACCTGATCGGGGAGGCTCAAAAAGCGGTGGAGGCGGGGGAACGCGTCCTGGTGACGACACTGACCAAACGCATGTCCGAAGACCTGACCACCTTTCTGCGCGAACGGCGCATCAAGGTGGAGTATCTGCACAGCGACATTGATGCCATTGAGCGGGTCGAAATCCTCCGTAAATTACGTGCAGGCGACTTTGATGTGCTCGTGGGGGTGAATTTGCTTCGCGAAGGGCTCGACCTACCTGAAGTGGCGCTCGTGGCGATTCTCGATGCCGACAAGGAAGGGTTTTTACGCAGTACTACCAGCCTCATCCAAACCGCCGGTCGCGCAGCCCGCCATGAAAAGGGCCGGGTGATTCTTTACGCCGACACACTGAACGATTCCCTGAGGGCAACACTCCAGATCACAGAAGAAAGGCGTGCGAAGCAACTTGCCTATAATGAGGCTCACGGAATCACGCCACGCGGGGTCAAACGCGGTTTGCAGAAGAGTTTGCATTATCACCAAGCGGAGGCACCTGATCCGATATCCGTGGCTGAGGCAGGCGGGGACGAAGATGTCGCCGCGGTCCTTGCCGAGCTGGAGGAAGAGATGCTGGATGCCGCGCGCCAGCTCCAATTTGAGCGGGCAGCTTTGCTCCGCGATCAGATCGAGGCGCTGAAATCAGGAGGCGGTACCCGGGGAGCGCGCCAGGCAGCCCGGAGCGGAGGCAAGAAAAACTATCGGCGCAAAAAGCGTTAGCGCTTAAAACGTTGCCCGTAGGCCCATGCGGACTCGGCGCTCCCGGGCGCTGAATCCCACAGCTTCTTCATAGTCACGGTCGAGTGCATTATCGATCGCCGCCATCAAGTCGAGCTGCGGGGTTAGCGCCCATTCCGCCGCAAGATCGAGGCGCGTCCAGCCGCCCAGCATCACTTCGCCGGTGGGAATCGAGGTATCCGCAATTTGATCAACAGTGACTAAGGCGAAGCTGAGCACCAATCGCTCCACCGGTCGCCAGTCCGCCCGCAGCGAAGCCCGCCAGTCCGGTCGCCCTCGCAGGCGCTCATCTACCGGTTTAACCCGTGCGTCGACGTAGCCGATGGATCCGATCAGGCTGAGTGATTCCAGCGGTCGCCAGCCAAGACCCAGTTCCGCACCATTCCGACGAATTGAATCACGGTTTACCAGTGAAGGCGGGGGACCTGGATCAAAATCAATATCGTCTTGGGCCCGGCTTGAAAATACCGTCAGTTCGACAAAATCTCCGCGTTTATTGAGCGCATGGCGCAGGCCGGCTTCGATCGTTTCACTGGTGGCCGGGCGCAATTCCGGATTTCCGACCAAAGGATTGGAGAGCGCGTAAAAGCTGGCGGGCTTGAAAGCATTTCCGGCATTGATGCGCCATTCGGTCGAATCGCCCACCAGCCCGCGCACACCGGCCCGGAAGGTCGCCCTCCAGGATTCTCCGGAAAATCGGTCGGCCCGAGCACCCAGCGTCATGCGGATATCAGCGGGAAGGGTGGCGGTGAGCTCTCCGAACGCACCGACACGATCGCGCGTGAGATCAAAGTCTGCCGGCATCTCAATCGGGCCATAAAAAAGGGACCCCCGAGTCCTACCGCTTTCATGTTGCCCATCGATACCGGCAGACCAGGCAAGATTCCCAACCGGATTCTCAATCAGCAATTGGGCGCGTGAACGGTGAAAATTGGATTCCTCCACGCTGGCAGGAAGGCCCATCGGATCCCGTGCTCCGGGAACAACGCCGGGAGAATGCGTTTGGTTTTCGAAATCGGAAGTATCGGCAGTTACCAAAATTTTCAAATCTCCCACTTCCTTGCGTAACCGAAGGCTGCCGCCGACTGCATCCTGCTCACGCTCTTCCAGATCGCGGAGCACTGCGTAGCGTTGGCCCCCACTTTCATCAGGAAAACTCCAGGATTCGAGGGTTGCATACCAAGCGGATGCTTCGATCGCTACAGGTCCGTCCCAGTTAAATGATCCACGGGCAAATTTTCGTTCATGCCGCCCACCGTCGGCTTCTTCGCCGTCGGCATCGCTCGCCGCCAGCACGCTGGCTGAAGAGCGGGTGGCAAATGTTTCCTGCCAAGATAACTGGACGCGGTGAAAATCTTGTTCTCCGAATGCAGCCAACAACTGCCGGGGGCGGGCTCCAGAGCGCTCGGTTTCGAGGTGAACCACCCCACCGACTGCTTCCGGACCGTAGCGAACTGATGCCGGACCACGCAAAACGGCGACTTGCCCGACAACTGATGGTCCGAGAAGTGAAAGATCGACTGCTCCCCCGCGCGTATTGGTGGGATCATTCAATGGAACCCCATCGAGAAAAATCAGGGTATGGTTTTCTTCGGATCCCCGGAGAAAAAGGGTGGTGCGTCCGCCGGGGCCACCTGGCTGATCCAGGTGTGCGTTCGGAACGGCGGCAAAATGATCCCGCAAATCCAGAGGCGCAAAAGTGTCTGCGCTGACTTCGGCGATCGAAAGTGAAGAAGTGGTTTCGTCCGTCCCGGCGGGGTGGACTACGACCGGGAAGGGCGGGAGCTCAACCAGCCGCTGCTGATCATCATTGGCAGCAATCGGCAGCGAAATGACAACACCGAGCGCAGCGATGGAAAGGGATAGACGCTGGATGGAAACATTCAAAAACATAGCGTGCCGATTACCGGGAACCCGTTTGCGCAAGGCGAGCAAAATGGCTGCCGAGGGTCTGGGCTGGCTTAGACCCGCCCCGGTTCTTTTCCCCCTTCAAGCGTAAGCAGGAATCGCTTGCGCCAAAGGCCTCCGCCGTAGCCTGTCAGCTGACCGTTTGCCCCGACAATGCGATGGCAGGGAATAACAATAGCGAAGCGGTTTTCGCCTACCGAGCGGGCGACGGCACGCACCGCAGTGGGACTGCCGGCTTTGGCGGCCAGCTCGCCATAACTCCAGCTCTCCCCGTAGGGAACCGCGAGCAGCGCCTGCCAGACCCGTTGTTGAAGCGGAGATCCTGAAATCTGAAGCGGCGTGAGAAAGCGGCGGAGTGTGCCCGAGAAATAGGCTGCCAACTCTTCGCGCAGCTGACGCATCGGTGCGGTTTCGCCCGGAAAGAATTGAGCACCCAAGCGCTTCTTTAGTAAGGCAAATTGGTTTTCCAACAGGCGTCTGTCATGAAATTCCGCCAAATGTACGGCTGAATCATCGCCAGCGATAATGATCGGTCCGAGTGGTGAAGAAATTTGTGTGACTTGAAGTGTGGATTTTTGTTTTGCCTCTTGTGCTGAGCTTCCGAAGGTGCGGCGGAGTGCGTCGCAGAAACCGCTGATCGAATCGAAATCTGCGTCATCGGCTGTTTCCAGAATCGCTGCTCCGTCGCGAATCCGGGTAAATGCCACCCCAATCCGTCGGGCACGGAGGTAAGCAAGGAAGGTCATGCCGTGATGGGCTTGAAACCAGCGGCGGACACGGACGGGGTCGACGCCGAATGCATGCACATCATGCGCCGTCCAGCGTCTGCCGGGATCAGCGTCGACCGCCGTCAGCAGGGGCTGTAACCAGTGGGGGACAGCCCCTTTGGCCTTGAGTGGTTGGCAGCGTTGGCACGGACGATAACCTGCCGCGAGTGCGTCGCCCGTTCGGGAAAAGAACTCCACATTCTCCCGCCGTGGTTTGCGTGCGGGGCAAGTCGATCGGCAAAAAATGCCTGTGGTGCGAACTCCCGTTACAAAGATGCCTTCAAAGGCGGGATCCCGCTCGACGAAGGCTCGCCAGAGGGTGTCTTCATCCGGGAGGAGGAGGGATTGTTGCATGGCCAAAGATTACCAGAAACGTTTTCGATTCGGCCACCGATTTTGCGACAGCAAACTTGTGGTGTTACTGCCAATGGCGAAGAACAACGGCAGCATCCACCAGCTCGACCTGCTGACTGAAGCGGTCAGCGTAGACTTTCATCAACGCATCGTGCGTCTCGTCGGCCGATCCGCACACGGCGTCGCGAACCAGGATGACGCGAAAGCCATAGTCCATGGCTGCAAACACACTGGCGCCGACACAAACATCTGTTTCGGCCCCAGTCACGATAAGGGTGTCGATCTCCCACGTTTGGAGGATTCGTAAGAGCGCCTGGCCGTGAAACGGTGAGTAAACACTTTTGTCGACCACCTTGGCGGGAGGCACAAATTTTGCCAGTTCCGGAACCAATTGGAATAAATGCGGATCTGCCTCGGCTTGAGTAAATTGATGCCACCGCTCATAATAACGTCTCCAGACGCCCGGTGCCTCCTCCGGATATCTGGGTGGAATAAACCGGGTGAAAATGGTGCGTTCCGGGCGGTGGGTTGCGATCGACGTCACCATGGGCAGCACCCGCGCCATCCAAGGCGTTTTCCATGCGGTCTCTTCTGCGAAGAGATTTTGCATGTCGAGTGACAGGTGAGCTGTTTGCCTGCTCAGCGGTCCATGACGAAGGTGAAGCGTGCGGGGTGGATTCATGGGAGTGGGGGAAACACATTTAAGTTGAAGATTCTGATTCGAATGGGTAGTTATCTGCGTCATGATGAGCTTTTTTCCTCGGGTGCTGTCCCGGATCCTCCGCCCTGTCTTGCCCTTGGTTCTGGTTGTCGCATTTACCGCCTGTGAAACAACTTCGGGACCGGCACTGTCTGTTTCGCTCAATGTGCCGCCAGAAAAGCCATCCCTCGACAAAGCCGATCCGTCGATTCCGGCTCCCGAGGTAGTCTTTGGGGGAGAACCGCAGCGCCGCAACTACACGGAGCACTTTGATATTCCCCTCTCGACGGTCTCTCCCGAAAAAAAAGGCCCGTTAGATGCCCCTTTTGATTTCCCGTTGACGCGGCAGGAGCGGGCTCAACCGGGCGAACCCATTCACCAGCTTTTCCCGTTGAATAATCGGACGGGTAATCTGCTCTTTTATCGAGATGTCGGAATTCCCCGACTAAACATCGAAAAGCTCGACGAAAATCACATCCGGATTTGGGCGCGCGTCCTCAATCGAACCCCTCGCGACATTCGTGTGCATGTGACCTGTATGGGCCGCGAGGCATCTTCGGTGGATGATCGTTATGACTATGAAGCCATCATCCTGAGCGAGAACGTTTATCGTGACTTTTCGTTTGTGATGACCGGCGACGAATCGAGGCGTTTTACTTTGGCGATCACAGGGATTGATTAAATGCTGGCTGGTGAGGCACCTGCGAACAATAAATAGGCTTGCCACGGCTATGCCGGGGAACCAGTCAGTCCCGCTTTTTATTTACGTTAGACTTGGAGGATAGTAAGCATGAAAATGAACCCTCTACTGCTGAAATTTTACTGGCCCGTTGGCGTGACGGTGCTCGCAGCCAACCTGTTTCTCCCCGTTGCTGCGCAGGAGGATGAGGAGGTTGTTCTGGCTCCGTTTACCGTCACCGGCTCCAGAATTGGTCGCTTGGATGACGAAACGGTTTCTCCGGTCGATGTGCTGCGGATGGCTGATATTCAAGCGCTGGGTTTCAGTGACCTTGGACAGGTTCTCCGCTCACAATCCTACCATACCGGAGGTGCGGTGGTCCCCGCGGATTCGGCCGGTGGTTTCACGCCGGGCATCAGCTCGCTCAATTTGCGGGGGATTGGCGTTAATCAGACTCTGTTCCTGTTGAACGGGCGTCGGGCGGCACCATTTGCCTCACCGGGAGTGGACGGCTTTCAATCGGTTTTTGACCTGAATTCGATTCCCTTGGCGGCGATTGAATCGGTGGAGATCCTCAAGGACGGCGCATCTGCGATCTATGGATCCGATGCGGTTGCCGGTGTGGTCAATGTAAAGCTGCGCAAGAACTTTGAGGGGCTGAATACGTCAGTGCGCGTGGGCGACTACTTCGATACGGGCGCGCTGCAGAAAGAGTTTTCAGCGGTGGCGGGAACGCGTGTCGGAAGACTGAGTTTGGTGGGTGTGTTTGGTTGGTCTGAACAAGATGCGGTGCAGGCACGGGATCTCGATTACGTGGCTAATGCGGATAACTCGTCCATCGCGGCCAAGGCCGATCCACACTATGTTGAATACGATGCGCAGGGAAATGTAGCCGCAGAACGTAAAGGCGATCCCATTGCTGACGGCTGGTTTGACGCAAGGTCGATTTATGGTGCCCCCGGCTGGGTGTGGTCTCCAGACGCCCAGTTACCGATGTATCGCTCGCCTGAGGCTGGGCTGCTTGATCGGTATGCGACCCTCGCCGATCTGGAGCCGTATTTTTTCACACCCTATTGGGATTATCAGGACCAGGCAGGTTTCTTGCCCGAAACCCGCCGTTATACATTCTACAGCAGCGCTGAATATGACCTTAAGCCGGGTCTGCGGGCATACGCCGAATTGTCGTTTGTTCGGTCCGAATCCAAAAGTAATTTTGGGTCGACTTTGGCTGACATAGGGGAAAATGGCTTTGCGCCGGGCACGATCCTGACCATGCCGGGTGAGATTTCATGGAATGTCTATGATACGAATGGAAATGTCTCGGAGGTGTTGACCGCCGATAACCCGGCAAATCCATATGATCAGGACATTACGTATATGGGTCGTCGGATAGTGGAAGCCGGAAACCGGATCACCGATGTCACCTCGGAAACGCCCCGAATCGTCTTGGGGATGAGTGGCGATTTTGAAATGCTGGGCGACCGGCCGTGGTCGTGGGATATTTATGGGTTGTACACCCGAAATTCCGTTTCGCAGATCGGTCGTGGAGAAGTAACGGACGATCGGCTGCAACAGGCATTTTATGGGCTGGTACCTGACGGGGCTGGTGGTTACCGCTGGGATCCGGATGCGCCGGCGGAGGATCGCGTTTATTTTAACTATTGGGGCCTGAACGACTCGGCGATGGCGGACTTTCTTCGGGTAACGAATCCGACTTATTCCAAGTTTGAGATGTGGGCCTATGAAGCGAGCCTGAGCGGAGAGCTCTACGACCTTTATGCCGGACCCGTGGGATTGGCTGTGGGGGCGGAATACCGGGAGGAAAAGCTTGGTCATCAAGTTTCAGACTTGAATCGCACAGGCATGCTGCTTGGCGGAGGCGAAGCGCAGGACACCGCCGGTAGACGGGATATTTCGGCCATCTACGCGGAGTTGGCGATTCCCGTAGTGGAGAATCTGGAGCTCCAGCTGGCAGGGCGTTGGGAAGCGTACAGTGATGCCGGCTTTGCCAGCAGTATTCGCCCCAAGGTGGGCTTCAAGTATCGTCCGATGGAGTGGGCACTGCTGAAAGGATCTTACAGTGAGTCATTCAAAGCGCCGGATCTTGCCTATCTCTACAACACCGGGACTACCGCCTACACAAACAATGCCTATTTCGATCCGCTGACCGGGACGACCCAATACCTTCAGCGACGCTACGCCGGAAATCCGGACCTGAATCCGGAGACGGCACGCATCTACTACTTGGGGCTTGAGATTGTTGCCGAACAGTGGATTCCGGGGCTTTCGTTCGGCGTGGATCGGTTTCACCTCAAACAAAAGGACATGCTGGCGCGCCTTTCCACCGCTTATGATGTGGGTGAATTGCTTGAACGAAGCGCGTTGGGCGAAGAGCCTTTTACCAGCATCGTGGTGCGGAACCCCACCACAAACCAGATTCTTTACCTGCTCGACACTTACGGAAATCTCTCCCGCGCACGGCACACCTCTTGGGACTTGTATGCCCAATATGACCGTGAACTCTTCGATCTGGGCCGGTTCCTAATCTCTTGGAAAAGCACTTATCTGGAAGAATACGGGGCGCAGCTCCGACCGGAAGAGCGCTGGGGAACCTATTCGACCTATTTGCATCCCAAATGGCGCCATACCGCCGGCATATCTTGGAGCCGTGGGAATTGGGGTGCCAGCCTGTCCGGGCTATTCATTGATGAACGGTTTCGCACCATTTACGATGCCGCGACTGCCGGACCGGACCAGGTTCTCGGAACTGGAGACGACGGGGCAAACTACCTGCGCTACCGGGTGAAGTCTCAAGTGGTGATGAATGCGAGTGTGACCTATGCCGGGTGGTGGGATACGAACGTCACCGTCGGCGTAAACAATTTCCTTAACGAAAAGCCTCCGGTGGATCCTTTTGAACCCACAGGCATCACCTCGCCAGTAAACTACGTGGAGCCGGCATCTTGGTGGGTTCGGATGGAGCGAGACTTTTGAGCTCAAGCCTTGACGGAGGGTTCAAAAGCGCTTTTCATTTGAGTCAAATGGGTGAAGGCGGCCAGAAGAGTGATCCAGATTTTCCGGAGCAGGTCGAAGAACCGGCTGTGGTTTATGGCATCACGCATTCGCGGCGGCCGCGGAATCCGAGGGCACAGGGGTTTGGCTCGGGCGAGCTGGTTCGCCGTATTCAGCACGGCTTGGCGATGGGCGAGTTTTTTGCCTTGCAGGAGTTACTCGGTACTTCCGGCGAAGAGCTGGCCGAGCATCTGGGAATTTCCCGCAGCACGCTGGCCCGGCGCAAACGAAGCGGCCGGCTTGCCACCGACGAATCGGATCGACTCGTGCGTTACACCCGGCTGTTTGCACGTGCGGAAGAAGTGGTCGGGGAGGGCGATGCAGCACGGGCTTGGTTTCGGACGCCTCTCCGTGCCCTCGATTTTACCGCGCCAATTGCCTACGCAGCCACCGAGGCGGGGGCGCGCGAGATCGAAAATCTGCTTGGCAGGATCGAGCACGGTGTTTTCTCGTGAGCTTTTCAGCGTGGCGCATTGTTCAGGAAAAATGGGTTGAGCAGGCTTTTGACGGGGAGGGAGCCCGCCGCTTTGGAGGACGCTGGAATTCACCCGGTACTCCCCTGATCTACGCGAGCGGAAGCAGAGCGCTCGCCGTGTTGGAAATCCTGGTTCACTTGCAAATCGGTGCGCAGAGGCCGCTCTTGCAGACCTTTCCGATCGAGATGGATGAGGGCTTGGTGGAGCATCTTCCGGCGCATGCGTTGCCGGTGGGCTGGAATAGTCCGGCGGTGCCGCGAGCGACTCAGGATCTTGGCGATCAATGGGCTCGTGGGCATTCTGCTCCGGTGCTCCGTGTTCCGAGTGTGTTCATTCCGGAGGAATCCAACTTTCTGATCAACCCATTGCATCCCGAATTCAAACGGCTGCGCATGGGCAAACCGATACCCTTTACCTTGGATCCGCGCCTGATCGCGCGCTGATGTTTGCTGATTGGCAGTTGCATGGCTGGCACAACGCCGGTCATTGTCCGGTATGCGATTTGCGGGAATTCTTATGCGCGGAGCCATGCTGGGAGCCGTTTTGCTGCTGATCACCGGCTGTCATGAAGGTCCGCCGGGAGCTGACGAAGGTGTGCAGCAAGGGATTCTGTTGCTGGGCAACGGTGCCGAACCGCGCACGCTGGATCCGCACCTCGCCACCGGAACCGTGGAAAATCATGTCATCTCTGCGTTGATGGAGGGATTGACGAACTATCACCTAACGGACGAGACGTTGGCGGAGCCAGGCGTGGCTGAACGGTGGAAACGGAACGAAGATGCAACGGAATGGACCTTTTACCTGCGTAGCGATGCGCGTTGGTCGAACGGAGATCCGGTGACTGCCCGCGATTTCGTTTACGGATTTGAACGGATGCTAACGCCGGCGTTGGGTGCAGAGTATGCAGAGATGCTCCATGTGGTCAAAGGAGCGGCTGCTTTTCATGCGGGAGAGGTGGACGATTTTTCTGCGGTGGGTGTGGAGGCGATCGACGACCATACGTTGCGGATTTCTTTGGTCGGGCCGAATCCGCAATTTCCACTGATGGTCAACCACTACAGCTGGTTTCCTGTGCACCGCCCCACGATCGAGGCTCATGGCGGACTGCTTGCGCGTGGTGGTGAATGGACGCAGGTCGATAACTTTGTCGGAAACGGTCCCTTTGTGCTCGCGGAGTGGAAGCCCAACCAATTCATCCGTATCGAAAAAAGCCCTACTTACTGGGATCGGGAGATTGTTCGGCTCAACGGCATTGTTTTTTATCCGGCCCAGGACGAAAACACGGAGCTTCGCATGTTTCAGTCGGGTCGCTTGCACTACACCTATTCGGTTCCGACGAATGAAATCGCCCATCTCCAGCGGCGGCAGTCCGAGCACCTTCACATCGATCCGTTCATGGGGGTGTATTTTTATCGGGTAAATGTGACCCGGCCACCACTCGACGATGTCCGGGTGCGCGAGGCGCTCGCATGTGCCATTGATCGCCGGCTGCTGGCGGAGCGGGTTACGCAGGGCAACGAAATTGCTGCCAGTTCCTACGTGCCCGATATGTTTCCCGATTACGAATCGCCCGTGCAGCTTGAGTACGATCCGGAACGGGCGCGCCGCTTATTGGCTGAGGCGGGATATTTAAATGGGAAAGGCATTCCACCGATTGAAATTCTCTTCAACACCATGGATGCCCACCGGAAAGTTGCGGAAGCGATCGGGGCCATGTGGCGTGAAACGCTCAACATCGAGGTGCGGCTGCTCAACAAGGAATGGCGGGTTTATCTCGATGATCAGACCAACCTGAACTTCATGGTCTCCCGCTCGGGATGGATTGCGGACTATCCGGATCCCATGAGTTTTCTGGATCTTTACACGACCGACAATGGCAACAACAACACCGGCTGGTCCAATAGTGATTACGACCGGGCCATCGACCGTGCGCGTCGCGCGCTGACCGCAGAGGAGCGGCTGCAGCTTCTTGAGGAGGCGGAAGCTATTCTCATGGCAGACCTTCCGGTGATTCCCATTTACTGGTACACCCGGAAATACCTGAAGGATCCGCGTCTCAAGAACTGGTTCCCGAAACCCCTCGACAACCGTCCCTACAAGTACATCTATCTCGAAAACGATTAGGTTTTATCGTCAGCCGGTGCGTATCGCGGGCGGAGACTTCGCCAGATGTTCAAGTTTATCCTTTTTCGCCTGTTTCAGTCGGTCGTCGTGGTTTTTGCGATCCTCACGCTGACCTTTTTCATGGTGCGTCTGACGCCCGGGGGCCCGTTTTCGGCTGAGCGCCGCATGCCTGCGTATATTCTCGAGCGGATCAACGCCTATTACGGGCTCGACCAGCCGCTGTTCAAGCAGTTTGGGAACTATCTCGGCAACCTGCTGCGGGGCGATCTGGGACCTACCTTTACTGAGACGCGGACGGTTAATGAAATCATCGCTGCCACCTTTCCTGTTTCTGCCGAGCTGGGATTATGGGCGCTGCTGATTGCGCTCATTCTCGGATTGCCGGTTGGCATCCTCGCTGCCGCCAAGCGCAACAGTGTTATCGACTACGGAACGATGTCGGCTGCGATGGTGGGTATCTGCCTGCCTACCTTTGTCATGGGGCCAATCTTGGCGCTGATTTTTGGCGTCTGGCTGCGGTGGTTTAATGTTTCGGGCTGGTTTACTGCAGCCGATCGCGTCTTGCCTGCTTTGACGCTTGGGTTGGTCTATGCCGCATATTTTGCCCGGATCACACGCGGCGGCATGCTGGAGATCCTCAATCAGGATTTTATCCGAACTGCGGAGGCGAAGGGCGTATCCAGTCGGAACATTTTGCTCAAGCACGCCCTCAAGGGTGGTTTGCTTCCGATGGTTTCGTTTATGGGGCCAGCCATTGCGGGAATCATCAGTGGCTCATTCGTGGTCGAAACCATCTTTCAGGTCCCGGGTATTGGGCGTCAGTTCGTCAGTGCGGCCTTCGACCGTGATTACTTTCTCGTGCAAGGCACGGTGCTGGTGTATGCGATTCTCATTACACTTGCGAATCTGGGGGTCGACATCATCCAGGTAATGCTCAACCCCCGGCTGCGGTTTGAGGACTCACAATGATACCCCCTATCCAAGTATCTGCGTCTGAAAGTCGCCTGCCAGTGGTCAATCTTGACCCCGCTCAACTGGAGGAAGGATCTTCGCTTTGGGCTGATGCCTGGCACCGACTCAAGAAGAACCGACTCGCGCTTCTGAGCTTCTGGATTGTGGTGTTCATGGGTGTATTCTGTTTCGTCGGGCCGTTTCTGTCACCCTACAGTTACATCGATCAGGACCTCATGCGAACCCTCGAGTCGCCGAGTTGGGCTCACCCATTTGGCACCGATGATCTCGGGCGTGATCAACTGACTCGTTTGATGGTGGGGGGTCGCGTTTCGCTCGGGGTCGGTATTATTGCAACCGTTGTTTCGCTGATGATCGGTGTCGTTTTTGGAGCGGTCGCTGCTTACCTCGGCGGCAAAATCGATAACGCCATGATGCGTTTTGTCGATGTGCTCTACGCGCTTCCATTCACGATATTCGTGATCCTGCTGATGACGATTTTTGAGCGAAGCATTCTGCTGCTCTTTGTGGTGATTGGTGCGGTGGAGTGGCTGACGATGGCACGCATCGTCCGTGGGCAGGTTCAGGCATTGCGCCGGCAGGAATTTGTCGAGGCGGCGATTTCACTGGGCCTGTCGACGCGTCGCATTCTTTTGCGTCATATCATTCCCAACGTGCTGGGTGTTGTTGTGGTGTTTGCAACGTTGACTGTTCCGGCGGTGATTCTTCTGGAGAGTTTCCTCAGCTTCCTGGGGCTGGGAGTTCAGGCACCGCTTCCGTCCTGGGGTTCGTTGATCAAACTTGGGTCCGACAATATTCAGCAGTTTCCGCACTTGCTCATCGTGCCGTCGTTTTTCTTCTCGCTGACGCTTTTTGCGCTCAACTTTTTGGGGGATGGACTGCGCGATGCGCTCGATCCGAAGTCCAGTCGCGATTAAACCGCCATGCCATTTCTCGAAATCAAAGACCTCACCACCCATTTCCATACGCGCAACGGAGTTGTTCGGGCGGTGGATGGTGTATCCTTTTTTTTGAGACGGGGCGAAACCTTGGGAATCGTCGGCGAGTCCGGTTCCGGAAAATCGGTTACCTGCTATTCGATGCTCGGCCTCATCCCGACTCCACCGGGAAAGATTGTCGCCGGCTCCGCGCTTCTGGATGGAACAACGGACTTGCTCCGCGCATCCCGCAAAGAGTTGAGGAAGATTCGTGGAAAACGCATCGCGATGATTTTTCAGGATCCGATGACCTCACTCAATCCCTACCTGCGCGTCTCCACGCAGTTGATCGAGCCATTGCAGATTCATGAAGGCTGCTCAAAAAAGGAGGCGTTGAAGCGGGCGGTGAGTGCCCTCGAGGAAGTTGGTATCACCGAAGCAGCCCGACGCATCCACGCCTATCCGCATGAATTTTCCGGGGGCATGCGTCAGCGGGTCATGATTGCGATGGCGCTAATTACAGCTCCGGAGCTTCTGATTGCGGACGAGCCGACGACTGCGCTCGACGTGACGGTGCAGGCGCAGATCCTTGACTTGATCCGGGAGCGCCAGGCGGCGCGCAACAGTGCGTTGATCTTGGTGACTCACGACCTCGGAGTGGTTGCGGGCATGTGCGATCGGATCGCGGTGATGTACGCGGGAAAGATAGTGGAAACAGGGACCGCTGAAGATGTATTTGAAAGTCCTCTACATCCCTACACTGTTGCGCTTCAACGCTCCATTCCCTCCCTAGGCATCAAGGGCAAACCCCTTTACACCATTCCGGGCGTGCCGCCGGACCTTTCGCGCCCGATTCCCGGGGATGCCTTTGCCCTGCGCAAAGGGCTGCGCAATGGCGGAAAGTGGCTCCACACGCCGCCACCTTTGCGGCAGGTATCTGAAACGCATTGGGTGCGTGAATGCGACGTGGAGCTGCCTGCGCTGGAGGAGGTGAAGGATGTCTGAGACGGAAGACGATTTCCTCGTCCTTGATGACGTCAAGACCTGGTTTCCCGTAACGGAGGGGCTGATTCGCAAGCGCAGGATCGGAGAAGTTCGAGCGGTCGATGGTGTGTCATTCCGCCTGCGAAAAGGTGAGATTCTTGGGCTGGTCGGAGAATCCGGCTGTGGGAAAACCACGCTTTCGCGCACGATCATGCAACTCCAGCCAGCCACGTCCGGCCGCATTTTTCTGGAAGGTTCGGAGCTGACTGCGCTCGATAGGCGCTCGATTCGGCGGCGGCGCACCCAGTTTCAGATGATTTTTCAGGATCCCTATGCGTCCTTAAATCCGCGGATGACCATTTTTGACACGCTTGCTGAAGCGATAGGGACCCGGCGCGAGAAGCTGGGGCGGGATGAGCTGCTGCGGGAGGTGGGGAATCTCATGCTCACCGTCGGGCTGAATCCTGGGCAAATGAGAAAATACCCGCACGAGTTCTCCGGAGGGCAGCGTCAGCGAATCGCCATCGCCCGTGCCTTGGCACCGCGACCAAAGCTAATCATAGCCGACGAACCTGTCTCGGCGCTCGATGTCTCCATTCAGTCCCAAATTCTCAATTTGCTCAGCCGCCTGACCCGAGAAATGCAGCTGACCATGATCTTCATTTCCCACGATCTCTCGGTGGTAAAGTATATCGCGGACCGCATTGCCGTGATGTACCTTGGGCAGATTGTTGAGCTCGGCGAGGCCGTCGAATTGATGGAACGACCCCGACATCCTTATACGGGGGCGTTGATCAGCGCGATTCCCATTCCGGATCCCAAACGGGAGCGGGCACGGAAACGGGTGATTCTTGTCGGCGATCCTCCCTCGCCATTAGTGATTCGGGGTGGCGCGGAACGGGAGTCCGTTCCTCTCAGGGAAATTGTTCCGGGTCATTGGCTGGCAGATCCCGGAGCATTTATTGCGGAACGCCGTCCGAAAGTGCTCTCTCGCTAAAAGGCAAACCTGGACGTATCGCCGGTAGTCACCGGCCCATCGGGCCATAAAAAAACCTCCAGAGATTCTGGAGGCTGTAAAAAAGTAATGCGATGTGACCGCTGAACTATTCGTCGGGAAGCGTCTTCTTGAGGCCGAGGACCGATTCGCCAACCTTCCATTCGCCTCGGCGGCGCATCATCGAAATGCGCTCAAAACGCTTGAGGACATTCCGCTTCTTCTTCTTTCCGGCGCCGCCGGCCTTGAAACTCGGGTGCTGTGACATGGGAACTCGCTTTTTAGATTCGCAAAAACGAGAAACAAAGCACCCGCGTGAATCACCAGCAAGGAAAAAGTGGCGGAGAGGTTGGCACCTCATTACGAACCCGAATGAAACAATTCTGCCTCGTCGGAGCCGTCGCCTCGGATTGGGAGAACCGGGCCGTCGTGGTGCATCCCTTTTGTTCTGGGGGCTGACGTCCTTCAGAAGGCGAGGGTCGCACCCCGGTTCCGGATCATACCCGGGCTCCACCTACTCGCCACCGCTCTGCATTGGCACGAGCTACTGGCCCAGAACCCGCATCTATCCAGTGCTGACATCGCTTTGTGCGTTCAAATGAGCCCCGGTCGAGTGCGTGAGATTCTAAGGCTGACGAAGCTGCACCCCGATATCCAATCAGACATTCTTCGAATGGACCGGAAGAAGGCTGTCAGGCGGTATCCCGAGCAGATCCTGCGAAAGCTTACTTCGATTCCGCGCGAGCAACAGGTGGAACGATACGCACGTATTCGACCTCGTTGAGCCTTTCCTCCTGCTGAGACCATCGTTTCCGCCCCGGAAAAAATCGTTCCAACCGTTCCACCGATGCAGAGATTGGGCGATCGGTCCCTAAGACTGTTCCCTCTTTGAAAAACGGGCGTGAGGACGGGCCAAACCCCGACGATCGAGAGTCAGCGCACCGCGGCGCGGTCACATCGGAACCGGGATGCCGGGCAGTCCCCGTGTTCGGTCTTGGACTCAAAGCACCCGAAAGCTACTCACTTGCCGACACATTATTCGTGTTCTGACACGTTGACGCGGTCCCGGCGACCACTTCACTGATGAACCGCCCCCGCATGACAGTACCGACTTTGCACATAGGCTCCCGGAGAGCCTGCGCTTTCCGTTTGAATGACAATCAACCTCAGGACGTTTCATAAACAATGAGCGATCATAATTCCTCCGACTATGAAAAAGGCAGCCTGACGCTTTTGGGGGCGGTTTCGATGGGAACCGGCGTGATGATCGGCGCGGGCATCTTCGCGCTGACCGGACAGATCGCGGAGCTGGCCGGCACCTGGTTCCCACTTGCATTTTTCGCGGCTGCCGTCATAGCGGGCTTCAGCGCGTATTCTTACGTCAAGATGGCGCAGGCCTACCCGTCGGCGGGCGGTATCGCCATGTTTCTGAAAAAGGCTTATGGAAAGAGCCTGATGACGGGGGCCTTTGCGTTGCTCATGTATTTTTCCATGATCATCAACGAGAGCTTGGTGGCGCGAACCTTCGGCACCTACACCCTGCAATTGTTCGACGCCCAACAAGCCGATTGGCTCGTGCCAGCGCTCGGAGTCGGCCTACTCATTTTCGCATTCGGCGTCAATCTGCTGGAAAACAGATACATCCAAACCTTCTCCTTTTTTTCTGCTTTTGTGAAGATTGCTGGGCTTGTGGTTCTTGCCGTCGGAGGTCTTTGGGTGTCGGGCCTGGAGTTCGAGAGCGTGGATGTCGTTCCCAAGGAAACCGGCGTCACCGGTTTCCTCGGAGCGGTGGCCTTGGGCATCCTCGGTTACAAGGGTTTCACCACCATCACCAACAGCGGCGGCGAGTTGAAGGAGCCGAAGAAAAATGTCGGGCGGGCGATCATCATCTCCATCTCCCTCTGCACCGTGCTCTATATCCTCATCGCGCTGGCGGTGGGCGCCAATCTTTCGATCGAGGAGATCGTAAAGGCGAAGGATTATTCGCTGGCGGAGGCCTCACGTCCCGCTTTCGGGCAATACGGCCTCTGGGTCACCGTCGGGTTCGCTATGGTCGCCACGGTCTCGGGAGTGGTCGCCAGCGTCTTCGCGGTCTCGCGCATGCTGGCGATGCTCACCTCCATGGAGTTGGTGCCGCACCGCCACTTCAAGCTGCCGGGCGGGTTGCAATTGCACACGCTCATCTACACCGTGGCGCTCGCCATCCTGTTGACGATTTTCTTTGATCTCAGCCGCATCGCCTCGCTCGGCGCGATTTTCTACATCATCATGGACATCGGCATTCACTGGGGTGTCTTCAAACATCTACGCCACGAGGTCGGTGCGAAGGCTTCTGTCCTGATCAGCGCCATCGTGCTCGATGTGGTGGTCCTCGGCGCTTTCATCTGGGTCAAGGTGCAGTTCGACATCCTCGTCATCTGGGCATCGTTGATCGGCCTCGCGCTCATCTTCGCCGGGGAGAAGTTTTTCCTGAAGGTGCATGAGGCCGATGAAGGCAAGGCTGCGTGATCTGAGATTTTTCCGCAACGCAGCGGGGTTCCGCAATCGGAGGGCTCCGGTTGATTCGTGCCGGATTTCCCGCATCCTCAGATGTATGGGATTCCGATAATGTCCTCAGAGCAAACCAGCAGGACCGTGGCCGTCTTTGGCGCGGGCATCGCAGGGCTTACCGCGGCACATGAGCTCAGCCGACTTGGGCATCGCGTGCGCGTATATGAAGCGGCATCAGACCCCGGAGGTTTTTTCCGTAGCGCCCGGATGCGGAACGGGAGAAAAATTCCGACAGAGTATTCGTGGCACGGACTGGGGCCATGGTACCATAATGCCTTCGATCTCCTGAAGCAGATACCATACGACGCGACTGACAGCCTGTACAACAAAGGGCTTTCCCGTCCGATCGATTTTGGCATCTTTCCGGACGAGGGCTCGCCCCAGTTCTATGACCGCGGATTTCGCAGTATTCCGAGGATGTTTCGATTCGCGCGTTGGGAGTTTGTCCGGTGGGCGTGGCTGATGCTCAAAACGTGGACGGCCAATCACCGCACCGAACAGCGGTATTCACGACAAAATGCCGCCGAGGCCTGGAAACCGTTACTCGGTGAAACCGGCTATCGTACTTGGCGGGCCTGTTTCGGCCCGTGGATCGGATCCGATTGGACAAAGGCGTCGCTCCACACCGCCGGCCAGTTCTTTCGGAAGCAACTCACCACCCGGCCAGCCCACTATCACCCGGCAGACGCAGATGGGCCAGCTTGGACGCAGGGTGCGGGTGACGGCTGGCTGCTTTTTCGGGGTCCAAGCAGCGATTACTGGTTCGATCGGTGGGTGCCGCACCTCGTGCGCCAGGGTGTAGCATTTGCCTGGGATGAAGCGCTCTGTGAGCTGGATTTCGATGGCTCGGCGGTGACCGGCGCGAGGTTGAGTTCCGGAGCGCACGTGACGGCGGACGCCTACATCCTCGCGACCAACCCGTTCGCAGCAGCGAAGATTCTGTCGAGGACGCCCTCTCTTGAAACCCTGCCGGAACTTCGCCGTTTCAAGCCCCTCATCCAAGACGGTCCGCACGTCCAAGTTTCGTTCCGGCTCGCGTTCGCAGAGCCCATTCAGTTTCCGCGAGAGCGGACGGCGGTAGTTGTCGCGGATTCGGAATTCAACCTCACTCTCTTTGCCGAAGAGCAAGTGTGGCGATCGAATGTCGAACTAGGAACTGGCGTGCGGTCACTATGGACGGGCACGAGTTGCGTGGGCACTGTGCCGGGACGCGTCCATGGACTTCCCGTCATTCATTGTACGAAAGAGGAGTTTATCGATGAAGTGAAAGCACAGATCTTCGGCTGCGAGGCCCTCAATAGAGCGGTGGCGGAAGCGAATGACGGGCGGAGGCTTGTGGACTTTAAACTGTTGAAGATCGAAGTGTGGCACGAATGGATTTTCTCGCCGGATGGCATTCACGGTCCGCAGCCAAAGTGGGTGACGACCACGAATACGCATCCCCATCTTCCTCGGCAGGCAACATCGATTCCCAACCTCTTCCTGGCAGGGGCCCATACACGGACTGAGGCCGACGTCTGGAGCGTCGAAGGAGCTGTCGAAAGCGGGCGACGGGCAGCACAAGCATTCGATCCACGGGTCCCAGTAATCCCGCAATACAAGCCGCGCCTGCTGTGCTGGTTCGGCGCGATCGACGACCTCTTCTTCAAGCTTCGCGCTCCGCACGTGCTCGATCTGGGGCTGCTCGCCTTGATCGCGACACTCATCGCGATGCTTACGATTCCATTCGTTACGTGAGCGTGCGTCAACTCGCTGGTCCTGGCCCGGTTCGGGCGTCATGATCCTCCACACTTGGACTTAGTTTTTGCACGGTCCTGTCCGCAAGTGCCATGCAGCTTGCGGGAGAGACAGGTTCCATCCGGCTCATCTCAGCTCGGCAGACAAGTAAAATTCGGGAAGTGAAGGGACAAACGGGCTGTGATCGGGTAAAAATCTCCGTCGGAGCAAGTGCATGGCACGTTCTCTGCGACTTTTCATGCCCGCCAAGGATCTCGACCATTTTTAAGATTCAACCAAAAGGAAAACGCAATGCATCATCTCACAAAAATCCTGGAAGCCCACCCGAATCCGCAGAGCCTCGGAGTCGACCGCCTCAAGACGACGATCGCCGATTTTGTCGAATGCTCCCAAAGCTGTTTCGCATGTGCCGACGCCTGCCTCGCCGAAGGTAAGGACATGCTCGAGAAGCTCCGCCACTGCATCTCCACGGATCTGGCTTGTGCCGAAGTCACGCAGACGATGGCGACCATCTTAACCCACCAAACTGCGCCAGATAAGAATCTCGTTCGGGCGGTTGCCCAAGCGTGCGAAGTAGCCTGCCGGAGTTGCGCCGAAGAGTGTGAAAAGCACGCGGAAATGCACGCCCACTGTAAACACTGCGGCGCAATTTGTCGTGAGTGTGAAAAGACCTGCCAAGAGTTAGCGAGTCTGCTCTAAGGCCGGATCTGTCCGTGGCCGGTCGCCGGAGGTTCCATCAACAGCCTCCTCGTAGCACGGGAACTTACAGGAAAATAGGAACAGAGCGTGAGCTTGATTGTCCAAGGTCTTGGCGCACTGCTTGTGTTGGTTGTCCTCGTGGACGTCTTTTCCACCGTTCTGTCCGCGACCCATTCGCGAGGGCCCACCGGCATCCGAACACCGTGCGACGAGCAAGAATACACAAACCTTTTTCGGGCGGGCCGACTATTTCGCACTCTCTGAAAGTTTATTTGAGGGATTGAGTGATTTGGTGCGTTGTAGGGGATATGAAGGAAAATGAATTTGACGATTTGGTGGGGCGCCTGCGTCGGGTTGCGCTGCCGCCTTGCCCGGGTTCGATGGAGCAGAACGTGCTGCGGCGCATCCGGCTGAGCCGGAGCGAGGCGGAATCGCCACTGACCTGGCTGCTGGGTTGGATGCCGCGTCCGTCCGTGGCTTTGGCCACGATGGCGGTGGTGACCGTTTCCAGCTTGGTGACCTCGACCGTGGCCCTGCGCGCCTATGAAGACGAACGGCCGGCGCAAGCTCGCGTGGCGCTCGGTTTCGACGCCTTTACCGCCCCGCACCATCTTCCGCTGAACGAGCGATGAGGAGCGCCCACTCTGGCTTTGCCACCCGGCGATCCCTGTTAGCCGCGGGTTTTTTCATCTTACTGGCGTTGCTCAGCATTTGCGTCGCGTTTCTCAGCGTTCGGCTGATGACGGAGGACGGATGGGCGCACGACGAAGCTGGCGGCCATCACTGGATCCACGAGCAGTTGAGACTGAGCGATGAGGAAGCGGCGAAGATCGACGTTTTTGAGGCCCCCTACCGGGCGGAGCGCCGTGAGTTGGAGGCGCGCGTCGAAGAGCGGATCGCCACCCTCGCCGAACTGCTCCAGACGGAAGATGTCGTTTCTGAGGAAGTCACACGGGCGGTGCATGAGCTTCATATAGTTCACGGG
>JGI25318J35512_1000128_pt1 | contig 57867 bp, 55 predicted proteins | sample AutmiccommunBRH9_FD_35512 | JGI IMG/M metagenome (IMG submission 35512)
CCATCGAAGGACCCTGACGAGCAACGCGAAATACTGGCTGCGTTGAAGCGTATCCGCGAGCTCGAGATGGAGAACGAGGTACTCAGGCGTGCGGCAGCGTATCTGTCACAGGTACACATCACGCCCCCAAAATAGTGTTCCCGCTCGTCCGTGAGATGGCTGCGGCCGGTGCCCGTGTCAGGGTGCCGGTCGCGGTGGCGTGCCGGGTGCTCGGGTTCAGCGAGCAGGCCTACTACCAGTGGTTGAAACGGCCAGTGTCAGCTCGTGAAGCCGAAGAGCAACACCTAATCGGGGTGCTGCGAAAGCTGCATATCGATGACCCCGAGGGAGGGTACCGGGTGCTCGCCGATGACCTCCAAGATCTGGGGTACGAGGTCTCGGAACGTCGGGTATGGCGTCTGTGCAAGGTTGCTGGCATCCAGTCGGTCATTACGAAGCGCAAGCGTCGTTACCGACGGGCTGGGGCGCCGGTGGGTGATGATCTGGTGCAGCGTGATTTCACCGCGAGCGGGCTTGACGAGAAGTGGCTCGTGGACATCACCGAGCATTGGACCGGTGAAGGTCGCCTGTATATGTGCGCGTTCAAGGACGTGTGTTCGAACCGGATCGTGGGGTACGCGATCGATACGCGAATGAAAGCATCACTCGCGGTTCGTGCGCTGCAGAATGCCGTCATGCAGCGTGGGTACCCGCAGGGTGTGATCGTGCATTCGGATCGCGGGAGTCAATTTCGAAGCCGGAAATTCCAGAAGGCGCTGAAGCGATACAAGCTCAAAGGGTCGATGGGAAGAGTCGGGGCGTGTGGTGACAATGCAGCCATGGAAAGTTTCTTCTCGCTCCTGCAGAAGAATGTACTCGATAGGCGCCCGTGGCGGACCAGGCAGGAGCTGCGCCTCGCGATCGTGTCATGGATCGAGGGGAAGTATCACCGCAAGCGCCGGCAACGGAGGCTCGGGAAGCTGACACCGATCGAATTTGAGGCCATAATGATGGATGCCGTCGCTCTGGCGGCATAAACCCCGGACTCAACCGAACCTTCAGCAGACCCACCGCTACAACCGCCGCCGCAGGCACTCCTCGATCGGGCATGTCACACCAGTGGACTTCGAGATGCAGTACTCGTCACAGGACGCTGAGATCCAACTCGCCGCTTAACCCGTGTCCACTCAACGGGGTCAAAGCTATAGTAGCGTGTCAGCGGTTCTGTGATGCCCGGGTTCTAAACGGAAGCGCAACACCTCGTAGGTTGTGATTGTTCACACCTTGACCCGGAGGGTTGCGCTTCCTTGCCTGCACACTACCGCCACTTGACCCTTGATGACCGAATCCAGATAGAACGCTTGACCGATCTCGGCATCTCACGAGCGGAGATCGCTCGCCGCCTCGGAGTACACCGCTCCACGATCACACGCGAGTTCACGCGGGGCGCCTGGCAACCCGAGCGTGACCACGCGAACCTCCGCCCCTAGCTGCGGAACAAGCTCGATACGCGAGATCGCCATGACCATTTGTATCTGGCCGGGCAGGCACAACTCGCCGCTGATACCCGCAAAACACGCTCACACGTCCCGTTCCGGATGACGTATGACCGGCTGATCGACTGGGTGATCACCCACTTACGTAAGGGCTGGACCGTTGAGGAGATCGCTGGCCGGGTTCCGATCGAGTTCCCCAATGACCCGAGGATGCGCGTGAGTACGGAGACCCTGTACGCCTGGATCTACTCCCGAGCTCAACGGCATCGCGACCTCTGCCAGTACCTTCCCCGAGGTCACAAGAAGCGTCGCAGGCGCAAGGGCCGTAATGTCCACCGAACACGCTTCAAATGGCATACCTCGATCCATGACCGGCCCGCCGAGATCGAGGACCGGCAGCAGTTCGGACACTGGGAATCCGACAGCGTGATCGGTGCTCACGGGAGCGGAGGTATTCACACCGCTGTCGAACGCACCAGCCGGTACTACCAGGCGGTGAAGATCCCCCAGATCGCGGCTCGTCCCACCGTCGACGCTCAGATTTCCTTGTTCGCGGCGTTGCCCGCGCATGCGGTCCGGTCCGTCACCGTTGACAACGGTTCCGAGTTCGCGCTGCACCACGAACCCGCCGACACGCTCGCGGTCCCGACCTATTTCGCTGACCCGTACGCGGCATATCAGCGGGGCACGAACGAGCACTTCAACGGGCGGCTGCGCCGCTACCTGCCGAAAGGCACCAGTTTCGAGGACCTAACCCAAGACGAGCTCGACGAGTTCGTAAGAGAGATCAATAACCGTCCACGCAAGGTCCTCGGCTGGGCAACTCCGGCAGAGGTATTCAACGAGTTAGCCTGGGAACCCGTCTCCACGACCTGATGTTGCACTTCCAACTAGAACCCGGGATGTCACGTCACCCATCTCCAACCGCAATCGTGCCCAAGAGATAGCGGTGCCCGTCACCAGGACTTATCACCCGCATTGAAACCGTCATATTTAAGTAGGTACAGGCAGAGTTGCAAAGATGCCGGACCGTACCGCTCGGGTTTCGACTTACTTGGTACTGGCAGGTTTTAAGCGCCAACTTCTCAGCCTCGTCAATGGAGTTGCGCAATCCCTATTGAGGTCGCCCGCTACTGACTAGAAGAGAATGAAGCGGCGAGTCGAAACCGACGAAGGCACCCATGCTTCCCATGGTTTCGACTCGCCACTCCTTGATCAGCTACAGACGCTCAACTACTGGTTAATGACCGTGATGAGACCTGTGCGGGTCGACGGACGCGCCTTGAAGAGAATCGCGTAAACGACAGCAGAGACGACCACAGTAAGGATCGGGCCCCACGTCGCGCCGACACCCGCGAGGCTGGGATTGATGTTGCCGAACTGCAGGAACACCAGCCCTACCACGGTGCCGACGATCCACGCGATCAGGCCGTTCGAGTTGAACGCCCGGTAATGCTGGTCGCCGATTGCCCCGTGCTCCTGTCCTTTGCCCTTCGACATGAGGATGTGGGTCAGTGCGATAGCGACCCAAGCTGTGACCAGCACGCCCTGGTAGGCGAGTGCCAGCAGCAGGTACTGCACAATCGGCAGCAGCATCATCAGGTAGATGATTACTGCCATGATGATCACCCAAACGACGTTCGGCAGTTTGATGCGCAGCCGCTCGCCGAAGGCGCGCAGGTTCGCCGCGCCGAGGTAGTAGTTCGCCGTATTGATGCGGGTCTGTGAGACCCAGATAACCAGTAGACCGAGCAAGCCCATCATCGTGACGAGTCCGCCAGCGATACCGGTTTCGGACACCTCGATACCGGGGATGGTGAAGGTCAAGAAGATTCCGACAAATGCCGCAAAACCGTAGGCCAGGATGTAGAATATCCAGCCGAAGGTGACGTGTTGATGGAACTTGATGTCCTTGCGCTTGCCCAGCGCAGCGTAGTCCATCGTGAACATCATGAGAATCCAGATGCCCATGTAGCCTGCGAACACGGCCAGCCAGCCGGGGCCACCCATGGAGAAGGGCAACTCGACGTCTGGGGTGTGGGTCAGCCAGTCATCCTTGAAACCGTAGACCACGCCGGCCCAGATCACGGCGGCGACCAGGCCGAAGAAGTAGATCGGCATGAGCAAGCCGTTGAGCTTGTCGAGAAAGCGGCGGACGCCGCCCAGGATCAGCGGCGTCGAGTAGATCACGACGATCAGGCTCCACATCCACATCTCGCCGCCGAACATCGCCATAAACGCGTAGGCGATGATCGACCCCTCGAACACGGCGTAGTAGATCGATACCAGAGCGAAGATGATCGTCGCGATCGTGGATCCCGCGGTCCCGAGGATGGTGCGCGAGAACTGCGCGACCGTGGTGCGGTTGTTGATGGCGTACTTCGTCAGTACCGCGTTGATCAGCCAGTACGAGATGATCGCGAGAACGACGCCGATGATGGCGTTAACCGTTCCATAGGCCATGGCCATGGCGGCACCGATGTAGACGAAGAAGAACGCACTCGCGACGCCGTACCAGGCCATGGCGAGTGAGCCCCGACTCATTTGGTCGTCGTCACTGCCTTGGCGAGCAAGCACATCAGTAGCCTCGACATCGTCGTTGCTACCAGTCAAATTTAGACTCATTATTCATACCTCCATTGGTATCTGGATTGCCACCAAGTGCTCTTCCCAGGTGCGGTGAGAATGGGCCTCAGCGACGGTGTTTTCCTTTCCGGCGGATGCCGGATCGAGTTCGGATTGAACGATTTGAACCTCTGTTCCTGAATGTCGTCAACGACGCTTATCGCTGACTCATCGATGGATGGCCGGGCTTCCCTCGCGGCTGCAACGCTGAACTTAGGGCCAGCAGATCGTCTAGCTGAGCTTGCAGGACTGCGCTTTGCCGTTCGCTCGGATCAAAGACTCCGTCTTCGATCCGGTACAAGGGCATACTGATCTCGATGTTGCCTTGAGTCATCACCATGCCAAGGGAGGCGACCACAGGGCGCAGGGCCGCTTGTGCACGCGTGCCGCCGGAGTTTCCGCCCCAGTTGATGAACCCGACGGGCTTGCGTGCCCATTCGGCGTGCAGGTAATCAATCGCATTCTTGATGCCGGGCGAATAGCTGTGGTTGTACTCGGGGAACACAAAGAGGAAAGAGTCTGCTGCCTCTACACTGCAGCTCCATTCTTTTGTGTATTCATGGACGTACTGCCTCAACCTCGGATGATTTGGTTCATCCATCAGCGGTAAGGCCAGATCAACGAGATCCACGAAGTCGACTTGGAAGCGCCCATCCGACTTGGCGCTGTGCAGTGCCCACTCTGCGACCGGCAGCCCAACCCGGCCCTGCCTCACACTCCCGAGAATGATCATTAGCTTGTGCATGGATTCTTCCTGTTATCGGTATTTCAACGGCGTCGACATTCAGGCCTTGGCAAGCAAGCCGTCGGCATGCTTCCAGATCTGTTCCCGTCGCACTCAGGGATCTCTAGGCGCAGTGCATGTCCGAATGATTGGTACCGCCGCATCGATTGAGGATCGGATGCTCTCCTTGAGTCGCTCTCCTGCGGTATAGCCGCCGAAGTCGGCATTCGATGCAAAGACGCCCACCGGCAGAGCCACGGCACGGAAAAAGCTGAACAGCGGCCTGAGTTGGTGGTCAATACTCAGCGAGTGAGAGATATTGCCGCCGATGGCTGAGATGAGCACTGGCTTCCCGACAAGGGTGTCCTGCCCGATGAAGTCAAAGAAGTGCTTGAACATGCCTGTGTAGGTTGCCCGGTAGATGGGGGTCGAGATCACGAGGAAGTCGCAGCTTTCCACGTCGTCGAGCGCTTGCGCCGCCTCTCTCTCGACTCCATCTCGAGTAAGGGAGCTTCCGAGGCCAGGCCCGATTTCGCTCATGAGGATCCTGCGGTCATGCAATTCGATTCGTTCCGCGAGTTCAGCGACGATGGTATCGAGTAACGCGGTGGTCTTCGATGGCTCGTGCGGGCTCGCCGAGAGCGAGACGACTTTCAGTTCGGTCATGACGAAACTCCTTAAGGTCACAGTCGTCGGTCTGCGAGAACTGGAAAGCTTTGACGGTACTCGTGGAGCTCGGTCAGGTTCAGCTGTACGGAAAGCACCTCTTCATCCGTGCCTGCGCATGCAAGCACCTCTCCGCGCGGGGAGATTACTTGGCTGTGCCCTCCGAGTACGACACCTCCGTGCGTGCCCCCGGTGTTGCATTGCACGACGAAGGCCTGGTTCTCAATGGCCCGGGCACGACCCAAGATCTCCCAGTGCTCCCTGCGTGCTGCGGGCCATGCAGCGGGTACTACGAAAACTTGGGCACCTGCGTACGCCATCTGTCGGAAGAGTTCAGGGAATCGCAGGTCGTAGCATGTGGCAAGACCAACAACCACTGTCGAAGAGGCAGAGTCGACTTCTACCATTGTGACGTTCTCGCCCGGATCGATCAGCGTTGGCTCGCCCTCTCCGAATCCGAAGGGATGGATCTTGCGGTATAAGGCAAGACGAGCCCCATCTCGGCCGAGCACCACGGATGTGTTCCACAGTCCACGATGACCGGGGGGTGCGCCAGCCATAGTGTCGCTCTCGGTCCGTTCCAAGAGTGATCCCATGTGCACCACAGCACCGATCTCATCAGCTGCCTTGGCGAGCGCGGCGACAGTCGGACCGTCGAGCGTCTCCGACCGGTTGAGCCATTCTGGGAACGTGAAGTAGCCAGGGGCCCAGAGTTCAGGAAGCACGACAAGATCGGCACCTTGCTGTTGACGAACCAGCTCGGTGACCCGCCGAACACGCGCCTCGACTTCCTCACCGTCATGCGGCGAGACCTGAATCACACGAACCTCCAATGTGTCAGGTTCAGTCCGTTCAGTCGTCATCCTGAGCCTCCTCCCCGATTTCAACTTGAAGTGTCGCAATCACTGCTTCAGCCAGTTCCTCGCCCTTCACCCGCATATGTTCACTGAAGAAATCGTGATGAGAGGCGTGCTCGTGGAAATGATGAGGGGTGAGGACCGCCGAGAAGACTGGAACATCCTCAGCTAGCTGAATCTGCATGAGCCCGCTCACGACAGCACTAGCCACGAACTCATGTCGGTAGATGCCGCCGTCGATCACCAAGCCGCATCCCGCCACGGCCGCGTACTTCCCCGAGCGCACAAGTCTTTGAGCGCGAAGTGGAATCTCGAACGCGCCTGGGACTCGGAACCGGTCGATCTTCGTATTGGGCATTATTCCCGTGAGCCGCTGAGAGAAGGCGTCGACAGCCTGTCCGACAATTTCGCCGTGCCACTCGGACTCGATGATGGCCACACGGACGGCAGCATGTGCATCGGCCTTATCAACGACCTCCTCTGGTATTCGCATTACTCGACCCTGGAGGATTCGCAGAGCCCGTGCCAAGTGCGGTTGTGGTAGACAAGGGGATCGCTTGTATCTTCGCCGAGTTCTTCGCCAACCTTTGTGCCTGGGGCTAGTGCATGAACTAGTACGATGGTGGAGTTTCCCGCTTGCAGAAGATTGAGCACTCTTCCGCGTATCCATGTCTTGGCTTCATGAAAAACGGGCTCCCCTGTGGTGAGACGCGTCCACTGACTGGTGTCGGCAAAACGATCGACGCCGCTGGTAGAGCCCAGTTTGGCCAGATGCAGTTCATCAGCGGTGAGTAGATGCACGACAACGGTCTCAGCGTTGCTGATCACCGGCGCGGCCGAAGAGAGACCGGATAGGGAGAAGAGCATCAGCGGTGGGTCGGCGCTGATCGAGGCCACGGAAGTCGCAGTCAGTGCAGCCGTATGGGTTCCATCATCGGCGGTGATGAGTGAGACGCCGGAGGGCAGGTTACGGAACGCGTTCTTGAAATCGTCCGCGTTGAGGCTCTCCGCCGGCTCGAACGATGAGGCCATGAGTACTTTCTCTGATGAGCCTCTTGCATCATCGATCACTGCAGTCATTTGCAATTCAACTTTCTGTTTGATCCTTTTGGGATCCATCACTGCGCCGGTGGCCGGCACCCCTTTGGGTGCCGGCCCCGTTCGCAGACCTTTAGGCTTCAATCGCTCGGCAAGAGTGCCAAGTCGATGCCGTTATGGAAGGGATTTAGCCTTAGTCCTCCGACTGAAGTGCCGCGTACTTCTCCCTCACGAGAGGCAGTACCCTCTCTCCGAAAACCTTGATGTCGGGCACATAGTCGACAAAAGTCATCAGCACGCCCGCAACGCCCGTGTCGCGCTGCATGGTAGCGATCTGCTCGGCGACGTTTTCGTAGGAGCCGTGGATCACCGGGAAGCTCATGAAGGTGAGGTTGCCCTCTTCCGCGGGAGCGGTGAGGCCGTTTACGAAATGCTCGCTTGTGCCGCCGGTATGCGGATCCATGGAGGCACTGCCCGCGACGTTCTTGAGCGCCTCGATGTCCCGTCCATCAATGATGTGCTGGGTCTTGGCTCGAGCCTCTTCGTCGGTCTCCGCCGCGATGATCGTGAAGAGCGCGTAGGTGCCGACGGTTCGGCCGACCTTCTCCGCCTCTTCGAGCATCGGCTTTGTGATGCTGGGCAACAGCTCACGATCACCGAAGACGAAGTTGTAGTCACCGTAGTGCGCGGTGTACATCTGTCCCTTCGTCGACTGGCCGGCCGTCACGATGGGCAGCTCGCGGCCCGAGCTCGGGAAGCAGGTCGCGTCGTCGATGTCAAAGAACTCGCCCTTGAAGGTGGTACGGCCATCGCGCCACAGGCCGCGCATGACCTGCACATACTCAGATGCATAGTCGTAGCGCCGCTCGTAGTAATCGTCGCCCGGCCACAGGCCCATGGGATCATACTCGGGTCGATTCCATCCTGTCACAAGGTTCACCCCGCCTCGGCCCTTTGCGACGTCGTCGAAAGTCGCCAGCTGACGTGCTGCGATGACCGGAGGGATGCCGAGGATCGGGACCGTGGCGAACACGTCGATCTTGCTGGTCTGTGCCGCGATGCCCGTGGCCAGCACGACGGAGTCGAGGCAGCCGTCCCAGTACCCCGTCTTCCCGCCGAAGCCGTGGTACTTGATCATCGAGAGCACGAAGTCCAGGCCGATGTTCTCGACTTCCTTCGCGATCTCGAGGCAATGGTCGAAGCTCGGTTCGTACTGCGGGGCGTTTTCCGAGATGATGTAGCCGTTTTGGCCGTTAGGGAGGAATACTCCAAGTTTCATAGTCATTTCTTGGTCTCCAGTCTTCTTTGTCCGGATTGTATCTGAGCAGGGTAGTCTGCTCTGTTCTATTGGTTCAGCTTCAGTGCGATCGGTCGGATCGGCGCACCGGTCGCGCCCTTCAGCCGGATCGGCGCCGCGATGACACAGAACTCGCTGACGTCGTCGGCCGAGAGCTCCTCGAGGTTGAGCAGCTCGATCATGGGAACGCCGGCCTCGGTGAGGAAGTGGCCGTGGCCCGGGAGCCAGTTGTCCTCGTGCTGGCTGGGGCCGACCTCGATGCACTCCTGGTCGGCGCCGATGACGCTGATGCCCTGCGTGGTCAGCCAGCGGGCGGCGTCCAGGCTCAGCCCGGGCGGGTTGCCCAGCGCCTTCGAGCCATCGGGCCAGTAGGACATCCGCCCGGTTCGTACGAAAACGGCGTCACCCTCGTTGATCGTCAGGCCGGTGCGCTTGAGCTCATGTTCGATGTCCACTACCGTAATCGCGTACGAATCCTCGAGGCACTGAACACCCTTGAGCTTCGCGATGTCGAGCAGCAGCGTGCGGGCGATGATCGGGGGGATCATGTCGACTCCGCCCTTGGTCCAGTTCCGGCTGCCGAGGTGCTCCTTCGCGTTGAAACCGTTGTAGATCTCGCCGTCGACGCCGAAGTGATTGAGCGCATCGATGTGGGTTCCCGTGTGCGTGTAGAGGAATACCACGTCACCCGAATAGCACACGTGACGGTTGATCTCGTCGCCGGCCCCGTTGAGATTGTCGACCACGGTGCCGTCGGGGGTGTGGCTCATGAAGATCTGGTAGGAGGGATCGCCCGCCGCCTGGAAGCTCGGCATCCCGACGAAGTAGTCGACGCTGAGGTCGTACACCTTCGAGGAGTCGGCCCGCTCCAGAGTCTTGGCCTGCCCCGTGGCGGCGAGGGTGTTCAGTGCGCCCAGTTCGTCATCCGGCCCGTAGGGGCTTCTCGACGCCGTGATGTTCGCGTTCTTCGCCATCACTTCTCCCTCACGAAGTCGACGACCGCGCGACTGCGCATCATCGGCAGCAGCTGCTGCACGATCTCATCGTGGAACGGATCGATGGAATACGCCTCGAGATCATCCCAGTTGTCGAAGTCGGTGATGAGCGCGCCGTCCCAGGGATCGCCGTTGTCGTTCGGTTCCCCCTGATGCCCGCCGATCTCCCAGCTGCGGATCATCGTCAGACGGTCGGAGAGCCGCCCAAGGAGGTCAAGGATCGCCTCCTTGTCCGCGGGGTCTGCGGCCTGCCAAAGAAAGATGTGTCTGATCAACGTTGTCTCCTGATTCTGCTTAAACGACAAAACCGTGACCTCCCCGGTGCTACGTCCAACGTTGAAGGCACGAGGGCCGACATGGCACATCAATCGACGTTGAAGAGGAGGCATTCGTCGTTGTTATCTATACTGAGCAAAACTCAGGTATTAATCCAATACATGCTTCTCATTCCAGCTATCAATATCAATCATAAATATTAACATTCCGGTAGTCTCAGTTGCTGGTTACTGCGGAACTGGGAGTCGAGTTTTGCCGGGACCTGCAGGAAGCAGCGCATCAATTGGCGCCTAGGTCGCGCCGTTCAATTGTGGGTCCTTGCGTGCACAATTGTTCGGATCGTGCTTGAGGCCATATTCGCCACCGCCGAGGCGGAGTGCTCGAGGCTGAGCGATCCTGATCGTCGAACAGGTTCATCGGTATTGGCAAAGCTGCCCGCGTCAAATTGAGGGCTTACGCTGATTCGGCTAGGTTGAAGCCTCCTCAGAAAGCGACACAATCTGCATCGATTGTCCGGAATTCGTGGTCGGCACGTAATCATAACTTGTTATGGTTCGAGCCTCCGAAGCTAATGTACGAGCCGTCCGGCATCCGCTTCTGCACGAAACTCCCGCGACGACTTGCCATGCATTCGCTCGAACACCGCGCGCGCATGTGATGTTGATGACCATCCGACCATCCGTGTCACCTCGGCGATTGGCAGAGTGGTTTCAGTAATCAACTCCTCGAACCGTGTGAGACGAACTCGATGCAGATACCCTCGCGGAGAGAATCCCGTGGACGCCTGCACCGCACGCCGCAGGGCTGACGGAGAGAGTGACACCTCTCGCGCAAGATCGCTAATTGACAAATTGTCGGAGTACCGTTCGTGCAGCTACTGAAGAACGAGTTGCACTTCATTTCGGACGGGCTGACGTAGCGATATGTCGAGCTTGTCCCATTTTGACTCGTGGCGGACGGATGCAAATAGTTGTTTGATCTCCGATATCAGTTCTGTCGTTCGCGCAATCATTCGTGTAGGCACAGGTCGCCAACTCGAGTAGAGCAAGATTTGAGCGTAGAGTTCTGAGGCCCTAAAGAAGCAATCACTTTCATGGCGGAATGAGACTGGGCGTTGGACTAGGTTGAGCAGGTCCCCGTAAGTGTGGCCTTGACCCCTGCGGGTGGACACCTCACAAGAGAAAATGTTCACTATGGCAAGATCACGTCGGGAGTTCACTCCTGAATACAAAGACGAAGCAGTGAAGCCGGTCGTCACCACGGGCAGAGCGGCCGCAACTGTCGCCCGTGAGCTCGGCATCAACGAGGCCCCGCCGGGCCGTTGGGTGACCGCTTACAAGGCCCGCCACGAGACCGGGCAGACCGAAGTGGCTGAGCCCGAGAGGGCCGAGTTGTTGCGGTTACGGAAAGAAAACGCTGACCTGAAGATGGATCGAGCGCTTCTAGAAAAAGCGTCCATCTTGTTCGCCCAGGAAGCCTCGGATACGAACGGCAAGCGTTCGAGCTGATGGCGGCGGAGAAGAACAACTTCACGATTACCCGCATGGTTCGCTCCTCGGGGTGTCCCGTTCGGGCTACTACGCCTGGGTTGGTCGGGCACCCTCACCGGCGTCGATTCGGGGGAGTACAAGTTGAGCAGAAAGTCGCGTATTTCCATGGCAACTCCGACGAGGTCTACGGGGCACCCAGGATCCTGGCCGACCTGCGCGCTGACGACGAGACTATCTCCCGCAAGACCTTCGCCGCGACCATGCGAAGCCTGGGATTGGTGGGGACTTGTCCGAAGAAGTGGAAGTCAACCACTATCATCGATCGCGCTGATACATACCCGGTGGATGCGGTGAAACGGCAGTCGGACACTGGCGCGTTGGACCAGGTCTGGGTGGGCGACGTTACGTATCTGCGGACTTGGAAGGGGTGGGTGTATCTCGCGACCGTCATCGATGCTCACAGCCGCCGCGTCATCGTATGGGCCATCGCCGACCATATGCATACCGATTTGATCCAGGATGCCCTCATGATGGCGTTAGTGCTGCGCCGAGTACGCCCTGCGACGGTAGTTTTTCACAGCGACCGAGAAGCTCAACACGCTTCGGCGCAGATTGCCGAGTTTGCTGCCGCACACGGCATCACCCGGTCGAGGGGACCAACCGGATAATGCTGGGACAACGCACTGGCCGAGAGCTTCTTCGCGACCCTCAAGACGGAGTACCACTATCGTCGGGTGTGGCCGACCCGGGCCCGCGCGATCCAAGGCGTCGCGGCGTGGATTTGAGGACCGCTACAACCGCCGCCGCAGGCACTCCTCGATCGGGCATGTCACACCAGTGGACTTCGAGATGCAATACTCGTCACAGGACGCTGAGATCCAACTCGCCGCTTAACCCGTGTCCACTCAACGGGGTCAAAGCCAATAGGCCCGGCATCGCGACCTAAAGCCATCTGACAGCGTGTCCAAGATCAAGGGCAAAGGCCTCAGGTCGCATCAGTACCATGTCCCCCGCTGCAACAGTGAATGAATTCTGGTCTCCCTCAATTCGGGCTGAACCGGCCCGAATCAATGACGCTTTGAAAGTCGTAACTGTGCAACTTGACGTTCCTACCGGAATACGGGCCTCAAAAGCTGCAACCGTTTCTGGCAACGCAACCAACGGCGTATAGGTCGGTAGCGACATAGGGGTAATGCCTCACGCGCCGTTCGATTCAGGTAGTGACTGAGATTCTGACTGAAGTGAAGGCCGTGGTTGTCACCACTAAGAGCGCTGGTTGAGTTTTGTAACTCGTACCGCAACACATCGACGGATCTGCCCTCACTACCGGATCCACAGGAAACACCAGCCCAGCGAGGGCGCTTGTGTCATCTCGATCAACGCCGCACGGCAGATACCTCTGCCTTTAGTACCCATGCTTCGCACGACAGATGCATTAGTCCAATACATGCTTGTCATTTCAGCTATCAACATGCATCATAGTTGTGTGGAAATGCAGCAGCTTAGATATGTCGTCGCGCTAGCGGAAGAATCGAGCTTCACCCGCGCTGCAGCGAGGTGTTACGTCGCTCAGTCTGCGCTAAGTCATTCGATTAAGAACTTGGAAACTGAAATTGGCGTTGCACTGTTCCACAGAACCAGCCGAAGAGTGGAGCTGACACCAGCAGGTATAGCCTTTCTGGCCTCTGCAAGAAAGAGCCTGAGATTTGCTGAACGCGCGGTTACCGACGCAGCAGAGGCAGAGGGCAACGTAAGGGGCCGCTTAAGTGTTGGAGCTATCCCAACCGTTACCGCCGTGGATGTCCTATCCACGTTGAAGGTTTTTCGCGAGCTACACCCGGACGTTAGCATCAATTTCCAGATCTCTGGAAGCGATAAGATCGAGTCTGCAATCATTCGTGGCGATGTGGATGTCGGTTTTCTAGGCCTTCCCGAGAATCGGTCACCTCGAGGCGTCGACTCGCAACTTCTTAGCTCAGATCGACTGGTTGCGGTCGTAAGCAACGAACATCCTTTGGCGAAGCAAGGCGAGATACAACTCGTGGACTTGGCCGAAGAGACATTCGCCGATTTCCCCGCGGGAACACCTGCCCGCGAAGAAAGCGATCTCGCGTTCGCGACCGCGGGCATCTACCGTCATGTTGCTTTTGAATCGATGGCGGTGAATCTCTCTCTCGACCTTGTCATTCACAATCTAGCTATCACTCTCCTACCTGCGCTTTTTGTTCCCGACACTCTTCCGCTGACTTCACTCCCAATCACGGACGGGCCTTCCCGTGTCGAGTACATTGCCTGGAGCAACTTCAGCCCAAGCCCTGCAGCAAAGGCTTTTCTTGAGCTCACGAATGCTCGCCAGCGAGAGACCCCGAGCGAATAGACAGCCTTCCACTCATGTATGAGTTCTGTGGGCGCCGTGTTCACGCGGTCATGATGCGTTTCGGCAATGGAGTCCCCACGCCAAAGCGCCGGAGGCTGAGCATTAGTCTGGCGGCACAATAGTGTCGCAAGTACATGTGATGGCCTTGACAGATCTTTGGCAACGTCGCACGCGAACGCGGAAAGCAGACCTGGTGGGTCGCCCACCCAGCAAACCGTCTGCGGGAAGGCAACGGAGCCACAGAGAATCACGCTGCTCGTGAACCGAAGGTCTGACCGAACTACCACATAGGCATGTCAGCCTCTGGACTATACGGACTCTGCGACTAGTCGCATCGTTACTAGCAATGACGGGTCTGCTGCACTAGTAGGTGACATTAAACAAGACTGTTTCGGCGTGAGGCCGAGATGAAGTGCATCAGCACAAGTTGATCCGTGTATCAGTCAGCGCGAAAGGCCTCTGGACAAGAAAGTACCCCCGCCGAACCCCAAAGGGTCAGACTAGGGTCTCTGCTCACTACCGCGCTACTCGCGTTCGAGCCTGATCGTTCTAGTCGTACCAAGTGCGGACATCTCGTAGACGATCTCGCCATTCTCATAAACGAAATCCTTCGAATCAACCTGGGCCGCGAGAAGCGCGGAGGCAGTAGCTTCCTGATCTCGCACCGATGTCCACGCGTAAGTGTCGTCTGTGGTTTCAGGAATTGGGAAAGTGCCAATCCAATAAGTGGACCTCGACTCGTCTTCTTCATTGATCCAGTCAATGGTGAAAACATCGCCAGCGATGGTTGCTTGGTGGTAAGCAATGTCTCCATTGTTGTTGGTCTGAACCCATGTGCCGTCCAGGTTGAGTGTTTCGACTTCCTCGATTTCCTCGGAGGGAGCATCAGAGGTCGAAGTGGCGGGTGGTAAGGCTGGGCTGCTGCAACCGGTGAGTACAAAGAGGGTGGCAAATCCAAGTGCAATGAGTTTCTTAGTCATAGGCTCATCATTGCATTCGCTGAGAATTAATAAAGGATGGTTCGGTCTCGATACAGCTTCGATTCCTTAAATTTGCCGCCTCCGTGAGAACTTGAAATGAAACGGCTTCCCTGCGCCACCCCGTTCTTAGGTCGGCTCAGTATGCGAACAGGTTCCCATGCCTGATCTCTGGGTAGGCATCGAGGAAATCCATCTCGGCACGCTAGTACTTGCTTTCGAGTCAAGACCAAAAGTCACGCGAGCGAACGTGCTCGTTATTTGAGCCAGATGGACACGCTGACGCTGAACAAGTGAGTCAACCGATCATCCGCGATCCCGGGTGAAGCGCGAGGAGTTACCAAACTCATCAATTTTGCACCCCTGAAGCTAAGGTTGAAGAAATCTACACAAGAGAAGTTCAGGACCGGCAAATGGGATTCACAACTGCGAGTGAAGAGATCGGCCCGGGTGTTGACCTGGACGGCGCAGACCTGGCAGGCGCGGACTTGACGAGTGCAAACCTGGCGGGTGCGAGTCTCCGGGGTGCGAACCTCAAGGGCGCGAACCTAGAAGATGGGAACCTCAACGGCGCGGACCTGACGTGCGCGAACCTCGAAGGGGCAAATCTAGAAAGAGCCAGCCTTGCGGGTGCGAAACTCAAGGATGCGAACCTCAAGGACGCAGAGTTGCTGGGCGCTAACCTATCGGGCGCAAATCTAAGAAACGCGAACCTCGAAACTACGGGACTAGAAGATACGAATTTTGAGGGTGCAAGTCTCAGGGGTGCGAATCTCCAAAATGCGTACCTGAGGAATACAAATATGGCAGGAACAAACCTGACAAGTGCGAACTTGAAAAACCTGGACCTTTGTGACGCGAACCTGACGGGCACCAAGCCGAAAAATGCGAACTTGGAGGGCGTGCTCCTAGAACGAATGAACCTAACGTGCATGGATCTCGCTGGCCTCAACTTGGAAGCTGCGATGTTGCCCGGAGCGAACTTGGAGGGAATGAACCTGGAGTCAACCGACTTGCGTAGAGCGGACCTGAGTGGCGCAAACCTAGTGGGGGCGAACCTATCGGGGTCGAACTTGGATGCCGCATCCTTGGCAAAGGCAAACCTCGAGGGTGCCGTTCTTTCAAGAGTCAGCTTGTGGGAAGCCCACTTGGAAGGCGCGAACCTGAAGAACGCGAACCTAGAAGGTGCGAACCTGAAAGACGCATTCTTGATGGACGCAAATCTCAGTGGAGCGAATCTAAATGGCGCGAACCTACAGGATGCAATCTTGAAACTCTAAGGTCATAGTCGCAGTCTGGCCTAGCGATCAACCTCAATCAGAAACCCTCGAAGCAGATCGAACCATGCCAAACGCACCACGGGTCACTGAATCTCGCTGTCCACTTAGGAACCTAAATGGCATCACTCAGCACCGAAGACTCATCCCAGCCCGGGAGCCCTTTTAGCCAGGGATGGTCTGCGGGGAGTCCCACTCTTGGATCCTGCGCTAAGTCACGGTAATGAGCAGGGAGAAGCACTGGTGCTTCGTATGCTGACTGATCAAGCAGGTCCCACCTGCCCTCATAGTGAATGACATCGCGCAAGAACACACGTGACCTGTCGACCCCGGCGTTGCGCTGCCCCTTTGGCACACCTGGTTCGGTGAGCCAATGCATGTGCGCCATCCAAGCAACGGCAGCAACATGGGCCCGAGGCATCACAAGACCCCGCAGCGGCTTTGACACGTCATCATCAACGAGCGCCAGCACGTACCACTCCGCATCGTGTGCGGGTGGAAGCTGTGCTTTCTTGCCGAGCGGCCAGCTAAACGCTCTGCCCGTTCCTCGAGCAGATTTGACTTGCACCTCGATCTGTCGACGGGGCCCGTCAGCCTTCACCGCGAGGATGTCGGTGCGCTCAAGACCGTCCCGTGTGAGCGCTGGAGCCCAACCACGCCTGGCGAGTTCACTCGCGACCCAATGCTCGCCGATGGTCTTCGTCTGCTTCGTGTCGGCCATCACCACAGACTAGCCATAGTGCCGCTAAGAACCACAGGATGCCTGAGCCGCACATAGCTACAGCTGAAGGCGCTGGAAAATTTCCGCGCTTAACCTGGAAAACCATTCCGGAGGGATCCACGGATCTCTTACGGGACAAGGGCTCCGGAATTCCACGAAACAACCCACGCGGGTGGTGTCGCGAAATTAGCGAGACCACTATCGTGAAATTGAAAAATGGCTCGGATCAGCACCCTGATCTGAGCCATTTCTCGTTTCAACGCCGCTCACAGCACGCCCCCGATCGCAGAAAAGACGTCACCGACAGAATCAGCCGTAACGCCGAAACGACCTATCCCGTGAACCCGTTATTGCGAGAACTGGGATTATCGCTGCATAACAGCATTCGTGGCGGCATCGGGGTGAAGGTTCAAGCGACGAAGGAGCTGAGCGTTGACCGCTACCACGACAGTCGAGAGCGACATCAGGATCGCGCCCACCGACATCGGAAGCACGAATCCGACAGGTGCCAGGATTCCGGCAGCGAGGGGTACGGCTATCATGTTGTAGCCCGCCGCCCACCAGAGATTCTGCTTCATCTTGCGGTATGCCGCCCGAGACAGCTCGATGACGGATAGCACCGAGCGCGGGTCGTCACTCGCGAGTATGACGCCCGCGGAGGCGATTGCCACATCCGTCCCTGCACCGATGGCGAGACCAACATCGGCCTGGGCCAGGGCGGGGGCATCGTTCACCCCGTCCCCCACCATCGCGACCGTTCGCCCCTCGTTCTGCAACTGCCGCACCTTCGCAGCCTTCTCCTCGGGGCGCACCCCCGCAAAGTACCGGTCGATCCCCAATTCGCGCGAAACGGACCGCGCAACTGACTCGGCGTCTCCGGTGATCATCACCACCTGAATGCCCAGCGCATGCAGCGCATCGACGGCATCCCGGGACTCCGGGCGAATCGCATCTACGAGTTTGAGCGCCCCAATCACCACACCATCGCGGAGCACGTGCAGGATCGTTGCGCCGTCGATCCGCCACGCGTCTGCGACACCGAGTTCAGCCTGCGACTCTTCCGTCAACAGGTGTGGACCGCCGACCCGCACGACGGCTCCATCAACCGTCGCGGTGACTCCCACGGCGGGCGACGAAGTGAAGCCGGTCGCAGCCGGAATGGGCAGCGTCCGCTCCCGGGCCTCCCGAACGATCGCCCGGGCGAGGGGGTGCTCGCTGTCGGCCTCGGCGGCGGCGGCGAGTGCCAGGACGAGCTGCGGATCCACCCCCTCGGCAGCCGAAATCTTGGCGACGACCGGCTCACCCTTGGTGAGGGTGCCGGTTTTATCAAAGAGAACCGTGTCGACGGTTCGCATGCTTTCGAGCGCGAGTCGATCCTTCACGAGCACGCCCCCGCGTGCGGCTCGTTCGGTCGCGATGGACACAACCAGCGGAATCGCAAGCCCCAGCGCATGGGGGCAGGCGATGACCAGAACCGTGATTGCCCGGATCACTGCGTATTCCGGTTGCCCGATCAGCGACCACACTGTCGCGGTGAGACCCGCGGCCACGAGGGCAAACCAGAACAACCACCCAGCAGCCGTGTCGGCAATTCGTTGCGCTTTCGAGGTCGAGTTTTGTGCCTCAGTCACGAGCCGCTGGATCCCCGCAAGGGTGGTGTCTTCTCCGGTCGCGGTCACGCGAACGCGCAGGCCCGAATCCGTCGCGACGGTGCCCGCGGTGACGGGCTCACCCACGGATCGGGTCGCCGTGCGCGATTCCCCGGTGACCATCGACTCATCCATCGAGGCGCGACCATCAACAATCACCCCGTCCGCTGGCACGCTTCCACCCGGGCGAACTACGACCACATCCCCAACGACGAGCTCCGAAGGCGGAACGGGTACCACTTCGTCACCATCGAGGCGTTCCGCTTCATCCGGCAGCAGCGCTGCGAGAGTGTCGAGGGCGGAGGTGGTTTGGGCGAGGGAGCGCATCTCGATCCAATGACCGAGCAACATGATGACAATCAGGAGGGCGAGTTCCCACCAAAAGTCGAGCGCATGATCCAGCAGACCCAGGCTCGCGGACCAGGAAGCGACGAACGCCACAGTAATCGCAAGCCCGATCAGGAGCATCATGCCTGGCTTGCGTGCTCGAATCTCAGCGAACGCTCCGACAAGGAAGGGCCTGCCGCCCCAGAAGTACATGACGGTGCCCAGCACCGGTGCCACCCACTTCAGGCCGGGGACGTCAGGGAGTGAGTAGCCCAGGATCATCGCGAACATTTCTGACAGCGCAACTGTGGGGATCGACAGCACAAGCATGATCCAGAACAGGCGACGATACTGCGCGACGTGATCACCGGTGCCGGAATGCCCGGAATGCCCGGAATGATCCATTCCTCCGCCACCATGCTGATGGGAGGCATGCTCGGCAGGTTGCTCCGTGGCAGCTGCGCGATGTTGGGTCCCTGTGCTGTGCGGGTGGGAATCTTCAGCCGGGTGTTCGTGCGTGTTGTGCATGCTCCGCTGCTCCTTGAGGTTGCCGTGGAAACGCCCTGCCAGATCGAAACCGGGAGTTACCGAGCAGGATACCCCTCAGGAGATTCTTCCAAGCAAGCGTTCAACCACCGTTGCTACGGTGCAGGGGTGACAAGCGCTCAGATGACTCCGCGGCGAACCTCGGTTCGTCATCGCGGCGACTCATCTGTGCGCACAATTCTCACGGTTGTCGGCGCAGTGCTCCTCGTCATCATTGGCTTGCTGGGTATGCATACGTTTAGCGCCGGGTCATCGGGTCACTCGTCAACCACACACATGAACGTCTCGCACGAGGCGGCTCATCCGAGCCACGTGATGGGTGCATCCCACGCGGCCACCGCAGTGGCGTCGACGAACTGTGACAACGGGTGTGTGGCGGCCACACACCAGCCAATGAGCCACGACGACATGATGATGGCCTGTGTTCTTGCGCTGCTTGCGAGTTTCGCCTTACTCCTCCCCCTGGCCCGGTTGACCCGCACCTCCGTGTCTCTCCGACGGCTGTCTCGACAGGTGGAGCTGAGAATACGCGAGGTCCTTCCCCGACCACCGTCATTGATTGTTCTTTCCATTAGTCGTACGTGATGTGTTTCGCCCGACGTGTCGTCGGGATGTGCGCGGCCACTGCGGTGGTGCGCACCCGAACCATATTTGTCGCGATTGAAAGTAGAACAACCATGAACAAGCTCCCTCTGCTGCTTGGAACCAGCGCACTCGCCTTGACAGTTTCGCTCACCGGGTGCAGCACCAGCTCAGATAGCGGATCCCGCACACCCTCGGTGTCTGAATCACCGGCGCCTTCGGCAAACGCAGCTCCCGTCTTCGAGCATGTGCATGGCATCGCTCAGGATCCCCGCTCTGCGGAGCTGCTCTTGGCCACACACAATGGGATCTTCCGAGTCGCTGAAGATGGGCTCGTCAGCGGCCCGATTGGGGGATTTGATTTTGACGCGATGGGCTTCACAGTGCTTGGAGACTCGCTTATTGCGTCCGGACACCCTGGGCCGAGGACACCCGTCGAGCTTGGAAGCCCCAACCTAGGCATCATCCGAAGCGACGATGCTGGCGAAAACTGGATTCCGGTCGCACTGACCAATGTTGAAGATTTCCACGTGCTCGAAGCAGGCGCTGACGGAACCCTCTACGGGATCGGCTCGAGCACCCCTGAGCTTCTCCTGAGCTCTGATGCCGGAGTAACGTGGGAACCCCGATCGACGGTTCCGGCGGTGGATCTCGCGGTGAGCGGGAAGACGCTGTATGCGGCAACCGAGCAGGGTTTGCTGACGAGCGTGGATCAGGGCGCCACATTCTCGCAAATCGCCGATGCGCCCCTCATGTACCTGATCGCAGCCACATCCTCGGGAACGCTGGTGGGAGTGGGCGCGGACGGGTACCTGTGGTCGGAAACCAGCGACGGTGGCTGGGAGCAGGCGGGAGCCGTCTCGGGCTCCGCAGAGGCGCTCGGCCTGGGCACGAACGATGCGCCCGTTGTGGTTGACGATCGCGGGGTCGTGAGGGTCACTTCGCAGGACAGCACAGTGCTGAGTCCGGTGCGGAAATGATGCGAGAGGAAAATAGTGTGCTAAACCCACAGGGACAACCGAAGCCATATGACTTCGCCAGCCAGGGAAACGTGTCGGTCAAGACACCACTGAGAAGGATTTCGATCGAGAGTTCGGACTCGGTACCGATGGACAGCACGGCGCCCGATCCAGTCAAACCGTCGTTTCGCTCAAGAGCTCGCAAGCTGCTCACTGTCGCCAGTGTCACCGTGGCGGTCGGTGGGCTCGTAGTGGCAAATGTCTTTCCGTTTGCAAGCTCTTCTGCTTCCGCAGTGGGCATGGTGTCTGACACTGGCCTTCAAACACAGCAGATGAGCCTGGACAACCTCACATTTGATTCGAGTGCTGCAGCGCTCGATGCAATGGGTGTGGTGGGTGCCACCCCCATCGCCCTTCCCAGCGTCGTGAACGAACCAGGTCTTATCGATCCCAACACGCTTGAAAATTCTGATGTGAGATACCCATTTGATCAGGAAGTGCCACTGACTGATCCGTTTGGGTACCGGACGGCACCTGTCGCCCAGTTCCATGACGCGCAGGACTTTGCCGCATCTGGCGGCACCCCGATCCGGGCAATCGCCAGCGGAGTAGTGGTGGAGGCCGGGTTTGCGAGCGACGGGTGTGGGTTCGGCCTGAAGCTACAGCACCGAGTTGACGACCAAACACTCACAAGTCGGTACTGCCACATGGAATCCAATTCACACAATTTCCAGGCTGGCGATGTCATCACGATTGGTGACATGGTTGGACGTGTCGGAAACACCGGCATGTCTTTCGGGAACCATCTCCATCTCGCGCTTCGCCTCAACGGCACTCCGATCGACCCCATGCCCTACATTCGCGAAGGCGGCAGACAGTGAGCTAACGGGGCCTTTGTCAGACTGGCTTGATCTGCTACCGATTCTCGCCAAGCACCTCAATTTGTTCTCGGTACTGTTCAGTGGTCAGCTCACCTGCGGCGTATCGTTCATCAAGAATCTGCCGTGCCCGAGTCGGGCCAGGTGTCGGCCCAGTTGAACCATGCCCTTGATCCTGGCCTTTGTTTCCACCGGACATTCGTACAGCAAGCACTATGAACGCGACAAGAAGCGCAATCCCAACCAGTACGAGCAACCCGAAGAGCCACCACCAGCCCATATCCCAACCGTGTCCCCACATCATGGCGACCTCCCGAGTTGCAGGCACGATGGCCTGACACGCTCATGTTAACCCCATGAGCGTGGTTCGCGTGAGGACAGAATCTAACTTCACCGAGCGCGAGCTTGTGAGGAGCAATTGGATGCACATGTAATTTTGGGTCTCCCACAACGACAGGTTGGAGAAACGCAAAGACCACGACGAACCCCTTGTTGCTCTTGGTGGCTAAGCGGAATCGGCCTGTGCTGCACTTTTTGCTGCGTGTGGCAGCGCATCAGCGATCTGAGCAATCGTTGCTTCATCGTGTGAAGCTGACACAAACCAAGTCTCAAATGCGCTTGGCGGAAGCGAGATCCCGGATGAAAGCATCGAGTGAAAGAACCTTCCATATGCCGCGGTGTCTTGCAGCTGCATCTGATCGTAGTTGGAAGGACTCTCCAGGAAGTCGCCGAACAACACGCTGAAGAGTGTGCCGGCGCGTTGAATTCGGTGGGGAACTCCCGCGTGGGTGAGCGCCTCGGCAATCGCAGCAACCAGCGAGTCCGCAGCAGCCCCCAGACGTTGATAGACCGCGGGGTCGGCTGCCCGCAGTGTTGCAAGCCCCGCGGTGGCAGCGATCGGGTGGCCAGAAAGCGTGCCGGCCTGATAGACAGGCCCCATCGGCGCAAGGAGATCCATGAGATCCGCGCGCCCGCCAACGGCGGCCATCGGCAGCCCGCCTCCGACGACCTTCCCGTATGTGAAAAGATCCGGGCGTTGCGTGGGGATCACAGAATCTCGTTCGATACCCCAATACCCGGTGGGGCCCGCGCGGAATCCGGTAAGTACCTCATCGAGAATCACGAGTGCGCCGTGTTTGTGCGCGATTTCGAGCATGCGCTGAGTGAAGCCAGGTTTTGGCGGGAGCACGCCCATATTCGCCGCCGCCGCCTCAGCAATCACTGCTGCGATTTGTGAGCCTCGCTCGTTGAACACCGCTTCCAGGGCATCTTCATCGTTGTACGGCAGCACGATTGTTTGTGCGGCGTTCTCCGGTGTCACCCCAGCTGAGCCTGGAAGAGAGAGGGTCGCGAGTCCGGACCCGGCGGCAGCGAGGAGCCCGTCAGAGTGTCCGTGGTAATGGCCAGCGAACTTCACGATGAGCGGTCGGTTCGTAGCCCCACGAGCAATTCGGATCGCGGTCATCGTCGCTTCTGTGCCGGTCGACACCATCCGAATCTTGTCAACTTCGGGCAAGCGCTCCACTAGCAGTTCGGCGAGTTCAACTTCCGCGGGTGCAGACGCACCGAACCCCAGCCCCCGATCGACCGCCTCGTGTACCGCGGCGATGACCCGTGGATCGGCGTGACCCAGCAGTGCAGGACCCCAGGCGCCCACGAGGTCGATGTATTCCTGACCCTCTACGTCGACAACGCGCGCACCGTTCCCAGAGACGAAGAAGCGCGGCGTTCCGCCCACGGACCCGAACGCGCGAACTGGTGAACTGACGCCGCCCGGAATTACCCGTTCGGCACGCTCAGCATATTCTGCATTTGTGGGCTGGTGCGTACTCATCGTTGCCATGTGGCGACCTCCAAGGCGTAGTAGGTAAGGGTGACGTCTGCACCAGCACGGGCGATGCTGATCAGCGATTCGTGAATAGCCGCTGTTCGATCAATCCAGCCGTTCTGCGCGGCAGCCTCAATCATCGCCACCTCGCCAGAGACCTGATATGCCCACACCGGCACCGGGCTAACTGCGGCCACGTCTGCCAGCACATCGAGGTAACTCATCGCAGGCTTCACCATCACAATGTCGGCGCCTTCATCGATGTCGAGCAGCGCCTCACGAACACCCTCGCGACGGTTCGCTGGATCCTGTTGATAGCTTCGGCGGTCACCATCAAGTTGTGAATCAACGGCCTCTCGAAAGGGTCCGTAAAAGGCCGAGGCATATTTTGCGGCGTAGGCGAGAAGCACGGTATCCGTATGCCCGGCCTCGTCGAGCGCATGCCTCACTGCAGCGACCTGTCCATCCATCATCCCGGAGAGTCCGAGAAGGTGTGCACCGGCTTCGGCCTGCGCAATCGCCATCGACGCGTACCGTTCGAGGGTGGCATCGTTATCTACACGACCCAGCTCATCAAGTACACCGCAGTGACCATGGGAGGTGAACTCGTCCAGGCACAGATCTGTCTGAACGACCAGGTCGTCGCCGACCTCTTCCCGGACAGCCCGCACGGCACGGTTCAGAATCCCTTCGGGGTTGTCCCCAGCGCAACCGTTAGGGTCGCGAATCTCTGGCACACCAAAGAGCATGATGCCGCCGATCCCTGCTTCGGCAGCCTGCACTGCCACCCGGCGCACCGAGTCAAGAGTGTGTTGTTCCACTCCCGGCATGGAACTAATCGGGCGTGCCTCGTCGATTCCCTCTCGAACAAACACTGGAAGAACCAGGCTCGCCGGGTGGATCCGTGTCTCAGCCACAAGTCTGCGCATCGCGGGAGTGCTGCGCAGCCGGCGAGGGCGATGTTTCGGGGCGGGAAGTGTCGATTCCATCACTGAACTTTCTTCTTGTTTTCTGCACGCAAGTGCGCTGCAACTGCATCGAGCAGCCCGTCGATTGTGTGAGTCCGAGAAACGACATCGGCGGGAAGACCAACGCTGTCAAGTGCTCGAGCCGTTGAGTGTCCGATAGCCGCGATATGGACATTTTCTGGTGGGTCTTTGATTTGCCGCGATAGAGCATGTGCCGCTGACCCGCTCGTCACGAGGACAACCGTTCTTGGATGCTCGGAAAGGGCTACCTGTAGGTCGATCACCGGGCGAATATCGACTGTTTGGTACGCGGTGACTCTCTCGACGTGATGGCCCGCCGCTTCAAGTGCGTGTTGCAGGCGATCATCTGTGAGGTTCGACACCGGAAACAGTACGCGTGTCGGGCTCTCACCCATCTCAACGAGCATCGCGTCGACCAGTCCCTCCGTCGAGAATTCGTGCTCTGGGACCACGCCCACCACCAGACCCATTTCGCTCGCCGCACGTGAGGTCGCGGGGCCGACTGCGGCTACCCGGGCGAATTTTTCTGGAATCGATCCGGGCCCTTGTCTTTCGGACGGTGTTCGGGCGCCGGCTCGTTCGATTGCTCGCACGGCATTCATGCTCGTGAGAATCATCCAGTCGTATTTTCCCGAATTCCAGTTGTGCACTTCCCTTTCAAGGGGCTCTTGGCCGGAGAAAACGATCTCGAGGAGGGGAACCATCTGAGACTCACCCCCGCGTTCCCGGATCTTGGCGGCTACACGCCTTCCCCATTCCTCCCCTCGGAGGATCCACAACCGGGCACCTTTTAAGTCCTGTGCAGACGAGTCACTGGCCTGTGAGTCTTGCCTGGACCGAGCACTCATGTGCGATTATCCTTCGGGCCTAAATCGGCGAGTTTGGCCGCGCCTCGTTCAAGAAGATCACGCGCAACTTCGCTACCGAGGTCCGACGCGATTCCCTCGCGTGCATTCGCTGCGTCCCAGGTCACCGTCTTCAACGATTCCAGCTGTGACTGGCCGTCGATCTGATAGACCGTTGCACGAAGCGAAAGCTGATCGTGGGCGAGGCTAGCCGATGCGCCGACCGGTGCTGCGCATCCGGCCTCTAGCGCTGCCAGAAGCTTCCGCTCAGCTGCCGCCGTAGCGCGGGTTTCCGCGTGCTCAACTGCCTGCAGAGCCTGCGATATCAGTTCATGGCTCAGGTCATCGCTCCTCACCTCGATAGCCAGAGCGCCCTGGCCCGGTGCCGACGGGGCCAAATCAAGGGAAAACCTCTCGGTGATCGCATCGACGCGGCCCACTCGTTCGAGGCCTGCAGCCGCCAAAATCACTGCATCAAGATCAGCCCCGACGCGCGCCAGCCGGGTATCTACGTTGCCGCGAATATCTTCAATGATGAGGTCGGGGCGGCGAGAGAGTATCTGTGCCGCTCTGCGCGGTGAGCCGGTACCCACTCGAGAGCCCGGCGGCATCTCGATCAAGGTCAATCCGTCGCGGGCGCACCACGCATCCCGCGCATCAGCCCTCAGCGGCACAGCACCAACTGAAATTCCTGGGCAGGGGGCAGTCGGGAGATCTTTGAACGAGTGCACAGCCATATCGCATGTACCCGCGTAAAGAGCCTCCCGAAGAGCGCTCACGAACACCCCTGTGCCGCCCAGTTGCGATAATGGTGCGCGGGAAACGTCACCTTCAGTCGTCACGGTCACCAGAGCGACATCCGCACCGGTCGTCCTGGCGATTTCCTGCGCTACCTGCGTGGATTGTGCGACCGCGAGTCGGCTGCGCCGAGTACCGAGACGGATCAGGCCCGGGGCGGGAGGCAGCGGGTGCTCCGGTCGCAAGACACGACCAGTCACGGCGCGATACCGGCAGCCGCGGGNTTGAAGCCGGCCCGAACATTCTCGCAACAACCCGGTCGACACACATCGAACCAGGGGCCCAGGTCGGTGAGTGCTGGCCGTTCCGCAGCGGGCACTCCGTCTCGCCGTTCAAGCACCAAGTCAACGAGCCCGCGCACATAGGTGTCGTGGCTGCCTGGCGTGAGCACGCGCACAGCAGTGAGCCCGTTCTCTCGGCAGGTTTCCATTGCCTCAGTATCAAGGTCCCACAAGACTTCCATGTGGTCACTCACGAAGCCAATGGGGACGATAAGCACAGCGCGAATGCCCCGCGCAGGGAGTGCCGTGATCGCGTCGTTGATGTCGGGCTCCAACCACGGCTGCGTTGGGGGGCCGCTTCGCGACTGGTAGACCAGATCCCACGCGGCGCCCTCTCCTGCCGCATGAGCAACAACCTCACTCACGGCGAGATGCTGGGCGGCGTATGCTCCCCCCGCACCATAGTCTCGGTCTCGCGGCCCTGAACGTTCAGCATCAGCCGTGGGAATCGAGTGCGTGGTGAAAAGTATCCGCACCTCTCGCTCCACAACCAGGTCGGGCAACCGATCCTTGAGTTCGCGCATGCCTTCACGAACCCGCTCAATGAAGGGTTCAACGAAGCCTGGATGATCGAAAAACGGGCGAACCTTGTCGATCATAATCGTGCCCGCGAGACCAGTCTCTTCGAGCGAGCGAGCAAAATCCTCACGGTACTGACGACACGAAGAGAATGAGGAGTATGCGCTCGTCGCGATGGCGATCAGTCGCGTGAACCCGCGATCATTCGCTTCTCGCAACGCATCGGAGAGGTAAGGGTCCCAATTTCGGTTGCCCCAGATCACCGGAAGATTGATACCGCGGCGTGCAAGCTCACCTTCAAGCGCAGCCTTGAGCTCTCTGTTCTGATCGTTGATCGGGCTCACACCACCGAAATGACGGTAATGATGCGCGACTTCTTCGAGCCGTTCGTCAGGGATACCCCGCCCTCGGGTGACATTTCGAAGGAACGGAATCACGTCATCCTGTCCCTCCGGTCCACCAAACCCCGCGAGAAGAATCGCGTCGTACGCCGTCGGGGACTCGACATGCTCCGGGCCAGCTTGTGCAGCCTCAGTCGCGTGCGGTACTCGGGGTGCCAGGTTGTCGACACTCATCAAAGGACCTCCGTAGTTTTGGTTGTGGGAATTTGACGACCGCTAGAGAACGAGGTTTCTTCGCACCTACTCCATCGCGAAGCGGTGAGGCTGGCTATTCTGGTCATCCGGGTTGATCTCCGTCCTTGGCAGTCACGGTATTGAGACTTGACAAGTGAGAGAGGCAGTCGTTCGCTGCTCGTCGAGCAGACGGTACTACTGCGGCAAGTCCGGTACCGGATACCCATTCTCCAGCGGAGAAAAGCCCAGAGGTGGGTTTGTTTCGTGGCCCATCAGTCACCAAGGAAGTTCGCCGCGGTGGAATGGTATGCCGTTGACGAGCCATACCGACGATGCTCGACTCTTCGATATCAATCCCGAGGATTCTGCTGGCATCGGTGCGAGCAATACTCCGGACTGCATCATCGTCAAGACCGATCGTGCATGCATCCAGATTCCGAGAGCTTCGTCCCTGAAACTCCCCGTATGACAGGCGGATGAGATGATGATTGGGTGGAAGTTCCTCGTCGAGCCACTGCCATTTTGCCGATGCGTGGGTAAGCGCCTTCGCACGAATCGGCGATGGACCCTGTTGCGCTTCACTTGCCACCAAGGCCCCCGTACCTCGAGGTGCTGAATTCAGCCTCTTGTCATCAAGCAACAAGGCGACAACCTCAACTTCTGCGGGTTGAGCGTCTCGTGCAACATCAAAGCTCCCCGACCGAGTCAGCGCATCGCCCTGAACCGGTTGCGCAACACCCTCCTCGAGTGGAACAGTGAGAATAACGGCATCATAGGTTTCAGCATCACCCATTGCCTGCGTTTCAAGACGGATTCCGTCAGTGGTTTCTCGAGCCGCGCTCACGTGAGCCCCGCGGTGCACCGTCACTGCAAATTGCTGAAGCTCATTCTCGAGATGCGCCACCAGCACCCCGAGACCCCCAGACAGGCCGGCAACCGCGCCGCCTGCTGACCGGTTGCTCGCCCGCTGCGCTCGAGCGGCAGCTCGGAGAGTGCCGCGCGCACGCCACGCAGATTCCAGGCCTGGAACCGCACTCAGCGGAAGAGCTGCTGGATCTGTGGAATAGACTCCCCGAACTACCGGAGCAACAAGGCGAGAAAGCGCTTTCGAACCGAGGCGCGCACCCACCAAATCGGCGATGGTGGACGCCTGAGCGCCAATGCGACGCGGCAGAAGTGGCTCTATTGCGCAGCGGAGCGCTCCTGCGAAACCCAGGATGCGCCGAGCTTCAATGCCTAATGGTGAAACCGGAATTCCGATCGCACCGGCCGGAGGCAGCGGCGAGGCAGCCCCTGCGTTAAGGACCCAACTCCGCCGCGTGAGGGGGGCTTGGATTCGCCCTGCAAGCCCAAGATCCTCGACTAACCGCTGCACCCCGCCGCCACGTGTCGCAAATGACTCGGCGCCCAGATCGTAGTGTGATCCGCCGAGCTCGCCGTTGCTGATTCTGCCGCCGAGAACCTGATCTCGCTCGAAGAGGTCGACCTTCATCCCGGCGCGTGCAAGCTCCCAGGATGCAACGAGTCCGGCGATACCGCCACCCACGACGGCAACCCGATGGGGTGAGTCAGTATGCATGGGCGAGTTCAACCACCCTGGTAAGTACTGCCGGGTCGGTCTCTGGGGGCACCCCGTGCCCCAAATTCAGAATATGAGCGGGTGCACGCCTTCCGCGATCAATGACCTCTCTGACATGGAACTCAAGCGCCTCGGGCGACGCGAAAAGCAGCGCGGGGTTCAAGTTTCCCTGCAATGTTCGCGTGTCTTCGAGTCGACGGCTCGCTTCATCCAGCGGTATCCGCCAGTCGATGCCAATGGCGCTGGTCTCCAACTTCGCAAACTCGTGCAGCAGATGGTCTGCACCCACTGCGAAGTGGACAGTTGGGAGCGGGAGGGAGCGTGTTGAGTAGCCGTCCCCTTGCGGGTCGACATAGTGAAGCTCGCGCACCGCCTCGAGCGTGTGCATCGAAGACGCAGCAACATGAGCCGCATAGTCTTGCACGCTTAACGAACCGGCCCAAGAATCGAAGAGTTGCACAGCGCTGGCACCCGCGTGAGCTTGACCCTCGAGAAACACCCCGCTCAGTTCCGCTGCCCATGCCAGCAGATCTCGCCAAGCAATGGGATCGGTGTGCATGAGCGATCGAGCCTGGAGATGGTCCCGCGAAGGACCGCCTTCTACAAGGTAGGCCGCAAGAGTGAAGGGGGCTCCGGCAAACCCGATGAGGGGTGTGGATTCCAGCTCAGCGATGAGCAACTGAACCGTCTCCCGAATGGGCGTCATCGCCTGGCGAAGCCGCTCTGCGGGGTGCTCTTCTCTGAGCTGGGCAACATCTCGTGCAGTCCGGATGGGATTCGCAAACACCGGTCCACGACCAGGAACGATCTCGACATCTACCCCGGCGAGTTTCAAAGGGATGACGATGTCGCTGAAAAAGATCGCGGCGTCTACCCCGTGTCGACGGACAGGCTGCATCGTTATCTCTGCGGCGAGCTGCGGATCCAAGCATGCGTCAAGCATGCTCGTGCCCTCCCTAAGCTTCCGGTATTCGGGCAAAGATCTACCGGCTTGGCGCATAAACCAGACTGGGAGACGATCAGGCCGGAAACCATGGAGCGCTTGCACCAACGGAGAAGTTGAAGTCCGTCCATCTGATAGCGGATGTGAGGCTGATAAAGTGTTCATCGTTGGTGATGTTACCCTAGTCATCTGATGAATGCGCAAAACTCACGCGTCCCTGTTGATGCAATAAATCGAGCCGTTCCAGATTCTTCTGGTGGATGGATTGCTCTGCACACCTTCGGAGAGCAACAGTGTTAGTTTGCCTTTCACTCGACCATCATCGGATCGATTTTGATCTCCTCGGTGCTATTGAGCACCACACACAACCGCTGGTCGAGGCGCTTTCTGATCCAACCATCTCAACTGGATCTGTCGTGTTGGCAACCTGCAACCGCTTTGAGGCCTACTTGGATGTCCCCTCTTCCGATCGGGTGGACTTGACTCTCAGTCGAATTGCAGCAATCACCGGCGTAGATTCACAGAAGCTTCGCTCCCTAGCCCGGGTTCATACTGATCTTGACGCAGCCGAGCACTTGTTTTCCGTCGCTGGTGGACTTGAATCGGTGGTGGTGGGAGAAGGCGAGATCGCTGGCCAGGTGCGTCGCTCCCTGGAGCAAGCACGTGGAGCCGGTTCAACGACGAGCGAGCTCGAACGGCTCTTCCAATTCGCCGCCCGTACATCGCGAGACATCAAGCACCGAACGGGCGTTCAAACGGCGGGTCGGTCTCTTGTGCGGCTTGCACTCGCTATGGCTCAAAGCCGGATTGGTGACTGGTCAACCGCACGGATCCTGTTAGTTGGCACAGGAACGTACGCCGGGGCAAGCCTTGCGGCTCTTCGCGCTCGGGGCGCTACGGATGTTGCAGTTTACTCACCTTCCGGGCGCGCTGAACAATTCGCCCGTTCACATGAGATTCGTGCAATACAGGGCTCTGAACTCGAGGCCGCAGTAGCGGAAGCTGACCTCATCATCACGACAAGTCTCGCGAAAGAACCGATCCTTGCTTTAGAGCTCTTTGAGAAGACGCAGCGACTCGCCCGCGGCCCGTACTGCGGGTCGTTGCGTGGCCGACCCTACACTTCGACCATCGTTCAACCTCGTCTCGTGATCGATCTTGGAGTGCCACGAAACGTTGATCCAGAAGTAGTCCGGCTCCCTGGTGTCGAGCTTCTGGATCTCGAAATCATCGCAAAACACGCCCCGATTGAGGAGCTCAGCGCTGAGGCTGAAGCCCGCGGAATCGTCCAAGAAGCGGTGAACGAATACGCCGCGCTCCGCGCTGAACACGACGCAGTGCCCGCTCTTGTCGCCTTACGAGAACACGTTCACGCAATCCTCAACGACGAAATTCAGCGGGCAAAATCCTCAGCGTGCAACGCAGCGGAGTCTTGCCCTGCCGCCCCTGGTCACCCGGCGAGCGTTGAAGCAGCACTTCGACACTTCGCGGGTCGACTGCTGCACGCGCCTTCCTTGCGGGTGCGGGAACTCGGGCGAGCTGGTGAGGCCGAGAGGGCTTATTCAGCGATCGAATCACTTTTCGGCTTGACTGCAATCCCGGAAGATGCCTGAAGTGGGCCGCAGACGCCGATCCGAATAAAGACCCTCGTGTCTTCGGCGCTGTACCGAGAACTTCGGCATCATCCCTTTGGGGGCTAGATGCGAAGCCAGTATTACCCGACTTAGCGATACGCGAGCGCTGCCCGTCGCACCGAGAGTCCCACCCGATCCCCTACGCGAGGGAGATGTGTTGCTACGACCCGGGTTCGGGCTTGACTGCCACCGCGAAGTCGCACCTCTAGGAGCGCATCATGTCCGGCGTACGAGACCGAAGTGACTTCCGCCTCAACTCCGGATGGATCCAGCTCGATCCACTCCGGACGGAGCACCACCCGCACCTCGTCGCCCTGTCTCACGCTCTCGTCCATCAGAACTGCGGGGAGTTCACCAAGGCCGCAACTCACCGAGTTGACTCCCCATCGGCCTGAGAGTTCCACGGTGCTGCCGACAAACCGTGCAACCCACGACGTGGCCGGACGCTCGTACACCTCGCGGGGAGTTCCCCGCTGCAAGATCCGCCCGCCCATCATGACAGTGATGTGGTCTGAAAGAGAGAGGGCTTCTTCCTGATCGTGAGTCACCAGAAGCGCGGTTGATCCTTGAACTCGAAGCAGATCGAAGACCTCTCTTCGCAAGGCCACCCGGAGCATCGGGTCAAGGGCTGCAAACGGCTCATCCAGTAGCACCACGGATGGCCGGGGTGCTAGTGCTCGGGCGAGAGAAACTCGTTGCGCCTGTCCACCGGAGAGCTGGGAGGGAGACCGTTCCAAGAGTTCGGAGAGACCGACCAGTTCAGCGAGGTCAGTTACCCTGGCGGACCGAGAAGGACCTTTGGGTAACCCGAACCCAATATTATCGCCCACACTGAGGTGAGGAAAGAGTGACGCATCCTGGGGCACCCACCCAATTCCACGACGTTCAGGAGGCACGCTCACTTTCGCAGATGACACGAGCGACCCTGCCACTTCAATCGTTCCTTCTGAGACTGGAAGTAAACCCGCGATTGATCGCAGTAGTGTGGTTTTTCCGCAACCGCTGGGACCGAGCACTGAGGTAATTTTGCCGCTCGGGATATCGAGGTTGATCCCGTCAAGGACCGATTGGTGTCCGTACTTCACATGGAGGCCGTCGATCCTGACCCAGCTCACGGTTTCTCCTTCGCCAAATTTCGAATGCCAGACAATAGGTAGGTAGGCACTGCTGTGAGGAACACCAGCGCCGCCGCGAACGGGGCTGCGCTACCGTACTCCAACACCGAAGTTCGGTTCCACAGTTCGACGGCGAGCGTAGATACCCCGGTCGGCCGAAGAAGAAGTGTTGCAGGTAGCTCTTTGAGAACTGCGATACCGACAAGAAGTGCACCTACACCAATTGCCGGGGCGGCAAGCCGAAATGTTACCCGCTGCCAGACCACCCGCGGAGAGAGACCCTGCGTCCGCGAGACGTCAATCAAGCTCTGCGGCACTGCGGCCAATCCGCTTCTAGTCGATCCGATCGCCTTCGACATGAACAGTACCGCATACGCAAACACCAGAAGAACGACTGTTTGATACAGATACGGCACAACCGATAAAGAAAAGAATACAAGCGCGAGACCAACGACGATACCGGGCAACGCATGGCCCAGGTATCCAACAGACTCGATAACTGAGACGATACGACCACGAAAACGTGCCGAAAGAACTGCGATCGGAAGGGCGAGGACTACTGCGAAGAAAGCGCCCCCAACCGCAAGCAGGATGGTCGCTCCGACCGCGCCGAATAATCGCGGGCCGTCAATCTCCCGAAGGGTCTCCGCATCAGTCAGCTGCAGCAAAAGCCCTGACAGCGGGACGCCGACCCCAATGACAGGAGGCGCTAGCACGAGAGCAAGCAGGATCGGTACCCAGGCGTTTCTCACCGGCTTCATATCGGGTTTTCGGCCCGCAACAGTCACAGCCTGGCGACGCGTCAGTCTCTCCGAAGCGACAATCAACAAAGCAAAGATGACCAGAACAAGTGCCAACAAGGCGGCTTGATTTCGATCGAAGCTTGAACCGTAGGCAGACTTAATTCCCCACGTGAGAGTTTGGTACCGCAGCATTGAGACGGCTCCAAATTCCGAGAGCGTATATAACGCAACCAGGAGAGCCCCGGCCGTCGCCGCAGGTCGTACCCTGGGCCAAGTTGCCACACGAAAGGCTCCGATTGGCCCTCTGCCAAGAGTTCGGGCGACCGCTTCCACGTCGTTGGAAGGTCCTCGCAAAACTGCTGAGACTGGTAGTACCACGTATGGAAGGCAGACTGCCGTCATGACTAGCCAGCTCGGAAAAAATCCGTTGAGGCCTGGGGCAAAGACCAACCATCCGTAGGCTGCAAGATAGGAAGGGACTGCCAGCGGGAGCGCGGACAAGAACAACCAGACTGATCCTCCCGGAAGTCGAATCCGGCTCACAACAACCCCGATAGTGGCCCCAAGCCCGAAGCAGGTGACGGTCACTGCCACGGTCAAAGCTGCTGAGTTGAGTGCAAGCTGCAGCACGCGCTCCCGGAAGAGCGTGTCGACAAGCGTCCTGATACCAGCATCACCGATGCGGACAAACAGGTACGCCAACGGTATCGCCGCCGCAGTGGCGCACACTGCGGCGGCGATGATCAACCAGGCTGGTGCCCGCCCAACAGCTGACCGTTGTTGGCGGCTACTCTTCCCCGACGGCAGCATCACGGTTTCGGGAACGCGACTGCAGGTTAAATGAGACCGTATTTCTGAAGCAGTTCTTGCGTCGCAGCAAGGCTCTTCAGGTCACCGAGATCGAGTTCGGGGTTCACTAATGTGTCGAGGCCCGGAAGGCCTTCTGGGGCAGCCACCCCTTCGATGAGCGGATACTCGAAGGTTTCTGCAACGAAATACTCCTGCGCCCGAGGCGAAAGAAGAAAGTCGATGAACTCCAGCGCATCTGCATCAGTCGATGCCGAACTGAGGATCCCAGCCCCCGTCACATTAACGATGGATCCGGCATCACCAGCTTCGGGGAACGCGAGCTGTGCCCGCATGTTTGACTCCCCAAGCTCCGACGCGAGTCTGAACCAGTAGTAGTGGTTGATCAAGCCAGCATCAACCACCCCATCGTTGACTGCAGACAGAATTGCACCATTGCTATCAAACAACTGAGGCTCGTTCGCCGCAATGGATTTCACCCATTCGTCCGCTTCCGATTCACCGTTTAGCTCCCGATAGGCAGTCACAAACGATTGGAAGCTCGCATTCCCAGGCGCGATCCCCAAGCGATCCGCCCAGACTGGATCCGTGAAAGAATCAACGCTCGTCGGCACATCCGCAGGGCTCAGCTCGTTGCTATCGAAGACAATGACACGAGCACGTCCGGTCACTCCAACCCACATATCGTCGGTTGACGTGAATCCGGGTGTCACCCGTTCGGTGATTTCTCTGGGCAGCGTGGCAAACAGTCCGCCGTCCGCCAATGCGCCGAGAGCGCCGGCATCCTGCGAAAGGAACACCTGAGCCGGGGTCTGTTCGCCTTCTTCCATGAGCAGGGCGCTGAGTTCGGCCGTGTCGCCATAACGCACATCTACGGCAATCCCGCTTTGTTCTTCAAACATGTCAATCAGCGGTTGTACGAGTTCTTCGTTGCGACCGGAGTAGAGCGTGAATTCCCCGTCGCTTACTTTCTCGCCGGTTGCGGCTTCGGGCGCTTCAGGTGAATTCGAGCTACACCCCACGAGGAGGGCTGCTGCGGTCGCAGTGAGTGCGAGCATGGAGAGAGAACGCTTGAGTGGCATCAGAATACTCCGAGGATTAGTGAGTCAGGATTAAAAAGCTTGGACGCCAAAACTTAGGACACCCTTACTTTCATCAGATGGTAGCACTTCATGTGATGTTCTCCGTTCCGAGTGAAACGCCGTGCCTCCTTCTGCGACACGGAGCCCTGTCCCAACTCCACGGGTCGTCGCGTCGAACCGGGCGGTCAACCCGGATCACACGCTCCGAGCACGCCGCGTCGGCTCCGGTCGCGCGGGGGTAGTGTTTTCGTCATGGCGACCGTATCGACGCAGCCTCGCAAGCGCGAGGCATTCGGCTCACGGAACGTGTTCATCCTCTCGGCAATCGGCTCGGCCCTCGGCCTGGGGAACATCTGGCGCTTCCCCTACGTCGCCTACGAGGGTGGTGGCGGTGCATTCCTCATCCCGTACCTGTGTGCCCTGCTGACCGCCGGCATCCCGTTGCTCTTCTTCGACTACGCGATCGGACACCGGTTCCGCGGATCAGCACCACTCGCGTTCAGAAGGATGCACCGCGCGGCTGAGCCGCTTGGATGGTGGCAGGTACTCATCTGCGCCATCATCGCGGTGTACTACGCGGTCATCATCGCCTGGGCCGCGATGTACACCTGGTTCTCAGCGCGCCTCGCCTGGGGTGCGGGCAATGAGGAGAACTTCTTCTTCACCGACTTCCTGCAGATGGGAGATGTCTCAGACAGCGGTGTATCGACGACGTTTGTGCCGCAAGTAGGCATCCCACTCGTCGTGGTCTGGCTCGTGGTCATTGTGATCATGGTCCTGGGGGTGCGGCGCGGCATCGGCCGTGTCAACTCCATACTCATGCCGCTACTCACAACGATGTTCGTCATTCTCGTCGTGCAGTCACTCTTCCTGCCGGGAGCGATGGACGGCCTCAACGCTTTCTTCACGCCGAACTGGGAGGCCCTCGCCGATCCCGGCGTCTGGGCATCGGCCTACGGACATGTCTTTTTCTCGCTCTCCATCGCTTTCGGCATCATGGTGACCTACGCCTCGTACCTCAAGCGCAAGACCGACCTCACCGGCTCAGGTTTGGTCGTCGCCTTCGCCAACTCCAGCTTTGAGATCCTCGCAGGGATCGGGGTCTTCGCGGCCCTCGGGTTCATGGCGCAGGCGCAGTCGACGGATGTCGCCGGGGTCGCAACCTCCGGGATCGGCCTCGCGTTCATCGCCTTCCCCACGATCGTCTCGCAGGCGACCGGAGGGGCGATCATCGGCGTGCTGTTCTTTGGCGCGCTCGTCTTTGCCGGCATCACTTCACTCATTTCAGTGCTCGAGGTCGTCGTCTCAGCGCTGCAAGACAAGCTCGGCTGGTCGCGCGTCCGCACGACCCTCACCGCGTCCATTCCACTGGCAATCGTCTCTACGGGGCTCTTCTCGACGACCACGGCGCTGGCGGTACTCGACACCACGGATGCCTTTGTCAATTCCTTTGGCATCATGGCGGTAGCGCTCGTCGCCGTCATCGTCGTCGCCTGGTTGCTGCACAAGCTGCCGACGCTGCAGGCCCACCTCAATGAACGCTCCAGCTTTGGCCTCGGTTTGCTGTGGAAGCTGCTCGTTGCAGGGCTCGCACCGATCGTGCTCGGCTACCTGTTCATCACCGAACTGATCGCCAAGATCTCTGAACCATACGGAGGATACCCAAACTGGTTCCTCGCCGTCTTTGGCTGGGGCATGGTGATCGCCCTCATCACGCTCGCGATCCTGTTGTCGCTCCTGCCGTGGAGCGGGCGCTCGCGCGCCAAGGACGATCCCGAGTATGACGAGTTCCTCATCACAGAGGATTACGCTCCGGATCCGGAGACCACTGCCGTGCCGGTGTTCGATCCGCCGAATAAGGGAGAACGCTCATGACACCTACCGCCATCGTCATGATGACCATCGCCATCCTCACGCTGTGGGGCGGACTGGTCGCCGCCATTGTCAACCTGGCTCGTCACCCCGAGGTTGCCGAGACGGAACCGCCCCCGCCCATCGAGCTGTAGGGCGGTTACCCGCACGCGAATACGGGAAAACAGTCCGCACGATCCCGGTTCGATAAGAGCGCAGTGGCACAATCCCACGGGCACGATGGCGCACCTCCCGCATGATCACACGGATCAGTTCTCCTGGAACAGCCTAAGTCTCAGCGTTGCGAGATCAAGAAACAGTAGTCTCTTAACCCAGAAACCCGACGCATAGGAGGCGAAGTCCAGCTCGTGGACCTACCGAAACCGATTCAGATAGCAGACGAGCCTTCCGTGCTCCCCCACAGTGAGTTGCTGCGCGAAAGCACGAGTACTCGGGGCCTGGCAGAAGTTGCGTGTGGATCATGATGCTTTCTGCCTTGCTACTGCTCCTTGGCTTGGCAGTAGTCGTCTTGATCGTTGCGGCAAATGGGTATTTCGTGGCCCAAGAATTCGCGTACATGTCGGTCGACCGCTCGACGTTGCGAGCTCGTGCAGAAAGTGGCGACAGAGCTGCTAGACGGGCGCTGAAAGTGACAGATCGCACCTCATTCATGCTTTCTGGTGCTCAGTTAGGGATCACCGTGACGGGCCTGATGGTCGGCTACGTTGCGGAGCCTCTCGTGGGCGAGTCACTCGGGGTACTCCTCGGCGGGGTCGGAGTTGGCGAAACCACAGGAATTGCGGTCGGTACTGTCATCGCACTGGTGTTCGCGACGGTATTTCAGATGATATTCGGTGAGCTCTTTCCCAAGAACTTGGCCATCGCGAACCCGACTCCATTAGCACGGGCGCTTGCGCAGTCGACTCTGGTGTACCTGGCAGTATTTGGTTGGCTGATTGCCTTCTTCGACCGAGCCTCGAATGCGCTTCTCAGGCTCATCAGGGTCGAACCCGTGCACGATCTTGACAGCAGTGCGTCTGCGCAAGACCTTGAACACATTGTGGAAGGATCCCGCCAAAGCGGGGATCTTCCCGAAGATCTCTCGATGCTCCTGGATCGAATCTTGGACTTTCCCAATCGCGATGTTGAACACGCGATGGTATCTCGATCACAGTCGGACTCTCTTACCCCCGACACTTCAATCGCTCTCGCCCGAACCCTGATGGCAGAAGCCCACACCCGATATCCGGTAGTAGATCGGAACGACGATCCGATCGGTGTCGTTCATCTCGCAGATGTCCTCCGCTGCGCGCCGGACGATCCGCGGCCCGTAGTCGAGATCATGCGAACCCCCTTGGTGATCCCCTCGCTCATGAAGCTGCCTGATGCGCTGCGCAGCCTGACGGAATCTGCAAACGAACTCGCCTGCGTGATTGACGAGTACGGCGGATTCGCTGGAGTCCTCACTCTTGAAGACCTCGGCGAGGAACTCGTGGGCGACGTCACTGACGAGCATGACCTCGACCAGTCAGACGCTGTTTTCCGGCTCTCTGACGACCGATGGCGCGTAGAGGGGTCCCTGCACATTGACGAACTCGAACGACTCCTCGGTCATGATCTCCCGGCGGGAGACTTCGAGACACTGGCAGGTCTCTTGATCGCCACCCACGGCGATCTCCTCGAAATTGGGGCGGTCGTTCGGGTGCCCCTCGATGAGACCGGGGCCGACCTCGCAGAAGGTCGAGACCTCTCTCGTATCCTCGTCGCTGAGGTGGTCGAAATTGAGCGACATATCCCCTCGAGTGTGATCGTTGAGATTCTTGAGGAGACGCCACAACGCGTGAACCCAGAGACCGACACGCGTGATTCAGCCGAAAAGGGTGACTCATGAACGGGTGGATCGTGCTTCTCGTCACCGTGTTCCTCATCGTGTTGAGCGCGTTCTTCGTGGTGATCGAGTTTGCTCTGATGGGGGCGAGACGCCACCGATTGGAAAGTGAAGCCACCCAGCGAGCTTCCGCCCGTGCCGCGCTTCGCGGCATGAACGAACTCACCCTGATGCTCGCCGCCGCACAGCTTGGCATCACGGTGTGCACCTTTGCGCTCGGCGCAGTGACCAAGCCTGCAATTGACTACTGGCTCGGTCCGGTGCTCATGTCGTGGGGGCTGGCAGAGTGGCTCTCGGGCGGGATCGCCTTTGCGGCATCACTGCTCATCGTCACGTTCCTGCACCTGGTCATCGGCGAAATGGCCCCCAAATCATGGGCGATCGCGCACCCGGAGACTGCAGCAAAGCTCATCGGTATCCCTGCGAGGATTTTTCTCTGGCCGCTGCGGCCCTTCCTCGCCTGGGTGAACTCCATCGCGAACGCACTCGTCGCACGATCCGGGGTTACCCCGGTTGAACGTGCCGCGGTGGGCGGCCGCGATGCAGACACCATCCGTCAACTGGTCGAGCACTCGGCTGAAGTGGGTGCACTCGAGCTGGAGCTCCAAGCCCAGATCTCCGAAGTCATTCGCCTCCAAAGCACCACCGCTTCAGACATCGTGCAGAGAGGCCAAACAGCATCGGCAGTGCCAGACTCTGCCACGGTGGCCGATGTGCAAGACGAATCTCGTCGCAGTGGGCACCTTCGAATCCTGGTCGCAGATGAGGACGGCACCTTCACGCACGTAGTTCATGTGCGCGACACCTTGACTGCGCCGCAAGATGCCCCCGCCACAGATTACGGTCGCCCGGTGTTTCAGGTCGAACCAGATCTCCCGGTATACGAACTCCTCCGACAAATGCGGGAAGCGCAGGTGCAACTTGCGGTCGTCGGTGGGGCGGGATCCACTCAGTACGTACTCACGATTCAAGACGTGATGCATCGAGTGCTGTCTACCAGCAGCACACCGTGACCAACGACAGCACCCTGCATCACGCCCGTCCGCTGAATGTGAGCCCCAGCAACACGAGGTTCAGTGCGACGATCAGGATCGCCGTCACGATGCCCGCAACCTTCAGCCAGACGGGGTTCACGTGCTCGCCCATTACCTCTCGTCGGCTTGTGAACCAGATGAGCGGCACGATCGCAAACGGGATGCCGAACGAGAGCACAACTTGGCTCAGCACGAGAGCCAAGGTCGGATCGACCCCGACAGCCAACAGCAGGAGGGCCGGCGTGAGCGTGATGAGGCGGCGCACGAGCATGGGGATCCTCGTCTTCAGCAGCCCGCCCATAATCTCAGCGCCCGCGTAAGCGCCGACTGATGTCGATGCAAGGCCAGACGCAAGGAGGCCGATTGCGAAGATCACGCCGATCGCCGGGCCGAGGCTAGCGCTGATCGCAGCGGCCGCTCCGTCGATCGTGTCGGTGCCTTCGACGCCCGGCAAGGCGGCGGCCGCGAGCAGAAGCATGGCCAGGTTGACACCCCCCGCGACGAAGAGAGCAAGCACGACATCCCAGCGAGTGGCTTTCAACAGGCGGGCGAGGCGAACAGGATCTAGTTCGTGCCCGTGTCGATCCCGTGCCAGAGACGAATGGAGATAAATGGCATGCGGCATGACGGTCGCACCCAACATGCTCGCCGCGAGCAGCACCGTCTCTGTGCCCGCGAAGCGCGGCACGAGCCCCTTGGCAACCCCGTCCCAGTCAAGGGGGCTGAAGAACAGACCCGCGACAAAGCCGATCGCGATCATCGCCAGCAAACCAATGATCACTCGCTCGAAACGAAGCTGGCTCGAGCGCTGAAGCGAGAGAATCGCCATCGACACCCCACCCACGATGAGGCCGCCAAGAACGAGCGGGAGGTCAAACAGAATGTAGAGCGCGAGCGCGCCGCCGATCACCTCGGCGATGTCGGTGGCAATCGCGATGGCCTCAGCTTGCACCCAGAAGGCGAGTCGGCCGCGACGGGGCATCCGCTCGCCCAGCAGCTCGGGCAAGCTCCTGCCGGTGACGAGTCCAAATTTTGCCGAAAGGTACTGCACCAGCACCGCCATCACATTGGCGAGAACAAGCACCCACACCAGCAGATAGCCGTATTTCGCACCGGCCGAGAGATTCGCCGCCACATTGCCAGGGTCAACATATGCAACAGCGGCGACGAACGCCGGGCCAAGCAGTCGGAAGAGCGCACGCTCGGGCTTCGCTGGAGCAGCGGGACTGGTAGTGGCGGGCACCTCGATCTCCTCAGCTGTGCATCCCCACCGCGACGGATTGGGGCGGCGATGCATGTCAAGTTAGCACATACTTCGTGGGAGCTACGTTTCGAAGTTCGACCGCACGAACTTATGAGAGCCTTCTCCCCGTGGTGGGGCACGCCAGGCGGCGACGGCCACCGGAACCGGCTCCTCGAGGAACCGGTTCGAGTCCGTGCCAGGCCCCGCGTCCTCGGTAGGCTGGATGCAATCAGCGGCTACGGTCGGGTCACACGTGAGCCGGGAGCAACAGCTCTAGCGGCGCGATCGAGTGAGGTTGGTGTCACATGACCGGGGAGCCCGCTGCCGCAATTCAACCGCTCACGTGGGAGAACCTCGGGGTGCGGCACTCCGCCTCATGGTGGTCTGCAAACTCCCGGCCAGCGCCCAAACACCTGGTCGTGGTCGACGACCGGCTCACCGCCGCGCAGGCGGTCAGGTACGCGGCTCAGGGCACCGCGATGCTGTGGCTCGGCGACTTTCAGAACGCCAAACAGATACTGAGCGCGATCGATCGGCGCTTAACAAAAAGCGGACGGGGAACAGCGACCCGGCCCGTCACGAGCGATGCAGATGAGTTTTACCGGATCCGCCAGGCCAGAGCCCAACGGTCACGGATGCTGTCTTTGCTGCTGGTGCCCCTCACGTTTGACGAGGCGACCGGGGTTGCGACGCTCCCCCTGCCCCGGGCGCCTGAGATCGGTGCGGCGGTGCAGTTTGGGTATCGTGAGCAACCCGGCTTTGGTGAGGGCCAAGCCGTAGTGAGTTTGCAAGAGCTGACCGGGGTGCAAGGCGCCTACCAGTGGTTCGTGACCGGGGTCGACGTGCCCGCGCTGGGTGCCAAGATCCATCCCCACTACGGAACGTTCATGCCCACCCGGCACGAATATGTGGATCTCGTTGCCCGGGCACCACTGCACAATCGAAGCCTCGCGTTCGATATCGGCACCGGCACCGGGGTGCTGGCCGCAGTGCTCGTACACCGCGGTGTGGAGAAGGTCGTTGGCACCGACATCCACCAGCGCGCGGTGGACTGCGCGAACGACAACTTCGCCAGGCTCGGTATACAAGAATCGGCCGAGGCTCACCTGGCCAGCATGTTTCCCGCGGGACGGGCACCCCTGGTCGTCTGCAACCCTCCCTGGCTTCCCGGCAGCGCCGCGACCACGCTCGATGCGGCAATCTACGATCCCGGCAGCAAGATGTTGCTGCAGTTTCTCGAGGGGCTCCCGCACCACCTCACAGACGACGGTGAAGGCTGGTTGATCATCTCAGATCTCGCCGAACTGCTGGGCCTGCGCAGCCAACAGCTGCTCCTTGATGCAATCGACCGAGCCGGGCTACGCGTGATCGACCGGCTCGATACGACCCCCACCCACGGGCGAGCGACAGACACCTCAGACATCCTCCACGCTGCGCGTGCCCGGGAGGTCACCTCGCTGTGGAGGCTGCAGACACAACCGTCGACACGGGAATAGGGTCCCGACCCATCGAACGCATTCGCGGGATCGGCGAGCCAAACGGGGTGACGGGCGGAAACCCGTCATTAGACTGGGCGTAGATCGGGGTGCAGGGATTCCCGATTCGACCAAACGAACTGGTATCCCCTTTCGGAGGTTTCATGTCCTCGCAACAGATCACCCGTCGCACAGTTTTCAGCGGTCTCGGAGCGGGCATCGGAGCCCTCGCCCTCGGCACGCTGGCAGGGTGCAGTCGCACATCCCCGACCGAACCCGGGGGCCTCGCACCCGTGAACTATCAGCTTTCTTGGACCCACTCGGTGCAATTCGGCGGCACCTATCTCGCCCTTGATCGCGGCCTGTTTCGCGATCAGGGCCTTGACATGACACTCGCCGCCGGCGGGCCGAATGTTGCCGGGGATGCCAGCACGGTGAGCGGCGCGGCGCTCGTGAATATCTCTGCCGCTGACGGAGTCGCCAGGTCAAACGCAGAGGGGGCCGACCTCGTCATCGTCGGCGCTCAGTACCAGAAGAGCGCGGCCACGATTCTTTCACTCGCGAGCGCCCCGATCACCAGCCCCGAAGACCTGAAGGGCAAGAAGATCGGGGTCGCGAGCGCAAACAACCCGGCACTCACCGCCTTCCTCTCGATCAACGGAATGACGGCCGACCAGGTCGAGTTTGTACCCAGTCAGTACGACCCAGCCGTGCTTACCGCCGGTCAGGTGGACGGGCTCTACTGCTTCTACAACGACCTTCCGGTTGCCCTTGCCGTGCAGGGCATCGACGCGACCTCAATGCTGCTCGCAGACTTCGGGTACAACCCCATGAGTCAGACCTATACCGTCCTGCGTTCCAGTTTGGAAGACGAAGAGATCCGCGACCAGATCGTGCGACTGCTACGTGCCGATGCCCAGGGCTGGCAGTTGTACCAGGATGATCCGCAATCGGCCGCCGACCTCACCGTGCAGATGTTTCCGGATGCCGGTCTCGATTTGGCGACCCAGCAGGAACAGGCCGAGGTACAGCTCGACATCATGTTCTCCGAAACAACCGATGAGTTCGGATTCGGATGGTTCACCGACGAGCAGGTGCAAGAGAACCTCGGATTGTTCGATCTGCTGGGCATCGACGGCGGCACCGAGCAGCTCTGGGATCGCTCGCTGCTGGAAGAGGTGTACCGGGACGGGCCGATCGCGTGACGAAGACAGCTGACGAACGCATCGCCCCACAGGTCGTCTGCGCGAACGTCGCCAAGACCTTTGCGGGCACGGAGGGGCCACTGCGCGTGCTCGAGCCCCTCGATCTCACTCTGGAAGCCGGCTCCGTCACCGCCCTGGTCGGGCCCTCCGGCTGCGGCAAGTCAACCCTGTTGCGCATCATCGCGGGGCTCGAACAGTCAGACCGGAGCGGCACAGTCAGGATCGGGAACGATGATCCGAAAACGGTGCGGGCACGTGGCGAACTCGCGATTGCCTTCCAGGATGCGTCGCTGCTGCCCTGGCGCACGACGGCTGGGAATGTCGCGCTCGCCCAGAAGCTGGCGCGACAACCAGTGGATCACGCGCGGATCGCCGCGCTCCTCACAACCGTGGGGCTCGCGGGCTTCGAAGACGCGCGGCCGTCGCAACTTTCTGGCGGCATGCGACAGCGTGCCGCCATCGCCCGATGCCTCATCACGGAGCCGGGGCTCTTGCTGCTCGACGAGCCGTTTGGTGCCGTCGACGAGCTCACCCGTCGTCGGCTCAACGTTGAGCTGCCGCCGCTCTGGTCGGGCACCGGTACCACCACACTTCTGGTGACCCACTCCATCACCGAGGCGGTGCTGCTGGCCGATCGTGTGCTCGTAATGTCGCCGAGGCCCGGCCGGGTGATCGCCGATCTCGGGGTAGATCTCGAGCGCCCGCGCCGGATGGAGCATCTGCACAGCCAGGTCTTCGAGTCACTCGTCAGTCAGATTGGCCGTCTGCTCGGTATCGAGGATTCACGCCCGGTCGAGGTCGGCCCAGGCGAGCCCCAGGTCAACGAGGTCGAAGCCCGCGAGCCCGACAGCACCAGCGTCCGACCCGCCCAGGTCTAGCCCATGGTCGTGCAGGAATTGCCCAGCGTGCAACCGGGATCCGCCACGGATTCATCCGCTGTTCCCGGCCGCAGCAGCACGCGAAGGCGCACCGCGACGGTGCTGCGCGTCGCCGCCGGATGGTTGCTCGTGATTGGCATGTGGGAGCTGATCGGGCGAACGATCCTCGCGGGCAGCTACCTCATCGGGGTGCCTTCAGGCATTGTGACCAAGCTGATCGAAAACGCCGGCGTGTACAGCCGCGGCCTCGGCTACACCACCATGGAGGCGCTTGCCGGGTACCTGCTCGGCAACCTGGCCGCGGTGCTCCTGGCCGTGGTGGTGGTACTCCTCCCGGGCCTCGAGCGGTTTGTGCTGCGGATCGCGCTCGTCGTGTACTGTCTTCCCCTGGTCGCGCTGGGTCCGCTGCTGCGGCTCACCTATGGTCCCGGTGACGGGCCGCAGATTACCCTGGCGGCTCTGGCGGTCTTCTACCTGACCCTGGTGCCGCTGCTCGTGGGATTCCGCGCGATGCCGCGCACGTGGTTGGAACTGACGGCCACATATGGGCGGGGCCGCTGGACGACGCTCGTCACGGTCCGCGCGCGTGCGGCGCTGCCCTACCTCATGGCCGGGTTGCAGGTGTCGGTGCCCGCGGCCTTCCTCGGCGCACTGGTCGGCGAGTTCACCGGCGCCGAGCGGGGCCTGGGCGTGCTCTCGATCCTTGCGATGCGTAGCCTCGACACCGACGGCCTGTGGGCGTTGATGTTCCTCAGCACGGTGGTGTCACTCCTCGGTTACGGGCTGATCTCCCTCCTCGCGCGCCGTTTGACCACCGAACAGCCCACGGTTCTGCTGACTCCCCCGGCAAGCGGCACAAAGATGTCTGCCCGGCGCCGTCTGCTGCGAAGCATCGGGGGGTCAGCGGCGACGGTGGCCATTGTGTTGGCGCTCTGGGTCGCTCTCTTCGAAGCGTTCAGGCTCAATCCATTCTTCGCCAAACGACCCTGGGATGTGTGGGAGTGGCTCGTCTCGTCGCCGACCGCGGCGGAACACCGCGCCGTGCTGCTCGAGGCGCTCGGGCAAACGGTGGCGGTGACGGTTCCCGGATACTTCGCCGGACTCTTGTTGGGAGTGCTGCTCGCGGCGGCGTTTACCCTGTCGGCCCGGGTGAGCTTTGCGCTCACACCAGTGGCGGTCGCCCTGCGCTGCGTGCCCATCATCGGCCTGGCCCCGCTGCTCGTCGCCGCGCTCGGACGCGGAGCCTTCGGAACCGCGGCCGTGGTCGCCATCATGACGTTCTTCCCGACGCTGGTGTCGTGCCTGTACGGGCTGCGTCAGCTCCCCGGCCAGGTCGCCGACGTGTTCCACACCTACGCGACGCCTCCGACCCGGGTACTGCTGCTCGGGCGCCTCCCCGCGATGGCGCCAGCGTTCTTCGCCGCGGCCCGCATCGCCGCCCCGACGGCGGTGCTCGCTGCGACCGTTGCCGAGTGGCTGGCAACGGGCAGCGGGCTCGGCAACATGATGGCGGTCGATGCGGCCACCAGCCAGTACACCTCACTGTGGGCCACCGTGGTCGTCGTCACGTTGCTCTCGCTTCTGGCGTACATGATTATCGAGTGGATCGAAGCCCGCGTTCTGGCCGTGCTCGCGCCCGAGCAGACTCGCTGGTAATCGCGGTGATCTCCCCCGCGAACGCGAAGCTCTGTAGGGCGACAGGCTGATCCGCCGGGATCAGTGTCCGAGAGCCGATGCGACGATTCGTGCGGTGTCTTGCCAGGTAGGGAGGGTCTCGCGACAATTCGCAGCCTCGCTGCGCCAACGCGCTTGCAGCGGAGCATCCGTGAGCCAGGTGCGGATCTTTCGCGCGAGCTCGGTGGGGTCACCGGGGGGAAAGGTCTCGCCTACTCCGTGCTGGGCTTCGGCGGCGCCTGTGCCCGTCGGCACGATCGAGGGAATGCCGCGCGCTAAGGCTTCGGTCACCACCATGCCGTAGGCCTCGCTGCGCGCCGTGTGCACCAGCAGATCTGTCTGGTTCCAGATCGTCTCCAGTGCTGTGCCCGTGCGCGCGCCCGCCACCTCGACGCGGGCGGCGAGGCCGAGCTCGGCGATCCGCCCCCGAATTTCGCGAGCGAGCACGGGGTCGATCGTGTCCGGGCCCACGAGTTGCGCGGTCCAGTCGAGGCCGCGCAGGGCGGCGAGCGCCTCGATGAGCGTGGTGGGATCCTTCGTGTGCGTGAGTCTCCCGAGCCACAGCAGGTGGGGCGCGCGCCCGCTGCGCAGCGAACCCGGCGAAGGCGATGCTGGCTCGACACCCGGCACGGCGACGATGACACTGTCTCGGCCGTAGCGTTTGGTCACCTCGCTCGCCGTCCACTCGCTGGTGGCAATGACGGTCGTCGCGGCCGCAACCGCCGCAGCCTCGTCCGTCGCGAGTCGCTCGCGAAGCGCCGGTGACAGATCGAGCTCGTCGGAGGCGAAGTAGTGCATGAGCATGGTGACGCGACGACCGGCTTCGACTGCGGCGCGAAGTATCTCGGGAGCCGCCGCACCAAGAATGTTGTCGATGAGCCAGTGCCGCTCGGCGGCTGACGCGTCTCCGACCAGCAGGTCTTGGAGACGCTCGCGATCGTGAGCACTGGGCAGCGGCCAGGATCCGGCGACCGGGTACTCGCGCACGTCGAGGCCCGCGGCCCTGAGGCCCGCGGTGAGGGTGTCGTCGTACCTATTGCCGCCGCTCGGAACATCGCTGTGCCAGCTCACGAAGGCAATGCTCGGCATCATGCTGAGAGTCCCGCATCAGCGAGTGAGCGGGTTGTGACCGGTCGCGATCCGCTCGCTCTCGCGCACCGGCCCCGGCGGCGTTCCCTCGCCGAACGGCTCACCACCCAGGCGTTCGCGCCCGTGCGGTTCGAGCCACCCCGCGAGATCTGGCCCGGCGGGCACAATCTGAGTCGGATTAATGTCGATGTGGGTGATGTAGTAGTGCTGCTTGATCTGCACGAAGTCAATGGTGTCGCCAAAGCCCGGTGTCTGAAAGAGATCTCGCGCGTAGCCCCAGAGATGTTCCATCTCGATGAGCCGGTTGCGATTCGTCTTGAAATGCCCGTGATAGACAGGATCGAAGCGCGCGAGCGTCGTGAAGAGCCGCACGTCTGCCTCGGTGATCGTGCCGCCCATGAGAAAGCGACGCGTGGCGAGGCGATTCTCAAGCCAATCGAGAGCCGACCACAGGCGTTCATACGCGGCGTCATAGGCATCTTGCGAACCGGCGAACCCGCAGCGATACACCCCGTTGTTCACCTCAGTGAACACGCGCTCGAGGATCGGCCACATCTCGTCGAGCTCACCCGCGGGCAGCAGATTCGGCGCGCCCTCGCGGTGAAACTCGCGCCACTCGGTCGAAAAGTCGAGCGTGATCTGCGGGTAGTTATTCGTCACGACCCCGCCGGTCGAAACGTCGACGATCGCCGGCACGGTAATGCCGCGCGGGTACCCGGGGAATCGTGTGAAGTAGTTCTCTTGCAGTCGCTCGGTTCCGAGCACCGGGTCGCGGTGGCCGGGGTCAAGATCGAAGGTCCAGGATCGCACGTCGTGCACCGGGCCGGGCCGCCCCAGCGAGATGGCGTCTTCGAGGCCCAGCAGACGGCGCACGATGACCGTACGATTTGCCCAGGGGCAGGCGTTCGCCGCGATGAGCCGGTACCGGCCCGGCTCGACCGGCCACGCCTCGGCCCCCTCGCTCAGCCCGTATCCGAGCGAGCCGACCTTCGATTTCGGGGGCGCGGGGAGCGCGCGTACGGCATCGGGGTCGGCGACGATGCGATCCTCGATGTAATTCGTGTCGCGGTCAAACTCGGCCCCGCTTGTCACGTACGCGCCCTTCGTCGAGAAACCCTCGCTCGCTTCGTTCGTCGGGCTGGTGTTCTCGTTGTGTGCCATGGCTCGGCCCTCCGATTGAGATGCGTGTGAACTGGCCTCCGAGTCTATGGCGAGCAACGACCTGCGAGTTGCCCCCTTGGCGCAGGCACCCGCCCTCCCGCCCACCTAGAAGCCCGTGGGTTCGGTCTCGTACTCCGCCTCTTCCGGCTCGGTCTCGTGGTGCAGTGCGCGCAGAGCCCGCGTCTGCTCGAACCAGATCAGCGCGTCGTAACGCTCGCCCATCACGGTGGGAACGTAGTTGCCGCGCTCATTCGCCGGGTCGTACACCACACCGATCGCGCGGTGCCCCGTGCGATGGCGCAGCCAGGGCCTCCTTCGATTCCTCCCAAAATCCACGATTGACGGCACACCCAGCGCGCGGTGGATCAGCCCCTCGTGGCTCTCCTCACTCGCGTCCGGCACACGCATGCGCTCCTCGGCCGCTCCCCAGGCCCGCGCGGCCATAACCTCACCGCCATACGATGCCAGCCCGACGAGCAGCACCTGCCCGCTGTCGTGGCGCTCGCGCAGCAGCTGGCCGAGATTCAGGAGACCTGCCTCCGCCATCGTCGTAGCCCGCGCGTCACCGACGTGCGTGTTGTGCGCCCACAGCACCCCCTTCGACTCGGGTCCGAGATGTGCCGCGATTCGATCGACGGTGTCGACCATGTGCAGGTCGCGAATGTTCCAGGAGCCCTGATCGGTGCGCACCATCGCGCGGTAGTAACGCTCCGCCTCCACGGCGACGGCGGCGTTTTGCAGGGCGTTGAACGCATCGTCGCCATCGGCTGCCGCACGCTGCCGCACCTCGACGAGGAGATTCACCACGTCGTCTTCGCACGAGCTGGGCACGAGTCGGGTGTTCCAGGCATAGCGGTGGGGGTCTCTATCGAACGGGGCAAAGCAGCGCGAGGCCTGTTTCGCGACGGGCAGTGCGTTTGGCGCATGCTCCGCCAACCAGGTCATGGTGTGGTCAAGCGAGTCCCACAGTGAGTACACGTCGAGACCGTAAAAGCCCACCCGCCGAGACGGTGCCCTGCTGCTGTTGTACCCGCGCAGCCAATCCAGAAAGTCGGCAACATCGGTGTTCGCCCACATCCAGGTGGGCCATCGATCGAAGCTGGCGAGCACCCCTCGGGCATCAAGGTCGGTGTCGATCAGGCCGCGCACCCAGCGGTCGATTCGCCAGCAATCCGGCCAATCCCCCTCGACCCCGATCCAGGTCGCACCGGCTTCTTCGATCAATCGGCGGGTGAGCTGTGCCCGCCAAGCATAGAACTCGTGGGTGCCATGCGATGCCTCGCCGATGGCCACGAACCGCCGCGCCCGCGCGCGATCCACCAGCGCATCAAGCGCCCCGGCATCGGTGAGCGGCCTCGACAGATCACGCAGGTCGTCAATGACGCCGTCGATGCGCGCGTTCATGGTCGCTTCCCCGCCTGGTCAAGCAGCCGAACGACCTCTGCCTCGGGCGTCTGATCGAAGGTGTCGTAGTACTCGCCAACGGCACGGAACCGGGCGGGTTGCAGCAGGCACAGCACCCGATCCGCCCCCTGCACCCGTTGGAGCGCATCGGTGCCGCCGACCGGGGCAGCGACGATGACCTGCGCGGCCCCCAGGGCGCGGGCGACCTGGCAGGCGGCCGATGCAGTGGCCCCGGTCGCGATGCCGTCGTCGACGATCACGACCGCCTGGCCGGTGAGGTCGAGCCGGGGCCGGTCACCCCGCAGCATCGCCACCCTGCGACCCAAGACCGCACGCTCCGTCGCCTCGACGGCTGCAAGTTCGGCGGGGGTGACGCCCGCGGCTCGCATCACCTCCTCATCGATGATGCGCACGCCCCCTTCACCGATCGCGCCCATCGCCACCTCGGGGTGCGTAGGAATGCCGAGCTTGCGCACAACAACCACATCGAGCGGAAGCTGAAGCACCGCCGCGACCTCGGCCGCGACTGGCACACCGCCGCGCGGCAGGCCTAACACCACGGTGGCCGCGACTCCGAGCTCACGCAGGTACTCGCCGAGCCGCCGCCCCGCGTCTTCGCGATTCTCAAACATGAGCGCGTGTGCTGTCGGTGTGTGCCATGGGTCGGCCCCCAACCAGAGATTGATATGCCTGCGTCCACGAGTGTACGTCGCATGCCGCCAGTATCGCTAGGCACCGGCGGCATAGGATCGGAATCATCTCGACCCGGTGCCGAGACGACCGCGAGGAGACCCGATGCCCACGAAGCAACCCGCCATACGTGCGGTCGACCTCGCCGATGTGCTGGCATATCTCGTGGTGCTCGGTCTGTACGTGCAGTTCTTCCCGAACGTGATTTCCGAGTCGTTCTCCCTGACCCTCTTGACGGCCATCCTCATGAAACTCGCGCTCGAGATCATCACCTGGGCGAAGAAGCGGGCTCTGCAGAGGTTCAAGCGAGCCGATTCAGTACTCGCTCGAGTGATCTCGATCGGCACACTGGTCTTGCTGCTTCCCGGGAGCAAGTTCGTGATTCTCTGGCTGACCGATCTCGTGTTTGGCGGTGCCGTCAAGCTCGGAGGGTTCTTCGCCGTGACCGTACTCATCGTGGCGCTCATGCTCACGCGTGCCGCGCTACGCCGGGTGCTGACCGCCAGGGTAAACGGTGCCCAGCGCGGTAGCCTCGCCCAGGATGGGATCCACTGATTCGCCTGAGGAACCATCGTTACTGGCCAGGCCTCTGAGATAGCCCGCATACCCCCCTGGCGTGCGGCCATCAAGACGGGCAGAGGTGATCACCTCAGCCTCGTCGCACGTCGCGCGTGGATAGTGTCTGAGCCTGGCAGCAAGGTCGACATCTTCGTGCTCGGGAATCGCCCGATAGCCCCCAGCCTCAAGGTACGCTGACGCTCGGATGCCCAGGTTGGCCCCGTGAATGTGACCGTTCGGCTGCCCCTTGATGTGTGTCCTCTCCCATTCCCGCTGCAGGTACTCAGGGTATTCCGACGGGTCAGGACGCACGGTTCCGACGACGAGATCATAGCCCGCCGCCGCATGGCTGAGCTGAACGGACAGCCAGTTCTCTGGGACGACCGAATCCGCGTCCGTGTTCGCCAACCACACCGTTTCTGCGGGCAGGTGCAGCTCGCGGAGGGCGTGTCGGACGGCGGTTCGTCGGGCGGCACCAACGTTCGAGCAATCAATCTCGATCACATCGACGCCTGCGAACCGGCGCGCCCGAGATGCGGTGTCATCCAGGCACCCGTCAGCCACAAGTGTGATCGACACGGCCACTGGGCATGCGCGCTTCGCTGCCAGAACAGAACGGAGACACCGTTCGATGCGGTCTTGTTCGTCTCGGGCAGGGATCAGAACGGCGATGTGATGGATCATACGAGGCCCTCCCGTTGGGCGACCGACCGCGGGTCCTTGCTGAAAACCTCGAGCACGAAGTCGTCTTCGAGGTGTTGGGAGAGCCGCTGCCAATCGAACGCTCCGATCGCGGCATGAACCTGATCTCCTGTCAGCGGGTAATCTGCAACCGGATATCGCCAGTGACACGCAACCAGCACGCCCTCTGGCGCAAGGCTCGCATAGGCCTTCTCCAACGTCGCGCGCAGGTCTCCGGCATTCCAGTAGTAGCCAACCTCGGAAATGACGATCAGGTCGAACTCGCCCGCGGGAAACTCCACGAGCACATCCTGCTCGCGGATCTCCGCTCCCGACGGCACCAGTTCGCGGGCCTGCACGACCGCCTTCGCTGAGATGTCGATGGCGAGCAGGTGCTCGCAGCGTGTGGCAAGCTGCTCCGTGAGCACACCGATGGAACAGCCCACCTCCAACCCGCGTTCGTATCGCTGATGTGGCAGATCCGCCATCGTGATGCGCCGCTTGCGCTCCTCATACCAGCGGGTACGAAACCGCCAAGGGTCTTCCGCCCTCTCATAGAGCTGATCGAAATACGCGCGGTCGGTGGCCTGCTTGCGCGTCACAAAGAGCTCCTGCTCGCGGGTGAAATGCTCGAGAAAGTCGGGTCGCAGTATCGGTTGCGCTCCGGTGATCTGGGAGGCGAACCTCTCAACGACGCTCGCCTTGGCCGACCCATCGATGTCGAGTGCGACAATTCGCTCCCACGGTACGTCACCGTGATCGGGTGTCGCCCAGTGCCACATCCAGATGGGGTACTCCAGGAGCATCCGGTTGCCCGCCAGTTCTGCAATCACCTCCCCGACGATTCGGTGATCGCGGTGCCCGTCTCCTCGCCATGGAGACGCGAGCGCCGACCTGAGCGAAGAATCCTCCAAATGAGCCGCGAGGGCATTGCGAATATCGTCTCGATACCGCTCGGTCTCCCCGTCGGGGAACCCGAGCATCTCCACGGTGGATCCGGGGGCAAGCTGTTCGATCGCCGATGCAAGCTCCGCGGCTCGCGCCTCGGTGATCCCTTTATCCCCGGGGTGAGAGGCAGCACCATCGGTGACGCACAGCACGCGCACGGGGATGCCCATCGCGTGGCACCGTGCGATGAGTCCGCCAGCCCCGAGCGTTTCATCGTCGGGGTGCGCCGCGATCACCACGAGCTCGTCGATGTCGTCCATGCGCAGTGCGGTCCGATTGTGCAAACGTGGATCCGCACTCCATTCGTTTTCCGGCGTCCCGGCCTCCGTCCCATCGAAGGTCACCACGGCGTGCTCTCGCTCTGGGTAAGGAGTGCGCCCAGGGATTCCTCGTCGCGCTCGGCGTGATGCTGTCGGATGTACAGCTGCAAGTCTGCGACACGCTTGGCGTGATCCGCGTCGGTGGCTAGCGGGCCCGGTCCGAGAGCGTGGCCCGCCCGGGCGATCACTTCCTCGCACGTCTGTGCGACCAATCCGCGAACGCGCTTCGCCAACAGCTTGCCATCGCTCGATTGCGCGTCGACACGAGCCGCGGCATCGGCGAGCACGATGCGACACGCGTGCAGCCGAGTGTCAATGACACCGAGGTGCGCGAGCACGTGAGGAGAGGATCCTCGCATGACCTCGGCAAATACGGTGCGCGCGATGCCAACGGCACCCCCAAACCAGCAGGCGGCTACTCCGATGCCTCCCCACGAGAACCCCGGACGGGTGAGGTACCACGTTGGTTCACCGACCGGCTCGGCAGAAACTCGACGGAACGTCACCGGTCCGCTTGGAATCTCAGTGAGGCCCCGAGGGTGCCAGGTGTCGGCCGTCACCTGCACGCCCGGAGCAGAGAGATCGACGGAGAAGAGACGCGATTCACCAGCCGGAGTCTGCGCAGTAAGCAGCGCGAAGTCCAGTAGCTGTGCAAGTGAGCACCACGGCTTTGTGCCGTTGAGCACCCACCCTGTACCGGTGTGATGGGCCAGCAGCGGATCGGGGCCGCCTTCGGCGGCGAAGACCCCCCACCCTCCCTCGGGAAGCGGCAGTCCTGCTTGGGTCAGGATTGCAATGGCGTCGAGGTGAGGTTCCACCGCTCGCGCGACCGCGAGGTCGTGAGCCGCCAGGGTTGCGAGCGTTTCCCACTGCTCGCGGGTGGTGCCGTCGCCCGGCACCGCCCGCCGCGCACCAAGCTCACGGGCAAGCTGCAATGCCGCCACCACCCTGTCACCACCTGAGTCACCGGTGTCACCGAACACGGCATGCTCGGCGAGAACGGCCGGACCGAAAACTTCAGCGATATCCGATCCCACCGGCACACCGTGTGGTCCGCTCTGACGAGCGGGATTCGCTCGCACCCTGGTCGGGCCGAAGGTGACCGCGCCACTCCAAATCGAACTCATAGACCCAGTAGAGCTCCTCTTGGCGACCCGGGTCTACCGGTTGCGTGCCTGTGGTCGAATCATGTAGGCATGGTGTGGAGTTCGGCCCCACCACCGCCCCTACCCAACCAGCCTCTGTCGCCGACCCGACCATAAGCAAGGAGCAACTGATGAGCGAACTCTTCGGTGATGAGTTGCTCCCTCGACCGGGGATGCAGTTATCCGATGGGGCGCACTATGTGCCGAGGTGGCTCACACTGGGCCAGCAGCGCTGGATAGTCGACCGATTTCACGAGTGGGTTCAGGGGCCAGTGCCCCTCCGAGGGGCACTGGTGCGCGGCCACGAGATGAGCGTGAAGACCGTGTGCCTGGGCTGGCATTGGCGACCCTATGCGTACTCGCGCGAGGCCGTGGATGTCAACGGGAATCGCGTGCTCGACATGCCGGAATGGCTGGTGGAGCTCGGCCGTCGGGCACTCGTAGCGGCGGAAGGTGAGTCGGGCGAAGTTGCCAAGTACACACCCGATACCGCGCTGGTGAACTACTACGACGGCGCGGCGAAGATGGGCATGCATCAAGACAAAGATGAGCGGTCAGTTGCTCCGGTGGTGTCACTTTCGATTGGAGACACCTGCCGGTTTCGCTTCGGGAACACGCAGTCTCGCAACCGGCCGTACCAAGACTTCGATCTCGGCTCAGGAGATTTGTTCGTGTTCGGGGGTCCATCCCGGCTGGCATACCACGGTGTTTCGAAGGTGTATCCGGGCACCGCACCTCCGGGCTGCGGGCTGGAGACCGGACGCATCAACATCACGCTGCGTATGACAGGACTTGACGATCGTTGACACCTGCCTCACGCTTCCGAAGGCAAGCATGGTGCCGGATCACACAATTTTGTAGCGACTCAACAGGTGGAGGTCAAGCCCTTGTCGGGCATCAACCGTCTCGAGATGGTTGATGCATCTACGATCGGAGTTATCAATGGTGCCCACAACGCTTGCTGCACCCCAGGGAATCACCGTCTCGCCCCGCGGGCCGGTGAGCGAGGCCGTGCTCTTCCGACTTACCTCCTCCGGCCACGGGGGGATGACCGATCACCTGATTCTCGCCCGACAGGCCGCGTTGAGAACACATGACATCGTCACCGATGATGACCTACAGGTTGCGCTCTTCTTCTTGTATGCCTCGGCGTACGGATCTCTCGAACAACTTTCTGCCGAGCTCGAGTGGGATCCGGCCCTCATCCAGACCCGGCGCGCCCTCGAGGAGGTATTTGAACGCGAGCTTCGATGCCGCGTCGCGACCCCCAAGCTTCCTTCGCCCAGAGCTGAGGAGGTTGCCTAGTCGCTGTTCGCGTTCACCGGAGCAGATGCGGGTCCCAGTCTGGCGCGCTTCTTCCGCCAGAAGGCGACGCTGGAGCAAGCTCACGAATTCCTTAAGCAACGATCGATCTACACTCTGCGCGAGGCAGACCCTCATTCATGGGCGATCCCGCGGTTACAAGGCCGCGCAAAGGCGGCACTCGTGGAGATTCAGTCAGACGAGTATGGCGGCGGGCGGCCTGAGCGGGTACATGCTGAGATCTTTGCGACGTCCATGCGCGGCGTCGGCCTCGATGATACCTATGCGGCCTACTTCGACGAGGTACCTGCTGTGACACTCGCATCACAGAACATGATGTCGATGTTTGGACTCAACCGCCGGCTGATCGGGGCTATCGTCGGCCACCTAGCCGCGTTTGAGATGACCTCCTCGATCCCCAATCAAATGTACGGAGACGGCTTTCGGCGGCTGGGCTTCGGAACGAACGTCACCGACTACTTCGATGAGCACGTCGAGGCTGATGCCGTGCACGAACAGATCGCAGGCCGAGATCTCGCGGGCGTGCTCGCGGAGGAACGCCCGGAACTACTGCCAGACATCATGTTTGGGGCAGCCGCATGCCTCGCGGTCGACGGATGGGTGGCCGGACAAATGCTCGATGCCTGGTCCGAGGGAAGGTCCTCTCTCCGAAACGCAGGGAGGACCCGGTGAGCGAAGAAATGCCAAGCATCACTCCATACCCTGATGGCCCCATCATCGTGCGCGGCGAGTTCGAACTGCGAACGGCAGATGGTGAGATCATTCCTCGGAAGCGACGTGCGGTAGCGCTGTGTCGGTGCGGATTGTCGAGCATCAAACCGTTCTGTGACGGCACGCACAAACCAGCCGGCTTTCGCACGGAGGATTAGAGTCTGAAGCGGCACCCGAATGACGAGCGCCATCGTCTGCGGTGGGCGGTTGCAGCCAGCCGATGTGCGGTGTGTTCAGATTTTGGCAGAAGCTGATCAGCCCGCGGCGTCGCCCCAGTCGGCGGCGAGGCGAGTGAGCGACGCCGCGAGCTCGTCAAGGTTGGCGTCGGCGTCAGGCCCGGCGGCGGCCCTGCCATAGGCAAGCCCGAGCAGAAAGGTCGTCAGCGGGGCCGCGGGCCGCGCGACCCCGTGCGCCACGTCGCGTGCCAAGTCAAGCACCGTCGCGATCGACACGTTGGCCGCGTCCAGGCCCACCTCCTGAGCCGCCGCGCTGAGCCAGGCCTCCAAGGCCTCGGGTGGCAAGTGCGTGGGGTTCGACATGGGGTTCTCCTCAGTGTTCGTGCGTGCGAGATCTTCCGGGGTGTCAATATCGGCGACTGCCGCATCAGGTGCGTCCACAAACCGCACCTCGAGCGTGCGAAACGCGTCGCGAAGCGGCCGCCCTGCAAGCTCGCCCTCCCGCTCTGCCGCAGCGAGACCCGCCCGCATCGCGCCCGCGTCGTATCGGCCGGCGAGCCACTGCGCGCGACCTTCCCGGTCGCGCAAGACCACGGCCTGCGCGGCTCTGGGGGGCCACTCCTCAGCAAGCAGTCGATCCACAACCTGCGCCGGGTTCACCAGGTCGCAGGCCAGCAGCAGCACCGACCCGGCCGTGGTCGGAGGCGTTCCCGCGGCGAGCGCGACGAGTGGCCCGCCATAGCGGGGCGACTCCGTCACGAGCGTGCACCCGTCGAGCCCGGAACGCTTCGGGCCCACCACGACGATCTGGCCGACGCCGGCCTCGCGTGCGGCGGCGACCACCCGATCCACCAGCCGTTCGCCGCGCACCACCAGCTCGGCTTTGTCGGCCCCGCCGAGGCGCGACCCGCGACCGCCTGCCAGGATGATTGCGGCGGG
>JGI25318J35512_1000172_pt1 | contig 45435 bp, 73 predicted proteins | sample AutmiccommunBRH9_FD_35512 | JGI IMG/M metagenome (IMG submission 35512)
TAAGAAAATTAAAAAAAGACTATACTAAAAGCTGTATTCAGCTATAGTACACTCTTCCAATTAACTCAATGAAAAGTATGGTACCGGTGGTCGGGGTCGAATATCCCTAATAAACCCTGATTTAATAAGGTTTTGCTGATAGTACGTGTAAAATATGTGTAAAACACGGTTCGGGCTATTCGTGCTGATCATCTCCTAAAGTCGATCCGGTCACGACCGATTATCGGGATTACTCTGTCATCCCGTCGCACCTCGTACTTATCCTGGATGTAGTTAACGAAGTCCGGATTGCTAACCATTATAGTCACTATTTGTCCGGCCAGCGTAGTTTTTCCTATGTCGCATGCTTTTGCAAGCTTATTAAGCAGCTCATGGGTTTTTTGATTCAGACTTATGTTAACTCGGATTTTTTTATCGCTACGATAATTTTTAGCCCTTAAATTTATAAAAGGTTCTTTTGGATTTAACTCCAATACCCTTCCCCCGACATTTATTTTCATTCTTAATACCTCCCTTAAGTTGTGAACATCGTAACTTCGTTACTGTTACACGTTTACGCTGTAACTGAAGGTTTTAGAACAAAAACATCCGGAGAAAATTAAAAAAAACCTCCAACCGGTTAAGGTCAGAGGCTCTTTTTGTCGCGAATCGACAGGATTAGTTTATAGAATCATTTAACTCGCCATCATCTAAATAATCAAGCATATTAACATATAGCTTATCTATCTGCTCGATTAGCCACTCGTCGCTGACAAATAGTTTAACCCATGCCGGAAGCGCTGGATATAGTTTGCTTATTATAAGTCTTTGTGCAGCTAGTCTTTTTTCTTTACCCGATTTTGCTTTTTCTTTCGCCCACGTCGATAACACTTTTTCGACGTTAAGCATAATAAGCGACACTTGCCCTTCAGTATACTTTCTAACTCCCCAGCGCAATAAAAAAAGCACTGCAAAGAGCGCCAATACTACAATACTATATACAATGTTTAAATCCAATGTTACCCTCTCCTTAAATTATAGATTTATCAACTCTTTAAGCAACCCTTTAACTTCAACTGATTTAGCGACAAACTCTCTGACTTCATCAGCCGATACAGCAAAAGCCAATCCTTCGAGGCTGTCAAATTTGTACGCCGGAACACCAATTAACTGCCCTTGGTTATTTACAAGAGCCCCGCCAGAATTGCCTGGATTTATCTCTGCATCTGTCTGTATATGAGTAATGCCTTTACTTACCCTAAACGCTGATACAATGCCATGAGATACGGAATCTGTAAATCCTATTGGATTCCCAACCGCCAGAACATTCTCGCCTTGATGGACCTCGGTACTTAGAGATAAATAAGGCAGTTTATCTTTTGTATCTACTTTTACCAATGCAAGGTCTGCAATTGTATCAAATACAAGTACTTGTCCTTTTATATTGTCAACGCCATCAAAAATTGGATTGTTTCTGTCTGATAAGACATAAACCTCTGTGTTATCTTTTACCACATGATGATTTGTCAGGATGTAACCATCAGGATGTATAATGGTACCTGATCCAAGACTTCCTCCGATGTTTATTTCAACGACAGCAGGCAAAACTTTTTCTACTACTCCTGCGAAGCCGCTGGCAATAAGTTTGTATAATCTTACAAATACGTTTGCGGCTTCTTCTCTGGCAAGGGGTTTTCCTACTCCAAATTCTTCTTTCGACAACCCGGCGAATAAACCTAGTTGAACTGCCTCGTATACCCCTTTGGCATACCATGAGTTATCATTTACGTCTTTAAACATCCCCTTTTCCTCCTTCCCTTCATAATAATTTTTGAGATACTCTGTAGGCTCAAAGCACATAGTCTCTTTATCTTTATCTTTAATCCAGCCGAAGCTTGGTGAGAGTTTCTTTCTAATTTCGTAATGCAAATGTGAGCCTGTTACCTTGCCGGTATTACCTTGTCGTCCTATCATAGTTCCTTTTTCAGCAAACGCCCCTGCTTCTACAACCTCGAAAGCCAAGTGACAGTAACAATGCAGATGACCAAGCTTATCTTTTATCGCTACTACATTGCCATAGCCACCAAAACCAGTGCCTGCCAGTCCTTCGCCAGCAAAGATTACTTCGCCAGCAACAAAGCAATATAATGGGTCTAAATGATTTTTTACCATGTCTATGCCCGGATGAAACTCTGGCGTACCCGGTTCAGTTGGGCTGTCTCTCCAACCGTAAGGGCTAGTGATACGATATTCCTCAAACGGATTCACTCATTATGCGCCTCCTCCCTTGGCTGTGACAAAGAAAAACAGCAACCCTATCGCTCCTGTTAACAGAGCTCCGATCACTGTCCTCCACAACCATTTTTGATTATCGGCAACGTCGTCAAGCCTATGATGTGCCGACCTTGCGCTTTGCAGAGCCTCGTTAGCGGTATCTTTAGCTAGCTCTGCTGTTTTTTTTACGTCAGTCATGTTGTCAATTTTCGTTTCTACTCTAACCATCCGTTCCCTGATTTCTGTCAAGATGTCTTGGTCTGTCATTCAACCACCCACTTTCAAACAAAATAAAAAAAACACCTATTAGTGCTTGGTTCGTCAATATATCCTATTGCGAAATAACTTTTGCAACTATTAGCTCTAGTTCTTCACTGTTTAGGTCAGTTAATTGCTTTTTGCCTTTCGTTAAATCACGTTTAATTTTTTTGAATTTGTCTTCGCTATCGTTCAAGTCATAAGTTAAAACTAACTTCCCTTTTTTAAAAGTTTCTTTAGGCATACTATATCGCCTCCACTTGTACGGAATTGGAACCATACAGATTATTGTTAGCTTTTATAGTGTGGGTATCAACTATATCAGTAGCAAACTGAAAAGTAGCTACTCTATCTATAGTCTGCACTTCGTATGGTGTACCATTATTAACCTGAAATATTACAGTACAATCATCTTGAGTCGCTACTGTTATTGTTGCTGTATCTATTGTATCTGCTTCTATTTGCGGTTTATCTGATTGAATAGTCAACCTTGGATAAGTGATTAATTCTTTGGTTATTGGATTAACCTTCCAGCTACCCATATTTTCAATTTCGGCTTTTCTTTCGTCAAAAGATAATTCAATATGTCCCATTGTCGCGGGGTCGTAATTTGGATAATCTTCCTCTATCGTTGTAATCTTGATGGAGTTTTCTAATCCCATCCTTTGACCTGTATCCTTAATGATAATCCCATCAGCTTTATTAAATATTATTTTTCTTCCAATGTATAGCATTTTTAAAAAACCTCCTTTACTCTATCGCTACCCAATTAAATGTACCTGATGTCCCGACTGGTAATTTAAAACCTGTTCCATTTACATAGGCTGGGAGTTCTAGACTTAGAACATTCCAAATATTGGTATAACCACTTGAGTCTATTGATGCGCTCGTCCAAATTGTCCCCGTTTTACTTGTTGAGCCGTTCGTGTGAAAAGGGGAGCTATGATATACAGTAAAAGAGGAATTGTGTAAGTAAACTATAATGATAGATGCTGTAAAGGTTAATCCTCCCACTTCTAAGCTTCCTGCGGTTCTTGACAGACCATCCGCTCTAATCCAACTTAGATTACTCCCAGAAGTCGCACTCCCACTAGCCCACCTTTTACCCTCAATCAGACTTCCGGCAACATTAAATATATTTTTACCAGATTTAATATTAGTAGCTATCAGATCGGCGTCGCCTAAAATTGTTTGTGTTCCGCTTAGGTATTGACCCGACGCTATAGTTTGGTTAGTTGTACTTGGGGTAATAGTAGCTACCCCTTTACTTGGTATTGTCCCAGTAACTTGCGCCCCATCCACAAAGGCTACTTTGCCACTTAGGATATCACTAGCGATTGCTGTCCCTAGTGACGTGTCTACAACATTAGCGTTCCCAGCTACCCCAAAGATACTGGCCCCAGCTTTAATGTTGGCCGCTACAAGGTCAGCATCCCCCAAAATTGTTTGAACTCCACTCAAATATTGACCGAGAGCAATCGTCTGATTAATCGTGCTAGGGGTAAAAGTCTCGGCTCCTTTTGAGGGTATTGTTCCTGTAACCTTTGCACCATTTACGAATCCAACTTTTCCGCTCAATATTTGTCCCGCTGATACTGGTGATGATACTTCCGTCGTATCAACTACTTCCGTTTTGCCCGCCACCCCAAAGATGTTTGAGCCGTTTTTAATATTACCAGCCACTAAATCAAGGTCTCCTTCAATAGTGATATCACTTGAATAATAACCCGCTAACTTAGTTTGGTTCGTTGTATTAGGTATTACAGTTCCACCAACGCCCCTATTCGGCATTGTACCAGTTTTTTTCAACCCACCTTGGTAGAATGTTTTTGTAGCTAAAACATCTCCAGCCAAAGCGTTCGCATCTTTTGAAATATCCTTTATTTTTAAACTTAGAACAGCAAAGGTATCGCCTCCACCTGCGTTTTGTCCCATGTCAGTAATAGCGGAAGCGATACTCGTTTTTCCATCACTGACATTTGTAAAAAGCTCATGCAAGGCTCCTTCAACATCATCAGCTGCGAAGTGACCTTCTGCATCTTGAATAGATACATCTGCAGCTAAAATAGCGCCTATCTCAATCCACGATGTAGTACTAGCATCATAGCGGTTTAGCATGTTTGGAACAGTACTAGTATCTAACCACAATTCGTTATCTATAGGATTCAAGGGCGCAGTATTACTTACTGTAATCTTTTTTTGTACTCCAGTGTCAAGCTTATCCCAGTTATCGTTTAACATTGTCTGGACGTTAAACGTCTCAGTAGCTGAGCCTGGCGTACCTTTGTACAGATTTAAGTTTGGTGTGTTAGCCATCTATGCTACACCTCCTGCAAATTTATCTAGGGTTTGAGTTTCAAGATCTGCAATCGTCATTGCTTCAACATCAGATATTAAATAATAAGCGAATAAATATACTACTCTTAAGTGTGCGGGAACTATCTTATTAATAGCCGTTTTAACGTCGTCGATATTACTAGGAATACCAAAGATGCTGTTGAATTTAACGTTTATCTTGCTATCAAACGTAATAACGACATCTCCGTTAGTCCAGCTGTCGGCTACTTGTTTTATTAACGACCCATCTACTTTACCTATCCCTCTCAATTTACCTTTTACTTTAGATCTCCGTTCTGCGTAAGTAAGACCCGCAGGGTTAAGGGTTAATTCTGTTTCTCGCTCCCAGTGCTCAAGCCCCCATGTTGCGGTATCAATAAACTTCTGATCCAGCACATCCTGAATAGCTGCTTTCAAATCTATTATCTCTATGTCCTCAGCTTCCATGATTTTTTGAATTTCTTTTACATCTTTAAGATATTCAGGGAGATAATTAAGCAGCGTCATTTAAAGTCACCGTCCCTACTGCGGGAATATCGTTGGTTAACTGTATATTTTGAGTAGCGCCATTAACTAACAGGTTAACATAGTCAGTTCCGCCAGCGGCAGTAATACTCTCAAGCAGTAAGGATCCTACTATAGCATAACTAACTACATAGCTATCTTTTAGTTGCCAGTCACTTTTTATCAGCTCACTAAAATAACTATTTAAAGCCTGAGTAAAGCTACTTATTACATTAGCGGCAGATGTTCCAGATACGTCGGCAGTAATATTTATTCCGAAGTTTGTTGCAGTTACTACAGTGCATATTGCTCCGATCGGCGCTTCACCCTCACCTAAACCTGCGGAATTAGGATCAATATGAGTCTGTACTTCATCTACTAATATGCTCGATGCTGGCAGCATATCCGCCCCCACGATAATAACTTTTACTGTGTTATCACCATTCCACTTGGGGACTACCTTAGCAGCTCCAACACCACTCACTTCGTTAGCCCATTCTAGGTAATGAAAAACGTTACCGCTAGTAGAAGGCGTTTGAACCTTAGCGTTAAATCGTGCTAATAGATCCTCATCGCTCTCTGTATCCTCTCCCGGAATTAACACATCCGATAAATTAGCAAAGGTAAGTCCGTCTACATAATCGATTGGTAACAATGTTCCAAACTGATTATTCCCCACCTCCCCAGGAGTTTGACACTCTAGCTTATAGTCGTAGTTCTCAATGTTTTCTGTTACCGCATAAACTAGCGCGTCAATCCCAAACCTAGTATCTATCGGGACAATCGTGTTAAATTCGCCTTTTCTGATTGCTTTAGTGGCCTGTTTGCGTACAACGCCTACCTCCGCACAACGGTTTTCCAGAAACACCCCACTACTCGTATTAGCGAAAACCAGTTCAAGAATCGTATCTTTTTCAATATACATTTGAGCAAGCTCAAAAGCAGCCGGAGCTAGAGCACTATAGATGATGGACCCTTCTCTTTTATCAACGTCGCTTAGCACCCTATCTAACATTCTTTGCAAAATCTCTTCATATGTCATAGCACCACCGCGCTTTCTATAGTGCCTTCAGCTGTTAAGACGTCAAACTCTACTAATAAGCCATCGGTACTGTCAGTAAAAACAAGGTTAGTTACATCTGAGATCCTATCGTCCTGGACTAATGCCTCTTTTATGATTCTTTTGACCTCAGCTTTAATAAAGTCTTTATCTTTACCAATCAAGCTATTTAACTCATGTCCATAATTCCAAGAGTAAATTAAATGCTCATATCTTGATGTGCTTAAAATCGCCTGAATGGATTGTTTTATAGCTTCTTTGCCGTCTACAAAGCTTGCTAGCCTATCTTTTTTTAGCAGCCACGTTTTGCTAGGGTTGATGTTATCAGATGTATCAATAACACCCAGACTGCTATTCGGTAATAATGGTTGAGACATCTACATCACCGACCTTATCAAATATTAAATATTTCGAACCAAGATTAATCATTATCAATTTGTCATTAAGACCTAGCTTAGGTTTTAAGACATACTCTCTTTGAAGCTCGGTAGCATCTTTCCAGTCTTTCGTCAAAAGCTTAACTTCTTGTAAATGCTCTGGGAACAGTAGCGCTTCTTTTGGTAGTTCAAACCTTTGCTCAATCTTAACTTTAAAAGGATTAACACTTGATACCGTCCCTATCAGTATCCTAGCATTAATCCCTTCCATGCTTTCTTTTACTATTTTTCGTATCTGGTTATACATTTAGTACACCACCAGTTCTAGATCCATAAGATGTTCTTCATCTTCAAACTTATGGGTATCTGAATTTATAAGATACCAACCCTCGATATTTTCATCTGGTACTGAGATGTAAACACTATACCCTGCTTTACATCGCGTATCGCCGATAACATTTTTAAGAGAAAAAGACTTCTTCTCTCTGTTTTTCAACTCTAGTAAAGCTTGCCCTTTCTGATTGATCTTCGCTTCGTTCATACCCTCATCTACTACTTCGTAGTATTGAAGTTTGCCCCATTTGGAGATGTTGGAACTATCCTGATACAAGAATACATCCCTTTTGCCGGTTTCTTTGTTGTTCTTGGCAAGCTTTATGCGATTAAAGGTGTCAGTATCGATATCGGCGCTATAATCGTAATCAACTAACCTGCCATCGCCATCTATAACAACGTCAAGCCTGGTATCCGCAATATCTAGAAGCTCTAGTTGACCTGCTACATCTTGCAAGAAATAGGTTCTTCCAGTAGCAAGTAAAGTAGATTCCAGAGCCTCTGTTATCATATCTAGCCACTCAGTCTCGTCACTTATTTGACTGGGTATGACGTGTTTTGTATCAGTTATAACCCCGATTTTGAGCTGGTTTTCATTTGCAATTATAACTGCAATCTCACTTGCTTTTTTATTAATAAATACCTTTGTGTCCTTAAACTTTAGATACCTTAACTGGTCATAGCAGAGTATTTTTTCTTTAGCAACTTTAAAAACGTAACCGTAAAAGACCACAGCGCCATCTCGTTCTAGCCTAACAACTTGACCGTTTTTGACCTCGTACTCGTGTTTAGAGAAGTACTCAAATCCCATACTACCGGCTCTTCCATTGCGGGAGTGTTTCATCTCAATTTTACCGTGCGGGAGCTCATAGATATTACCTTGGCCATCATCAATTAATATCTTCGTCATAGCTTTAATACCTGCCCAGGTGTAATTAAGTTAGGATTTTTAATTTTGTTTTTTTCTGCTATTTCCTTGTATAGGTTTCCGTTACCTAGCTGAGCCTTAGCAATAGCATATAACGTATCACCGCTTTGCACAACATAGGTATTCGAGATCTCCTTCTCAATAGGTCTTGTGATAATTACTGAAGCTACGGCTTTTGTTTCAGCGCTTATGACATTCACTTTCTTTGCCGAAAAGTATCTATACTCCTTAAGTTCAAGAGAGTAATAGATATCTCCGACTTCCCCAGCAACCTCTTTGTAGTCTAAGCTTTCTATCGTACATGACCATGTGAAAGGGAATGCATTATCTGCGACCACTACCCTAAGTGGTATCTTCTGATCCCGCCATTTCTTTAACAAGTTAATATAATCAGAGGGACGCTTTAGAATTGTACTGGATACATAAGGAGCTTTTTCGGTTGGAAAAATACCTTTTAGTTTAACAATAGCTAGGTTCACAGTATTAATTATGCTTATCTCACCAATATTTTGCAGTGTGTGATTCTTGTTATTACTTTTTTCGTTTACCTCTATTTCACTTGGCAGTACGGGTAGCTCAAATACTTCGTCATTTTGACTTAGATAGATTTTAGCCAAGGTCATACACCTCTTTCGTACTAGCCCCGATTTCTGTTTCAAGGGATTCAGTTATCTTAGCAACGATATCATCAACATCAACGTCGTTTTTAATATCGCCCGTCTGAACTTGCACGCTAGGAGTTAAGGTGACAAAATTTTGGATGCTTTTCACAGCTGCTAGTTCCCTCATTGTTTTTAGATCCTCACTTGAAACATCAACAGTATCATTTATTGACCCTATTTCATCAATGTAGGCGATAGAATCAAGGTCAATGTCTGGATTCTCTTTTGGGAAAAGTTCATCCATGTAGCCGTTTTTATTAAATTTATCAGAAAAGCTATTCCAGGCATCAGAACCCACCTCAAAACCATTTCCGTAAGCCTCTGATACATTTTTAAATTCCACCGGTTCAAAAGACGTAACTCCATTTTCAGCTGCAATGGTCTTTTTGGCAGAGTCTATAGCGCTTAAGGTTTGTTCTAGGGCACTGGTGATGTTGATTTCAAAACCCGGTATTTTGTTTATCACGTTCTCTAGTGCCTCTGCTATTTTAAAGATGAAATTAATTACGTTACTACTTAAATCTAGGAAAAGCATTTTAACGGCTCCTACAGGATCCTTAAATACATTTTTAAAAAAATTCGTAAACGCACCGAATACATTGTAAAAATAAATAACCATATTTTGAATAGTAGCCCATAGAGCGTAAAAATATCCTACAACCGCACCCACAATTTGATCAGTACTAATACCAAAATGATTTAATACCTTTATCAGCAGCCATATTACTCCTACTATAGCAACGATGATTAATAGCGCCCAAGTTAGAGGGCTCGCCATTAAGGCCGCATTAAAACCTATCTGCGCGCCTGTAGCAGTTGTTGTGGCTGCAGCTTGTGCAATAGTAGCACCCGCAAGTATTTCTTGCCTAGCTGCAGACACGCTAGCACGAAAAGCTGATATAGCTTGTAGCCCATTTTGTATAGCGAGTACAGTGTTATAAGCCAATGCGGCACCTTTAAGAAGTAAAAAAGGGGTTAATATAGCAAATAGGATTGGGGCTATCAAAGACCAGTGATTTGTAAAAACGCTAGCTATCCATACAAGGACATCCATAAAAGTAGTAGCGAAACCAACTGCTATGATAATCGCATTCCCCAGACCAACAAAAAACCTCTCGCCGGATTCAGAGTTAAGAAAATTAGAGAACCTCTGAAAAGCTGGTTGTAAGTTAGCAAATAAACTATCTTTGATTCTAGTTGTAATTTCACTAAATTTTATTGGCATTTGCTCGAACTGCTCATTGATTGTCTCAGCTGAGTTAAACAGTGCTGATTTAATGACGTCAGATGTTATTAAACCCTCTGAACTCATCTCTTTTAAAACACCTAAACTTACACCCATTTCTTTAGCGATGGCTTGTGCTAACGTTGGTGCGTTCTCCAGAATACTTCTAAACTCATCACCCTGCAGCCTACCAGATGCCATCGCCTGGGTTAACTGATACATCGCGGCGCTTTGTTCTTGGGCGCTTGCACCTGCAACCTTAAAAGATTTCGTCATCAACTCAGAAAATGCGATTATTTCTTCATTATTGCTGAATGCATCACTTGCTGTAATACCTAACTTACCCACAACACCCAACATGTCAATGTAATTGCCTCTAGCTCGTCCAGCTGAGTCAAATATCTCTTGATTAAGCTCATCTGTTGTCTGTAAGCCGTCATTTATTAAATTAAGCTTTGCTTGAGCACTTGCATATTGATCAGCCGATTCTATAAACCTCTTTCCACTTTCAAGGACTGCATACGCACTGACCACTTTTTTTACAGTACCTAATAGATTATTTGCGCTCCCATTAGTCTGCTTAATTTGGTTATTAAACCTTTTTTGCTGCTCTTCAGCCTGCCTTATTTCCGCACCGACATTGTTAAGGGCGTTTCTGGCATGTTCAAACTCGCTTACATTAATGCTATTGCTAGTAGCTTCTTGCATCCTTTCAAAACCTTGCAGTGTCATAGCTATGGCTTGATACATGTTTTTTATAACCGGAGTAAAGCCGTCGTTTAGCCTGATACTCTGCGATAACGTTGCCACGTCCCCACCTCCTTGTTAAAAAGAAAAAACACCTAGTTAAAGGTGTTTTTTGAGATCTTCTTATAAAACGAAGCTATTTCACAGAATCGAAAATTTCTTTCGCTTCTATGTTATCTGATTCTAATCCGAATCTACCATTTACGCTATTGAATTCGAAATTTGCGTTTTTAAGATCTCCTTCTTTTTTGTACTCATAGATAGCAACTTTTTGATTTTCCATATAAAATATTACCCCGTCTGTTGCACCGATCATACTAGAAAAAGGTTTTTTAGTTTCATCAACGCTTATTCCGGCATTTTCATAATTTGATATGAAAGTATCTAAAGTTAATGAGTCGCTACCACAGCCAAATAAAGTGAGCGTTATTAAAATGAAAACTACGATAATAAGTAATTTTTTCAATTACATCTCCCCCAATAATATATTTTACTAATTATAACATACTATTGGTAAATCATGCTAGTTTCTTTTCTTCTTAGCCTTGGCCTTGGCCTTGGCTTTTTTCTCATCTTCTATATGCAAATCTATGCTCGCATAAGTGAAGGCTTTTTCGTAGCGATCCATATCCATAAATTCTCTCGGGCGAATGTTAAGTTTATGAAGGGCATAATGAGCATAGTTCGCTTCACTATCCCCTTCCTTGATTAGTTTTTTACCTCTTCCACCAGTTCATTCATGTCTTTATCGTAGCCGTTTACTGCTTGTGCTACGAGCTTAGCTTCAGTCAGCTCCCCAGGGGTCAACATCGCCTTTAACAAGTCGACTTCCCCCATCACGCTATAGGACTTTTGAAGTTCTGCATTTTTCAGATCCGGGAATACGATACTCGCTGCAGTAAACTTATCAAAATAAGCATCGTTATCAAATTTGTTGACGTAAGGTCCTCTTTTCTTGGCCCTGGTTTCAGTAGTACATGACCTCCTTAGTTCTTTATCTTGCTCATTAGATATCGCTTTAAATTCAAAAGGGATCGGTTTACCCGCGCTATCTTTAAAGCGGTTGGAAACAACCTCTTTTATAGTGCTAACTTTTTCGACGTTTTGTGATAGGAACGCTTGTAGTAAATTACTCATAAACTGTTAACCTCCTAGCCTAGTACAGGCTTATTAAATTCATCTAAGATATCAACATCATCAAAGGTAAAGTCGATATCTTCTTCTAATGCGTCTTCATCAAGGTCAAACTGCGCCATTATTACACTGTCAAGGTTTACGTTTCTAAGAACTGTTGTTTGCTTACCAATAGTTGAGGTTGGGTCCTCATTTACAACCTGAATATCAAAATAAGCATCCTTCCCATTTTTAATGTAATCTAGCATCATCTTTCTAAACTTAGAAGTCACATAATAAATTGTCATACTACCAGAACCGCTCCAACCGGTAGCTTTATGCTGTGTTCCTCTTTTACCCAACGTCTTAATTTCCGCTTTATTTTTTTCTACCGTGGCTTCTAAGTTTTTAGCATAAAACATCTCTTCAACAAGCCCATTAACTATCGTATAGGCTCTAGCTTCCTGTCCTGCTATGGTGTCGTTTGCTTTCATAAACATCTTACGCCACCTTCACTTTCATGTAGATTTTTTCGATAGAATCTACCGGCTGAATTGCCGCTTCAATGTAGATGCTATCAACCTCGGTACCGGTCTGGACAATCACATCTGTTTGAGAATCAAAATTTTGGACAGCGCTGATGTTTTGATACAATTCTACTTGCTTATTGCATTCGTTCCGAAAAAGGTTGCGACCGTCGGGGTTATTGTCCACCTCCCCGATATAATAGCTTTCGAAAATGCGCTTGAAATCATTCGCTAGCCCATCAAACACACGGATTACTCGGTTCTTAGAAAACTGTTTACCTTTCTCAGTTGTAAAGCTGGTCAACGTATTGATATCCCGCTCTACAATTGCACGACCGTTATTTTGTACGAATACAAACTCGCCCGCTTTTAGAGCTGTTTCAATCTGCGAATTCGTATACCTGATATCAACGTCAACTGCATCTTCATATGCAACATAGGTTAACGATTCATTTACCCGTGCAGCTGCAGTTGCTCCAGCTACCCAAACTGTGACTTGAGAAGCATTTAATGTCGTACCGTCCGATAACTTAACTCCGTTTTTAACACTGATTATCCCCTCGTAATCCGCAATAGGATAGTTTTCTAAAGCAGCTTGTATCTTTCTGCCTTCGTCATCACGCAGACGCTTAACAAAAGATGTATAAACAGATTTTAAGGTTGCGTCAGTTGATACCAGAGCCATAGTGTTGAAATCAAACAATTCAATAGCTGCTTGGTAATCTGTATGATCTTGATTCGTTACCACGCCGTCTGCTCCAGTTGTTAGAGGAGTACCGGCAGTCGTAGTAAGCACTCCCGCGCCACTGAAATCTACCCAATCGTTACTTACAACTTCATCAGCTGCAGCAACAACCTGGACGTCGATTTCCTCACCGGATACAAGCGTTTTAACGTCAAATTTAGCAGGGTCATCAATGTTTGTCTGTATGACAATTGAGATATCATTCCCTCTAACCCCGCCGTATTTAGCTGTAGCCGTCAGATTCGTTCCTGTTACAACTGTTGCTTTTGTGCCTGTATTCAAACGGTATAAAAGCAACGTCTTGGATCTCTTCAGCGCTTCGCGGATTAACAACATCTGTGAAGCGCTGATATCATATCCAAGAAGATCTTTTATGCTGTCACCAGCATTAATCGTTAAAACCTTTTTAGACTCGCCCCAGCTTAAAGCTAAGGCTACTGTAGTAATTCCACGCTCACCTACTGTCCCCAGCTGCGCTTCGCCAACAAAGTTGATATAAACACCAGGGCGAACTTTATTTTGAGTAGTAAATGTTCCTCCTGCCATTACTTAACCTCCTTCTTAAGAAAATTATTTAAGCTTTCATTCACCTGAGCGGTCGTGTATTTTTTTCCGTCTTCTAGAAGAGCAGCAAGTAAGTCTTTTTGTTGAGCTGTGTATTGCTTTGATTTTAAAAACTGCTCTTTAGAATAGACAGGAGTTTTAATTGTTTCAGGTGTTTCGGTATCTTTTTTAGCCATCTTTTACGTTCGCCTCCATATCCAGCATTTTTGTTTCTGCAGGTTTTGATTTTATAACATGAAAATCAAAATCAACAAAAAAATGTAGCGCGCCGTTAATAATTTCATGCCTCATTTTTTTTCCTCGAAACAGAGATCCGGTTACGTTGATGTATTCCAGAGTAGCATAAAGACTTTCCGCAACATCATACATATCCTGATTTGATGCGCCAAAATAATGAATATCAAATGAGTGAGCTCGTAGATATCGGCGGTCAACTTCTCGATTATGATCCCCAGACAGTAACTTCACAAAAAAACAAGGTTCTGTAAAACCCTGTTTGATTTCTTCTCCGTAGATTTTCATAGCTGGGAACTGCTGTTTAAGAGCCGTTATTATTCCAGTTCTAACATCGTTTATTGTTACACTCATCACTTACCCCCGCCCATTAGCCGTTGAAGTAATTCCAATTGTCTTTTTTGCAGGTATTTTGGTAGCTCTCGTTCTATCTCATTCATGCTAATCGTCATCATGAAGCGCCCTTCGACCCATTTTGTTAAATCTGCACCTGTTCGATGGCCATATTCAACGAAGGATGCGTACTCGGTATTATTGAAAATCTCGACTACATACCCCGTTCCATGCCTTTCAACCTTACCTACTTTCCAGTTACGGCGTAAATCGCCAGTATCAACAAGAGTTCTCTTTTTAATCTTCCGTTCAGCCCGGTAAGCCATTTCCAAGAGAAAATCTTGAATAAATCGATCAACAACTTTTTCATCTAAAGCCTTTTGGAATGAGTCAGTCAGCTTCTTGAATTCCTCAAAATCGAACTTTCCCCATCTAGCCATTATGCTCGATCCTTCCGTTGTAAACTGAGCTCCTGGTGCGTAGGATATAAAAAAGGCTCTCCGGATGCGTAAGATCGCGTGACAGCTCCCCGAGTTACGATAATAATATCCCCTTGCTTTATATTTAATTCCGGGGAAATGAATAGCTTTATTTCGTATTTAATCTCGTTCTGTGCCTCAGCCTGATTGTTAACGCCAAGTGACTTCTGGGATATACGGCAAGGCTGATCGGTATAGATTGGCACTGGATCAACAGAAAGTTTAGTTTCGCCGGCAGCTGTTTCCGTCTCCACATACCGACTAATAGTGGCCAGATCTACATATATTTTTTCAATTGCTTGACGATGTTTGGAGTAGTTCAACCCTACCACCTCAATTTCCGGTATCGAGTGAGGTCAGTACGGTAATTCAAAACTACTTTAGCAATGATCGCTTTTGAAGCGTTAGTAAGCTCAGAATCCTTTATAGACGTATCCCCGATTTGAATTTCTGCTGCAGCTCCCCCGTTAGTATTTGCTATCTCCGGAATATTCGGCTGCTCGATCCGGAGCGCATCAATTGTCATCGATGCCCAAACCAACCCCAATTCCACAGGGATCTCTAAAATGTTGCAGTAATGGAGAATTCTCTGCCCAACCTCGTCGATAAACGACGTGATCAACGTATCCTGATCAGCACCTGTTATCTCTAAACGAAGTTTAACAGTTGCCAAAACATCACTCGCCGGCATTGTCTTCTCCGCCTTCATCTTCTTCTATTAGAGCTACTTGAATGGCTGCTAAAATATCATCTTTTTTCGCTGCCTCACCTAAATCGATATTGTGTTCATCGGCATACACCTTTAACTCTGCGATAGTCATCTTATCGATTGGTTTTTCCTTCTGCAGTTTTTTCGCAGCCTCCTCGGCCGCTTGTTCACGTCGCATTCGTTGAAATGCAGTTGCAGACATATTAATCACCCTTTCCCAGCATGAATAGAGAGGGGTTTTAACCCCTCTTACTCTAAGCTAACTTATACACAAATTTCACGACTCGGATATTTTTGTTCTCATAAACTCTTGACCAGTTAGCGGCATTTTCCACTTCTACATTCGATGGGGATGCCCCAGTAACACTTGTATTCGTGAACTTCACACCGCGCGGATGAAGAACAAACGCTTGACGATTGATCAGGATATCGTCACCAGCCAAACTATCGCGATCAGTCTCAGTAGGCATCTTCGCCATACCGTTCCCGAGTCCGATCGCTCCAGATCCGAAAAGGTATGAGGTGTAAACACCGGCTGCTACTGGATGACCGTCGTCGACGATGACACGTTTTTTCATATACGTTTCAATTTCGTTTCCTTCGCTGTCCTTAATAGTCTCAATAAGATTCTGCTTTTTTAAGTGTGTATAGGCGGCACTGTGAAGAGAGAATGCTGTTAGCTTTCCTGCAGCATCGCCTAGTTTTTGACCAGCATCTAGGAATGTTTCACCTGCAAGCACGGCTGCTGTTCCAGCCTGGGCCGAAATATCGTGCATGTTTCCACTCATCGATGCACTGGCAAATACTCCTTTAAGTAACGAAAATAACAACGTTTGGCGTCTGCGAGCCCAAAAAGCAGCAACCAAATCTCCTATCGCTGCCATTGGATCTGATCCGGCTAAGATATGAGCCATATCATTTGCGCTCCAAGCTTTACCGCGTATGAATAACGCGGCCTGATCTTGACCGGCAGTGATTTTCTCTGGCGTAAGTGCTCCGCTATCAGATAATACTTCGTCCTCACCGGTTAGATCATCCCAATACGGCATGTTGATTAATTTGCCGCCGCCTTGTGCAAGCTTGTCTAACTCCGAGTTATTCGATATAATCCCTGATTGAGACAAAGCGGATAATTCCGCTGTACGTTGAATAACATAAGGGTTAAATACTTCAGGGACGATAACGTCTGCAATTTGTGTTTTAGCCATTTATTATACACTCTCCTTTTTAAAATAATTATTCACTCATTAACCCTGCAGCTCTTATTTTTGCTAGCAGAGCGTTAAAATCAGTAACAAGGGTCGGAACATCAGCTGCTACGCTGTCTACTTGAGCAGCAGCAGTCGTCATTCCTGCGAGATCGTCAGGTAGAGCAGTCTTATCAATCTTACCGTCGCGATCCTTGTCATATGTGCTTTGTAACGTGCGTGGTACTCTACTCATTTCTTATCCTCCTATTTGGCTGCAGTCTGTAGCTGCTTAGCGAGTTCAGGATTTTCTCGTATAAGCTGCCCCTGAGCAGTCAGATTAAAATATTCTTTGGACCAAGGATTCTTCTGACCCCCCGCCCCGCTTTTATCTTTCCCGTCAAGCGGTTTAGTACCTTTGAACTTAGCACCCTCCTCTTTTTGGACAAACAAAAAAGCCTTGCTTTCACGCAACGCCTTAACTTGATCTTCAAGTCCGGCTTTTACAGAACCTTTCTCATCGATCTCAATTTTTGATTTGTCCAGGAGTCCAAGTAGCAGATCCGGATCATGAACTTCGTCAGCGACTGCTAGCTTAACCGCTGTAGTCAGTGCCATGTCCTTGATCTTGACTTGATAGTCTTCATCCTTTTTCTTGTTGTCCGCCTGCAGCTGATCTATCTGCTTATTAAGTTCTGCATTGTCACCGGCGGATTTCTTAAGTTCAGTCAACTGCTTATCTCTGTCTTTTAAATCAACTTCAAGCTGTTTTTTTGCTTCGTTGATCGCATCAAACTTCGCTTTTGGAAACCAATTACCGTCGTTTACAATGGCGATTTCTTTGTCTCCTACCTTTTTGATCACTTGATTATAAAGCTCTTCACCCAACAATTCTTTTAAATCCATCTATCATCACTCCCGATTAGGTTTTTAGACTGGTCACCCGCCAGCATTCGGCTTTCGTTCAGTTTTACCCCGAACCTTTAAAGGGGGCAATGCCAAGTTTAAAGCCGTATGACAGGGCAAAATAAAAACACTCTCAATTTTTCATCAAGAGTGCTTCTTACTTCTGTTGTTCTTTCTTTGATTGCTCCTCTTTCTCACGCTTAACATCTTCGGGCGATTTGATGATAACCAATTCACCCTCTTTAGAAATAAAACGATCAATCCGATCTGGTCGTATTGCCACTTATCATCACCTCAACAATTAAATTAAGCTTCCCGTCTTTCTCGTTTGCTTCAAGTATTTTAAACTGCGTGCCTTGATCCAGTAGAAACTCATATTCCTCGTTCCTAAATTCACTTAGTGGGTTGATAGGCGCTCCTTTACTGCCCGCTGGAACCCGAATCTCCAATTGCACGGATCCTAAAAACTGTTGCCCTTTCAAAAGCGAAGTGCTCATAAATGCGGGTTCTTGGAAGACTATGCCGGGTAAATCCGGAGCTGAAGCCCCAAATATATTTTTTTCCAACCCTCTATACACAACAACATTCTCCCGCAAATTAAACTTCATGATTGCAGAACTAATTTCGTTAGCGAGTTCATCGTAAAGATCGTTGCCTCCGCCTCGTCTCAAATTTCGGTTGACGTCAAAATAAGTGTCATCCGTATAACGGGTAATAGCATTAGCTTCTTTTGCGGTTAACTTTTTCAACCACAGGGGTGTAACAAGATTCTCCCATTCGTTGACTTCACTTTCTTTAATGAATCTTTTGTAATTATTTGGTTTTATTATAACACTTTCAGGCGGTTTTGGCAAATCGGCATATTTGCTCTTCCACTCCAGATACTTAATATCTCCGGGAACGTGATAAGTTTTCCCGTCTTCATCTCTTGCGATTCTTTTCCCTGGATCCTCTTCATCCCCAAAAAAAGGTACAGCCGTTGATCTACAGTTTGGATGCAATGGAGGGTAATTGATGCCCACATCTTTTTCATTCAGGGCGAATGTGTGACCATCCATGTCTTGGCATATCTGGCTCGTCCTGCTGTCAAGGGTGGCCAGATATTCATACTCTTTAACAATACCACTTTCTTTGTACCCGTCAGCTGTAGATTGATTAGCAATAAAACTACTCTCGGTGCGGACTACTCTTGCAGCGTTAGTGTACGAAACATTCATTCGTTCAGCCAGATCTCTTGCTGTTCGGTCAATACTATCACCACGGATAAGAGATTGCGATAACTTTGTTTCGAGTTCCAAAGCTAACTTGTCTCTATTTGACCAGATCCGTTTACTATAATTGCTTCCAGCCCATTCAGTTGACAATGCTTTTTCTGCATTTGCTCGTGCAAAAGTAATGCCTATTCCAGTACCTTTTTGCAGTTCAAATAACGACCTGTAATAAGTGTCTTCGTAAACATCTTTTAAGAGTTCTTGTACACCTTTTTGCTGCCCTGCCGCTAACATTTCAGACTGTTGTCTAAGCTGAACCTGTAATGCCTCCAACCGGCTAATTCGGGTTTTGAAATAAGCGTTATTCAGTTGTTGAGTCCATCGCCCGTCTGCATTGTTCTTAGCTTTATTGATAAACTCTTCAAGAGTCATCTTGAATTCTTTTAGCTCTTTGCCATTTAAAAGTTTTCTAGCATTTGCCATGCTGATCTCATTGGTTTCAGCAAAGCGGGAATAAAATACTTCAATATCACGTTGAATGCTTTGTGCCGCTTTCTCATATTCACGTTTCAACTTAGCAATATAAACATCTGATTTCTTAAATTGATCACTGATTATCCCTTCTGTACGTTTTTGCCAATAATCAGCTGGTTTCGCCATCATCGTTGCCTCCCGGCTCTGGGTAATCTGTGAACTTATCTAAATCTTTTTGTTGTTCTTGTGCAAGTCGGTCAAGTTCTTCTTCAACTGATGCAGTCCAAGGGTGATTAGCTGTAATTGTCTCTCGCGATACAATTCCTGCACTGTTTTTAGCATTTGTGATTGTGTCAGTCTCGTTGATTATGATATCTCGATTGAAAATAAATTCAACATCTTCGTTCGAGAAATCTTTGCCTGTTGTATTAGCGATATGCTGGTCGATAAACCATAATAGCCGTTCTAAACTCGCTTGAAACTCTGTTTCGATTATGTTTGCATCCATATCTAAATCTGAGTATAAGAATTTTAAGGCTATGCCAGAAGGACTGTTACCAATCTTATCGATATCAAAATTAACTCCTCGACCAAAGCTAAAAATATCTCTATAATTTCGGGTTTGGTGCCCATTATAAGCTAAAGTATCAATCTCAAGACTGATCGTATCAACCCCACCATCACCAGTCACTTTTACTGCTCTGAATACTGAGAGATTTCTTCTGAATTCCCCTAAGTCAACACCATCATACTCTTTAACGACATAGATGCTGTTTGGTAGATCCTCTAGATTGTTGCTGTTGTCTGATTTTTTCTTGTCGTAATCGTCAATAAGAGACTTAACAAATTTAGCAAGCGGAATCTCCTCATCGTTGTATTTGAAACAAACGAAGGGGATCCTCTCCCAATTCATTTGTTGCTCCTCGTCATTCTGGATTACAGAAAAATGTCCGCTAAATTCCCCAAGCTCAACATCTGGAATAAGACCCCCGTCAGTAAGCTCGTACCTCTTTACGCCAGCTCTATCCCAAAACTCTACTTTCGTGATAGTCTTTTTTTCAGTACCTAAGTAAGCTTCAATGTCGTAGACTCTAATTACTGCATCTAGATCCGTATGAGCTGCGTCACGCCAAAGAGGTATAATTTCCTCAGATGGAATCTTTTTAAAAGATAACTGGCCGGACTCGTCATAATATACGTGAAGCCAAGCCCTGCCCTTATTAACCGCTTCTTTCCCGAGATTCTTCAGTAGACGTAAAAAAGACTTGTCGAAGAAATCTCCAAGTAGGTTAGCGTATGTCTTATTCACAGTTTGTATACTCAATGGCTTTGAAAGTAAATAGCCGGTCTTCTGATCAGTGAGTTTACGCAAAAAATTATGCACCAATTTGTTATTTGCTACATTTTCAGCTTCGACCAGTTCGCCGCCTTCACCAACTACCAGCCTTTTTCTGTCTAAAATATCGCTGTCACCGGCATAATATTTTTGACCTACTAACATCCACTGGCGGTCTAACGACAGCAGCCAGTCGTCAATTTCCGTTTTGATGATCTGCTCAAGAGTCATCGCTGATTTAGCACCAGACTCAATAATATTAAAAATTTCTTGCATTGTCGGCAATGATTTCACCTCCTAGTTAAAAAGATACTCCTGGTTGCTTCATATCTCTTTCAAAAGCATATCTCGTAGCGTCAATAGTATGATTCGCTTTGTCCTCTAGTTTAGCTCTTGGATTACCGTCCGGATCGACCATATAATCAATGTCCTCGAATTCTTTAGCGATATTTGGTGTCCGTTTTGGATCAATAACAATTTCTATTAAATCATCGAGCCACTTCTCACCATACTCCACAGATCCAGATCCTTTTCTTGCACCCCGCATCAGGATGCCATACTGCTTCATTTCATCGATTGACTTTGGTTCAGCTGAATCTGCAATCGTCATTAAATCATGGTATTTTTTAGATTTCATTTGTTCAGCTGCTACCCGGTTATGCATCTTAACTGCATAGATTTCATCCATGGCGTATATCTTCCGCCGAGTCTTATCATAGTGCCATCTTACAAAAGCAAAAGGATCAACACCATAACCCCAGTCATTTCCTTGCCTGATGTTATCGAATGTAGCAATTTCTTCGTCCGTGATCCTGCGAAATTTTAAATTATCAAACGGCACCACTCCTGAGCCGATAGCCTTTCCAAGATATTCCCATTCGTACTTCTGTAAGCTCTTCGCTTTGACTTCCTCTGCTTCTTCGATGAACTTCTGAGAGATATGAGGGTTATCTAAATAAGTCGAATGGTGAACATAGGTATTCGTCGGTATAAACTGAGACTCATATTTTTTATTAACCCAAGATTGCTTTCTCTTAGGCGGATTGTAGCTGTAGTAAAAGGCATAAAAAAGACCATCAGGCAACTCAGCACGTAACACTGAATTTACGATAGTCGATACATCGTCTTCCGTCTTGAACTCTGCCAGCTCCTCGATCCAAAGAAAAGCAATCGGGAACTTGGATACTTTTATGGATTTAACTTTCTTAGGATCATCTGCTCCCCTGAAGATGATCTTATTCCCCCAAGGCTTATAAACAAGCTGCAAGGGGCTTAGTTTAACCTTCCAGTATTCTTCAACACCTAGAAACTCTATTGCTTCTTTCAGCTGCTCAAATACCGATTCTGAAAGTGTGTTAGCTACCTTCCGGATACACAACGTTGTAACCTTATATTTCATCATGTCTTTAATTAGCTTAATCGCTATTTGCGCCGATTTACCTGATCCACGCCCCCCTTTTGCAACGTGATGCAAATATCTATGTGAATTTGAAGCTTGCCAGAAGGGAACGAACTTGGGTGTAATTATCTCTGATATCTTAACATCCATCAAGACCACTTCCAATGTCGTCAATAATCTTGACACCCTCATCTCCAGAAATAGAACCTAAGGCTTTAACCTCAGCTTTTAACTTCTCGATTCTAAGTTTTTGTTCCTCGTCCACATCATGCAGCCTGCAGAGCTCCTCGTACTGACGGATCATCGAGGTTAGAGTGTTCATAGCCCTAGACTGTGCTTGTAAGAATTTAGCTTGTTTATCCCAAGCATGCTGCAGCTCGTACTCTTTCTCCCATCCTGTCTCAGTTTGTTTCTCTCGCTTAAGGACTTTGGTCTGATCATGTTTATCCTGGATAAACATGATCTTTTGAGCTCTGATAATAGCTGTAAACTTAATCTGTATCTGTGACCAAAGCAATTCTATAGCACTTGTCTGACCGACTTCATCGAAGATCTGTCTAGTCTCTTTGTCATCAGGAAGATATTGCCGGAATAAACCATGCTTAACTGCTTTATCGTTTCTTAAAGGACCTCCATGGCCACCTTTATTACCTTTGGCATTTTTATTGCCTTTTGGAGCTCCTGTCTTTTTCTTTTGTTGTACATCATTAGTTTTCGTTTGTTGTACAACATTCCATTTATCTCTTTGCTTCCAGACAGCGACGACCTTCTCATTTTCGTTTAATAACTCTGCTATCTTGCGGTTCGTAATATTACCGTTATGCCCTAGCCATATTTCCTTAGCTTTATCACGATTGGGGTTTCTCGCTCTTGCCACTACATATCACCACCACCGATTATGCATAATTTATTCATTTTTAGTTAACATAATTTTTCCTATCGGACGTTAATTGAAATTACAAAGCCTTTAATATCAACGGTTATAGAGACCCTATGCAATTATCAATTATGCATAGAATATTCAAAGGCTTTAAAACGTTGAAATGCCAAGGCTTTTAAGCTGCCGGCGTTATTTATTTCCCGAGGTTTTATGCGTAGATTATGCGCTTATGTCGGTTTTGTCATTTCTTAGTAGATAATCCGAATCTACTAAATCCTTTTCAAAGATTTCAGGGTTATCCTGAATGACCATATACAGTGCATTGGCAAGTTCATCAATTTTCTTTTCATCATGCTTGTTATATCCAAAGAAGTCATGAATTGCATGGAACATTTCATGAAGAAAATCACATTCCATTTTACCTTTAGCCATAGTAGGTCTTACTCGAATAACTAAGTCACTATAAACGCACTCAGCATCATAACCACGCCCTAATTCAAGCTTTTCAGTTATTTCAACCTTATAGACTTTACCGCCTATCTTGATTTGCTTTGGTATCTTCATTTTCCAATTCCTTTCCTACTGTGGCTTTCCAACCATTACGCTTTACGCATCTACGAAAGGGACAAACATAGCTTGTCCCGGCATTACTTGACCAAATACAACTAGCACACATGCTGATCAACTCCTAAAAGAAATAGCCGCCTGAAAAATCGGCGGCTAAATAGTGGGAGAGAAACGAACGATAAAAATTTACAAGTTTACTCACTACCATATTACCACGGATGAAGTGACATTACACTGACATGTTTGTGACACGTCACTTTAACCTAAGTCCATCAACGCCAAATATCAAGACTGACAAGGCTTCAACTGCTCTATTAATGTCCCTAAAAACTGTCCTTTTATCGATAAAGTGACATGTCACTATTTCATCAATTGATTTTTTATGCTCCGAAATGTACAAATCGCGGATTATCTTATACCTTCTTTCCTCGATGGGATCTCCTGATTCTTCGCACTTGATACGATAGTTTAATATCATCCGATCCACAAACTTTACTAATGCCAACGTCCGTTCTTTACTGCGTTTAATTGACTCAATTGCAAGTTCATCCGAAAACATATCAGCCACCTCCAGAAGATCCAACTCTTCCAGCTCAGTTTTTACGTCGACTGTATGATCTTTGAAATTCTGATAATTTCTCAGTAATAGTTTAGTGTTTCTTAAGCGCCAGTCTCGTTTTGATTCCTGTTCTTTTTGCTTCTGTTTCTCAAGGTGCGCAATCACCGTTTGGGCTGCGATTTTTGACGCTCTTTCAAGCAACTTATCGTTTTGCATTTGGGCTATCTTCGCTACTCTCTCGATTAGCTCATCCTGTTTAATTTTTTTCGCCATCTATTCCTTCCGCCTCCTCTGCCGGTACACTTGTTATATCTCTTTTACAGTGCGGGCAAATCCATTTCCCATCTTTGTCGCAGCTGTATGATCTACCCGCACATTTAGGACAAGTCTTCTTTACCATCTGGATCACCTTCTCACTCTAAATCATTTTGATTTTTTACGCTCGCCTATTTTTTGATAAATGTTTGCTATAATGATGCCTGTTTTGGTTAGCTCAGCCTCGTTTGAAATGAGCCCTTTTCTATTAAGCGTAGCCATCTGTTTATCACTAACAAGGACTAAATTATCCAGTGATATATTTTGCCTGTTTTGATCCGCGAAAAGGATCTTATGTCCTGATGGTATCGGACCGTTTGCCTCTTCCCAGAGTACCTTGTGCTTGTGTTTCCATCGCTTGTGCCACGGTCCGTCATCCTGCACCTTAATTAATACATATCCATCTCTATCAATTCGTTCAGTTCCAACGGGTTTGTAATTAAGCGGTTTATTACCTTTCTTGAATGATGTTTTATTGCCGCCGATATTGTATACACCCTTTGTACCCTTGTTTGGTGGGGTAGACCCTTTTCTAAAACGTTTGTCTAATCCACTGGTCAGCCCGTGATTTTTCTTCCAAGTATTCATCTGCTTAGTTGTGATTGATAAGCCAAACGTTTTATTTACTAGCTGTGCTAGCTCTTGATTAAGTAAACCTTTCACGTTCTCTTTGATGAATTCTTTTTGTTCCTTTGTGAAGAGCCCTTCATCTCCTGTAACTTTTCTTTTTTGGACGTTGCTTTTTATCTTGTGATTAGCTTTAAAGCTTTTAATCTGCCCCTCTGTAATACTAGTTCTAAACTTTGCATTGAATAAATCAGCAATTTCCGTGTTATACCTACCTAGAGCAACTTTACGAATAAACTCCTTTTGTTCTTCTGTGTAATTATGGGGCATAGCTTAGCCCTCCAACATTTTCGGTAATTTAAGATCGGCATCCATTCTGTCGTCTATCAACTTTTTAGCTTCAAGTACCAGGGCACCATTTTCAATAATTTTTGAAGCTACAAAAGTTATTGTTTTCGCCCTATTTATTTCTTCTGCCAGTTTTTCGCCCCTTAAATCTTCATCGCTTAATCTTTCCAGCTGAGCAAATAGATGGTTGTTTAATTACCGCCAGCTCTCCTCTCAAAATCTATTATTTTTTAATCTTTCTACTCTCGTAAATTTCCTCTAACCACTCAATGAGCATGATCATCTGTCTGATAACAAGCTTGTTGTCTTGATACTTTTTAGTCAGCGCACCAGATGACTCAACAACCCATAACCAGAACTGCTCATGCTCCATCCCGTATTTAGCTGCAGCCTGATTGGTCTGTCCGATCCAATTGACAACATCTGAAAAAAACGCTTGGTAGTCCATTGTCTACACCTCTTCTATTCGGATATAGATACCTGGAATCTTTGCCCAGAACTTTTCTGCAACTAAGCTGACTATAAGCGCATCATCCTTCCAGAAACCTAAATCTGTCATACAGTCAAACAACAACTTCTGACTATTGTCAATATCTGGTCTAGTGTGCTTGTACTGTCCGTCTGCAGCTTTGCCAGTGAGCGGGAAGCACCATTTCGCTATTAGCCTTAACCTCTGGTTATATGTATTCTTTGGCGTGTGCTTGCTAAGATGTGCCATCAGTTTTGCTCGTGCTGCTTTCATTTCAGGCGGTTCGTAGAATACTGGCTTGCCATTTACTATGGTAACCTGTTTCTGCTGGTGAGTGACGGACGGAGGAATCATCGCCATAAAGAACTCCGTCATTACAAATCACTCTCTTTCACAAACACACCATTGATCATCTTTCCTTTCCGATCTTTGATTTCTTCATATGCCGCCTGAATGCAATCCTCGATGTCCATACCTAACTGCATTGCCAATATCGTCAGCACCACATACATATCACCAATCGAATCTTCGACTTGATCGGGTTTACTCTTCGCCATTCCTTGACAGAGCTCTCCAAATTCTTCGCCCAGTTTTAGAATTTGTTTATTTGGATCAGCTTCGTGCAGGTTTCGCTCAATCGCCCAAGACTTAATTTTAATTGTTAAATTTTGCATATTGAAGCATCCTTCCATTTTTTAACTTTTCATTCTCGCGGTATAAATATTTTGACAATAGGGTGTGTGGCGTAAGCTAACACCACACACTATTTTCTTATTATTTATAATAGTGGTCGTCGTTGTGCCACAACGAGCACCATGTACGTATACTGTTTTTGTTACTTGTTATGTGTTGCCACGATGACCATACTTTTTTATGTGTTGTGCCACAACGAGCACCATAATTTTATGGTCGTTGTTGTTGTAACCACAATTTTATTCATTCCACAAAATCATGGTCGTCGTTGTTGTTTTTCACAATGATGTTACCTTTGTTTCTGTCGATAACGTATCCGAAATTCTTCACCCATCCTCTGACGGTGTTTTCGTGCGGCGGTTTTTTTCCGGCTGATGAATACCATTCAATGATATCTTTGACCATCGGAGGTTCGCCAAAATTACAGTTATTCACGGCGTCTTCGAACTCTTCAGCCTTGCTCCTGCGTTCCTTTTTCGCTTTTTCTTTCCGTTTGCCTGTAGCCTTCTGCCACGGTGGTTTTTCACCCTCTGGATCAATATCCTTTAAGCTGCCTACTAGATCTACCTTATGTACGGGATACTGGAACCACATATTGACGGGGTCAAACTTTGGATACTCGCGCAACGTACCTTCCACGCGCCATGCAGAACGAATTCGGACGCTACGAATGACTCTATTGATTTCCAACATGATGTTCGTCATCTGTTCCGGGATTGCACGTTTGGCGTGGTCTTCCATGGCCTTAGCGCTGAGTTGATCATCCTGCGAAACATGCTCCTGCAGGTATGAAGGATTGAACTTTTCAAAGAGTTGCTGATACATCGCACACACAGCCTTGTTCTCTTCTTGCATGAATAAAGCTTCCGTTACATCAAGTTCTACCAAATCAATTAGTGCGTCTGGATCACGAGCAAACACGCCTGAACCGCTTGCTCTATCCATTGATTTTTTACTGCCTTGTGAACCTTTAGAATGATGATGACAATAGATAACACTTGACCCTAATTCAGTACACACCTTGTCGAACTGGTTCGTAAAGTGAGCCATCTGATCGGCGCTGTTTTCGTCGCCAGTCAGAACCTTGTAAATCGGATCAATGATAATGGCAATATAATTCTTCTTCGCAGCACGCCGAATCAATTTTGGTGCCAACTTATCCATTGGTACGGACTTACCACGTAGGTTCCAGATATCGATCTTGTCGATATTTTTCGGTTGTAGCCCCAGCGCCTGATATACATCTTTGAAGCGATGTAATGCGCTAGCCCGGTCGAGTTCCAAATTGACATAGAGGACTTTGCCTTGCGAACATTGCCAGCCAACCCACTTGCTGCCCTCGGCAATGGCGATGCTCAGTTCGATTAATGCGAATGATTTACCGGCTTTCGAAGGTCCAGCCATCAACATTTTATGTCCTTGTCTTAGCACACCATGTATCAAGGGAGGAGCCAGATCCGGCATGTCATCCCAAAACTCAGTCAGGTTTTCAGGGTCAGGGAGATCGTCGTTGACTCCCTCAATCCATTCATACCATTCATTCCAATTACTTTTACCTATGTTCGTATCAATGATGAACTGTTTTTTTCCGTTACGTTCTATTCCTGGCATGCGAGAAAGTCTGGAAGGATTTCTATTCTGATTGTCGATAGCCAATCCGTTTTTCTTACATACATTATAGAGATAATCGACTCGCTTCCTATACTCTTCGTAGTTAGCTGCTTCGACTTTCACGATGGCGTGAAGACTCTTTTTTCCACTGAAAACTAATGCCGCAATAGGAAGCTCCAATTCTCTTATTATGGCATTTTGTTTTTCTAGATCCATCGTGTCTGATTCAACCAAGGCATAGCGGAATTCTGTTACATTGTCATTTTTAACACCTTTACCATCGAGCGGGTTAAACCGGATCCATGCACCTGCTTCTGGATCATAGTCACCAAATACAGCCCCAACGTCCCCGCCCGATTCATTTAAAGCCTGAATGAGTTCGCCAGCTGTTCGATCCCAATTGCCCTTCGTTGGCAAATGTTTACCTTCATCATTCTTCCACGTCGATACAACATATCCAACGTTTTCAGATGCCTCAAACAACGTTTCTAGATATATGGTTAATTCACGCACCGGATTCCATAGAGCCGGTTCACTGATTTCCATTCCTTCAATCCAATTACTATCAATTACAACATATTCATCATGTCTAGATATTTCATCATTCCAGTCGAGCTCGTGATCATCTTTGTTAAATGAACGCGGCGTCCATCCATTGTCTTTAGCCATCTGTGTGATTGTCGCGCCCGTAACAGGCGTGCCAGATCCTTCGAATGATGTCCACTTGCGAAAACACTCTCCTGGATGGTAACGCGCTCTGTCTCGCTTGCTCCAATCGTCCCAATCGCTAGCTGTATACCCTTCGTATTTAAGCGCCATGCCTACAGATGTCCACTCTTGATAACTCAAGTAAGTTGGATCGATGTAATTTAACAATGCAATAAGATCTAATTTGTGTTCCATATGTTTTCGCCTTTCTCAAAAAAAAGTACTTTCAGAACAAGCTCATTTGCCGCTGTTTAATCCGATCTGCTGCCACTGGGTTGATCCAAAGGACTTCTGTTCTGGGCTTCCCCTGTTCCGCTTGCACGATTCTCGTCTCTCGATGCCAATGTCGGAGACGTTCGTTATACATTGGATGAGCATATCCAGATAGCAAAACTGGTCCCGGATGAACGTCTAAAACTTCAAGCAGTTCGAGATGATCCGCTTCCGTCATTTCGTGCCGATACATCCGATTATTCCGAGTCGAAAGGATATAAGGCGGGTCACAGTAAATAAGGACTTCACGAAGGTTATAACGCTGGATGACTTGGACCGCCGGTTGATTTTCGATTTGAACTAATTCCAGTCGTTCCGCCGCTACGAGTATTTTTCGAGGTACATCCTTCCACTGTTCCGGCGGATGCGGATCGATTGCACGTCGCACATTTTTCCAACCGGTCCGGTCCGATGTTTTTGCCCCGATAGCCATCCAACAGCGAACCAGGAAACGCCGTGCTCTCTCCATGCTATCCAACTCCCCCCCCCCGTTTGTTTGGTAAGAGTTGTAATATTCTTCACGGCTATAAGGTGTCCAACGTACTAAATTTGCCAACTTCTCAGGGTGCTCCCGTATCATACGGAACAAGTTAACCACATCCCCATCCAAGTCGTTTACTGTTTCCAACGGCCCCCGAGGTTTATTGAACAGCACTGCACCGGAGCCGAAGAACGGCTCCAAGTACGTTGTATGCGGCGGCATATGGTCGATAATCCATTTGGCCATACTCCACTTGCTTCCAGGGTAATGTAGTATTCTTGGTACGGACAATTTCGTCACCACTTTCGATATAATTACTCCCCTCGATACTCTTTTGGATTTATTTCTGACGGTATTCTCCATCCATTCCCCGCAATCCGATCAATCAATCGTTTAGCTGTCTCAAACAACCAGGTTCCCACATGTTCAAAGCCGCGACCTTCAAGGAATCGGATCTGTTTTGGTGTAGTTAATCCTTCCGTTCGCCGCTTATCAAGTCGTTCCAGTAACTTTGTTGCTTTGCCGGCGTTGTCGATCTGATCTGGCAAAATGCCTAGTTTCTCCAGCGTCTGCAACTGCTTTTCACTCGGCGGTGCCATTTCCCATCCGAAGCTCGGCACATAGCTAGATAGATCTTCCGCCTGAATGCTCATTTCGAACTGCAATGGATCCACTAGCTTACGTTTACGGCTTTTCATTTCCTGTAATTGTTTAGCTAAAGCTTCTTCACGCTGTGCAATGACATCCTCAGCTGCTGTTTTTTCAACTTCTTCGAGATCAAGCGGCATACCAGCCTCTTCAATCTGTTTGGTCATCGCTTGAGCCACTTCTTCATTTTCTGCAATAAGATGTGCCGGGTGACAAAGCTCATGACGATCTGTATGCCACAGGAAATCAAGCAATAACAATTCAGTCTTCCCCGGGTGAAGCCGGGTACCACGGCCAACCATCTGGCTATAAAGAGAACGTATTTTTGTTGGCCGCAATACAACAATACAATCAACACTTGGGGAGTCCCATCCTTCTGTGAGCAGCATCGAATTGCATAATACGTTGTATTTACCCTGGTCGAAGTCGGCTAATTTTTCTGCGCGATCTTTTGATTCGCCATTTACTTCTACTGCCCGAAACCCGACTGAATTCAGGATGTTGGTGAATTTCTGGCTGGTCTTGACGAGCGGAAGAAAAACAACAATCTTTCTATCTTGAGCCACTTTCATCATTTCTCCTGCTATCGAATCCAGATAAGGATCAAGTGCTGTACCTAAATCACTGCTCTTAAAATCTCCTGCTTGTTGGCCAACACTTGTTAAATCCAATTTCAGCGGGATTGTCAGCGCCTTTATAGGACTGAGATAGCCCTCTTTAATTGCTTTTGGCAACGAGTACTCATAAGCTAAGCTTTCAAAATACGATCCTAGATTACGCATATCACCACGGTCTGGCGTAGCTGTTACCCCTAACACATTGGCTGATTCAAAGTAGTTTAATACACGCTGATAGCTGTCTGAAATACAATGATGGGCTTCGTCAACGATAATCGTGTCAAAGAAGTTTTTGCCGAACTGTTCGAGGCGTTTTTCTCGCATCATCGTTTGAACGCTGCCAACAACTACTCGGTACCAGCTGCCGATCGATGTCTGTTCAGCCTTCTCTGTTGCACATTTCAAACCAGTAGATTTTTCCAACTTGTCTGCAGCTTGATCAAGTAGTTCGCCACGATGGGCTAGGACGAGCACCCGCTCGCCCTCTCTCACCCGATCTTCGATGACTTTGCTGAACACGATCGTTTTGCCTGTCCCTGTTGGTAACACAAGAAGTGTTTTCTTTATACCTTTTTTCCATTCGTTTTGGATGGATTGTCGCGCTTTTTGTTGATAGTCTCTAAGTTCCATCACGACCTCCTAAAACTGACCCGGCGTAAACCCTCCGCCGTTTTGCTGACCTGGGAATGGCTGTTGATGTTTGGGCAATTCATCAGCGGCGTAAAAAGTTTTGACTTGATTATTGGTACGTTCTTGTCCATCTCTGCCAGTGAATTTATTAATCTCTAATTTTAATTTCCCTTTTGAGCCCACCACTGCGTTCCAATTCATGCGCAGCTTTTCTCCTTTTTTCTTTTGACCAATGCCGGCAAAGAAGTTGGACAACACCCCTTCTGTCTTCGTATGCAAGAAAAGATTATGAAAAACTGTCACGTCTCCATTCTCTGGTGAATGAACAGTTAGTTCTAATTTTGCTTGATTGCAGGCTGGCATTTTATCACTGCCGGCGAACCGACCCCGTTCAAACTTAGTTACCGTAAAATCGTAATCACCTGCAGGTAGGACAATAAAGTCCCCGCCATCTTTTTCAATCATGTCATCCCAACCTAATTCTCTTTCTGTGTTTTGATTCATGTGTTATTCCTCCTAATGTCAGTCTAGTAAATCAAATTCAGTGATCCAGCCTTTCTGGCTTTCTACACCAACAACTTCTGGATTTTCAAAAAATACATGATTATTAATAGCATAAGGAATGAACTCCTTATCAACTAAATGCTGTGAAGCTGATCTATATGACTTGAAAATACTATCAATATAAACTTCATAATCGCCATATTCCTGACCATTATCAACTTGAACGACAAACACTTTCACGTTTTATTCCTCCCGTTTTAATTTTATGAAAATGGAACTTCACTTCGCGTCGCTTGGATTAAGTCAAACACCTTCGACCATGCTGCCACTAACACGCCATCAATGAAACTAGGATCGTAATTGGTGATCGGTGTATCTGCTGGATAATACCCTTTCTGGCTAACAACCGTCTGAATCTCCCATTCTTGGACTTGGTGTTGTGTCATTAAATCACGCAAAGCACGTGGGATATTCGAATCCAGCTCTTTTCCTTGAGATAACAACGATGCTTGTGTTTCTACCGTCGATGGGGCTGGGTCTGCTTCCGCTTCTGCTGGTATAGATGGTGGCTGAGCCGTTGGTACAGTAGAAGATGCAGATCTCGCAAAGATATGGGCAATCTGCGCATAATCAAGTGGAAACTCATCAGGTAGACCATGACGGTTCTTGGCGTCCCAAGCTGGATGATGCGTGGCATATACAGTACGAACGCCGCCTTGTCCTTTGTGTTTGCGCCCCTTATCGTCCACGGCAACACTGAATGTCTTGTAATTGATGAATAAGACCATATCAGCCCATTCCTTTACGAGTGGTGCCGTCTGCGAACTCGTTTTCTTGCCTAACTTCAATTGATAACGATCATATGAACCCATTTCGTCAGGCTGTTCAAACTTAACAATTTGAGCATGAGCCACTAATACGACATTAATCCCAGCATCAGTGACATCACTTAAAAGATTTAAGAAACGACCGAATTCTTCTTTTGTATAAACGTAGCCATTTCCATAGCCGAAGTCCTCGATCCCTTTCTTGTTGTGACTTGAGCAGACGCTTTCTACACATAGCATTTCTGCCCAATCTATGGTATCGATTACGAGCGTACCGAAGCGCCCAACTTGCTGTTTTACCCACCCTATTTGCTGTTTGAGCATTTCCCAGCTAGTCGGCTTTGGTAGACGATCGACATCCATTTCTGTCGTTGATCCTTCAGTATCAATGAAAATAGGATTTGGGAACTGTGCGGCCAACGATGATTTTCCAATACCTTCAGGTCCGTACAAAACCACTTTTTTTGCTTTAGTTACTTTTCCACTGACTACTTGCATTAAAACTCACCCGCTTTCCATGATGGCCCAGGATCGATTTCACCCGGCGGTTGTTGTAACGTAACGCCTTCCTGCCCAACAACATAACCGTCCTGGATCAGGATACTGCACTCTTCACCCGTGCTAACTCGTGTAGCAATCGCCTGCAGACCTTCCCGCTCTAACCATTGTCCGAATTCACGTAATGTTTCCAAATCCATCTGTTCCAACTTGTCAAGAAGGATGAAACCACAATTCGGTTTAAGCTTGCGCACAATAGCTGTGGAGACTTTAAGCTGATCAGTTCCACTCATGTTGTCCCACTTCTGACCGTTGTAAATGAGCTCGCCATCCTCAACCGATAACCCTTCAAGTGGTAAAGCAGCGTTCGTAAGGAGATCGGATTTCTGTTTTCGAACTTCATTAATTCCTGCAGTTAGTTTGTCATATTGAGCCCTGTAGTCACTGGAATCAGTTTCTGCCTTATCCTTATCCAAATTCGTTCTAACTTTTCGATTGATTTCATCGATCTGTTGAATATTGCGTTCTAGTTCCTCTGTTGATTCATCATGTAGATCAATCGCGGACTTTTGGGCGGTTTCTAAATCACTTCCTGTTTGTGCATATAGTTCCTTAGCTTTATTTAGCTTAGACATCAGTCGTTCAATCTCTTGTCCCTGGCTTGCATACAAGGCTTGTATTTGCGCCAACCGTTGCCGCTTACGATTATTCTCGCCGTTTCTAGCGAGGATCTCTTGTTGCTGCTGAATCAGACTAGATGCAGATACAGGCTCTTTCGGAGCGTCGGGGTAGTAGGTTTGCTCCTTTGCGAACTTTTCTTTCTGATCAGCTATTTGTCCGATCGTGTGGCGTTGATTATATATCTCCTGTTCCTTCATCTCTAATTCGTGTAATTTGTTCCCAACGCCAATGATTTTAAGCAAAATATTTGCCTTTTCTTTATTGTTAGAATTCATAAACTTAGGTAAATCAATGGCCAACTCTTCCACAAAACTATCTAGCAGCTGTTGCCCTCCCTTCTCGCCATTTGGATCGATTACTTTCAAATCTGAGTTCTTACCTTTACGTTCGACGATCAATCCATTAGATAGAACAATATGCAAATTCGGCGGAATAACGCTGCCTTCTCTTGAGGCCTGGCTAGGACGGTATTTGTTACCGCCTAAACCCCAAGCAATCGCATCTAGTACACTGGTTTTCCCCTGGTTGTTCTTGCCCCCCACTATTGTTAATCCGTTGGCAGTAGGCTCAATCTTAACAGCTTTGACTCGTTTGATATTTTCTATTTCAAGCTTATTAATTTTAATCATTTGTCTACCTTCTTCCCCTTTTTTTCTTATCTTTGTATCGAGAGATGAGCTCTAAATCTTCTGCCATGAAGTAGGCAGTTTCGCCATGATCTAGTTTTACTTTGCACCAATCCCGAGCAATTCCCCATGTATCAATGATTTCTCCTGTTTCTTTTAACTTTGTCTTGACTATATCGCCTTTGAAATAAATCATGCGTCAACTCCTTCTCGTTCCTCCTTTTCCCGTTTCGTTTGGTAGCATGGTACGGGCACACATAAGGATTAGCCTGATTAAACTTGCTAACTTGCCACGTTGAGCCACATATCACGCATTTTTTATAATTAACGGTAGAACTCATGGTTCTCGACCGTTGAAACATAAGTCAAACTACGCATCCAGTCCCGGCTCTTTTCGCTTGCATGGACTGGGTTCATAAAGAATAGCGCGTCTGTCACGCTGCCGCTTTGGATTATTTCCTCTGCGGCTAAAACCGAATCCTGACTAGCTGTTTTTCTAGCAACTCTATCTGCTGATCACTTATCGCTAGATCTGCTTCAAGTAACAATATTCGGGCTTCTAATAGAGCTATACGCCCCTTTAGCAAAGCATTTTGATTTTCAACTGCTTCGTTATACACATCGTTCGCTTTGACAGCCTCGCTGTAGGCTATGATATAAACTCCGGCTATGAATGCTATAAGCAACACAAACTTCGTTATATTAACTGCGATTTTCAACTTCATCACTCCTTCGTTTCTTCCAACGTCACAGTAACTTCTCTGAAACGAAGGCGGATATATTGGATAAGTACCAAGTATTCTTCAGCGTAGCGACTGCCACCATGTCGATTGCGAACGGCTCCTTCAAACTGATCCAACGTTCCTTGGAAGCAACCCCGGGTAACTTCGATTTCTCCTGTTTTGATGGTGTACGCAGTAAGTGTGCCGTTTTCGGAACCAACTGAGCTGAACCAGGCTATGTGTTTTCGCGACTCCACCCATGCATCGCCGAACACCCCTGCATCGCCGAACACCTCTGCATTGCCGGACACCCATGCATTGCCGGACACCCTTGCATCGCCGAACACCCTTGCATCGCCGAACACCTCTGCATTGCCGGACACCCTTGCATCGCCGAACACCTCTGCATCGCCGGACACCCTTGCATCGCCGAACACCTCTGCATTGCCGGACACCCTTGCATCGCCGAACACCTCTGCATTGCCGGACACCCTTGCATTGCCGGACACCCTTGCATCGCCGAACACCTCTGCATTGCCGGACACCCATGCATTGCCGGACACCCATGCATTGCCGTCCTGGCTCAAATTGTCCTCTGATGTAACCCAACCTCCGAGCTCGTCTTCCTCAACATCACCAAACTCCCTGATAGCTTTTATCTGATACAAGGTGATCCCTAAAAACTCTTTTGTAACCTCAGTCAATACAAACTTTTTCATAATCTATCAACCTCCTATTTGATTTTTTGAGGGCTGCCATGTTAATATGTAAGTAAGTAGAAATTGTTTGGCAACCCTTTGATAACTCGCACCGCCATGCGAGTTATTTTATTTTTATACCTAAGTCTCTTAACACGTCTGTCCAAACTTGCTTTACTTCTTCTGTGCAATGAGCCATGGCATCTTCCCAAGTTGGCCATCTTCCGTTGTCGTTGAAAAATTTATATTGATAAAATAAGCTCTGCTGATCATGCGGCTTATCTGCATCATGCTCCTTAGCACATTCAGGACACGTTCCAGTCTGTGCGGGCATCATGTTAAATCCGCCTAAATGTTTACCTTTGATCTGTTCCACAGTTTACTCCCCCTCTTCTGCGTCTCTGTACTTTACAACTACAGGACAACGTTTGATTTCAACGATAACTTCATCTTCAGCGTCCCAAATTTGATAATTGCCCTCGTACTCGGTGATATCGGCTATCTTCACTCCTGAAACGAATCCGCCTAGCCGGAATATGTCTGGACCGCTCAAATGTTGATGGATAACCTCTACTGACTCTATGACTCTATGTTTCATTGCTTTTGCCTCCCTCTATTAATTAATGAATCTGATTTCATCGATCTTATCGAAATTGAAGTGTGTATCTTTCTTGTTGCCGACGTCCAGGTAAACACCTTTACTCGTAATATGACTGATGGTACCTACTCGCCCACCGCCATCTTGAGTTTTAATAGAAACCTCATCACCTGTAAAGAACATCCTGCCGTTTCCTTTAACGTGATAGTCGCTAGCATATTTCATCGTTTTTGCCTCCTCATCCATAGATTTTTTTTCAATCAGCTCCGCGGCTTCTAGAGAATCTGCGAAAAAGTAATAACACGTGACTTTGCCGTTGTCTCGGTTAAAAAGTTCTATTACATATTCGGGCATCACTTACTCCTTTCAGCAGCAATATAAGCGTCCAAACTGATCGGCTTTTTATTCTTTACAAACATCGTGTGACCGATCTGCTTCTCCAGATCCACATAACGCTTGTACAACTCTGGATTCTGTTCGGCTCCGTGCCGTAGATCATTGATCGATCCCATGATGCAAAATACACAACTTAGTCGTTCGTTCTTCTCGTATGCCCGAAATGGCTTTTGTCCAGCGCCGTCAATGGTCTGAAATATTTCGGCTGTTGTGTAATGGAACATTGGCAGCCAGTCGTATACATGGCGTGTAACTCGTTTATTTGCACTTTCAGCTTCGTTGTAGCGGAGTGGTTCTCGTTTAGCCCTGGTCTTTGATTCTTCTGTGCGTAAACCAATGCAGTTGATCGCAATGGTAGCTCCTCGTTGTTTTAGATCATTTCGTATGAACTTGAATATGGGACCTAGCTTTAAATCTGATGTACACTGTCTGTAAGCAGCGCTTGGCCACATCCCACGATTCTCTACCATTTCGAGCAATGTTTTCCCGGCTTTCACGACAGTTAACTCGTGATATGTACATCTCTTGATGTGATCAATGACTCCTGGCCATTCGACATCGCCGAGACTGGCATGCACGACGACAAGCTGATTGTAGGGAATGATCTTGTGCAGCTCGACATACATAGCTTGCGAATCTTTGCCGCCAGAGTGCGAGACGTAAAAAATTGCCCCTTGATCAATTAGTTCATGTATTTGTTTTGGCATATAAAACGAACCGACCACCTTACGAACTCCTCTCAGCAGCAATAGTTCGATAAAACTGCATAAGGAGCGGGTTTTCCTGCTCAAACCTTTCGTCATGCTGTGCAGGGATGTCATACATCAGCTCTAAATCTGACATTAAGCTTGATAAACGCTGATCCTTGATATGTACAGGCACATCTGCATTTTTGATCTCTTTAAAGCGGTTTGTAAAATTTAACGCATCTCCAAATCTCATAATCTATCAATCTCCTTTCTCAGAAAATACATGGCTGAAATTATTATCTAAAAACTCTGTCATCCTCTTAGCCTGGAAAGACCAAGTCTGCCCTTTCGACTTTGGGTAATAGACAAAACCGCCATTATCGCTATCAAGAATTCTTTTGAACTTTTGACGATAGAGGATATTCTCCTTAATCCATTCCTGCTTTTTACCTATCCGGTTCTCCAGATTTTTCATTGTCCAGTAGACTCCAGCTAACTCTTGCTTTTTCAACTCTTCCAGCTCAACCTTGCTGATCAGCACGGAGTCTTCAGGGATGGGGATAGTCAGATTAACACTTAGAAGCTGGCTCATAAACTATCAATCTCCTTGGCTAGTATTTGTCTTAAGAACTCCTCACCCGACCTGTTATAAAGGAAAATCTCCTTAGGTTGTCCCTTATAATCGTAGCTGTAAAAGGAGCCGAACATAGGACGTTTGAGGTTGTGCTTTTTTACTAGCGCCACTGCCTTTTGAAACGTTATTTCTAAAGAATTAGCGATATCCCTAATACCTCTGCCCTCTGGTCTTTGCTGAAGAGCTGGTTGTTTTCCGGCAATCGTTTCAGCGATTTGCAGCCTTAGCGCTCTTTCAGTTGCTTGGTTAAAAAGTCCGTCTTTATTTCCCGTCTGGAGCATTTGAAGCAGTTTTGTAACTTGATCAAATTCGTTTAGTGATACTTTAGGTTGAGCAGTATAGCGTTTTTCAACTTCGATTAAGTATCTGCGATATTGTTTTCCTTTTTCGTTTCTCTCAAGCATCGCCATTTCTTTTGCTGTATCAAGTTTTGCGATGTAATCTTTTCTTTTGGTTCCTAAATTGCTTTCTTCACGCTTGATAAAGTTATCAAATGTGGAGTAATCAACGTTTTCAATAGCATCAACTTCGTTTAATCGTTGTTTAACCCAATTTGCAAATTCTTGTTTACTACTTACTCCTTCATGTAATTCTCTTAAATCAACAACAGGCTCCCCTTTATCAGTTACATAGATTTTAATTAGTCCTGTAGCATCAATTAACTTTAGATCATTCAAATCATTCACTTCATCGATATTGAATGAAAATTCCTCAACCCGTTTAAAAGTATTAATTCTTTCTAATAAATCCACATTTTCACTTCCTTTCGCTATGAAATTCTTTAAATCGTTTTAACTTATCGATGCGGCTCTGCGCGTACTCCAACGAATATTCAACCGATTTTTCAAGTTCTTTCTCATGCTTTGCTACCTCTAAATCAAATAACTCCTCCATGTTTGCGCGGACAAGCAGGGTCGTATCCCTGCGTGGTAATTTACCTGACTTTACGCTTCTCCCTACTACTTCAACACTTTGCCTAGTTAAAAGTTCTTTAAGTAACGCCAATGTACTAATACTTTTTAAATTCGCCATTCTATCAATCTCCTCTCTTTCGATATATTTTTTAGCTTTCGCCCTCATTCGACGACAAATTTTGCACCTAAGGGCGAAAAAGGAGCGGAGTTTTAATCCGCTTTATTTCATAACTTGTCGATAACGCTCCATCTCGTCTAAAGCTTCCTGAAAGTCTATCGCTGCCATTTGAACCCCGTTTGGGGCTACTATCTGAACGTAACCGTTAGGATTTTTAAGTGAATATGGGATATGTCTTATTTTGAAGCCGTGATGCTCAGCAAAAGCCCTTGCCTGTGACTCTGCTTTTAATTCGTACAATTTATCACCTTACTTTCTATGTAGGAATTTCCACCTTTCTGTCGAATTAGTTAGTTGTCAAGACTCACAAAATCTACCGAAAGGCGGTGAATTGAAAATGGCAGCTTATATGATTACATATGATCTCAATAAACAAGGGCAAAAATACGAAAAAGTTTATCAAGCAATTAAGGATAGTGCGCTGAATTGGTGCCACTATTGGGATTCCACTTGGTTAATCAAATCTTCACTAACGGTTCAGCAAGTAGCAGACAAGATTACTCCACATATTGATAGTAATGACCGATTGATAGTTATTGAGGTCAAAAATAACTATCAAGGTTGGATGACTGAAGAACAGTGGAAACGGATTCGAGAAAACATATTCAGTTAGCTTCCAAACTCAATCAGGTCTGGAAATTGAAGTTTTGGTTCGTTCGTGAACCCCATTGTCACTATCGCCGAATGGATGAGCCGTCGTTACAGCGGCGGTCTCTTCAGGTATCACTAACACAACGCCTTTGGTTAATGTCTTTCGTTGGCGCATATATGAACCTCTGTATTCGTAGGGTCTGTTAGGCTCTACGGATATTTTTTCTACGCCCGTCCTACTTGCAAGCTCGTTAATCAGTTCAAGCGTGCTAGCTGGTTTTAATAGGTTTAATTCCATCTTTACCCCTCCTCTCTTTAACACATTTATTCGTGGAATCCTTTTCCGTCTTCACCGCGTCTTATTAATTCTCTTCTTATCTCATTCTTTGACTGATAGATTCCATGCCCGGGACATCTGCCGTCATTCAAGTCCCATATTGCATTTTTTAATGCTTCTATTGATAAATCCTTAAGTTCTACCACGTTTACACCTCCTGCAATATATCGAAGCTAAGAATTCTAAAGCTTGCCACGTTATCCATGTTCGGTATTACGCTGACGGCAAAGTGCTTTTTAACATTTTCTGAAAGCGTGCGCATCAACGTAAAACCGTAATTATTTGTCGGGATTTCAAGCCTTACCGTTTTTGTCTTATAGCGAGTTCTTTGGTAGCCTGTTTGTAGGTCTACCCTGTACCAAACCTTTACTTTTCGTTCCACTGGATTACCCTCCCTACTTTGCAGGATTTTCCTTCCTTTCGTCGAAAGTGTAGTATCGAAAGGAGGTGGTGCTTTATGTCGCAAAATTTTTACGAGATTGCTAAAGAAATCACGCTCGCAGCAATTGAAAAAGGAGCTATCATTCAACCAGCAAAAGCAAATATGCTAACGCCGGATATATCTAAATATAATCAACTCCGAGCAAAGGAAATCGGGAATTTCTATAAAACAATTGCTGCTGCGGTCAATGAAACAATGCAAGGAAAATTTAATGTAGATGAATAAGTTTTGCTAACGCTTCAACTAGGCTCGGTAGATATTGGTGAGTATCTACTGAGTCACTTTTTGCATAAGTTTGGATTAGATTACATAAGTCTCTAATAGTTTGATTTACAACCACTTGCGTTTGAGTGTCCATCATCTTAAACCCCTCCTCTCTTACGCACTAGAAGCGCTTGTCTCGTCTCGTGCTTTTTGTTGTTCGTCTACTGCAAATATTTTTTATACACTAACTCGCTAACTGATAAATCCAGACCGAAGCTTTCTTTTGCTGTCATTAGATTCACTACGTCTTCTAAAACGGGCTGACGGTGTAAGAGCATTTCTGGTGTCATCTCATTTTTCTTAATCATCTTTTCATAACCAAACTTAGAAGACGTCGCTTTATTGGCGATAGTATTAGCTTTTATGAAATTAACTCTGACTGGTTGTTGAAGCGAAGCCTTAAGCTTACCCATCATTTCCTTTTGATGATCCTTGTCCAACATCCGGAAAATTTGAAAACCTTCTAAGCCAGAAGCTTTGCGGAGTACTTCTAATATGTCGTAGACCCAACGTTTGAAATCTTTGGCTTCCTTTTTACGACTTTCGAATACTGTTTCATATATGCCGTATTTGTTGACTATGAGCATTTTACGCATACTGTTACCGGATTCCACCATGTGGGTTGAAACCACATCGGCAGGAAGTCTTCTTTTAACCTCTCTAGCAGATAACTCTAATGCTGTTGTGATGTCAGCTAAAACTGCCCACCAATCATTTAGCTCCTTCTCAACAAACCTGATTTTATGTCCGTTCCAGATTTCTTCTCGGATACTCATATGTTGTAACACCTCTCTTTTAAACAACCTCTTTAGCGGCCGCTTGTTCGTCTTCCTTGTTTTTTGGTTTTCTAGCTTCTAAAAATTTATCAACTCCTACCCCAAGTGCTCCACAAATAAGTTCATATTCCTCAAATTTCATTCGTCTCTTCCCAGTTAAAGCTAAATTTAACTTAGGTAAAGGTATAGCTGTTTCAAGGGAGACCCACGTTTGAGAAATACCCCTTTGGATAAGATAAGCTCTTATTTTATTTCCTACTTCCACTTTTTTCACCCTCTCTTAGATATTTGGTTATGCTCATTTATCACAAATCGACTAGCTGTAAAAATTTGGTGAACCTTAACTTCATAAAGATCAGCAATTTCTTTTGCTCTCTCATCACTAACATGTCTCTGACCTTTTTCTATTTGAGACAAATACCCAGCAGATATTCTTAATTTTGTAGCAGCTTCTTCTATACTCATATTTTTTGCATTACGCGCTTTTCTTGCCTCGCTACTCATATTTTCACCTCTTTAACTTTGCATATTGCGTTGTTGATTGTAATAATATCGTACATTTTTGTGTATGTCAACGCATTTTGCAAAGTTTTTATTTTAAGTATTCACATTTTGCGAAGTGCAAAGTATAATCTTCTTAAAACTGAAAAGGGGTTTTGGTAATGTACAGTAGCACGTACGGTGAGATATTGAGATATTTAAGAAGGAAAAGAAACTTAACAATGAAGGAATTGGGAGCAGTGTTTTCTTTAGCTGAATCTACCATCTCAGGTTACGAAAATGAGACTAGGAAACCCGATCTGGATATTCTTCGAAAATTTGCAGAGTTTTATAAAGTAACGGTAGATTTCATAATTAACGGCTTTGATAAAGAAATAACGGAAAGGATAAAAAATCTATCCAATTATAACGGCTCTATATTCTATTTTTCAGACGAGACACTAAGTTTATTAAACTCAAAGCTAGAGCCTCTAAAAAAAGAGTATTACGATGTTCCACTAGACCTAGAACCAATGGAAATGATAGGACTTCTCAAGGAATTTCCCTTATCTACTGAGTTTAAGAAGGACTTTTTAGATGTACTTATTGATGTTAAAGCAGGTTTGGAACATCAATATGATTCATCAGAACATTTTAACACCATAGCAGCTCACCACGAAGGGGAAGAGTGGACAGAAGAAGAGCTGGAGGAGCTAGAAAAGTTTAAAGACTATGTCAGGTCAAAGCGTAAATAGGAGAGCATAACCAGCAGTTGATCCAGCTCGTTGGAACGATTAACGCTGAGCTAGAAGAGCTACCGGAGGACGGTCATCAAAGGACTAAAGTACATCAGGAGCAACAAATGATTGTAGTTGGATTACGTAAAGCAAAAAGGAGAGATGAAAATGAATAACGAGGAAAAAATATTTAATTTACTTGAAAAAGTTTACATTGAGTTACAGGATACTAAGAGGGAACTAGGCGATAGAATTGATAGAGTTGAAACTAGATTATCCCGCATTGAAATTGACCACGGACAAAAGCTGGGCGTTTTATTCGACGGGCTTAAACTTAACTCAGAAAAACTAGATAGAATCGAAACTGAGGTATCCAGACACGAAGAAGTGATACTAAGAAGGCTGAAATAGACAACGGGAGGTTACATATGTACGAAAAACTACTGCTAGAATATACAGATAAAGTTGAAGTATATGAAAGAAATATGAGACTTAAAGGTCTCTACTCGGATAACGTTATAGCGATCAGCAGCCGATTAAACTCATCAACTGAAAAAGCCTGTATCCTAGCTGAGGAGCTTGGACACCATTACACCTCAGCTGGTGACATCTTAGACCAGACCAAACTCTCCAATGTTAAGCAGGAGAAACGCGCCCGGAGTTGGGCGTATGAAAGACTAATACCGCTTAATAGATTGATAGACGCATGTGCAGCTGGCTGCAGAAACCGTTACGAGCTGGCTGAATACTTAGAAGTAACAGAAGAGTTTTTGGATGAGGCGATAAAACGTTATAAGGAAAAGTACGGGTTGTTTTATACAGTCAATAATTACACTATCTATTTTGAGCCTTTAGGGGTATTAAATTTTTTTACTCAAAAATAAGAACATATATTCTATAATAGGGGGATGGGCAAATGGCAAGTTTTCAGAAGCGAGGAAAGACGTGGCAATATACGATCAGTCGGATGGCAGCGGGCAAATCCAATCCAATCCGAAAGGGAGGATTTAATACAAAAAAAGAAGCACAAGTGGCAGCTGCGGAAGTAGAAGCTAAACTTAATAAAGGTATTGTTCCTCATTTGCGCCCGGAGCCTTTCGATGAATATTTTAATGACTGGGTCAAACTGTACAAAATAGGCATTAGTGGAGGCACTCAATATAACTATAAATACACACTTAAAGCCATAACTGATTATTTTGGCAGTAAACCAATACAGGAAATCAAGAAGCGTGAATACCAAGAGTTCTTAAACGAATACGGATCTACGAGATCCAAAGAACAGGTTGAAAAAGTAAACGGCCATATTCGATCGTGTGTACAGGATGCGATTGAAGAAGGTATCATCCACATTGATTTCACACGTAAAGCTGTAATAACTGGTAGTGTTCCCGCTAAAAAACCAAGTGAGAAACACCTAAATTTCATGGACAGCGAAAAGGTTCTGAAAGAGACATATCATCGTTTAGATAGGGGTTTAGGCTACTATCTTATATTACTTGGTTTGACGTCTGGGTTACGTTTTGCGGAGCTTGTAGGTTTAACTCGAAAGGATTTTGATTTTAAGGCAAATAAAATATCAGTTAATAAAACTTGGGGATATCAGAAAAAGATGCATGAAGGATTCGGTCCTACTAAAAATGAAGAATCGGTTAGGATCATTACGATTGATAAAATTACTATGCAGGCCTTCAAGGAATTCTTCGAGAAAGCTCCAACAAACCTACACCAGCTGGTTTTCTACAGTCCTTCATCCAAATATAAAGTAATTAGCAATACGAACGCCAATAAGCTATTTAAAAGTGTTTTAAAGAGTCTAGGCATACCTGCTATCTCGGTACATGGTTTGCGTCACACGCACGCCAGTATACTACTTTACAAACGGCGATCCATTTACTATGTATCCGAAAGGTTGGGTCATAAAGACATAGAAACTACTCTAAAGGTTTATGCTCACGTGTTAAAAGAATTAAGGGAAGAAGATGAGAAAGGAGCAGCCCAAGATTTCGAGAGTATGATTGTGTAAAAAATGTGTAAAATAAAATCAACTTATATCGTTTTCTATCTTATTCTTTGAAAATAAAAAATACTCACAAACATTGATTTAACAACATTTGTGAGTGAAATCTAATTTATAAAATTAACATAAAAAGTACTAATGGTACCGGTGGTCGGGGTCGAACCGACACTCCAGAAGGAACACGATTTTGAGTCGTGCGCGTCTGCCATTCCGCCACACCGGCATATTTAAATTTCCCGTTTTCTGACCTCTGGGTCGTTCGAATCTTCGATCGTTGAAGTTTCATTGCTGTATATGGCGTGCCCTGAGAGATTCGAACTCCCGACCTTCTGATTCGTAGTCAGACACTCTATCCAGCTGAGCTAAGGGCACAGGTTCCTTCGACATGATGCGCTCAAATTTATATGGTGCACCCTCCGAGCACCACGATCTTTGCTTTCGGTGATGCTTACTCGACGTTGTTACGCTCTTCTTATATGGTGCCGAGGACCGGACTTGAACCGGTACGGTAGTCACCTACCGCAGGATTTTAAGTCCTGTGCGTCTGCCAATTCCG
>JGI25318J35512_1000183_pt1 | contig 43559 bp, 47 predicted proteins | sample AutmiccommunBRH9_FD_35512 | JGI IMG/M metagenome (IMG submission 35512)
GGGGCACTCTTCGAGCACAAGATAATATTCCAGCGAAGAGGATGAATCGACGGAGTAGGAATATAAGGGGGCAAAATGTGTGAAGCATATTTTTGTTGTTGACGATGAAATTAATATTCGAGACATTATCAAAAAATTTTTAGAAAAAGAAGGCGGCTATAAAGTTACGATGTTCGCTGATGGTGAAAATGTGCTGTCGGAATTAAATAGATTAAAACCTGATTTGCTGATAATGGATATCATGATGCCTGGTGTAGATGGTCTAGAGTTATGTAAACAAATCAGGAAAAGTAGTGAAGTACCAATCATTTTTGTTTCTGCCAAGGACGAAGAATTTGACCGAGTACTAGGGCTAGAGATTGGCGGAGATGATTATTTAACGAAACCCTTTAGCTTAAGGGAATTATTGGCAAGAATTAAAATTATCTTCAAAAGACTTGAAAAGTCTAGTGAGCAAAACCCTAATCATTTTCTAAAAATAAATGATTTAGCTATCTATCTTAATAAACGATATGTAGAAAAAAACGGTCTGACATTAGAGTTGACGACAAAAGAGTTTGACATCTTTAGTTTTTTGGCAGTAAATCATAATATTCCTTTTACTAGAGAAGAGTTGGTAGAAAAAATATGGGGCTATGATTATTTAGGGGGAGAAAGAATAATAGATGATCTGGTTAAAAGAATTCGTAAAAAGCTGAAAGAAATTGCTTCTGAAGTAGAGATTAAAACAGTTTGGGGGTACGGTTATAAAATTGAAGATTAAAGCTAAAATAGGCACAAAGCTGTTTGTAACTTATGTCCTTCTCTTAGTAATCACATTAAGCTTAACTTTATTCATTTTTGGAGTGTTATCGCAAAGATACTTGATTAGTGAGACCAAACAACAGCTTAGACTAGAAGCTAATATTATCTTGGAGGTATTCAAGAATAGACCGTTAACTGATTTATCAGTTCGGGAACAGCTAGAAAACAGGGTGAAGATTCAAGTAGCGAATCGATTAATTGAAGCAAATGTAATTGTTCTTAACCAAAATAGAAAAATTATTTATTCCAATACTAATATCTCCGATACTAAGGAATTAGCTAGACTTGTTAATATGTTGGATAATCAGGAATATATTAGCGTAAGAGTTCCGATTACAAATACCAACCAAAGCTTAAAAGGTACTGTGTTGGTTTTTACAAAATTAAAAGATGTCAAAAATCTTAATAATTTAATGCATAACACGCTATTCTTAAGCTTTGGGATTGCTGGGTTTGTGGCTTTAATAATTGGTTTTATCATCGAGCGAAGCATTACCAGGCCGCTTAAAAAATTAAGAGATGTGATGAGCAATTATAGTTTAAAGTCTCCATTAGAAGAATATAAAATAATTACTGGTGATGAAATAGAGGAATTATCGATCAGTTTTCAGCAAATGTCTAGTAAGCTGGTAGCCTATGATGAGCAACAAAAAAGATTTTTACAAAACACCTCTCACGAGTTAAAGACGCCTTTAATGGCTATTCAAGGCAATGCTGAGGCGATTAAAGAGCGAGTTGTTGAGGGAGAGGAGATGGAACAAAGTCTAGAGGTCATCATAAGTGAGAGCCAAAGACTTAAAAAAGTAGTTGATGAGATAATTTTCCTGACAAAATTAGAAAGCATTAATGAAAACTTTGCCTTTGCTAAAAATAATCTAACCGAGATAGTTAATAAAGCCGTTAAGAGCTTAAAATCATTGGCAAAAAAAGATTCGATAAATATTGTAGCTAATAATAACCAGATCTTAGTCGGAGATTATGATTTTGAGAAATTAACCAGAGCTTTGGTAAACATTATCGGGAATTGTATTAGGTATGCAAAAAGTCAAGTTGCAATTGAGGTATCCGATAAGGGGTATGAAGTAGAAATATTAATCAAAGATGATGGCGTTGGTTTTCAGGAAGGAGAAGAAAGACGAATTTTCGAAAGATTCTACAAGGGTAAAAAAGGGGGGACGGGAATAGGCTTATCAATTGCTAAGATAGTCATTGAGGGACATCAAGGAACTATCGAAGCCTATAATAACCCTTATGGAGGTGCGGTTTTTAAAATACTTCTTCCAAAAGCAAAATCCCCCGAATAAATGCAGGGGGATTTTTTGAAGCACAGGATGTGCACCCTTCGAGAACAACGGTCTTCTTCGAGCAATGATGAATATTCAACGTAGTGCTCAGAAAATAGTCGCAAATGTCAAAGCTGATCATTGTCAAGTTTGAATTGGTTAATAATCTCTTCTAGCTCTTTAATACTATCTTGCAAATCAAAATACCGCAGGTTGATTTCGTCCATTGAGTTATTTATTTCTTGTGCTGAAGCAGAAACCTGCTCGGCACTTGCGGCGGATTCCTCAGTATTAGCAGCAATGCTTTCCATTTTTTCTGCCATCTTATTAGTGGAAAGACTAGCACCCTTAGTAAACGAGGATAGCTCAATAGATTTTTCTACAACTTGTTTTATTGAGTGCAATATTTGATTAAAAATTTGGCTTGTATTGGCTACTGTTTCCTCTTGCTTGTTAGTATTTTTCAGCGAATTATCCATTTCAGTAACAGTAAGCCGACTCTTTGCCAGTATTTCGTTAACAATCTGGCTAATTTGGCCGGTGGATTTGGCAGATTGTTCGGCAAGCTTCCTTACCTCGTCTGCGACTACTGCAAANCCCTTTCCGTGCTCTCCAGCCCTTGCAGCTTCAATNGCAGCGTTCAATGCCAACAGATTAGTTTGTTCGGATATTTCATCAATTAGAGCAAGTACGTCGTGTATTTCACTTAAATTATTGGTAAGCTCATCTAATGCTGCCTTTGTTTTCATAATAGAGCTTTTATTTATCTCCATTAGCTTCGTTTGTTCACCGACTATTTGGTTGCCTTCTAAAGCCTTTTTATCAGCCGCTTGAATTACCTCTTGAACTGTAAGCGAACTTTTTGCAGCCTGTTCAACATCCTTTTGCAGGGATTCCAGCATCACAAAAGCCTCTTGAACATTTTCTGAGATATTTGACGATCCACCAGCTATTTCATTGATGGCTACGGATACTTGTCTTACAACCTCAATGGAGTTGGTATTAATCTTGTTTACCTCATTAGCCTTCTCGGAAACAGAGTGACCATTGCTGCGGATTACTGTCATCATCGACCGCATACTATCAATCAATGAATTTATATTGTCTCCTAAGCTATTAATCTCATCTTTGCCTTTAAGGATAACTTTTTGGGTTAAATCACCACCGTTTTCGGCTATATCCTCGACCTTATGGCTAAGCAAGTTTAGTTTTCGACGAATTGATGTGGAAAAAATTAAAGATATTGTTACGCCAAAGATTGTGGCAATTAACATTGAGATAAATGTAATATTTCTTGAGAAGAGATATACGTTTTCATTCTCTAGGATCTCAGCATCGACTGAGGCGATTTTCATTTGGATTAATTGGTCAATTCCAGATTTAAGCTCGATAAACCTTTGATTAACTTCCACATCATTAATGCTTAATGAGTTAGTTTGTTTTAGTGAACTGATCAAATCTAGGTAATTTTGATAGCTATCCGTAATTTTTCCTAGCTTCTCAACTTCTTTCTGAAGGGCTAATTGTTCATTAAGTTTGGAAATTATCTGCTCGATCTTATTAATATTAACGTCTATTGCTGAGAAATTAATCGGCTGGTTCCGGGCTTTTGCTGTTTGTATTGTTAATTGGTTATCATAAACCAGGTTTTCCAACGCATACAGATCAGTTAATGGGAGCAATTGTTGTTCAAAAAGTGCCTTAGAACTATTATAAAGCTCTTCTGTTTTCATTATACTTAGTGTGCCAACTATTACGGTAAATAAGATGAGGATTGTAAAGCTAACTAGTAGCTTCCGAGATATTTTCATGATTTTCATCCCCTTAACTTTAATGTATTATTGTAATTATAAAGGAATTTTGTCGAAAAATGAAGAAAAATTTCACAATAATATTAATATTCACGATATTTAGTTTACTAGTGATCTTTTTTTCTGAACTCGCACAAAGATGGTCAAAATATGTTATTCTTAATAGTATAATTTATAGTTACAATAGAAATTTTTGAAGGATTGATAAGCTAATGAAAAGATTTGATGAACGGGATACGATTTTTGCTAGAATGAATTATCCTGCTGATTCTGAAGAATATGCTGACTATTATCAAAAGAATCCGGATAAGAAAGCAATTGATGATATGTTAAGGAGTTTGCCGAATATCGGAGAAAAAGGAACGGTCACGTTTGACCCGATTAATTCACCAATTGCTGAGGCAGGGTTTAAGTTTTTGGCGGATATCCGGAATTTTGCTGAAGGCTCTGTTAAAAGTACGAAAATTGAGATAGACCCTCAAGAAATGACAAGTAAAATCAAAAAGTTAGGTAAATACTTTGGAGCCAAATTGGTCGGCATTGCCGAAATGCAGGATTATCATTATTACTCCAACCGAGGCAGACATCTTGAGAACTATGGAGACAAAATTGAAATTCGACATAAATATGGGATTGTTTTTGCGGTAGAAATGGATAAGGAGATGATTAACAGGGCTCCTCAAGTAGAGGAATTGTTAGCTGTTACGAAGGGTTACGTCGATGGCGCAATTATTGGTATGTGGTTAAGCTATTATCTCAGAGAATTGGGGTATGATGCTAGAAACCATATGGATGGTAATTATTTGTTGATTGCCCCGCTCGTAGCTCAAGACGCTGGTTTGGGTGAAATAGGGAGAAGCGGAATCCTGATAACTAAAGAGTTTGGTCCAAGGGTTCGGCTTGGAGTGGTAACGACTAATATGCCGTTAGTTGCTGATATGAAAGAGGAGTTTGGAATTAAAGATTTTTGTACTCTATGTGGCAAATGTGCCGATAGTTGCCCAAGTAAAGCAATATCGAGTGATGATATAAAAACGATTGACGGAGAACTAAGATGGCGTATTATACCAGAGAAATGCCATATGCTCTGGAGAAGGATTGGTACTGATTGTGGTGTTTGTTTATCATCTTGCCCATTCAGTCAAAATGTTTCCTTAGAATTAATAAATAGTATGCAAGATTCTAACNAGGTAAAACATAAAATACTAAAAGAGCATGAAAGTAAGCATGGAAACCGGGCATATATAAATGAACCGCTGGATATTATTAAATAAATAATCTCAGCATATAATAGATACAGAGTAGATTTGTTTTTTAGTTAGGAGATTTTGACCAATTGAGAAGTTAATATATTTTGTAGGAGGTTTAAAATGGAGGACAACTTAGTTACAATCGCCACATTTAACCAGATTATTGACGCTCACATTGCTAAATCGAAGTTAGAGGCAGAAGGAATCGAAGTATTTTTAATTAACGAGGATATGACTTGGCTCTATGCTAACGTTATTGGGGCGCAATTACAAGTTAAAGAATCAAAGGTTGATCAAGCGCTGGAGATCCTCAATTTAGATGAGTGAACTCGTTCAGCTAAAGCTGAACATCGGAGAATCAGATGGAGACTCTACTCCACCTGATTGAAAGATCCCACCTACGCTTACGCTTAGAGGTGGGGGTCTTAACCAATTGATCTTAGTTGGACTTATTCAGCTCAATTTGTTCGATTAACTCAGATAGTTCTGCCCATCTTTCTAAGTGAGCTTCTAATTTATTATTCAATTCTTTTTCGACATTATATAAACTTGCTACTTTTTCGAAGTTGCTGCCTGCTTCAGTTATTTCGTTCTGAATTGTTTGTAGTTCTTGCTCTAAAGAAGCAATTGTTTCTTCTAAGTTATCCCATTCTCGTTGTTCATTGTAAGAAAGCTTTTGCTTCAGGTTATTTTTGGTGTTTTGTTCATTTTGAATACGCTCCGGCGGTTTAGCAAGCTGTTTCTCTGAATTCTTTAGTTGAAGATATTCTGAATAATTGCCATTAAATCTGGATATTCGGCCACCGTCCTCAAAAGTAAGTAGGTATTCTGTTGTCCGATCTAAAAAGTACCGATCATGGGAAACAATGATTACTACTCCTTGAAAGCTTTCAATATAATCCTCCAATATGCTTAAGGTAAGAATATCTAAATCATTGGTTGGCTCATCAAGTAGTAAGACATTAGGCCACTTCATTAAAATTCTTAATAGACGGAGTCTTCTTTTTTCGCCGCCTGATAATTTACTGATTTTATTCCATTGAACGGCAGGGGGGAAAAGGAATTTTTCCAACATTTGTTCTGCCGATACCTTTTTTTGATCAGCCTCTTCGATATAGTTTGCTTCTTCCTTGATATAATCAATTACCCGCATTTCTCCGTTTATTTCAACATTTTCTTGATTGTAGTAGGCTATTCTAACTGTCTCTCCAATTTCCACTATTCCATTATCTGTTGAGAGATGATTAGCTATGATATTCAGCAAGGTAGTTTTGCCGCTGCCATTTGGTCCGGCAATACCAATTTTTTCGCCGGGATTGATAATCCAACTAAAATCTTTAATTAGTGTTTTACTATCGTAAGCTTTAGAAATATTCGTAATTACTATTACCTTTTTTCCTAAGCGACTGGCACCAAGCATAAAGTCAATTTTATTGTTAGTAGTAGAAGTCTCGGTCTGAAGGTTTTCAATTCGCTCAATTCTCGCCTTTTGCTTAGTTGATCTAGCTTTTGCTCCGCGTTGCAACCAAGCTAGTTCGCGTCGTAGAATGTTTTTCCGTTTATTATCGGAAGCTAGAGCTAACTCCTCTCGCTCAGCTTTTTTTTCTAAGAAGTATTCGTAGTTTCCCTCGTAAGAATAAAGATTCCCATTATCCAACTCCAGAATTCTATTTGTAACTCTGGTTAAAAAATATCGATCATGGGTAACGAGGAGTAATGATTTATGATATTTCGAAAGATACTCTTCTAACCACTCGATAGTTTCATTGTCAAGATGATTAGTAGGTTCATCAAGAATTAATAAGTCTGCCGGTTGAATCAAGGCTGAGGCAATGGCAACTCTTTTTTTCAACCCTCCGGAAAGCTCAGAGATTTTTTGATTGAATTGACTAATTCCTAACCGGGATAGAATGGTTTTTGCCAAGCTATTAGCTTCCCAAGCGTTTGTCAGATCCATCTTTAATTGTAGGGCAGACAACGCTTTTTGCAATTGTTGATTATTAGGTGCTGTTTGCAGGGAAGAGAGAACTTCTTCATATTCTCTAAAGAGCTTCATCAGTGGAGAGTCACCGTAAAAGACCTGTTCTAAAACTGTTAACTGGCTATTCAAATCAGGGTCTTGTGATAAATATTCAATACGATATTCCTTAGGATGAGAAATAAACCCTGTGTCAGGAGTATCTAAATCAGCAAGTATTTTTAGTAGTGTGGACTTACCGGTGCCATTAACCCCGATTAAACCGCTTCTTTCACCCTCGCCGATGGAAAAGGAAATTTTGTTGAATAATTGCTTTTCACTATAGCTTTTCGATAGATTTTCGACTTTTAAGATCTGCACATTTATCAATCCTTGTTAGAATTTTGGTCAATTTATTCCCTATGTAGTTAATATAATTGTTTCGAGCAATATTTACAAATAATTAAGTATTAAAAAAATATTTTTGAAACTAATATTTTGTGCTATATTTATGTAAGCAGAAGCTATTCGAAACGGAGGAATTTTATTGTCGGCAAAAGTGTTAGTTGTTGATGACGCTGCTTTTATGAGGATGATGATTATAGAAATTCTAAAAAAACACGGTTATGAGGTAATTGGTGAGGCAGAAAATGGCCTCAAGGCTATAGAAAAATTCCGAGAATTGAATCCAGATATTGTAACAATGGATATTACAATGCCAGAGATGGACGGAATTGAAGCAGTTAAAGCAATTAGAAAAATTGACAGTTCTGCGAGAATAGTAATGTGTTCAGCAATGGGGCAACAGGCGTTAGTTGTTGATGCAATCCAAGCAGGGGCTAAGGACTTTGTTGTTAAGCCTTTTCAGGCTGATCGCGTTGTAGAGGCACTAAATAAAGCTTTAAGTAGGTAGGAACATTTACAGAAAAACGGGGGAAAAAGAAATGAGGATATTACCAGCAAAGCGGCTAGGTATGATGTCATCGGCTATTTTCACGGAGATGATGTTGCGAAAAAAGAAGCTGATAGCAGAAGGTGTGGACGTAATTGACTTGGGAATAGGAAGTCCCGATAAGCCCCCGCATCCTGAACTAATTCAGGCTTTTAAAGAGGCCGTCTCAGATCCTGAAGTATATCTTTACCCGAATTTTCAAGGGAATGATCATTTTAAGCAAGCAATTGCCGACTGGTATAAATTCCGGTTCGGAGTGGAATTAAATCCTAATAGTAATGAAATATTGGCACTGATTGGTTCGCAGGATGGTCTAGCCCATTTGGCTCAAGCCTATATTGATGAGGGGGATATCGTTTTGGTTCCTGATCCTGGCTACCCCATTTATTCAATTAGTGTTAAGCTAGCTGGCGGGACAGTTTATCCTTTGCCTTTACTTAAAGAGAATAATTTTTTACCTGATTTTTCCAGAATACCTGAGGAGGTATTAAGAAAAGCCAAGTTAATGATTCTTAATTATCCCAGCAATCCGTTATCTGCTGTAGCTACTATTGANTTTTTTAAAGAAGTTGTAAAAGTCGCTAAACGCTACAATATTATTGTTGTCCATGATTTAGCTTATTCAGAAATGGCTTTCGACGGCTTCAAACCACCAAGTTTTCTGGCGGTTGACGGGGCAAAAGATGTCGGAATTGAGCTAAACTCTTTATCTAAAAGCTTTAACTTAGCTGGGGCTAGAGTGGGCTATGCTGTTGGTAATGGTGAGATTATTAATCCTTTAAAGGTCTTGAAATCTTATATAGATTTTGGTGTTTTTGAAGCAGCTCAAAGGGTTGCAACATTGGCATTAAAAAGAGATATTCAGAAGCCAAATAATACTTATCAACTCTATCAAGATCGAAGAGATGTTTTTGTTGCCGGATTAAATAACATTGGTTGGCAGATCGATACCCCTAAAGCAACGATGTTCGTTTGGGCAGAAATACCTAAGGGCTGGAAATCTCAAGAATTTGCTTACTCATTGTTAGAAAAGACCGGCGTAGTTGTTATCCCAGGGGATGTTTTCGGAATGTATGGTGAGGGCTATGTCCGGATAGGGTTAGTTCAAGAAAAAAATCTATTGCTTGAAGCTGTAGACAGAATTGGGAAAAGTGGAATTTTGACAGAAAGAGCAGCATCTTATGTAGATGTTCAACATGGATAGTTTGCTTGACGTTGGTAAATTGAGAAAAATGGTTATAATGNTTGATGGTAAGTCATTTTTCTCATTAAGGAGCTTGATGATGAACAAAATTCAAGAGATCGATATTAATATACGACCAATATTAGAAAAATTTATGATAGATAACTGGAGTGCACCCAAAATAGTCTCACGTGGTAAGGTTTATCCCAGCTCAACTCTAGAAGGATATGTAATTTTAGATGATAACAGAATAAAAGGTCTAATTACTTATCATATTGATGGTAGTCAATGTGAAATAGTCTCTTTAAATAGTACTGTGGAAAATCAAGGGATTGCCAGCGCCCTTATCGATAAGGTCGAGGAGATGGTTAAAGCCAAAAAGTTAACTAGGTTATGGCTGACAACAACTAATGATAACCTTCGTGCAATCGGCTTCTACCAAAAAAGAGGCTTCAATTTAATTAAGCTGCATAGAGACTCTGTAGAAGAAGCCAGAAAGCTTAAGCCGGAAATTCCCCAACTCGGTAATCATAATATCCCGATTAAGCATGAGCTGGAGTTCGAAAAAATATTTGAGTAAAAAAGCTTTGATCTATGTAAAAGTTTTATTCAATGTTCAGCTTTAGCTGAACGAGTTCACTGTGACTTTAAGATAAGAGGGTGATGACTCTGGCAAAAAGGATTGTTTTTACCGGTGGAGGTTCTGCAGGACATGTGATTGTTAATCTCGCTTTAATTCCTAAGTTCCTTGAGGATAATTGGGAGGTTTATTATATAGGCTCTGAGCAAGGTATTGAAAGAAAGCTTATAGAAGAATTACATATTAAATATTTTTCTATAGCCACCGGCAAGTTACGTAGATATTTTGACTGGAACAATTTTAAAGACCCATTTAAGGTTTTACAGGGAACGCTGCAAGCTTATACGTTAATTAAGGAACTTAAGCCAGATGTGATTTTTTCCAAAGGTGGATTCGTTTCTGTACCAGTTGCTGTTGGAGGATGGCTGAATAGAACACCGGTAATTATCCATGAGTCAGATATTACTCCCGGATTGGCAAATAGACTTGCTATTCCTTTTGCCACAAAGGTTTGTACTACTTTCCCGGAAACCGAAAAACACCTTAAGACGAAGAAATCTGTTAATGTTGGAGCAGTGGTTAGGGAGGAATTGTTCAAGGGAAACAAACAAAAAGGCTTGCGGTTGTGTGATTTTGTTAGCAGTAAGCCCGTGCTACTGGTTATGGGTGGAAGCTTAGGAGCGAAAAAGATAAATCAAGCTATCCGAGATAATCTCGATAAATTGTTAAAAGATTTTCAAGTAATCCATATTTGCGGTAAGGGGCAAGTTTCTGAGGAGCATCAGTCCTATGGATATAAACAATTTGAGTACGTCTCTGATGAATTGCCGGACATTTTAGCGATGTCAGATCTGGTCATTACTCGTGCCGGCTCTAATTCAATCTATGAGTTTCTGGCTTTAAGAAAGCCAATGTTGTTAATCCCCTTATCTAAAGCAGCAAGTAGGGGGGATCAGATTCTTAATGCAATCTCCTTCAAAGACTCCGGCTACTGTGAAGTCTTGTTCGAAGAAAACTTATCAAATGAGCAATTACTGGATAATATCTATTCAACCTATAATAATAAGGAAAAATATCTTAATAATATGAGGCAATACCAGGCAAATGAAGCGTTAAATAAATTACTGACGATTATTAAAGAAACTGCAAAATAAATAGCTTCAGACTCCATTTTTATACTATTTTCTAAAAGACTTAGGGCTTAATTGGTTCCTAAGTCTTTTAAGTATTCATTTTACATACTTATATATTTCTATTATAGATATTGTATTAAGATTATTAATGCGTTAAGATTAAGAGAATATAGGACTTTTTGTCGATATTTGTCCAAATTCTTCTATATCCCGTGAGGTAATTGGAGGTGGCAGATGAAAAGAATATCATTATTTATTTTTTTTCTTACTCTTTCTTTAGTCTTGATTGTCTTTGGGATTAAGCTAATAACAGCTAATGATTTAGAAAAGGTAAATAGTTTTCGAATCTATTATCGAGATATTGACGAGAGAATATTAAATGAAATGAGCGGCTATGATCTAGTAATTGTTGAAGCTTTACACTTCACTAAAAATGACGTTGAACTAGTAACAAGTAATAATAAAACGCTTATTTTCGGTTATCTTTCACTTATGGAAATCGGTAATTGGGATGAGAAGATAATCGATTCGCTTAATTCTAGCGATTATTTATATATTAAGGGTAAAAAAGTAGTTTCTAATGAAAATTATTTAGGAAACATCGCCAATGAGCACTATCAGGATGTCTTAATTGATACTGTTAAAGAACGGATAACGGCCAAAGGGATGGATGGGGTTTTCTTCGATACTATTGGCATTATAGATCAGTATTCTAATGACCCTGAAATTTACAATTTATTATTTTCTGGTTATGAGAATTTTTTAAAAAAATTTAAAAAAGAACTACCAAAGACTTATATTATTCAAAATCGGGGATTTAATATTTTATCAATGAGCAGTAAATATCTTGATGGCTTTCTTTGGGAAAATTTTAGGGCTCAGGATATTGACTTAAGTAAATCTGTTCTTACAAGAATAGAAAATCTCAAATTAATTTCAAAAAGAGAAAACTTGGTTATCTTCACAGAGTCTTACAATTTCCCTGGAGAAAATATAACATATACGCAAAAACTTGGTTGGATTCATTTCCAGAACAATAGCGATCAGCATAGTAACTGGGATATGATGAATAATGATAATTAAGAAGGGAAGCAACTTTCAATGTATAAAAGGCTGATTATCCTAATGGGTGTTTTTTTTGCAGGTGTTGTGATACTTATTATTATCTCTGCTGCTGAAAAGATTACAATAAATAGTCCGATAGTAGATAACGAAAATATATATAGCAATGCTGATAATTCAGGAGTGGTCAAAGAATTATATATTACCGTTATGCCAATTAACGGACAACCGGAAAATAGCGCTTTTACTTTTTCGGAATTAAACGAATTAATATATGAAGATATTAAAGTAAATGTTATCTTCCAAGAGGGGATCAATGGTATGTCTAATCCCGGACAATTCGGGTTTGGGTTAACTGATGCTAATGCTACAATGGAGTTAAGGGGTCAATCTTCTAGAAGGCTGGATCAGAAATCTTATAAGATTAATCTAGATAAGAACGTGGGGTTTTGGGAGGGTTTTCAAACTATTAATCTGAGTAAACACTCTCGTGATCCTGTAAAAATAAGAAATAAGCTGAGCTTTGATTTATTCAAAGGGGTTTCTAATTTTACAAGCTTAAGAACGCAATTTGTCCATGTATTTATTAAAGACTTTAGTCAAGAAAATTACTCTCAAGAGTATGTTGATTACGGTTTATTCACTTTAATCGAGAACGTCGATAAAGATTTTCTTAAGAATCATGGATTAGACAATAAGGGCTCGTTGTATAAGGCCGAGAATTTTGAGTTTTATCGTTATCCGGGTAATATCACGTTCAAAGAAGATAATAATTATAAAAAAAGTGAATTTGAACAAATTTTAGAGATAAAAGGAAATGATGACCACAGTAAATTGATAGCTATGCTAGATGATGTAAATAATAGTTATCTTCATATAAATGAAGTGATCGAAAAGTATTTTGATCGAGAAAACTATCTCACTTGGTTAGCTGTTAATTTTTTGGTAGGTAACATTGATACGAGCAGTCGAAATTATTATCTTTATAGTCCTACAGATAGCAATAAGTGGTATTTTCTTCCTTGGGATTATGACGGTACTTGGGGTTGGTATGAGAAGCTAGGTCAGGAATCCTATATTGCACCCTGGCAATCAGGAGTTTCTAATTATTGGGGTGTAGTGTTACATCAGCGTTTCTTGAAAAATGACCAGAATAGAGCTGATTTAGTAAAAAAAGTAGAGGAATTGTCAGCGCTTTTTACCACAGAAAAAATCGTTACTTTGATAGATGGATATAAGTTGCTAATTACTGAATATTTAATGCGAGAACCGGACAATGAGATTATTAAAGGCTCAGAAGCGATAATGGATGCAGAGTTTGAATTAATAGTAAGTTCAATTGAAGCGAATAAATTAAAATTTTTTCAAAGCTTAGAAAAACCCATGCCTGTTTTCATGGGTTCGCCGACAAATATCGGTGATTATATTACATTTAATTGGACCAAATCATATGATTTTCAAAATGATCAACTTGAATATATTATCGAAATCAGCAAGACACCTGATTTCCATGAACTAGTTTATAGAGCTGAAGGTATTATAGAAACTGAGCATCTCGTTTCTGGTTTAGGAAGTGGAACTTATTATTGGAAACTAGCTATCAGAGATTCAGAAGGTAATGTTCAAGTTCCATTTGATACGTATATTGATAGTTTAAGAAATTATTATTTTGGAGTTCAAAAATTTTTAGTTAATTAGGTCTTTAATTATTCGGAGGCATAGAATGACTATAATTCATAATCAGACCAAATATCGACATGAATATAAATTTCTGTTGCAAAAAGATATGTATCTGCAATTTAAGGATGCCTTATCAAAACTGATGTTGGTGGATAAAAACAGTGGTTCTACAGGGGGTTATCATATTAGAAGCCTTTATTATGATGACATCTATGATAATGCTTTAAAAGAGAAGTTGCTTGGAAATAAGAATCGTAATAAGTTTCGAATACGAATTTATAATTTTTCGGATCGGACGATTAAATTAGAAATAAAGGCCAAAAGCGATGAATTTATTCACAAAAAATCTTCTACTATAACTCGAGAGGAGTATGAGAAGTTCTTGAGCGGAGATGTAGGTTTTCTTAATCAGAAAAATGATCAAGTGAAAGAAATGTTCTATCTAGAATATCGGAATAATTTATTGAGACCTAAGGTGATTGTTGATTATTATCGTGAAGCTTATATTTTGCCTTATAATCAAATTCGTGTTACCTTTGACAAAGACTTATCAGCAGCTCGCCCTGTAAAGGATATGTTTAATAATAAGATATTTTCTGGGCAAGTTGGGCAAGATTATTCAATTATTATGGAGGTAAAATACAACAATTTCCTTCCAAATTATGTTCGTGAGGTTTTGCAAATGAATAGTTTAAATAGATTAGCAGTTTCGAAATACGTTTTGTGCAGAGAATTTATGGCAAGATAATTAATAGATGGAGGGTCATTTAAGTGCTAAATTTTACTGATATCATTAAGGGAAGTTTAATAAATACCGAGTTTATTACAAGTGTAGAGTTTTATGATATTTTATTTGGTCTAATAATTACTTTTATAATGTCTCTTTTTATTTTCTTTATATATAAGGTTACTTATAGTGGCGTGATTTACAGTCACAATTACAACGTTTCTTTAGTTATGATGGCTTTAATAACTTCTCTAATCATTATGACCATTAGATCTAATTTAGTGTTGTCTTTAGGGATGGTTGGTGCTCTAAGTATTGTTAGGTTTAGAACAGCTGTAAAAGACCCATTGGATATTGTATTTATGTTTTGGGCAATTGCCCTGGGTATTACAACTGGTGCAAATCTTTATATAGTTTCATTCACCGGTTCATTTTTTATTGGAGTTATCATAGTTTTATTGCTTCGATTTAAAAACAGTAATAATATTTTCTTGCTAGTTATTCATTATGAGGAAGAAGCTCAGGAAAGTTTATTTCGCAGGTTGGGCGAATTAAATTACAAGATTAAATCTAAAACGGTAAGTCTAGGTACTGTAGAACTGACTCTTGAATTAAAGCTTATCGGCAGTGATACATCTTTTGTTGAAGAGATCGCAGAAATTGATGCTGTTAAGAACGTTTCTTTAGTTAGTTATAACGGCAACTTCGTTGGTTAAGAGGGAAAAAATGAAAGTTAAAAATGTTGTTCTTTCTATAATTGAAACACTTATTACCAATATTGTTATTTATTTCGCATTTTTTGTTGTTCAAGCGAATCAGGATGTTTATTTGCAGATAAATCCCCATCCTTTATTACTATTATCTATTATAATGGGTTTGCGCTATGGTCATTATCTAGGCACAATTAGTGCATTAATTTCTACTTTATTTTTTATAAGAGTTTTTTTAGTAATTCATGGTGACATCTACCTTATTTTAACGGAGTTTAGCTATTACAAGTACCCTCTTTTGTTTTTTTGGTTAGCGCTTATACTGGGTTATTTCAAGGATAATAAAGATACAATAATAAAAAGCTTAACGAATGAGAAGAATTTACTTATAAAAGAGTACACTAAATTAAGTAAATCATATAAGCTTAATGAAAAAATAAAAATGGAACTAAAAAAGCAAATAATCGTTTCAGATGAAAGTATTTTAAATCTATATGAAATTGCTAAGAGATTACAAACATTGGACGTCGAAGAGGTTTTCACGGAAACAATTGGAGTATTATCGAAGTATCTAAAATCTGATAAAATTTCTATATACACATACGGCGAGGAGAATGGTTTTTTAAGATTAAAAATCCGTGTGGGTGAAAATTCAGGGATGAAACATTCGTTTCATATTGAGGATTCAATAGGTTTGAAAAAAGTAATTACTGAGCAAAATGTAGTAAAATGGAATGAAGTAGCCGAAGAGGATTTTCCATTGATGGTTGCACCGATCATTAAAGATAACAAGGTTTTCGCAATTGTAAATATTGAGCATATGGAATTTGATCGTGTTTCTGAATATGCTTTTCAGTTATTTAAATTGATTACTGATTGGGTAAATAAATCTTTGGAAAGGGCTGTTTACGTAGATCAGCTTAAAGAGTCTAAATATATTGAGGGTACTTCATTATTTAGGGATGAAGCGTTTATAGACAGACTTAATGAAGAAGAGCGGCGAAAAAGTGAATTCGGTATGGATTTTTGTTTGTTAAAATATCGCTTGACGAATGGTACACCGACAACTATCAATGAAGCTCTTAATAATATATTAAGGTCAGTAGATGTTGTAAGCTACGAACCAAGTGAAAAAATTGTTTCTATACTTTTACCGGCTACATCGGGAAAAAATAAATATTTAGTTGATGACCGAATTAGAAATAAGCTCCAAGGACTTGTTGAAGCTGTATAATTCTAAAAGGAAACTGGTGATAAAATGGAGTTAGTAAAAATATTTTTAATATTTCTTGGGGGTATTCTTGATGGCGTGATCTTCTTAGCTGTTGACTCAAATAATATTCTTACACTCTTTATTTTTCATTTAATAGTTTACCTTATTATTAGAAGACTATCAAAAGGGCTTTCTGAAATATTTGGAGGGATACCAATTTATTTGGTATTTTTTTTACCGGGATTAGGGGCAATAATCAACTCCCTTTTGTATTTTAGTCTTTATTATTTTAATAGAGATAGTATTGTTCTTGCAGATTACGAGCAATATATTGATTTTGAAAAATTTTTTGAGCAGCATCGCACACTGGATTATAATAAGGAAATAGGAATTTTAAGTTCGAATGATCAAATGAATCTGTTGGATACCGGAAGGAAAAAAGATTTAATTATTGAATTTGAGCAAAATGATTATGGCGGAAAGGTTGAGGTACTTAAAAAAGGTTTAATTGATTCCGATAACGATGTTAAACACTACTCTGCAGTAACTATTAACATGCTTGAAAATGAGCTAACATTTAATATTAGTAAGCTTCGTGAGGATTATAATAAATACAGTGATATTAATGCACTTAAAAAGCTTTCAAAGGTTTATCAAGATTATTTAACCTCCGGATTATTAAATGGAGAAGTTTATCAGGTGATAAATCAGGAATATATTGAAGTATTATTAAAAATTAAAGATCGGAAAAAAGAAAACTTAGAAATTCTTGATCAACTTGTTAAAGCATATATACGTAGCGGAAATTTACTAAGCGCTGAAAATGTAAACAATTCTATTAATGAAAGATTTTCCGAGTCATCGGAGTTTTTCATAAACAAAATGAATATAGCCTATGAAAGAAAAAACTATAAAGAAATACAAGAGATTATTAAAGATATTAATGAAGTAAAGTTAAAAGAATCTGCAGGACTCACTGCTCTTACTTCTTATTGGACGTGAAAAAGGAGATATTATGAAAGTATGTTTAATAGCTGAGGGTTGCTATCCTTATATTACCGGTGGAGTATCATCTTGGATTCATCAATTGATAACTGGGCTTCCGGAGATTGATTTCAAGGTGCTTTCTATAATGCCAACGAGGAACGAGAAACTGGTTTATAAATATCCTGTTCCCAGCAATCTCCTAGAGATAAAAACGATTTTTTTAGATGATTATACTAATTTAGTTACCAAAAATATTAATAAAAAGATTCACCTAAATAAAAGATATAAAGGGGTACTGTTAAATTTTATCAAAATGAACCCCGATGTAAATTGGAAGTATGTAATTAACTTAATTGTTCATAAGAGAAAATTAGGCAATTCCATTGAGTTTCTCCAAAGTGATTTGTTTTGGGACATCATAATTGAGTATTACCAAGAAAAATATCCTGAGGAAAGCTTTAATACTTTTTTTTGGACCTATAGAACCATGCTTTTACCATTTATTCATTTATTGCAAGAAAAACCGTTAGAAGCAGACATATATCATGCAGTTTCAACTGGTTATGCTGGAATTCTTGGAGTTTCCTTTAGTGAACAAGCACAGAAACCCTATATACTTACTGAACACGGAATATATGCTAGGGAAAGGGAAGAAGAGATTTTAAAGGCTAATTGGGTTACAGGAACATATAAGAAACTTTGGATTGATTTCTTTTATTTTATTTCTCAGGCAGCCTACAAGGAATCAGAAAAAATAGTCTCGCTTTTTGAAAGAAACCAAACTATTCAAAGGGAACTTGGAGCTCCTGCCAGCCTAACTAAAATTATTGCTAATGGTGTTGATATTAAAAGGTATACTGTTAGCAAAGAAGAACATAGCGGCTTGATAGTTGGCGCTATCTTAAGAATAGTTCCTATCAAAGACGTTATGACTCTAATTAGAGCCTTCAAAATTGTAAAAGAAACTATAGCTTCTTCAAAATTTTATTTAATTGGACCTGTTGATGAAGATCCCGATTATTATAATCAATGCAAAAGTTTGGTTGAGCTTCTGAAGTTAGAGTATGATGTTATATTTACGGGAACTGTAGATGTTAAGGACTACCTAAAGTTAATCGACGTAATGGTTTTAACTTCAGTCTCAGAGGGACAGCCTTTAGTTATTCTAGAGGCAATGGCTTCTGGAATTCCCACTGTATCTACAGATGTTGGTTCCTGTAAGGAGCTTTTAGAGAAGGACGAGAATGAAGGTCCCTGTGGATTCATCACTAATTTAGTATCGCCAAATGAAACTGCTAGCCAAATAATTAGGCTGTTAAAAGATCAAGAATTGAGAGAAGAACTAGGACGAAATGGTCGAGTTAGAGCAGAGAGGGCATTTGCTAAGGATATTTCGAAATGGTCGAGTTAGAGCAGAGAGGGCATTTGCTAAGGATATTTTTCTTAATGAATATAAAAAAATCTACTGGGAGTTTAAATAATTATGGCAGGAATCGGATTTACATTAAAAAAAATGTTCAAAGATGAGACATTTAGTCATCGAAGCAAAGCATATCTCTACTCAGCGTTAGTTGCTGCTGGTCCGTGGATTGCAGCTGTCATCACAGTAAACCTAATTATGTTTATTATGGATTTTTTTCTAGATGCATCTGCGGAAAAGGATTTGTTTATGGGAACAATTGTGTATAGCTTTGTTTTTTCTCAGATTATCACTGCTCCTTGGCAATTATTAATCACTAGATATATTTCCGATAAATTGTATACTCAGGAATATGATTTTATTCGCCCCTCTTTTGCTGGGCTGAATAAAATAGTCTTTATATCCGGTTTTATTGTCTCAATTCTTTTTTATCTTAATAAACCTATACCGCTTTATTACAAACTAATGTCAACTTATTTATTTGTTATTATTTCGATGATTTGGATTTTAATGGTTTATTTAAGTGCTGTTAAAAATTATGAATTAATAGCTAAGGCCTATATTTATGGTGGTTTGTTATCAGTAGGGTTAACAATTTTATTTATGCTGAAACCATTACCCTTTCCAACATTTAATCTCGTTTCAAATTTATTATTAGCCTATTTAATTGGAATGAGTCTTACTTACTTGATGCTTATTTATAATTTTCTTGCTACCTTTTATTTTGGAAATAACTTAGAATTCGATTTTATCCGTAACCTCAATAAATTCCCAAGTTTGTTTTATATCGGACTCTTTTATACACTTGGGCTTTGGGTAGACGATATTTTGATGTGGTTTAGCATTGCTGGTGTCGATGTATATGATACTTATTTGTATGCACCAATCTATGATAATGCTGTTTTTTTAGCATATTTGACGATAATCCCATCAATGGTTCTTTTTTTAGTTTCTGTAGAGACGGAATTCTACGACCATTACAAAAAATATTATGGTTTAGCTAATGAACAGGGAACATTTGAGGAAATAGATATTGCTAAGAAGGAAATGAAGGAATCTATTTATCGGCAACTCCTTCACACCTTTGAAATTCAAGCATTATTATCTGTAACAATCGTCTTACTTTCTCCTATCATCTTTAATTATCTAAATATCAGTATAATTATCAGAAATATCTTTCGTATTACAACGTTTGGCGCCTTATTTAACATCTTTGTTCTACTAATAATTTTAGTTCTGCTCTATTTTGAGGTAAGAAAAAGAGCGGTATTTATTTCAATTGTCTTTTTTATAGGCAATCTAGTCTTCACCAGCTATTATTCAAAGCTTGGAATAGAATATTATGGTTATGGATTTCTTTTTGGCTCATTATTTGCTTTATTAATCGCCTTAATCACTCTTACATCCTTTATGAGAAAAATCAATTATACAACCTTCGCCTTACAGCCATTATTTGTGCAAAAGGAGCAAGGAATTTTCATTTTACTGGCAGATAAATTAAATGATTATCAGGAAAGGAAAAACCAAACCAGAAAACAAACAATAACTCAAGACACAAAGGTTGAACTTCCCATGTGAAAAAGCTGTTGCTGGTAAACCAAGCGACGTCACCTTATCGCTGGAAGCGGTAGTAAGATGAATAATTGATCCTTAATAAGGCTCTCCTATTTGCTAACTTATTGTATCAGGTTAGTAATAGGAGAGTTTATTTTTTTACTATTATAAAGCTGAGGTAAGTCTCATATATCTAACTATAAGTAACTATTACGGAGAGAAAAGCGCGAAATGGAGGTTATCCAAATGAATAGAGAGTATATCCCGGACGGTATGTTGGAAAAACAATACAATTATGAAATTGTTAATCACCAATTATATTATTACATGGCGGAAATGAATCAGCTGGAACCCCTTCTTGAAATAGATAGGGGCTAATAGTGCTTTTGGGCCAAAAAAAATGCATAATTTGCTAATAAAATAAGGATTTTTTACCGATAAACAATTAGGAAAAAAGTTGCACATAGATAGAATAGTCTCTGAATTGCCGACAATAGTTTGTTTTGTGAATTAATATGCGGAGAAAAGTAACAATCCGCGAGAGGAGAGAATATTTTAATCAAAATACTTATTTCTTTTTAAATAGGGGTAATAGTTTAGTATGAACACTTGCTTAAAACAGTAATCATCAAGCTGTTTTAATTAAGGNGGGTAAGCAATGATTAGTTATAACAAGGGTATTTTAACATTTAATACTGATTCTTTTTGGAAAATTGCCAGTAAGTTGTCGAGAATGATCGGAATTTCACTAATTATATTCGCACTTTTTATTTTTATTTGGGAAAAAAATCATATAGATAGTTTACAGACAGCAAGCACTCATAATGAAGTCATTAGCAGTGACCGTATAGAGGTTTATAGCGATTTGTTAAAGGAAGCTGTTTATCAGGTTTGGGGGGGAAATACCAGCACTTACGAAGAATACGTTGTACAATCGGGAGACAGCTTATCTAAAATCGCCAAGAGGTTTAATACTACTGTTCAAGAACTGCTTGCTATAAACCAGATTAACAACCCGAATTTGATTTATAGCAATGATAAAATCCAAGTACCGCCTAATAATGGTGATATTCCCGAGAAAGAAAAAGAGACTGTAATTATAGCAGCAGTTACTAGTTTATCAAGAAATGATTATTTGAATTATGATTTGCGAAGTTCGAGCAATCTGACTCAGTCTCAAATCAATATCTTTCTTGAAGGTAGTCCGATGGAGGGCTTGGGATCGGCATTTATTGCTGCAGAAGAAAAATATAAGGTTAACGCTAAGTACTTAATGGCTCATGCGATACATGAGTCTAATTGGGGTAGATCGAAAATTGCCGCTGATAAAAATAATCTTTTTGGTTTAAAAGCTTTTGATTCTGACCCGTATAAAAACGCGATGAGTTTTTCAACTTTTGAGGCTTCTATTGATTATACAGCTGGTTACATTGACCGATATTATTTAAGTAGCGATGGTAAATATTACAATGGAGCTAACTTGTTAGGTATGAATATCTTTTATGCAACAAGTAATGAATGGGCTTATAATATTGCAGCAATCATGGAAGCTTTTGATCGAACAGTATTTGTCGGCTGATCTCAGCCGGAATTCGTCTTTTACTCGAATTCCTTCTATTCTCACCTCTTACCTCTCACTTCTATTTTGTAATGGATTCATGCCTAAATTTGTAACTTTCCCTGACATCTGTCTATACAAATGTCACGGAAAAGCCATATGCTATTGTGAATTCAAAGAAAAGGAGGAAATTCATTATGGCTGGTGGATACGGTGGAGGCTTCTTATTCCCCGGAGGTTACAAAACATTACTTTTATTTATCCTATTAGTAATAATCTTCTTCTGGTTTATTGGCTGGGGCGGAGGTTACTACTAGGTTGCTCGAAAAAGGTCTGCATAAATATGCAGACCTTTTTTTGATTCAAAAAAAGCTTCACTAAAGAAGCTGGATTATGTATATACTTATAATAAGACATAGGACAATCGAATAGGGGGTATTAGTAGTGAGTATACATATCGAGGCAAAAGAAGGGGAAATAGCTAAGACGGTTTTACTTCCGGGAGATCCGCTTAGGGCAAAATTTATTGCTGAGAATCTGCTTACTGATGTTAAATGCTACAATCAGGTTCGGGGGATGTTTGGATATACAGGAACTTATCAAGGTAAAAGAGTCTCTGTCCAAGGAACCGGAATGGGGATTCCCTCAATCTCAATTTATGTTTCTGAATTGATAAACAGTTATCAGGTTGAGAATCTTATTAGAGTAGGAACCTGTGGATCATTGCAAGAAACAGTGAAGATTAGAGATGTAATAATCGCCATGAGTGCTTCTACAGATTCTAATATCAACAAAATTCGCTTCCAAGGGAAAGATTTCGCTCCAACTGCCAGTTTTAAGTTGGTTAAGAGGGCTTATGATCAAGCAGTCGAGCAAGGTATCCCTGTTAAAGTAGGAAGTGTCTTTACATCAGATACCTTTTATTCAGATGATCCAGATGATTGGAAGATCTGGGCTAAATTCGGGGTGATGGCCGTAGAAATGGAAACCGCGGCGCTGTATACATTGGCGGCTAAGCACAATGTTAATGCCTTAACCTTATTAACAGTCAGTGACAGCTTAATTACCGGAGAACAGACGACTTCACAGGAGAGACAGGAAACATTTAAAAGCATGATCAATCTAGCTCTAGAAATAGCTGAGTAAGCTTAATTTCCCTTGACTTTTTTAATAATCTGTAGACCAAGCGTGTGTCCTAAGACCAACCCTTCTTCAATATCTATTGGGAAGTGAACTCCGGCATAAACTCGTCCCTTAGCGGTTCGAATTGCCAGTTTATTGATTAAAGCAGCTTCCTTGGGAAAAAAATCGCCTAGTACTGCAGACAACGCTCCAGCAATAGAGGCATGACCGGATGGATAACTAGGATTAAGTGGTGTAGGGATTAAATTAATTAGTTTTTTATCCAGCTGAACAGGTCTTGCAACATTATATTTAAACTTCAAAACCCAAGTGGTTACTGCAACATCATGAATTGTCAAAAGAATTGTAGTAATTAATCTTTTAATCCCATTAACTCCTAAGTTATTGCTGATGCTGAGATAAGAAAGAAGTGTCAGCCACTCGAAAATTGTACTAAGATCATCTATTACCCGGAGATGCTGCTTTTCTTTGCTGGATTTTTTCAGGATTTCTTTTAGCTTAATTAGCTCCTGATCCCAGCTGATATTATTTGGGCTTTTAATGAGAACGGCAAGTTGAGCATTTCGGATATTCTTTAAGTAAAAAAGCGGCCAGGAGTTTATTTGTTTGGCAACAAATTTATCCGGTGGGCTAATATTTTTGGGATATGGCAAGTGAGTCCAGAGCTTATACTTCTTTTTCATAATTTCACACCTTAAGGTAATATCGAAAAGCAAAAAGAAAGTTCATATATACCTTATTCCTTTACAGATAAAAAAGAGAATACTTTTTTTGTTATCCGCCGAACGATCTNGTATCGGCGTTTTTTTTGTAATCAATTAACTGAATTTTTCGTCTACGTTACGATTTTTGTAACATTTTCATAACAAATTCTCCACATTTGCCATGCGAATTAGAGTAAGAGTTAAATTATAATAATTACATAAAGACAATAAATATAAAAAGGAGAGAAATTAACTGATGAAAACAGGTTGGTCTTGGGTAAAGGCAGGAATTGCTCTAGCTGTGCTGAACATCTTATTATTTTTAACAGGTAATCATTTGGGAACTACGACTTTCTACGGACAAACTGCTGGATACATAACTGCTTTCTTTTTTCCGGATTGGATCCCGGTTAGCGAGTGGACGAAGGGTACATGCGGTGCAACAGATACTCTTTCTGTAAGCTGGCAATGGTTATTGATTTTGGGACTATTTTTAGGGGCGTTTATTGGTAAAATCACCGGCAAAAAGCAGGATAAGAGTAATATTGCTACACGAATCGACATCCCAAATATGTGGGTTGAGAGATTCGGAGATAAACCACGGTTGAGATATCTTCATGCCTTTATTGGCGGGTTTTTGTTGCTACTCGGTTCAAGATTGGCAGGCGGGTGTACAAGTAGCCAAATCATTAGTGGGATGAGCGAGATGGCTATTAGCGGCATAGTGTTTGGTATAGCGGTATTTGCCGCAGGTATACCAACAGCATTATTGCTATATCGTAAAGGTGGTGCTTTGAAGTGAGCAGTTTATTAGCGATTATTTTTGGTATAGCATTTGGATTTATCCTGCAAAGAGCAGGGGCATTGGATTATAAAAATATTCTTAATACTTTACGGTTAAAGGATTTAACGATTGCTAAATTTATGTTTTTCTCAGTTGGACTATCGGCTATCGGTATTTTCAGCTTAAGAAGTCTTGGGCTTATTACTTTAAATATTATCAACTTTAACGTGGTAGGGACGTTACTTGGTGGATTAATCTTCGGAATAGGTTTTGCAGTAAGTGGATATTGTCCAGGTACAAGCGTAGGTGCCTTTGGAGAGGGAAAAAAAGATGCCGGCTATGTGATTCTTGGCGGGATGTTTGGAGCTCTTTTTTACACAATGTTCCAAGGGGAAATCTCCGCATTAATTTTCCAATATGATAAAGGTTCAATGATGCTTGGTGATCTATTTTCAATTAATACGTTGATGCTTGCAGGCATTTATAGTGCGGTTATTGGCTTGGTAATTTATTTTGTCGATAGGCTAGAAAATAAATCACCAATAAGTAGTACTGACAATAGCGTGAGTAATTCTGTAGCAGGTAAGTAGGAGCACCCTACGGGATCAACGATCATATTTCAGCGATGAAGAAAAATCGACGAAGTAGAAATATTTATTAATGGAGCACCCTACGGGCACAACGATCATATTTCAGCAAAGAAGAAGATCGACGAAGTAGAAATATTTATTATGGGAGGGGTATTAAATTGTTTAAAACAAACGGAGAAAGAGCGTTATTGTTAATTGGCGTGTTTACATTAGTATTTATTGCATTAGCAGGAATTTTAGGTATCGGGGCGAATTCTTTAGCTGATTCAGACGAGGTTCAAGCAGTGGTTGAACAATATTTCGAACGGTTGCCTGCTGATTCTAACAGAATTAGTGGTGCGGATTTAATAGATTTTATCAGATTTAATAAAGACGGCTTATATATTGTTGATATCCGAGATGCTAAAGATTATGCGGTATCGCATATCGAGGGGGCAATCAACGTACCTTACAGAGAGATTGGCGAACAATTTAAAAACTTTCCGAAAGATAAGACTATAGTTGTTTATTGCTACTCTGGTCAAAATGGCGGACAAGTCGCTTCATTGCTAAATATTGCTGGATATAATGTTAAGTCCTTATCAAGCGGTTGGGGTGGCTGGTTGCAGGTATCCGAACCTGAAACCACTACTGAAGATGCGGCTGCATCTTGCAGTTAATTTTTACAAGCAGATGATCCTAGATCATCTGCTTTTTTTTTGTGCGAATTCCTTCCATGCTCCCGTCTAATCTCTCACATCTAGCTGAATAAGTCTCGCTTATTTATACAGTATAGCGCATAGATTTTTCTAAATGTCACACAATATTTAAAACGGATATTACAGTATCAAGGAGTAGATAAATGAAAATTAAACCAGTGAACAAGAAATTAAAGCTTTATGGATTTAATAATCTGACAAAAACACTAAGCTTTAATTTTTATGATATCGGTTATGCCTTAAGTAAAGAACAGCGTTCGGAATATATTAAATACATTGATGAAGAATATAACGCAAACCGTTTGGTAAAAATTCTAAGCGATGTAGCCAAAATTATTGGCGCTAATATTCTTAATATTGCTAATCAGGACTATGAGCCTCAAGGAGCGAGTGTGACAATGCTTGTGGCGGAAAATGAACTGGCGGCAGTTCCGAATGACATTCTGATAAATGATCTTGAAAGTCCNGGACCTTCAATGGAATCGTTGGTTGGGCATTTGGATAAAAGTCATATTACGGTTCATACTTACCCCGAGAGTCATCCGGATAAAGGAATAACAACTTTTAGGGCAGATATAGATGTGTCAACATGTGGAGAGATATCTCCGCTTAAGGCGTTAAATTATTTAATTACCAGCTTTGAGCCAGATATTGCGAATATTGATTATCGTGTTCGAGGCTTTACAAGAGATATCAAAGGGAAAAAATATTATATTGACCATAAGATCAATTCCATTCAAAATTTTATGGCTAAATCAACTCATAACAANTATCAGATGATTGACGTTAATGTTTATCAAGAAAGGATCTTTCATACAAAAATGATTTTGAAGGAATTTGATTTAGACCGGTATTTATTTGGGATCACCAAAAAGGATTTAGAAAACGGTTTAAGTAAAAAAATTAAAAATCGCATAAAAAAAGAAATGCTGGAGATCTATTACGGAAGAAACGTCCCCAGATTATGAATAGCAACTAACATTGGGAGTTACCTACTCTGCAAGAAAATAGCCCCTACCTTTAAGAGGGTGAGGGACCAATTAATAATTAATGATAGATAAAGGCAATACTAACGTGCATCAAAGCATTCTTTACAATAAACAGGCTTGATACCATTTGGCTTAAATGGTACTTGGGTTTCCACTCCACAAGAAGAACAAGTTGCTGTGAAGAATGTTCTTTTTTGCTGTGTGCGTCCAAATCCACCTTTTTTGGAATTAACTTGGGCTTTTCGATTTGCTCGGCAGCTTGGGCAACGCACAGGTTCATTTGTAAACCCTTTTTCAGCGTAAAACTCCTGTTCTGATGCAGTGAATTCGAAGTCGGTTCCACAATCTTTGCAATTTAATGTTTTACTACTATACATATTTAAAACCCCCTTAATTTTGTTGCCCGCAGCAAAGATTACCATTAAACTTCCAAGTCAATTTGGCGAACAAGGAGGTTGTGTGCATCACAGCATTATCGAGCGTATTAATTATACCCAAAAAATAGTAATAATTCAATCAGTTATTTCTTAAAAGTTGTTAAAATTTTTAAAAAGTTTTCGACAATTACATTTTCAAATTTTCTTCATCTTTTCTCCACACTTAATCCACAAATAATAATTACTATATTAATATAATTATAAATAAAGTTTTAATATAAAAAAAGTAATTCATCCAATTTAGTAATTTGTTAAAAGTAAACATTTTTTAAAGAAACCACAAAATTTTTTTAGCACAGGAGGAGAAAAAGTTGAAGAAAATCTTAATATTAGGGGCTGGAACAGCTGGTACAATGATGGCCAATCACTTAAATAGAAAGATAAACAAAAAAGAATGGTCCATTACAATTATTGATCAGTATGAAAAGCATTATTATCAGCCGGGTTTTTTATTTATCCCGTTTGATGTTTATTCAGAAAAGGATGTTATTAAGAAAAAAAGTCAATTTATACCTAAAGATGTTGAATTTATTCAAGCACCAATTAAGGTTATTGAAGCAGATAGTAATCAAGTTCAGTTGGAAGATGGTCGAGTAATTGATTATGACATCTTAATTGTCGCTACCGGATGCAAAATTGTTCCTAGTGAAATTGAAGGAATGATGGATGGCTGGAGAAAGAATATTTTTGACTTCTATACTATCGAAGGGTCTGTGGCTTTAAGAGATAAACTTCGAAGCTGGAAAGGCGGTAAATTAGTAATTCATTTAGCTGAGATGCCGATTAAGTGTCCGGTTGCGCCATTAGAATTCACTTTCTTATCAGATTGGTTCTTTGCCGAAAAAGGGCTTCGTGATGCCGTAGATATTACTTACGTAACGCCGCTTAGTGGAGCTTTTACTAAGCAGATTTGTTCTAATGTTCTTGGATATATGTTAAAGGACAAGAATGTGAATTTAGTTCCTAATTTTGATGTGAGTCATGTTGACGCAGAGAATAATAAGCTATACTCATTAGGCGGCCAAGAGATTGAGTATGATTTATTAGTTACTATTCCGCCGAATATGGGTGATGAGTTAATCGATCGTTCAGGACTAGGGGATGAGTTAAACTTTATTCCTACTGACAAAAATACTCTTCAGTCCAAACAACATGAAAATATCTTTGTCATCGGGGATGCAACGGATATCCCAGCTTCAAAGGCAGGCTCTGTTGCTCATTTTGAGGGAGAGATTTTGGTTAAAAACATTATGAACTATATTAAGAAAAAACCATTGTGTGCTCATTTTGACGGTCATGCAAACTGTTTTATCGAATCTGGTTATAATAAAGCATTTCTAATCGATTTTAACTATGAGGTTGAACCTGTAGAAGGTACTTTTCCAATGCCGGGTGTAGGTCCTTTCTCACTGCTTAAAGAGACAAGAATTAATCATTTAGGGAAAATGGCATTTAAACATATTTATTGGAACATGCTATTAAGGGGAATTCCAATTCCTTTAGTTCCGCCGCACATGAAAACCAGCGGGAAGAATCTTTCGTTAATAACTCAAAAGAACTGAGATCTTTAATAAAAAAAATTATAGGAGGAAGAGAACCATGGCAGAAAAATTATTAGCTGGAATTAATGTTAAAGTAACTGATGAGGGGTATTTGACAGATCATTCACAATGGAACAAGGAGGTAGCCGCAGCTTTAGCTAAGGAAATCAGTATTGAAGAATTAACTGAGGGGCACTGGAAGGTAATTGAGTTCTTACTAAAGGATTTCCAAGAAAATGGTAAGTTACCAACAATCAGACGAGTTAATAAGGTAGGAGGAATACCTACAAAAGATCTATATAACTTGTTTCCAGACGGTCCATTGATGAAGGCCTCAAAGGTTGCTGGTTTAAGCAAGCCNGTAAGCTGCGTATAAACGACNAAGTACTNAAAAAATATATTAGTGGGAGAAGGAGGGTTATTAATGTCAGAGGAAGAAAAAATCAAAAAGATCTCNATAGTCATCTCTAAAGGTTCNCTTGAAGCAATATATCCCGGATTAATAATGGCAAATGGAGCTAGNATGATGGGGATAGAAACAAATGTNTTCTTTACTTTCTTCGGAATGGACGCCATTACCAAAAAGAAAATGAATAAGGTAAAGGTAGCTACTGTTGGCAACCCAGCTATGGGAATTCCGACATTGGTTGGAGCAATACCCGGTATGTCGGCTTTTGCAACTAAGAAAATGAGTCAAGAGATGGATAAGCTGGATATTCCGCCAATTCCGGAATTTATCGAAATGATCAGTGACGCTGGTGGAAAAATCTATGCTTGTTTAGCCACCGTAGAAATGTTTAAGTTAAAGGAAGAGGATTTTTGTGACCAGCTAGACGGTATTTTAACTGTTGGAGATTTTTACAATATTTCCGCAGGCGGACAAATTATTTTTACATGATTGATTTTACTGCAAAGAATAAAGGAGCCATCAATAATGATGACTCCTTTTTGCGTGTGCAGAAAGGTAATAATGATGAATGCCCTCTAATTATTTAAGAGCATGATAATACTTGTTATCGCTGGCAAGACTCCGAAGGCGATAACTAATCCCCAGATCAGAATTTTTTTTAGAAGATTTTTTTTCTTTTTCATCTATATCCCTCCATCAAAGAAACATACTATCTCTATTTTATAAGAAGACACAAAAGAAAAAAAGTAGTAAATTTCTAGAAATCAAGTTAAGTGCTTAGACAAGCAATATAGACTAAGTTATAATTACATTATATATAGAAATTTTTTAGAGAGGGGAAACTTCATGGAAACAGCTACAACAGAATTGCAACAAGAATATTTGGCAACACCTACACCAAAAAGAAGTCCTCAAAAAAAAGGAGCTTTATTAAGTTTTCTTCTATTATTTTTTTCCATAATATTCTGGGGTGGATTATTTTATGGAGGCTACTGGTTTGTTGATCAGCGAGTCAGCCAGAACATTGATGAAGGAAAAGAGTATTTTGATGCCAAAGTAATGGAGATTAAAGAGGAAAATCAGCAATATATTGATGAACTAAATATCCGGCTTGATGAGGTTTATGGGGAGCTTCTAAATATCAAGAGTGAGTTGGCAGTTATTCAGGAAGACTTGTCACTGACTGGCGAAACTTTAAGTGGGACAGATAAAACAAAGGTTGCTCTGCAGGAGAGAATTGATATCTTAACAATTCAATTAAATAATCTGCAGGAATCAATTCAGAGGCTTGAAGATGCGGCGTCTAATTAAAAGTCTCAACTTATTCTTATTTTTTTTACTAGCCCCCTTTACTGCCTTTTATTTGACATTATTTTATGTAAATCCCGTCGAGAGCCTAAAAAATGTACCTGTATTTGCTATGCCAACTAATGAACTGAACAACCAGATTAATAATCTGAATCAAGAGCTGATGCTGACCTATATCAGCGCCTCCCAAGCTAAGGCCGAGGTGCAAACTATTCTAGAAGTTTTAGCTAATGAAAGTAATGAGTATCTTCAACAACAGCTACTACTTGACCAACTTGTTGGAAAAAGTTCACAGCAAGCAAAAAAATCGGACATTGTCCTTGAGCAAATTTTATCTAATTTGCTTGGGGAACCGATTTTTATCCATCAAGGTGAGCTTTCGACGATCAAGATCTATACGCTAGTTGAGGCGGGTTACCGTGGATATATGGCTAAAGTTAGCGTAAACAGTTCTGACGCTTTAAAACTCGTCTTAGCTGAAGATCAACTGATAAGCAAAGGCGAAAAGACTAGTCAGGCTGCTGAACGAACCGGAGCTATTTTGGCAATCAATGCCGGAGGTTTTATTCGGACGAGTGATGGAAAGATAACGCCTTTAGGAACTACAATTGTTGACGGAGATATTAAGGTTTTTAGTAATGATCAAAAACTTTCACTAGTAGGTTTTAATGAGGATGGTCAGCTATCTGGTGGGAAATTCGCGTCGGCTGAGGAGTTAGCACAGGCGAAGATACTTCAAGGTTCCAGCTTTCGACCAACGCTCTTACAGAATGGTGAAAAGCTTGATTTGAGCTCAGACGATTTAGCAACCGCTAAACACCCGAGAACAATTATTGGTAATTTTTCAAATGGAGAGCTTCTGTTCATGGTTATTGACGGCAGGAGAGAAGGGTGGAGCACTGGGGTAACATTAACAGAGATTCAGGACAAGCTATTAAGCTTTAAGGTGAAAGATGCCTTTAATTTAGATGGCGGTGGTTCTAGTGCTTTTTATTATGATGGGGTGCTGATGAATAAACCTTCAGATGGCGTTGAACGGGCTGTAACCAGCAATCTGATTATCCTCCCTTAAGGAATTGAAACAGAAAGGTAGGCTTAACGACTATGTCGTATCAAATTGCAGAAAAATTTGTCATTGCAGTTGCCTCTAGCGCACTTTTTAATTTAACAGAATCTGATAAGGTGTTTAGAGAAAATGGTGAAGAAATATATCGGAAATACCAACGTGAGCATGAAGCGGAAGTTTTGGGTACCGGAGTCGCTTTTCCGCTGATAAAACGTTTATTAAGTTTTGACATTACTGACCGACCGGTTGAAGTTGTTTTGCTATCTAGAAATGATCCTGATACTGGCTTAAGGGTTTTTAAATCTATTGAGCATTATGGGTTGCCGATTAGCCGGGCAGTTTTTGTCGCAGGTAATAATCCCTTTCAGTATATGGAGTCCTTTAATGCATCATTATTTTTATCAGGCAATCCTGTCGATGTAAAGGAAGCGGTTGAACACGGTTTCCCGGCAGGCTGTATTTATCCAACAGACTATGTAGATGATGAGAAAGACCAAGAATTAAGGATTGCCTTTGATTTTGATGGAATCATCGCTGATGACTCAGCAGAAACCATCTTTCAGCAAGATGCACTAGAATTGTTTAATACTAATGAACGATTAAAGGCTGGAGAACCACTGCCAGCCGGTCCATTATTAAGGTTTTTTGTGGAGATATCTAAACTGCAAAAAAGAGAGATCGAGAAGAATATTAATAACTCCGTTTATAAACCCAAAATTAGGATTGCAATTGCCACTGCCAGAAGCGCTCCAGCCCATGAACGAGTAATTACTACCCTTAGAAAGCTAGATATCAGGGTTGATGAAGCATTTTTTCTCGGTGGAATTGATAAAGCAAGAGTCCTAAAAATATTTAAACCCCATATTTTTTTCGATGATCAGGTTGGACATATTGAAGGAGTTGCAAGGATTTTTCCCTCGGTGCATGTTCCTTTCGGAATAACTAATATTATAAAAAGGGAAAAATAGGAATAAGTCTTAATGGATTTTTTTCCTTGTAGGTGAAATATTAAGCTTATACTTAAAATAAGCTTGAGATATTTCTCAACAAGGAGTGAACTATTTTGAAAAGATTAGCGGCGTTTTTTTTAGTAATTACTGTTTTGCTGTGCATACTTAATATTTCCGTAGTGGAGGCAGATAATGCTTATCACTTTGGTTTTAAAAAAAGCAAAAATGGCAAACTAGCCTCTGTAGCTCAGGAGGGCTTCTTGAATATTCTAGAAAAATATGATGCCATTTTTCTGGGAGACAAAGATAAAAAAGAGCTGTATCTGACCTTTGATAACGGTTACGAGAATGGGTATACGAGCAAGATACTTGATGTATTACAAGAAAAGAAGGTTCCCGCAATTTTCTTTGTTACGGGCCATTATGTAACTGATCAACCGGATTTAATTATTCGGATGGCTAATGAAGGACACCTAATCGGTAACCATTCCTGGTCGCATCCTGATATGACCCGGATAACAGACAGCAAAATCAAAGAAGAGTTAGAACGGGTCGATAGTCAGGTGTTCAGGCTTACNGGTCAGGTGGGAATCAGATATTCTCGCCCCCCTAGAGGAATTTTTAACGAACAGGTACTGGCGGTTAGCAAAGAGCTTGGCTATACAAATGTTTTCTGGTCAATTGCTTATAAAGACTGGGAAACGGATAGTCAAAGAGGTTGGAAGTACGCCTACGACAAGGTAATAAATCAACTGCATCCTGGGGCAGTAATCTTGCTTCACACAGTTTCTGCAGATAATGCCGAGGCCTTAGCGAGAATTATTGATGAGGCTAGAAATCAAGGATACGAATTCCAGAGCCTGCCGGAAATGCTTGTGAGAAGCTATAATTGAAGATAGTTTAAAAGGGGATTATTTGTAATGGCTAAATTAACTTTAGAACACATTAAGGGGAATACTTATTACATACCTTCCCCAACAAACGTCGGAGTTTATCTTGAGAATGAGAATGCAATATTGATCGACAGTGGGAATGATAAAGAGGCGGGCAGGCAGATTTTAAGGTTGCTTGAGGAGCGAGGACTAAGGCTTAAGCTGATTATAAATACCCACTCTAATGCCGATCATATTGGGGGTAACGCCTATTTACAAGAAAGGACGAACTGTCAGATTGCTGCTACGCGTTTAGAAGCAGCGTTTATTAACGATCCAATCCTGGAACCCTCTCTTTTATACGGGGGTTTTCCCAATATTAGCATTAATAATAAATTTTTAATGGCAAAGCCTTCTAAAGTTACTTCAACGATTTTTTCATCGGGGGAGATTCTTTCTACCGGCTTACAAGCTATCTCCTTGCCTGGTCACTTTTACGAAATGATTGGCATCAAAACCCCGGATAATATTTTTTTTATAGCAGATAGTCTTTTTCCGGAGAATATTATTTATAAGTATCACCTATTCTTTTTATTAGACATTAAGTCACACCTTGAAACACTAGATATGCTGAAAGCTATCGACGCAGATTGGTACATACCAAGCCATGGAGTCAAGCAACAACAAATAGAATCATTAATAGAAATTAACAAGGCCAAAATTCAAGAGATACTCACAAATATCTTGGAAATCTGCAAAAAGCCTGTAACTTCAGATGAGTTGTTGCAACAGATCTGCAATAAATATGCAATCCAATTAAATCCGACTCAATATGTTTTAGTCTCCAGTACGATTCGCTCATTTCTCTCTTATCTTCATGATTTAGGATCTTTGGAGTGGCTATCCGTTGAAGGTAAAATGTTCTGGAAGCAGTCTTGAGGAGCGAGCAGAATCCGGAATATTTCCAAGGACATCGCAGAATTCAACAAATTGAAGCAGATTATGACAGGGCACAACGATCATATTTCAGCATAGAAGAGAATCGACGAAGTAGAAATATATTTTATTGGAGCACCCTACGGGCACAACGATCATATTTCAGCATAGAAGAGAATCGACGAAGTAGAAATATTTATTATATTGGAGGGGGAAAATGAGTGAATTAAAGATTTTTGCCGGGAGTACTGGTTATGAATTTGCCAATCGAATATGTCGTTATCTCGGATCGGAATTAGGTAAGTCAAAAGTTATTACCTTCTCAGAGGGGAACATTTATGTAAAAGCTCAAGAGACTGTACGAGACAAAGATGTCTTTCTTGTTCAATCTATTGGGTTGCGTCCAAATGATGAATTTACAGAAATCTTATTTTGGATCGATGCTTTTAAGAGGGCAAGTGCCAGCTCGGTAACAGTCGTTATGCCATATTTCTCTTATGCTAAGGGGGATAAAAAGGACGAGCCGAGAGTATCGATCAGAGCTAGAGTCTGTGCTGAGTGTCTGGAATTAGCTGGAGCAGACAGAATTGTAACTATGGATCTACATAGCCCGCAAATTCAAGGTTTTTTCAAAAAACCGGTTGACCACCTTCTAGCCATGCCGATATTGGCTGAATATGTCAAGAATATGGAACTAGATAATTTGGTAATTGTTTCACCAGATTCCGGTTTCGCCAAAGAGGCTAGAAAATTCGGTAAACATTTAGATCTCCCGGTTGCAATCGGCGATAAGCAACGCGAGGGGCATGATGAAAAAGCAAAGGTNATTGAGATAGTTGGCAATGTTGAAGGGAAAAACGCTCTAATTGTTGATGATTTTAGTATTTCTGGAGGAACAATGATTGATTTGGCTTATGAGCTGAAAGATAGAGGGGTTAAAAAAGTTTTTGCCTGCTTGTCGCACACTCTATTGAACCAATCAGGAGTGAAAAAATTAACAGAAAGTCCCATAGAACTCTTAATTACTACAGATTCTATAGATAATCCTCATATTAATAATTCTCCTAAGATAAAAATTATCTCTGTAGCTCCATTATTTGCCGAAACAATTGCCAGAATTAATCGACGAGAGTCTGTAAGCTCATTATTTGAAGAAATGCCAAAAAAAGTACTGGATTATCGTATTTAATTAGTCAGAGGAAGAAAGTTAATGATTTTAATTCATAGACACTTAACAAATTAAACTATTAAGGTATAATATTATTTAGCGAGAAAAGGAACATCAAAGTTGAACAGGAGTGAAGATAATGGGACGTAAGTGGAATAACATAAAAGACAGAAAAGCTTCTAAGGATACTAACACTAGTCGAATATATGCAAAGTTTGGACGTGAAATCTATGTAGCAGCCAAGCAAGGTGAACCAAATCCGGAAGCCAATAGTGCCCTTAAAGTTGTTCTGGAACGGGCAAAAACGTATAGTGTACCTAAAGCAATTATTGACCGGGCGATTGAAAAAGCTAAGGGAGGTTCTGATGAAAATTATGATGAACTGCGATATGAAGGCTTTGGCCCGAACGGGTCGATGGTAATTGTTGATGCCTTGACAAATAATGTAAACCGTACAGTCTCAGAGGTTCGTGCCGCATTTACTAAAAATGGAGGCAACATGGGAGTAAGCGGATCAGTGGCTTATATGTTTGATGAGACTGCGGTTATCGGTCTAGAAGGTAAGACAGCTGATGAAGTTTTAGAAATTTTATTGGATGCCGATATAGATGCTCGAGATATTTTAGAGGAAGAAGAAGCTGTGATTGTTTATGCAGAGCCTGATCAATTTCACGCAGTTCAGGAAGCTCTTAAACGTTCCGGAATAGTTGATTTTACTGTTGCCGAGGTGACAATGCTGGCACAGAATGATTTAAAACTGCCTGCAGACGTTCAAATGCAATTTGAAAAAATGATTGATGCTTTAGGAGATTTAGAAGATGTCCAACAAGTTTATCATAACGTCGATTTAAGTGAATAAGTCTAGTAGTTTGGATGGGGGGGAAGTACTCTCATCATAATAAAGTGTGTGTCTTTAAGAAAAATAGAAGTTTGAGGTTCTGATAATGGAAATGAGAAAATTTTTAAACCGCCATACGTTAAATAGGCAGTTAAAAGCCCTAGTTGTTTCAATTATTATTGTACTGGGTATTGTTAACTTAAGTGTAATAGCTATATTAGACTTTTTTCACCTGAAAAATAGCAGCCTGTCATCATTAAATAATACCATTTCCACACAGCAGAAATTTATAGATCAATGGTTTTCAGAAAGACAAGCTAATATTAAATATCTAGCTAGAGCAGTTTCAGTAAGCCCTTTGGATATAACTACTGTGGAAAAACAATTACTTAACGTCAAGGATCAATATCAGGACTTCTTTTCAATTCATTATATAAACTCTGACGGATTAATTGAAGTTAGCAGCGAAGGACATACAGCAGCAGATCAACTTTATGCCAATGACCGNGTATACTTTACTGAAGCCATGCAGGGAAGAGAATATATAAGTGAAGTACTTATTGGGAAAGTCTCGAATCAACCGGTAGTCTTTATCGCTTCACCAGTCAAGACAGTTGATGATCAAATTAGCGGATTAATACTTGGTTCTGTAAAAATAGATACAATTGAATCAATTATTGGTGTGGCTAATAATCGAGAGAATATCGAGATTTACATTGTTGATCAAGAAGGACTAATGATAACCGAGTCATTATATAAAGAAGATTTAATTGCAAAAGGTCTTATTGAAAAGACAGCTCGATTAAATATTAAGATAGATAATTATCCATACCAAAACGCTTTATTAAACCAAAAATTAACAAAAAGTTATAAAAATTATCGCAGTGAAAAGGTATTTGGTGCCTACTCTTGGGTTAAGAATTGTGATTGGATAATTATTGGGGAAATCCCTACAAGTAAAGCTTTTGANAATCAGATCAAAAACCTTTTAATCTTAATCTCCGTTAGCATNTTTTTTGTTTTTATTTTTTTCTATATCGTTTCAAGGATCTCTAATAGGTTTTCTAAACCTTTAGAAGGGCTGGTTACCGGAACTCGCTTAATAAAAGAAGGCAACTACAGCAAAAGGCTTTCTGAGGAAATAGCTAATAATTCTCCTATAGAAATTCGCGAATTATATTATACCTTTAATAAAATGGCTGAGACTCTACAACATGATCTATCTGAGCAAAAATCCTTAGAAGCTTCATTAAGACAGAGTGAAAATAATTTGAAAGGTATTATCACAGCTGTGCCCAATGGTGTTATTATCTTAAACACAGAAGGAGAAATAACCTATGCTAATAAAGCTGCTGAACATATTTTAGGGTTCGTGCATACTGAACTTATTGGCAAGAAATATAATTCGCCAAATTGGAGTTTCACTGATGTTGATGGAAATTACTTGCCTGATAACAAGCACCCATTTATGCAGGTGATGAACAGCGGTAAAAGTGTTTATAATGTGCAGCAAGCAATTTATCGAAGCAATGGGAAGAGGATTGTCTTATCAATAAATTCGACGCCACTTTTTAATACCAATAAGCAAATAGAGAGTGTTTTGTCTACTATTACAGATATTACTCATCAAATATTTGCTGAACAAAAGCTTAGAGAGGCTAATGCTGCATTAAAAGANCTATCATCCTTAGATGGGCTAACCAAAATACCTAATCGNAGATTTTTTGACGAGGTATTTATAAATGAGTGGAAAAGAGCAGCGAGAGAAAATGAGCCACTATCATTATTGATGATCGATATAGATAAGTTCAAGGCCTATAATGACACNTATGGTCATTTAGAAGGGGACAATNGTTTAATTAAGGTAGCAAAAGCTTTGAAAGAAACCCCGAAAAGACCAGGGGATTTTGTTGCGAGGTACGGAGGAGAAGAATTTTCTATTATCCTTCCTGATACAGATACTGATGGAGCTATTATTATTGCCGAAAAACTGCGTGAAGAGGTAAAGTCTTTACGGATTCCTAATATTAGTTCAACAGTAAGTAATTACATAACTATTAGTATTGGCNTAGCAACAATTATTCCAGAATTTAATACTGATAGAGAAATATTAATAAAACATGCTGACAAGGCATTGTACCAGTCGAAGGAAAAGGGAAGAGATCAGGTAACCGCTTATACCAGTGCAAATTAAAAGTAGATTGGGGGCATAAACTTTAATGATAGCTGAGAAATCTGCATGGATTTTGGCCTCTAGACCGAAAACATTGCCTGCTGCTGCTACCCCGGTTATTGTAGCAACATTTATTGCGGTAGGGGATGGGAGTTTCCGTTTTTGGCCGGCAATTGCAGCTTTAATAGGAGCTTTATTGATTCAAATTGGGACTAATTTNGCAAATGATTATTTTGATTTTAAGAAAGGTACAGATACAGAAGAACGTTTAGGACCAACTAGAGTAACTCAAGCAGGATTACTATCACCGAGAAAAGTCTTAACAGGGATGTGGCTTGTTTTTNTCCTTGCTGTATTAATTGGAATTTATATCNTAATTATTGGCGGGTGGCCAATCTTTATTCTCGGTTTATTCTCGATTATTTTTGGGATAGCTTATACAGGTGGGCCTTATCCTCTTGGATATAATGGATTGGGAGATATTTTTGTTTTCATTTTCTTTGGATTTGTTGCTGTTGGAGGAACTTATTATATTCAGGCGGGTACTGTTTCACCGCAAGTTTATTGGGCAAGTGTTCCAATTGGACTTTTAACAACAGCAATCTTGGTTGTGAATAATTTTCGAGATCTTGAACAGGACAAGAAGGCAGGGAAACGAACATTAGCTGTTCGCTTTGGGAAAAAAATAACCCAGTTAGAGTATTTTCTGTTGCTGGGATTTTCCTATGCAGTACCAATAATCATCTGGATAATTGGTTTAGCTTCAGCTTGGATTTTATTAGTTTTTCTTTCTTTACCATTAGGTATTTCTCTTTCTCGAGATATGTTAGAAAAGCAGGGGAGAGAGCTTAATGAAACTTTAGCAGGAACAGGCAGGCTTGAATTAATCTATGGTTTNTTATTTTCTATAGGCTATCTACTCAGTTAATTAAGCTAAACTTTAGAATGACTTAGTNNATATAAATCCACTTTCGAGTAATTATCTCTTGAAAGTGGATTTTTTATCTAAATTTTTCCCTTTTGGTCATTGACCGCATTGGTCAACGGTGATATAATGTTAGAAAATTGATAGATGAAAGGGGTAAAAGATTATTTTCTCCAAATTTATGAACCTTGAAGAAGAAAAGCGGGAACGCATTTTAAATGCAGCATTGAAGGAATTTGCAAAAAATGGCTTTGACAAAGCTTCTACGAATGAGATTGTTAATGAAGCTAATATCTCTAAAGGCTTGCTGTTTCATTACTTTAATAATAAAAAGACGCTATTTTTATTCCTGTATGATTATACTTTAGATATTTATCTTAAGGAGATTTATCAGAAAATAGATTGGGATGAAAAAGATATTCTAATTAGATTACGACAAATCACCTTGATTAAAATTGATATATTTTTTCGGCATCCTGAACTGTTTAATTTTATGAGAGTAGCAGCGACTGAAGAATCTAAGCAAGTAAAAAATGAATTAGAAGACAAAACAAATAAACTGATTGCAAGCACCATAGCAAAAATATACGGTGATATTGATTTTACTAAGTTCAAAGAAGGTATAGATGCAAAAAATGCTTTAAATATAATCATTTGGTCAATGGAGGGATTAGGTAATTCGATTATGGAAAAAACAAAGCTATTATCGGTTGATGAATTTGATTTTGATGAGATATTAACAGAAGCCGATCAATACTTTAAGTTGCTGAGAAATAGTTTTTATCGTTCGTGAAGGCAATAATCAATAATTAAAATAAATGATAATTGGGACATTTGGTCCACATTACGAAAACAAGGAGGCTTTTGAAATGAGTGTTATTGAAATCAACAATCTGACCAAGTATTATGGCAAGGCAAGAGGCATTAAGGATGTTAGCTTCAATGTCGAAGAGGGAGAAATTTTTGGCTTTATCGGTCCGAATGGNGCTGGGAAATCAACAACAATTCGTACATTGCTTTCGCTGATTTATCCTAGTAGTGGAAGCGCAAAAATTTTTGGTAAGGATTGCATTAACGAAGGGCAGGAAATTAGGCAGCATATCGGGTATCTTCCATCAGAGGTTTTTTATTATGACAATATGAAAGTTATTGATTTATTGAAGTATTCTGCCAGCTTCTATCCCAATGTTAACAAAAAGCGGATCTTTGAATTAGCGGAAATCATGGACTTAGACTTAAATAAAAAAATCGACGACCTCTCCTATGGCAACAAAAAGAAGGTGGGAATTGTCCAAGGCTTATTGCACAGCCCCAAACTGATAATTCTTGACGAACCGACAAGTGGATTAGATCCCCTAATGCAGCAAAAGTTCTTTGACCTAATCCATGAAGAGAATAAGAAAGGAGCAACTATTCTTTTCTCCTCGCATATTTTAAGCGAAGTTCAAAAGCTGTGTACNAGAGTAGGAATTATTAAAGAGGGAAAAATCGTTAAAGTTGAAGATATNAANACNNTAAAAAGTGCGAACTATAAGAAGTTCAAAATTGAAATGAAGGAAGCAGTATCAACAGATTATTTTGATTTTGCNGGAATTAACGATCTTACTGTTGAAGAAACAACAGTAAGTTTCATCTACAGTGGTGATATTAACAAAATTATTGAAAAAGTTTATGAAAGAAAGATCAATAATCTAATTGTGGAAGAGCCTACTTTAGAAGAAATCTTTATGCATTATTATCAAAAGGAGGCGTAAATCCATGAATATCTATATTCAAGAGCTAAAAATGTCGGTTAGCTCAGCAATCTATTGGACGATAGGAATGNTATCTACAATGCTGCTCTTTATGTTGATGTTTCCGGCTATCTCAACCGATGCAGNAATAATGCAGCAAATAGTCAGTAAATTTCCGCCNGAGTTTACAAAGGCTCTTGGGCTAACAACCTTAGATCTATCTGTCGTAACTGGCTTTTATGGATTTTTGTTTATGTACATTCTTTTAATCGGTTCTGTTTTCGCCATGAAATCAGGTATTTCTGTTTTATCTGAGGAAGTGCGAGCAAAAACAGCAGACTTTCTGGTTGCAAAGCCTGTTACCCGAACGACTATTGTAACAGCTAAGCTAATGAGTGTCTTAACAAATATTCTTTCGCAAAATATCATTTATATCATTGGAGCCTTTATTGTTGCGAATCTTGTAGCGGATCANTCTTTTGATCAAGGAATTTTTCTGCTAATAAATATCAGCTTATTATTTGTCCAGTTGTTTTTTGTCGCTTTTGGACTGTTTTTATCCGTTGTAATAAAAAAAATTAAAACAGTGTTACCAATCGCTTTAGGAACTGTTTTTGGATTTTTTGTCCTGCAAATGTTAAATCAGTCCTTAGCAGATGCTAAATTGGCGTATATTACACCTTTTGCTTATTATGATGTATCCCAAATTATTGAAACCTCGGGCTATGATCTTGGCTATCTAGCTGTTAACTGGATATTGATTATTGTTTTTACATCTTTAACGTATTTCATTTTTAATAAAAAAGACATGCCATCGGTATAAAATTACTTGCATGGAAAGGAGGCACCCTTCGAGCANNACGATCATATTCCAGCAAAGAGGTTTATTCGGCGTNGTAGGAATAAAAAGGAGGATTTTCCAATGAACATAGTTTTAAGAGAACTGCGGGCGAATCGTAAGTCCCTAATAATCTGGAGTGTCAGTATGGCTTTGCTTATTTTAGTCGGAATGGTTAAGTATTCTGGCATTGAAGCAGCCGGACAGAGTGTAAACGAGCTCTTTGACCAATTGCCTGAGGCGTTGAAGAGTATTTTTGGGATGACTGGTATAGATTTAACTTCGATTAGTGGATATTATGCGATATTTTTCCTTTATTTTATGTTGCTGGCAGGAGTGCATGCGATATTACTAGGTGCTGTTATAATATCTAAGGAAGAAAGGGATAAAACGGCGGACTTTCTATTCGTTAAACCTATTGTGAGAAGTAAAGTAATTACTGCTAAGCTAATTGCTGTTCTCATTAATATTACAGTGTTAAATATCGTGACCCTTATTTCTTCTGTAGTATTTGTCGCAATGTATAACAAGGGTGAGCCATTCAATGCGGAGATTATTAAGCTAATGATTGCTTTATATGTTTTGCAGATCGTGTTTGCGGCACTAGGCGCGGGAATTTCAGCGTTAACTAAAAATACCAAAAAAGCCGCTTCCTTTGCTACTTTTCTGTTACTGGCTACATTCATGCTATCAGTAGGGATTGACTTATATGATAAAATAGATTTTCTGAAATATTTTACCCCTTTTAAATATTTCATCGCTGCCGAAATAATGAATGGCGGTTCTGTAGATTTACTCTTTGTACTGTTGTCTGTCGTTATCGTCGTTGCTAGCTTGCTGCTCACCTATAGGAATTTCCAAAAACGGGATATCAATATTTAGTTATCGTTCCTGGGATTAGAATTCTGATTTTTAATTTTAATTTGAAAGATCTCTTTAGAACTAGTCTAAGGGGGTCTTTTTTTTAAAATCTTATTTCTGTTTTTGAAGGATATTGATCATAAGAGTCGAATTCAATAATAATAGCTAAATCATGGAAAATCAATTACGAGGAGAATTAGTTATGAGTAATATTAACGTTGAAAGATTTTCAGGGTTTGCTGATATTTATGATAAACATCGCCCTGAACCACCAACTACNGTAGTTGATATACTGTTAAATTATCTTCAAAGAGAGCCTGCTANTATCGTTGATCTTGGATGCGGAACAGGATTATCAACATTTATATGGGGAAATTATGCTAAAGAGGTGATCGGAATAGAGCCTAATTTAGATATGCTAAGTAAGGCAAAGCATAAGCTAGAAATAAGAACTGATGTAAATAATATATCTTTTGAACAAGGAGTTTCTAATAATTTAAACATTAAATCAAATTCAGTGGATATTGTTACTTGTTCACAGTCTTTTCACTGGATGGAGCCAGTTAGCACATTAGAAGAAGTATCAAGGGTGCTTGTAGATGGTGGTATTTTTGCAACATACGATAATGATTGGCCGCCTTCAGTTGATTGGGTAGTTGAAAATGAATATATAAAGCTTTTAAAAAAGGTTAATGAAATACTAGAAACAATTCCTAAAAATAAGGGTAAGGC
>JGI25318J35512_1000205_pt1 | contig 39690 bp, 36 predicted proteins | sample AutmiccommunBRH9_FD_35512 | JGI IMG/M metagenome (IMG submission 35512)
GGCAAAAGCGATCAGCGCGGATACAGCCCGACCAGCGGCAAAGGACACATTGCTGTTGATGATCGGCACGACCAGCAATTGACCATATCCTACAACCCCGANCATGAGGTTGATCCGCGACGACAGATAGCTTGCCGCCCGGTCGCTGATTGGCAGCGGCCTGAGAGATGTCGCCGAGGGCGACAGCACAAGTCTGACCGCGACCTTTGCCATTTCCACCAAAAGGAACGCGTTGAGATAGAGTGTCTGGCGGATGCCGATCTGTCCAAACTCGCCTAACGCCAAGGTTGCCAAGGCATATCCTGCGGCCCAAGCGGCAATGACAATCAAGGCGTCTATCACCGCAGAAATGATGAATAACATGACGGTCCGCACCATACCCCCGTCGCGCGCAGAGGCGCTCATCCGGGCGTAGAGTGATTTTCCAAGTCCCCGCAGCACAAAAAACGCAACGATGGTTCCCACGATCACCAGCGCCAGTTCGGCCAGCGCTTCGAGCAGAATACCGGCCTCTCCGCCGCTCAAACCATCAAGCACAGCGGGCGCACGCGCGACCTGTTGTGAGAGGCTCGCAGCCCACCCTGCGATATCTTCGGCAGCAGCTTGCGTGATCAATGCCACCCGGCGTCCAAAGGACAAATCCTCAGGTGGGGCCTCGCCTTGGGCCAAGGTGTCCACCACCTCATCCCCAAGGGGCGCGGCTTCGGGCACACCCACATCCCGGAGCCGCTCTATCAGGTCGGCCCTCGCGGTGTCGTCTTCAATCACGTCAAGAAGCAGGTCAACACTCGAACGCGGCGCGCTGGAGTCCTCCGAGGTCGGCGCGGTTTCCTGCGCGGCGACCGCCGTAATCATCAAAAACAGTGCAACGAGAAAACTCGCAAAAAATCGTGCCATGACTCAAAGTCTCCATGTCCCATTTGATTTTTGGGCACATGGAAGCGCCCGTGATAGCGCGTCGAAACAGTCTCGCTACGCGCCGCGCTGATCAGCGTCAGGACCTCATAACCTATTGGAATATCCTCTGGGGTCAAGGATTGGCCGGGATTTAGTAAGTTTTGCCATGAATGTGCGACTCGGACCGCATTGGCAAAACGCCAGCAACATCACAATCGCTTGCAGTGCCGCGTCCTTATACGCGCAGCGGATCGCGACCCGTCGCAACCGGGCGGGTCGCGTCCTTTCTCAGCCGAGGTGATGGACGTCTTGCCGCCCATAAACCGGCGTTTCGATCCCTTCCATCCGCGCCTTGAGTTGCAGGGCTAGGAATTGTGAATAGTGCCGCGACTGATGCAGATTGCCACCATGGAACCAAAGCGCCTCGACTTGGGTGGGTTTCCACATATTGCGCTGTTCACCTTCCCATGGGCCGGGGTCTTTCGTCGTGTCAGAGCCAAGCCCCCAGACCTTGCCGATACGGTCAGCCATCTCCTGCCCCATCAGGTCCGCAACCCAACCGTTCATGGAATTATAGCCTGTCGCATAGACGATCAGATCCGCCTCGAGTTTCTCGCCCGTATCCAAGATCACGCCATCCTCCACCACTTCGACAACCTGTCCCTGTGTCAGCTTGACCTTGCCGTCGATGATCAACTGACTCGCACCCACGTCGATATAATAGCCCGATCCCCGCCGCAGATATTTCATGAACAGCCCGGAACCGTCATCGCCCCAGTCGAGCTGAAATCCGGCCTGCTCAAGGCCTGCGTAGAAATCGGCATCGACCTCTCGCATCTTGTCATAGAGGGGAATCTGGAATTCATGCATGATCCGGTAGGGCAGCGANGCAAATATGAGATCGGCCTTTTCCGTGGTCATGCCGTCGCGCNCCGCCTGTTCCGAATATAGCCCGCCCAGACCGATCTCCATCAGCGTGTCAGAGCGCACGATATGCGTGGACGACCGCTGCACCATGGTCACATCAGCGTCATGCTCCCAAAGCGCGGCACAGATGTCATGCGCAGAGTTGTTGGAACCGATGACAACGCATTTCTTGCCTGAATAGGCATCGGGGCCGGGGTGCTGTGACGAATGCTGCTGATCGCCCTTGAACTTGTCCATGCCGGGAAAATTCGGCAGGCGTGCCTTGCCCGACATACCCGTTGCCATGACAAGCTGTTTTGGGCGCAGCGTGACCTCCTCACCGTCGCGATCCACGACGACGACCCACTCACCGTTTGTGTCGTCATAACGGGCGGATTTTGCCTCCGAGCGGGTCCAGTAATTCAACTCCATCACCTTGGTGTACATTTCCAGCCAATCACCAATCTTGTCTTTGGGGGCAAAGACCGGCCAGTTTTCCGGAAACTTGATATAGGGAAGATGATCGTACCAAACCGGATCATGCAGGCAGAGCGATTTGTACCGCTTGCGCCAACTGTCGCCGGGGCGGTCGTTGCGTTCAATGATGATCGTCGGCACGCCCAGTTGCCGCAACCGCGCGCCCAGCGCAATGCCTCCCTGCCCACCGCCAATGATCACGGTATGTGGCTGCGTCTCGTAGCCCAGCGTTTGCGCCTCCTCCTCGCGCTCTTCCTTCCATGTGGTGCGCTTTTTGTCCGCGCCGTGTTTGGCCCCTAGCGGGCGGGCAAAGCCCTTGGGCTCCTCGTAGCCCTTCAACTCGACCATGGTCGTGAGCAGCGTCCAGATCTTTCCCGCCTTTAGCCGGATCAGACCATAGCCGCGCGCCACCTCGGTCTCGAACTCGATCCACGCCGTCGTGACGCCCCCGGCTTCGTCCGGCACCTCGCCTGCGGCGAGTCTCCAGTTGCGGGGTTTTGTTGTAGCAAGTTGCCGGCGCAGCATGTCCTCAACCTGATCTTTGCCTTCGACCGTCTTGAGGTTCCAGGTGAATGTAACCAGGTCACGCCAATAGCAATCGTCCTGAAACATCTCGCGCGCGGCGGCAATGTCGCCTACCTCGAGTGTCTTGCCGAATTTATCCAGAAACGCCTGTGTCTGATCGACCACTGTCGAATCGAGCATGTTATCCTCCCTTGGTTGTGGCTTTTCGCAACAGAAGGCTGGCATGCTCAGGCCGTCCCTGACCATGGTTTTGCATCCCGCACAGGTTCAATTCCGCGATTGCACCGCCCTGACGTTGCGCGCGCAACGCCGCGCAACACTGCGCCCCCTATCTAGTGCGGTGGCACCAACCCCGCTTTACGCACACGTCGCAGAACGGTCGAGCGGTTGAGGCCAAGCCGCTTGGCGGCCTTGGACATATTCCAGCCACAGGCATCAAGAAGCGCCTCAAGATCTTGTTCAGGGGTATTGTCCGGTTCTGCGGCAAAACTGGGCGCAGGCAGATCGGGCAGATCAATAACCTTGCCGTCGGTGACGCTCACGGCAACCTTGATCACGCTTTCCAACTCTCGGATGTTGCCCGGCCAGTTCCGCGCGCCTAGTTCCGCCCGTGCGCCGGGCGATAGGCTCAGATCAGTGTCGGCAAACCGCCGCATCAGCCGATCAATCAGCCAATCGAGATCATGCCTCATCCGCAGTGGCGGGAGCCGCAACCGATCACCGGCAAGCCGGAAAAAGAGATCGGATCGAAACCGTCCCTCTTGCGTCGCACGGGCAAGATCGCAGCGAGAAGAGATGATGACACGCAGATCATCGCGCGTCTCCAAAACCCTCAATAACGCNGCTTGGCCGGGCGCATCCAGATCCTCGACCCCTTTGAGGAAAAGCGTGCCACACGGCACATCCGCCAACCCTGCAATGCTTGGGTAAGTTGCAGCGGCGCAACTCAAGACATGAAACGGGCGTCCCGATGGTCCGCAAACATGAATCCCACGCGCCAGCCGCTCCTTGCCAGTGCCAGTCTCGCCTTCGATCAAGAGCGGCACACGCGTCGAGGCCAGCCGCGCCGCACGCACCAACAGAGGGNCAAGTACCGGATCAGCCCCCGCGAAACTCGACAANGTGCCCGGCAAGGGCGCGGGCGCCGGACCTCGAACAACCCGCGCCACTTGTGGCGCGATGGCATGTCCAAAAAGGCCCCGCCCATCTTTGAGGCGTACCACCCGCTCCTCTGTTGGACGGCCACGCATCAGGTCAGGAAGATCATCGACCGACATTTCCAGAACGTGCTCAATTGAACTGCCGATCAACCCCTCGGACCGCCCCGGGGCCAGCAGACCGATCGCACCATGCGTCATGCCGACGATCCGGCCCGACCCATCCAGTGCCACTGCGGCCTCGGGGTCGACCTCGAGAAACTCGGGACTTGCGGAAAACCGCAGCACCCAATCGCGCCGCGTCATCGCCATGAGATTGGCCATCTCGACCCGCCGCGCCGATGCCCTGACGAGATTGATCGCAAGGTTTTGGCTGGATTTTTGCGACGGTGAGCGTAGGAGCGAGATATCGAGCACCGCCGTCAGCTGTCCCTGCATGTCATAGATTGGCGCTGCGGTGCAGGAGAGTGGCGTATGCGCCACCCCAAAGTGATCACTCTGATGGATTGTCACAGCCTCGCCGGTGACAAGACAGGACCCAACCCCGCAGGTGCCNGCCAGATCCTCGGACCAATTGGACCCNAGGTATAGCCCCGACTGACGCAGCTCGTCCTCGAACCTCGGATCACCAAAAAAATCGACACANATACCTTCTGAGTCGGCCAAGAGCAGCACATAATTCTGCCCCGCCACCTGCCGAAAGAGCGATTGCAACCCGGACCGCGCCGTGGCGATCAGACGCTCCGATTGCTCGCGGTGACGTCGCAATTCGGCATCGGTCACGATATGCGCAGCGTCCGCCTGCGCCGGGTCCATGCCATAGGTCTCGACACAGCGCCGCCAACTGTCCAGCACGATTGCATCNCGGCCCGGCACCAGAGAAGTGCTGCGCAAGGCGCGGTCAATCTCCCGCACATGGTCCAGATCACTCATGCCGTCCTCCTCGGCCTGAAAATCCTACAGTGACTGAAACAGTGACTGAATAAGCGTCTGCTTTCTCGCACCTCAGGAGGCGTCCGAGAGCGTGTGATCGAGTATATCAAGCCGCAGCAACGTTGGCTCTAGGCCTTTGGTATGCCTCGTCATGCCACCGATCGCCGTCAGGCGACCATTTGCGCGGCCTTCTTGAGGTCCACGGAGACAAGCTGACTTACGCCTTGCTCAGCCATGGTGACCCCAAACAGACGATCCATNCGGCTCATGGTGACAGCGTGATGGGTGATAATCAAAAACCGGGTCTCAGTCCGGCGACACATCTCGTCGAGCAAATCACAGAACCGGGTGACGTTCGCGTCATCCAACGGCGCATCGACCTCATCCAGAACGCAGATCGGCGCAGGATTGGCCAGAAACACCGCAAAGATCAGCGCCAGCGCCGTCAGCGTCTGCTCGCCCCCGGACAAGAGGCTGAGCGTCGAGAGCTTCTTGCCCGGAGGCTGGCACATGATTTCCAGCCCCGCCTCAAGCGGATCATCGCTCTCGACCAGAACAAGATTGGCCTCACCGCCGCCAAAACAGATGGCGGAACAAGAGGGTGAAATTGGAGTTCACCTGCTCAAAGGCCGTCAAAAGCCGCTCACGACCTTCACGGTTGAGGCTGGCAATCCCGCTGCGCAGGGTCTTGATCGCCTCTTCAAGGTCAGTCTTTTCCTTGATCAGACCATCATGCTCCGCCTCGACCTCCTTGGCGTCCTCTTCAGCTCGCAGGTTGACCGCGCCCAGCGCATCGCGCTGACGCTTCAGGCGATTCACATCCGCTTCGATGACCTCAGAGGCGGGCATGGCGTCAGGATCGGCCCCAAGGCTCTCAAGCAGAGCGTCGGGCGTGACCTCCAGCGTCTCTTGGATCCGCTCGGCGGCATAGTCGCGCGTCTCGCGCGCAGCGTCGAGCCGCGCCTCGGCGCGTGCGCGCAATTCGCGCGCCTCGGAGGCCAGCCGCTCGGCCTCGCGCTCGTCCAGCGCGGCCTGACGCGCCTCACCTTCGGCGGTCGAGAGCGCATCAGCAGCGGCGGCGCGTCGGGCCTCGCTGCGGGTGATCTCCTCGCCGAGTTCGGCACGTTTGGCCGCAAGAATCTCCGGCGCGGCGCTCGCATCGGTCAGTTCTTCCTCCGAGTCCAGTTTGCGCTCTGCCAATTCCGCGATGCGCTTTTCAGCTGTGTCCAGTCGATGTCGCCAACCACTGATCTCTTTGGTGATTTCCTGACTGCGGCGGGTGCGCCGCTCGCCCTCACGGCGCAGCTCATCCGCCCCTGACCGCTTGGTCATCATCATCATCCGAGCAGCCTCNACTGCCATCTTGATCGTTTCCAGATCTGCGCGAGCCGCCTCCAGATCCCCCAGATCGGCTATTCCTTTTTCAGCCTCTGACAGGCTCTTGCGGGCGGCCATGGCCTCTTCGTCATGGCGGGTCACGGCGAGACCGAGCGACTCGAGCCGCGATCCGGCAAGATTGCGATCTGCCTCGGCGCGGCTCAGGAACCTGTTGGCCTCGTTCACAGCCGTATCCGCCGCGCGACGTGCGTCACGTGCGGTACGATCCTCGTCAGTGCGGCGGATCAAGGCCTCGCGTAATGCCTCATGCGCGCGCATCGCCCCATCTGCGCGAGCGGTAGCATGTTCCAACTGCTGCTTGAGTTCCTCCAGCCGGTTGAGCTGTTGCAGACGAAGGGCAGCCGCCGATGGCGCATCNTCTGCCCAGGCNNGGAATCCATCCCAGCGCCACAGATCACCCTCGGTGCTGACNAGCCGCTGACCGGGTTTCAGAAGAGCTTGCAGGCGGGCGGCGTCCTCGGGATCAATCAATCCGATCTGTGACATGCGCCGGGCCAGAACTTCTGGCACCGAGACATGGTTGCTGAGTGCCGTGACGCCTTCGGGAAGCATTTGCGGAGCGGCGTAACCGGGCAGAACAGTCCAGCCCGAGGGGCCGTCGGCCTCGACCTCGGGGGCACGCAGATCATCGGCGAGTGCCGCGCCCAATGCCTTTTCAAACCCCTGCTGCACCTGAAGGCGGTCCATCACCTGCCCACCCTCGGCGGTGTCGCGCTGCACCAGCTTGGCCAAGGCTGTGACCTCGGCGCGCAGCGCGTTGACCTCTCCCTCGGCCTCAGAGCGTGCCGCACGCGCCTCGGCCTCTTGTGCCTGAGCCTCTGCGCGGGCTTCGTCAGCATCCACCAAGGCCAACTCTGCTGCCTCGGCTGCGGCCACGGCACCGGCTTCGGCCTCAATTGCTGCGGCATGATCGGCTTGCGCCTTGGCCAAGGCATCGTGAGACTGGCTCTGCGCTGAGCGCGCGCGCTCAGCCTCGGCCTCGCTCTTGGCCAAAGTCTTGCGACTATCCTCCAGCAGGCGTTGCGCAGATTGATGGCGGGCGGCAAGGCGNGCCATATCCTCTGTCATCTGGCTGAGATCGTTCTCACGCTGTTGTAGAATCTGCGCCGCCTCGCGCGCCTCCGCCTGCGCGGCGTCCAGCCGCGCCTCATGCCCGTCGGCCCCTTTGACAAGTTCACCAGCCTCCCAATCAAGCCGGGCAATGGTGTCGACAGCATCGCGGTTAAGCCCCGATTCGCGTTCGATATCGCGGGCCAGTTGTTCGATCCGGCCACGCAGGGTGGCGATCCGGTCGCGCGCATTCACCTCTTGTTCGCCAAGGGCATCTCGCTGCACGCTCAGACGTTGCAGGATTGCAGCCGCGATGGCCTCTTCCTCGCGCAGTTTGGGTAGTGCCTCCTCTGCCTTTGNGCGGGCTTTGGCTGCTTCGCGCGCCCCAACTTCTGCACGCGCNGCGGCGGTGGTGCGGTCTCGAAGCTCATCCTCGGCGCGCGCGCGCGCAAAATCCGCCTCTTTCCAGCGACGATAGAGCAACAGCCCCTCGGCCAGACGCAATTCTTCGCCGATTTGCCGATAGCGCGCCGCCTGTTTCGCCTGCCGCGCCAATTGCGCCAGTTGTGCCGCCAATTGTTCGACAACATCGTCAACACGCGTCAGGTTGGTTTCTGCGCCGCGCAGTTTCAGTTCGGCTTCATGTCGCCGCTGATAGAGACCAGAAATACCGGCCGCCTCTTCTAGAATGCGCCGACGCGATTTGGGCTTCGCATTGATCAATTCAGAAATCTGCCCCTGCCGGACAAGAGCCGGGGAATGCGCGCCAGTCGAGGCATCTGCGAACAGCATCTGAACATCGCGCGCCCGTACGTCCTTGCCGTTAACTTTGTACGCTGAGCCCACGTCGCGGGTGATCCTGCGGACGATCTCAAGATGATCGGAGTCGTTGAAACCCGCCGGTGCCAACCGGTCGGAATTATCGAGATGGATCACCACCTCGGCAAAGTTTCGCGCAGGTCGCGTCGCAGCCCCGGCAAAGATCACATCCTCCATGCCGTCGCCGCGCATCGCGGTCGGGCGGTTTTCGCCCATCACCCAACGCAGTGCCTCGAGCAGGTTTGACTTGCCACAGCCATTGGGTCCAACAACGCCGGTAAGACCGCCCGCGATGATCAGATCGATCGGGTCGACAAAGCTCTTGAAGCCGGTCAATCTGAGTTTCGAGAACTGCACCTGCGCGCGTGCCCCTGGTCCGGTGATTCCGTTGTCATCGGAGTGTGGGGCTCGGGGTGCCTACCTGTCAACGGCCAACCACAGCATATAGGGTGGCTGGGCCAGTTATCCACATGATATTGGGCAAAACTCTGCCAGCACTCAACGAAACAATGCCGCAGACCGTCCTTGAGCGGTCGCAAACCACCTTGACGCATGCTGATGCAGCCTGCATACGAGAGTGGCAAGGTTCCTCGTTTCGGTGCAAAGCGCCGCGAGGATAAATGGGAATGACGTGCCGGCGGACCCAATCAGGGCGTCCATGCGTCAGCCGCCCCCGCGACTGTAAGCGGCGAGCCCCTGCCAGATGCCACTGAGGTGTAAAACCCTTGGGAAGGCGGCAGACAGGCGACGACCCGCGAGCCAGGAGACCAGCCCTGCGTTTGTTAATCCCGCCTCGGGTGAGAGGTGTAAAGGAGATACCGCTATGACCGCATTGGTTCAAACCGCTGCAAAATCAACTGTCCTGCCGTTCGTTGCCGCGCTCTTTCTGGGCCTTGGCATCGTAACCGTCGCTGGCCATGTGCAGGCTTCGGCACTGCATGACGCCGCACATGACGTGCGCCACGCGACCGGCTTTCCCTGCCACTAATCCATGTTTTCAAAAATTGTCACCAGCGCGTTGTTCGCTGGTTTCTGTGCGGGGCTGATTGCCGCCCTGTTGCAGTTGGTGTTCGTACAGCCTGTACTTTTGCATGCAGAGCTATACGAGGGCGGTGACCTTGTGCATTTTGGCGCGGNGGCGGTTAGCGCTCATCCGGACCTGCCCGGTCTTGATCCGGTGCGCGATGGGCTGAGCCTGTTGTTCTCGGCGTTGATCTATGTGGGCTATGCGTTGATTCTGGTTGCTGCCATGGGCATGGCCGCTGATCGAGGACACGCGATCAACGCGCGCAACGGGTTAATNTGGGGCATTGCAGGATTTGTCGCGTTTCAGTTCGCGCCGGCCCTTTCCTTNCCGCCAGAGGTGCCGGGTGTTGCCGCCGCAGATGTGGCCGAGCGTCAGATCTGGTGGTGGGCAACGGTTGCAGCAACTGCGATTGCGCTCGCGCTCATAGCCTTTGGCCGCAACTGGGTCTTGTGGACGGTGGCAATTCTATTGATGCTGACGCCGCACCTCATTGGCGCGCCCCACCCAGATGAGCTATCCGGCCCGGTTCCGCCCGAGATTGCCGCGCTCTTCGCAGCACGCGCCTTGGGTGTCGGCTTTGCCGCTTGGGCCCTTCTTGGTCTCTTTGCCGGGTATTTCTGGCAGCGTGAGAGCACGGCAACCTGACAGGTCAACACCCCGGTGCCTAGGCGCCGGGGCCATCCGACGGGAGACAACATCATGGCCAAACCACTCGCCTTTCTGGGCATCGGCCTCTTTTTCGGCACGGGGCTGGGGTTTCTGGTCGCCGCCACATCCAGCGTGCAACTTGGCGGACATGATCACGATCATGGCGCGGCCGTGCATGACCATAGCGCCCATGACCACGGCGGGACGGCGCATGCAACCCTGACCGAAGTCACTGATCCCGCTCCAGCAATGACGCTGACCCTGCATCCCGACGGGGCGCAGAGCCGCAATCTGCATATCGGCGTTGAGAATTTCACTTTTGACCCCGAGGGGGTGAATGGCCCAGCCGTGCCGGGGCGCGGTCATGCGCATCTCTATCTGAACGGAGTCAAGATCGCGCGGGCCTATGGACCGTGGATGCAGTTGGATGCGCTTCNGGTCGGCACGCATGAACTCCGGGTGACGTTGAATGCCAATGACCATACGCAACTGGCATCGAATGGCGTGCCGATCGAGACCACGATTGCGGTGGTGATCGAATGACCGCTCAGCCCGGCACGCGCCCAATCAGGCACTGCCGCAGCCGCCCGGCGGGGCGCGCATCCTCGATCCAGCCATCGGCGCATTCGGCATATAGCGCCGCAAAGGCCAGCGTATCCTCAAGATCGCCCGCGGGATCAATGTCGCCAAAGAGATACGTGGCCTTGCCCGGAGCGGAGAATGCCACGCTGAGTGGCCGGGCACAGTTGGACATGCAATCATGGTCCTGCACCGTGAACTCCATGCGCCGCTCAGATAGGGCAACACGCAGCCGCGCCGCAAACCCCTTGCCATCCGTGCCCTCGCACGTAGAACAGACCACAATCCGATGCGTCATCGACGATCCCCTTTTCCACCGGGCTTAGGCCAGCCGCCCCGCCCGATGCAAGCCCCCTGAAGGAGCCAAGATATGCAAGCCAAGATTCCCGCCACCGTCGTCACCGGATTTCTCGGCGCAGGCAAGACCACGCTCATCCGGCATATGCTGGAGAATGCGGGGGGAAAGCGCATTGCGCTCATTATCAACGAATTCGGTGATCTGGGCGTGGATGGCGACATCCTCAAAGGCTGCGGTATCGAGACCTGTTCAGAAGAGGATGTGATGGAATTGTCGAACGGCTGCATCTGCTGCACCGTGGCCGAGGATTTCATTCCCACTCTGCAAAAGCTGTTGGACCGCGAGCGCGCACCCGATCACATTGTGATCGAAACCTCGGGACTGGCACTGCCGCAACCGCTGGTGCGGGCCTTTAACTGGCCCGAGATTTCGACGCGCGTGACGGTCGATGGCGTGGTGACGGTGGTCGATGGCAAGGCCGTGACCGAAGGACGTTTTGCGCATGACGTGGCCGCGNTCGATGCACAGCGCAAGCTCGACGAAAATCTGGACCACGAGACACCGCTGTCGGAACTCTTCGAGGATCAGATGGCCTGCGCCGATATGATCGTGATCAACAAATCCGACCTGCTGACCGAGGACGAGCGCGCGGCGCTGACCGCGCGGCTGCGCGCAGACTCGCGCGAGGGCGTGCAGGTCGTGACCGCGACCATGGGGGCGCTGCCCGTCGAGGTGCTGCTCGGTCAAGGCATCGGGGCCGAGGCAGATATGGAGGCGCGGCATGAATTGCACCATCATCATGACCACGACGACGAAGACGATCATCACGACGAGGATGATGACCACGATCACGATCATGGCCACGATGCCTTTGAGAGCTTTGTGGTGNCGCGGCCCGAGATCAGTGATCCGGCCAGCTTTGCCAAGGTAATCACGGAGGTGATCCGCACCCATGATATCCTGAGGCTCAAGGGCTTTGCCGCTGTGGCAGGCAAGCCGATGCGCCTCACGATTCAGGCGGTGGGGCCGCGCGTGGACAGCTATTTCGACCAGCCCTTTGGTAAAGGTCCGCGTCAGACTCGGCTTGTAGTCATTGGGCAGGCGGGTCTGGACCGGGCCGCGATTACGGCGGCGCTCTCGGCATGATCATCGTCGAGGCGGCAGACCCAAAGCATCCAGAGGCCAGCGCGCTCTTGCGCGCGAGCCATGCTCTGATGGAATCGCTCTTTCCGCCCGAGGATAATTTCTTTCTCGATATCGATGCGCTCTGCGAACCCGATATCCGCTTCTTTGCCGCGCGCATTCAGGCGCAGATCGTTGGCACCGGCGCACTCGCGCTGCGCGACGGTTACGGCGAGGTTAAATCCATGTTTGTTGATGAAGCGGCGCGCGGACGGGGAATCGCGGATGCGCTATTGCGTCGGATCGAGGATGAGGCGCGCGTGCTTGCCCTGCCCTGCCTGCGGCTGGAAACCGGTAACCTGCTTGAGGCGGCGCACAAGCTCTATGCGCGCCACGGGTTTGTGCTGCGCGNGCCATTCGGGGACTATCCCGAGGCCGCCTCCTCCGTCTTCATGGAAAAGTCGCTATGAGCCTATTTCGCGGTTTTCTCGGTCTTGGCCTTGAGCCGGGCAATCAGCTCCTCCTTGGAGGGACGCTTACCGAACGGATTCTTGTCCGTGCCCGGCGCGTTATGCTCATTGTGACGCGGGATCTTGCCGCCTTTCTTGGGGGTGCCCTGTGCTTTGTAATCCATGCTGTCGCCCTTTCGGCTCTGCGCCCCAATCCGGGCGGCTCTGATGCTGCTCTTGCCGCAAAGCCTGTCCTTGATCAAGCCGGAACCGTGTGATGCATCTTCTCGCAGCGACACCTGGAGTCATTGATGATGGCAAAGAACCGGTGGATCTGGGGCAAACGCCCGCCGATCTGATCTTCATTTCGGCCGCTGATACTGAATTGGCCGCGCTGAGTGCGGCACGCGCCGAAATGGCAGAGTCTCCGAGCCTCCGGCTGGCCAATCTGAGCCATTTGCAACATCCGATGTCCGTCGATCTGCATCTCGATCACTGCGCCAGCAAATCGCGGCTGGTGATCGCAAGGGTGCTNGGTGGTGTGGGCTATTGGAAATACGGGGCCGAGCAATATGCCGCGCGGCTGCATGAGGCTGGCGTGCCGCTGGCACTCTTCCCCGGCGATGACAAGCCGGACGCGGAATTGCGTGGTTTGTCCACGGTGCCGGACGCGGATTACGACGCGCTTTGGGCCTATCTGGTCGAGGGTGGACCAGAGAATGCCAGCAACTTCTTGCGTTATGCGGGGGCACTGCTGGATGGCACGGACAAGCCTGCCGCCGCAAGCCCATTGTTGCGCGCGGGGGTCTATTGGCCGGGGGCGGGCGTGGCGGGCCTGACTGCCGCGCAAGAGGCGTGGGGGGAGGGGCAGCCGGTCGTTCCGGTGATCTTTTACCGCGCGCTGGTGCAGGGGGCCGGGCTCCATCCGATCAACCGGCTGGTGAAATCGCTCTTGCGCGCCGGGCTCAATCCGCTGCCGGTCTTTGTCGCCTCGCTGAAAGACCCGGTATCGGTGGCGACGCTGGAGCATCTCTTTGGTGTGGCNCCGCCTTCGGTGATCCTCAATTGCACCGCCTTTGCCGTGGGCTCGCCGCATGCGGGCGACGANAGCCCNGAAAACCCGCTTTCCATGCCCGCCGCCAANGGCGCGCCGGTGTTTCAGGTGGTGTTGGCAGGCTCTTCTGAAGAGACATGGGCCAAGGGGCTGACCGGCCTCTCGGGACGCGATATCGCNATGAACGTGGCCCTGCCCGAGGTCGATGGCCGCATCCTCAGCCGCGCCATTAGCTTCAAGGGTGAGGCGTTTTTCGACGCGGTCACAGAATGCCCCATCGCCACCTATCGTGCGGTGGGCGACCGGGTGGATTTCGTGGCGCAACTGGCCGCCAAATGGGCCAAGCTGCGCCAGACACCTGCGCCGACGCGCCGCGTGGCGCTAGTCCTTGCCAATTATCCAAACAAGGATGGGCGGCTGGCCAATGGGGTCGGTCTCGATACGCCTGCGGCCACGGTGCACGCGCTGCGCCTGATGGCCGAGGCGGGCTACACTGTCGCCAATCCGCCTCAGGATAGCGACGCCCTGATGCGGGCGGTGATGGCGGGGCCGACCAACTGGCTCACGGATCGCGCCAGCCGCGATGGGGGCGAGACACTGCCGCTGGATATCTACCTAGAGCATTTCAACGCCCTGCCATGGGATCTTCGCGAGGCGATGACCGCCCGTTGGGGTGCGCCTGAAGATGACCCTTTCATCGTTCCACAAATACTCAAATCCGACGGCACCGCCGGCGCAGGCTTTGCCCTGTCGATCCTGACCTTCGGCAATGTCGTGGTCGGGTTGCAACCGGCGCGGGGCTATAACATCGACCCGACCGAGACCTATCATTCCCCCGATCTGGTGCCGCCGCACAACTACCTGGCCTTTTATATCTGGCTTCGGCATAGGTTCGGGGCGCAGGCCATCGTGCATATGGGAAAGCATGGCAATCTCGAATGGTTACCCGGCAAGGCCTTGGCGCTGAGCGCCGAGTGTTGGCCCGAGGCGGTGCTGGGGCCGATGCCGCATGTCTATCCGTTTATCGTCAACGATCCCGGTGAGGGCACGCAGGCCAAGCGCCGCGCGCAGGCAGTGATCATCGACCACCTCACCCCGCCGCTGACCCGCGCCGAAACCTATGGCCCGCTGCGCGATCTCGAGGCGCTGGTGGATGAATACTATGAGGCTGCCGGGGTCGATCCACGCCGCATAGCCCATCTGCGCCGCGAAATCCTGACGCTGAGTTCCGCCACCGGACTCGACAAGGATGTCGGCATGTCGGGCAAGGATGAGGCGGGCGATCTGGCGCGGCTCGATGCCTATCTCTGCGAGTTGAAAGAGGCGCAGATCCGCGACGGTCTGCATGTCTTTGGTCAGTCACCGACTGGTCGGTTGGAAGTTGATCTTGCCATAGCCTTGGCCCGGGTTCCGCGCGGCAATGGAAAGAGCGGCGATGCCTCGTTGATCCGGGCCTTGGCGACGGATCATGGGCTCGGCATTGACCCGCTCGATTGCGATATGGCCGCCCCTGCCCCTAAAAAGCCGCAGGCGCTGGTCGGTCTCTGCACCGATCCCTGGCGCAGCAATGGCGACACGGTCGAGCGGCTGGAACTTCTGGCACAACGTCTCTTGACCGGGGAGGCGCAGGCGGTCGGGCCGCATACAGCGGCGGTTCTGGCAGAGATTGCGGAGCGCATCCGCCCCGCCATTGCCGCTTGTGGCCCAGAGGAGGGCGCGGGGCTTTTGCGCGCGCTGGAGGGGCGGGCGATTGCCCCCGGCCCCTCGGGCGCTCCAACGCGCGGGCGGCTCGATACCCTGCCCACGGGGCGCAATTTTTTCAGCGTGGACAGCCGCGCCGTGCCCACGCCGACCGCTTGGGCCCTGGGGTGGAAATCCGCCAACCTCTTGATTGAAAAGCATCTGCAAACCCATGGCGATTGGCCGCGCGCCCTGCTGATTACCGCTTGGGGAACGGCCAATATGCGCACTGGCGGCGACGATATCGCGCAGGCGCTGGCACTGATGGGGGTCAAGCCGAAATGGGATGCCGCCAACCGCCGCGTGACCGGATTCGAAATCCTGCCTGAGGGCGTGCTGGGGCGACCGCGGGTGGATGTAACCTTGCGTATTTCGGGATTTTTCCGCGACGCTTTTCCGCAGCTTATCGCGCTTTTTGANAGTGCGGCGCGGGCGGTGCAGGGGCTTNATGAGGCCGAGGACAGCAATCCCGCCGCCGCAAGAGCGCGGAGCGAGGGGNTCGGGCCGCGTATTTATGGCTCGAAACCGGGGGCTTATGGCGCGGGACTTCAGGCGATGATTGACGAGCGACTCTGGGCCAACAAGGCAGATCTGGCCGAGGCATACCTGACTTGGGGCAGCTATGCCTACGGTGTCAAGGAAGAGGGCACGCCCGACCGCGTCAGGTTTGAAACGCGGCTGCGCCAGACCGAGGCGATTGTGCAGAACCAGGACAATCGCGAGCATGATCTGCTTGATTCTGATGACTATTATCAGTTTGAAGGTGGCGCCGCGGCGGCCGTGAGCACGTTGCAGGGNCGCGATCGACCGATCTATCACAACGACCACTCGCGCCCCGAACGTCCGCTCATCCGCACGCTGGAGGATGAAATCGGGCGGGTGGTGCGGTCGCGCGTGGTCAATCCGAAATGGATCGCGGGGGTTAAGCGGCATGGGTATAAAGGCGCTTTCGAGATCGCCGCGACGGTGGATTATCTCTTTGCCTTTGCGGCCACAACGGGCGCTGTGCGCGGCCATCATTTCGATCTGGTCGAGGCGGCGTTTCTGGAGGATGACGACACACGCGCGTTCATTGCAAANCACAACCCGTCCGCNCTGCGCGAACTGGCCGAGCGTCTCGCCGAGGCGATAGACCGGGGTCTTTGGATGCCGCGGTCGAATTCTGCGCGCGCGCGGATTGAGGCCGCTCGCAACGCTTCTCCTACGCCCTGATCTGGCTCGGCTAGAACAACCACGGAAGAATCGCTCCGCTTTTTTGGTCTAAAGCGTTATCCTCTTGCACAGCTTTCCAGACCAGAGGCTTGCTCATGCGTCGTTATCTGCCTGCTGATGACCTCAACGCGGTTCACGCACTGCTGTGCCGCACCTTTGCCTATATGGAGGGGCGCATTGATCCGCCCTCATCGCTGGCACATTTGGATGTCGATGCGTTGCGCGTTTTAGCCGCGACCTCTGAGATCTGGGTCATCTCCGAGAGGAGTTACCCCATCGCCTGCATGATCCTGACACCACAGCCAGATGCGCTCTATCTCGGTAAGCTTGCGGTAGATGCAGGCCATCGAGGACAGGGATTGGCGGGTAAGATGGTGGCACATGCCGAGTCTCGGGCAATAACACTCGGCCTGCCGCGCCTGCGGCTACAAACCCGACTGGAACTGGTAGAGAACCATGCCACTTTTGCGAACCTCGGGTTCGTGATCACGGCGCAAACCGCTCATCCCGGTTATGATCGCCCGACCAGCCTGACGATGGAACGGTTGGTGCCAATACCCCTTGAAGATGCGCCCTAGACCTCACTCGCGCCAAGTGCAGATGAGATCGACGTATCCGCGAAAGACCGGCTCTTGCTCGCACTCAAGGATCTGTGGCGGCGGGAGGGATGGCAGGCCGGCGCCGCAATCAAGCTGCGCCTCCATTACCGCTGCATCGCCCCAGAGCCGTGCCACGCGACAGCCGCTGACAGCCTCTATTGCCGCAACCCCGCGTGGGGCAACTGCCGCCAGGCGCGGGGCCCATTCCGGGCTGACACGCATCGCCTGCGCCCGTGTGCCCGCGATCCGCACATCAAAAGCACTATGACCGATNGTGATTCGTTGTGGCGTCAGAGTCTGAAATGCCGGGCCGGGAGAATTGCATCCGACCAAAGCAATTATGAGAAACAAGGTGAGTCCGCGCACCNGCATGGGACAGTCTTGTCCTTTGGGCGTTAACCGAGAGTTAAGGCGGTGCGGTCATATTTGCGGTTCATGTCGTTATGTGACGTCGTTTTCAGATCATTAACCTTCGGATTCTCTCGATATGTGGAAATCGCGCAGGAGACATGCTGCAAACGCATGGATTTTCTCAGTATTTGCCATTGCGCGGTCACAAAAATCCATTATGTGCGCAGCGTGGCCACAAAGACGGCCCTGATCTAAACCTATAGGATGGAGGCAACCCGATGACCCGCGACGAACTGAACCGTGAACTGCGCGCGCACAGTGCCTCTTGGCAGGCTGTTGTGATCGTCTATGCAGCGATCATCGGGACATTTGTAATGTCCGCCATGGCGATCCTGTAATAGCCCGATAGATCAACGGAATTCAGACCGAGTGAGGGGCGGATGAGGATAACCTCTCCGCCCCGTCTTGCACTTGTATCACGCGTTTACGCCAGTGATCTTNGGATCCTTTGGATCAATACGGGCTGCTGCCGCATCGCCCACATTATCCACGCCACGCTCTTCCAACAGTGTGGTCAGCCAATTCGGNTCCATCTCCGGCACTGAGCTGAGCAAGAGATCAGTATAGGGATGGTGCGGCGGCGTGAACATCTCGTCCTTGGGCCCCTGCTCCACCACTTTGCCATGCTGCATCACAACCACCTCATCGGCGATGGAGCGCACGGTGGCGAGATCATGGGTGATAAACATATAGGCCAGCCCCAGCTCGTTTTGCAGCCGGTCGAGCAGGCGCAGAATGCCTTCAGCTACGAGTTGATCAAGNGCGGATGTCACCTCGTCGCAGACGATGAAGGTGGGTTCCGCCGCAAGCGCGCGGGCAATACCGATGCGTTGCTTTTGCCCNCCGGACAACTCAGGCGGATAGCGGTTGTAATATTGCGAAGGTTCAAGCTCGATCAGGTCAAGCAATTCATCAACGCGGTTCTTGAGCGCCACACCTTTGAGACCGGAATAGAAGGCCGCGGGCCGTCCGATGATTTCCGAGATGCGAACCTTGGGATTTAGGGCTGTATCAGCCATCTGATAAATCATCTGGCACTGGCGCAATTGGTCCTTGGTGCGGTCCTTGTAACTCGGCGGAAAGGGTTCACCCTTGAATAGAACTTCACCCTTGGACGGCGGCAAAAGGCCCGTTATCACCCGNGCCGTGGTGGATTTTCCAGAGCCGGATTCNCCCACAACAGCCACGGTCATGCCCTCGTAGATATCGAAACTGACATCATCCAGCACCTTGTCNCCGCCGGTATAGGAGGCGTCGACATTACGGATCGAGATCAGCGGCACGCCATCCTTGGGTCGGTGGCGCTGTGGGCTCTCAAAGCTACGGACCGCCCAAAGCGACTTTGTGTATTCCTCTTTCGGATTGTCCAGCATCTCTTTGGTCGAGGCTTCTTCGACCTCTTCGCCCTTGAGCAGCACCTTGATGGTATCAGCCATCTGCGCCACAACAGCCAGATCGTGAGTGATATAGATCGCTGCGGTGTTGAACTGATCCACGATATCTCGGATCGCGGCCAGCACTTCGATCTGAGTGGTCACATCCAGCGCAGTTGTCGGCTCGTCAAAGATGATGAGATCAGGCCGACAGGACATTGCCATGGCCGTCATGGCACGCTGCAACTGCCCACCAGAGACTTGATGCGGATAACGAAATCCGATCTCCTTCGGATTGGGCAAGCGCAGCCTTTCGTAGAGGTCCATCGCATCCTCTTGCGCCTCCAGCCTCTTTTTGAGCCGATATTGCAAGGGCGCTTCGGTGTGCTGGTCGATGATCTTGTGCGCCGGGTTGAACGAGGCCGCAGCCGACTGCGCCACATAAGCGATACGAGAGCCGCGCAGCGCGCGACGCTCGCTCTCGGACGCGGTCGTGAGTTCCATTCCATCAAACTCAATCGAGCCATTGGAGATGCGCGTGCCGTCACGGGCATAGCCCATACAGGCGGCGCCAATGGTAGATTTGCCTGCGCCCGATTCACCGATCAGGCCCATCACCTCGCCCCGGTGCAGGGTGAGGTCCACGCCCTTGATGATGTCGATCCAGGATTCGTCNGAATAGCCCTGAATNTTCAGGTCACGGATTTTGAGAAGAACGTCTTTTTTCTTGGGCATCGGTTCACACCTTCAGGCCAGAGGAGCGGTAGAGCATCCAGTCCACCACAAAGTTGACCGCGACGGTCAGCAGAGCGATGGCCGCCGCGGGAATGAGCGGGGTGATGTCACCAAACGAGATCAGCGTTGCGTTTTCGCGCACCATGGAGCCCCAATCCGCCGTGGGTGGCTGGATGCCGAGGCCGAGGAACGACAAGCCCGCGATGAGCAGGAACACAAAACAGAACTCGAGTCCGAATTCGGCAACCAACGGAGCGGTGGAGTTGGGCAGGATTTCACGACGGATCAGATACCACGTCTTTTCACCCCGCAGCTTGGCCGCCTCGATATAATCCATCACCACGACGTTGCCAGCCACAGCGCGCGTCAGACGGAAAACGCGTGGACTGTAGATAACCGCAACGACGAGGATCAGAATGATCTCGGACGGGTTGAAGATAATGAGCATAAAGCCGGAAAACGCCGTCGAGACCCCGACCAGCACGGCCAAGCCAACGGCCCAACCGACAATACTGTTCTCGAAAATGGCAGTGACCATCAGAAGCCCGACGACTCCGGCAAAGCCCGTGAGCAGCCAAAAGCTGGTGGTGTCATTGGCCAAATCCCCGCCGAAAATCGACAGCATCAACAGCGCAAAGATCAACGATGGAATCGACATGATCACATCGGAGGTACGTGCCAGAGCCTGATCGAACCAGCCTCCCGTTGTCGCAGCGAGCAACCCGGCAAGAGCCCCCAGCAAGAACGCCATGACCGTGCCNGCAAGGGCCAGAGCAACGGTATTGCGGGCNCCGAATACCAGTCGGCTGAATACATCCCGCCCCAGCTGATCCGCGCCAAGCAGCATGTTTGCATCTGCAGGGGCAAAGGCCGAGGTGATAACCTGCGCCTCGCCATAGGGCGCGATGAGGGGGGCAAANATCCCTGCAATCGCGACGGTGAAGATCACGAACATGCCAAACGCTGCGGTAAGTGGCGCGGTGCGTAACTCCTTGGCCAGATTGTGCGAGGCGATGGCGATCAGGAATTCACGGAACGCATANGAGACCATCGCCGAGAGCCCCAATAGCCCCGCCAAGATGGCCACGATTCGCAATGCGGAAACACCGCCAATGATCCCTAGAATGAACGAAACCAGTGTTAGCGAGAACAAAAGCAAGAAGGCGGAGCGTTTGTTGAAATAGGCCGCAAGGCAAGACGCGCCGAGAAGCAGAGTGTAGTAGATGATGACGAAAGCACTCATGTTTCTGCCCCCCTTATTTTGGATGCCGCAAGCGCGGATTGGTGAGGATAGACCCCACATCCGCCGCGAGATTGAGCAGGATGAAGGTCGCGGCAAAGATCAGGCAGCAGGCCTGAACCACGGGGAAATCACGCTTGCTGACCGCATCAACCAAGGCCTGACCGATGCCCGGATAGACGAACACCACTTCAACCAGCACCACNCCNGTAATGAGATAGGCCAGATTGAGGGCNACCACGTTGATGATCGGAGCCCAGGCATTGGGCAGGGCGTGCTTGACGATCACCTTCCACGGGGGCGTGCCTTTGAGGCGTGCCATCTCGATATAGGGCGAAGCAAGCAGGTTGATGATCGCCGCGCGAGTCATGCGCATCATATGAGCCGTCACCACGAGCACCAGAGTCAGCGCAGGCAGAAAGGTGCGGTACAAGAGATCTCCAAAGCTCATGTCGTTGCTGAGGCTGGCGATGGCCGGGAACATGCCCGTCTTGACCGCAAGATACAGAATCAGGATGTAGCCCAGAAAGAATTCAGGGCTGGAGATCGAGGTAAGTGTCGCCACGTTGGCGACCCGGTCAAAGATCGAGTTGCGCAGAAGCGCCACAAGCACACCGAGCACAATTGAGATCGGCACCGCGATGGCGGCGGCATAGGCTGCGAGGAACAATGTATTGGCAAACCGCTCGCCAATCGTCTGGGCGACACTGGCACCGGTGACGATGGAATTGCCAAAATCGAGCGTCACTGCACCAGATAGCCAATGCAAATAGCGCAGGACGGCTGGCTGATCGAGCCCCATTTCCTTGCGCAATGCGGCCAGGTTCTCAGGCGTTGCGCCCTGCCCCAGAACGGCTTGCGCGATGTCTCCGGGCAAAAGCTCGACCATAAAGAATATGATTATGGAAATGACCAGTAGAATGATCAAACCCATTCCGAGCCGTTTTGCAACGAGCCCTAGGATGTCCCCCATCTTTCCCTCCTGCTGTTTTTTCGCCTGTCGCCTTGTGGTTCGGCGCGGCCTTTTATGGCTTAGGCTAACAGTTTTTTATGAGCCGGACGAAAAATAATTCTCGTTTCAGGCCTCTCGCAATGACGCGATAGGCCGAAGCAGGGATTTCCCTGCCCCGGCGGCTAAAAACCCGGCACCTTTCGATGCCGGGTCGCAGATTGGCCTCAGGCTTCAAACCACCAGCGGCTTGCGGCACGCGCGCCGTCACAGCCCCAGCTTGCCGCAACCTGTTCATGACGTTTGACGCCTTTGCCACGGGCATAGACCCAATTGTTGAAGAACGGCAGGAGCGTTCCGCCATCATCGCGCATCAGGAGGCACATTTCGTGATACATTTCGGCACGCAGCGTTTCGTCCAGTTCTGACTTGGCCTGAAGCAACAACTCATTGAAGCGTTCATTCTGCCAGCGAGTCTCGTTCCAGGNCGCGTCATCTTTGTAGGCCAATGTAAACATCACGTCCGGGGTCGGACGCGCACCCCAAGACACGGCGCTGAACGGTTTTTTCAGCCAAACGTCCGAGTAGTATCCATCACTCGGCTCGCGCACGACCTTGATGTTGATCCCTGCGGCCTTGGCCTGCTCCGCATAAAGCACGCACATGTCGACGGCACCAGTATAGACGCTGTCTGCAACCGAGAGATTGACCGACAGGCCCTCTTGACCTGCCTCTTTGAGCAGTGACTTGGCCTGATCGGGATCATACTCGCGCTGCGGGATGTCTTCTGGCCAATAGGGCTGCACCGGCGAGAGGTGGAAATCATTGCCTTTGGTTGCNGCGCCAAAGGCGATTTTCTCGATGATCTCGTCGCGATTCATGGCAAGTTTCAGCGCCGTGCGCACGCGCACATCGCTGAAGGGTTCCGTGTCGCAGAACATCGGCATCGTGATCGCCCCACCAGAGGGGATATTGTCGACCGAGATGTCTGGATTGCGCTGCAAGAGCGCGAGCGTCTTGAGCTCGATCAGCGAGACGCAGTCTACATCGCCCGTCACCAGCGCCGTCTGGCGCGCGTTGGGGTCGTTGAGGACGAGCATTGTCACCTTGTCGAAATAGGCACCTTCTCCGTGCCATCCATCGTGGCGGGTCAATTCCCAACGGATGCCGAATTCGCCCGAGTCGATCTTGTACGGGCCAGTACCGTCACCCGATTTCCAGTCGATCGTGCCGTCGCCGTTCGAGGGGCAGATGGCAAAGTGATAGTCTGTCATCAGCCAGGGCAAGTCGGCATTGCCCCGAGCAAGGCTGACCACAACGGTATGGTCGCCATCCGCAGTGATATCGGTCACGTCGGTCAACAGCGCCTTGGCGGCAGAGGTCGAGCTATCGCCACGATGATGATTGAGGCTGTCAATCACGTCCTGCGACGTCACCGGCTTGCCACTGTGGAACGAAGCATCGGGATTGAGTTCGAACGTCCACTCCATAGCGTCGGGTGACGCCTCCCAGCTGGTGGCGAGATCCGGCCCAAGCGAATTGTCCGCCTCGATCAAGGTCAGATAGCTGCGGTGGGTATGGGCCAGAAAGATCATCTGGCGGGTCACATAGGTGCCCGGATCATGGGTGTCAGAAGTGTTGCCATCATGCACACCCCAACGGAACGTGCCGCCCGGCGTCGGGTTCGCAGCAGCGGACGTGCCCCATAGACCAGTGGCAGCCGAGGCCGTTATACCTGCAGCTGCGGCGAAATGCATGAAGGAGCGACGCGAGATATCGCCGGTGCGCGCTGCCTGTGCGAGCCGGTCCAAAAGGACCTGATCGGTTTTCTTTTTCATTTGGTTTCCCTGTCTTGTTTTGAATCTGTCATTGGTGAGGCCGCAGCATCAGCCCACACTGAAAGCTTCCTTTTCAGTGGGGCTGCAAGGATGCTCAAATACGACATGTTTCTAACAGAACACGAAATGCCCCTTGTTTCCAGTGCTTAATCCAGCAAAGGAGAAGCTTTAAAAGGTCATAAATGCTGAGGTTTTCTGAGATTTCGCCGAGTTTTCTAACTGCGACGCATCCGTAGCTTGGCAAAGTAATCGAGACGTTTCTTGAGCTCACGCTCGAACCCTCTCTCGACCGGCTGATACAGAACCGGGCGTTTCATGGTCTCNGGAAAGTAGTTTTGTCCCGAGAATCCATCCTCTGCGTCATGGTCATAAGCGTAGCCTTCGCCNTAGCCCTGCTCCTTCATCAGACGGGTTGGAGCGTTGAGGATATGTTTGGGCGGAGGCTCGCTTCCGGTTTTCTTTGCCTCGCGCAGCGCGGCCTTGTAGGCCGTATATCCAGCGTTGGATTTCGGCGCGAGGGCCAGATAGGCCACAGCCTGAGCCAGCGCCAATTCGCCCTCGGGGCTGCCGATCCGCTCATAGGTTTCCCACGCATGCAGGCAGATCGATTGCGCCTGTGGATCAGCGAGGCCGATATCCTCGATCGCCATGCGCAGGATGCGTCGTGCGAGATATCGTGGGTCTTCACCACCCGTCAGCATCCGGGCCAGCCAATAGAGCGCGGCATCAGGATCTGAGCCGCGCACGGATTTATGCAATGCCGAGATGAGGTTGTAATGCTCGTCACCCGACTTGTCGTATTTTGCCGCGCGTTTCATCAGGCGGGTGGCAAGGGCGCTGCTATCCAGTTTTCCCTCGACCTTCCACGCCGCCACCTGTTCGATCAAGTTCAAGAGCGCGCGGCCGTCGCCGTCAGCCATTTCAAGCAAGGCCTCGCGCGCCGGACCATCGAGCGGCAAGGCGCGGCTCAACTCTTGTTCGGCACGTTGCGCGAGGCGTTCGAGATCAGCGAGCACTAAGCGCGTCAGAACCAAGACCTGTGCCCGGCTGAGAAGGGCGGCGTTCAACTCGAAACTCGGGTTTTCCGTGGTCGCACCAACCAAGAGGATCGTGCCATCTTCCATATGCGGCAGAAACCCATCCTGCTGTGCCTTGTTGAACCTGTGGATTTCGTCAACGAAAAGCAGGGTGCCGCGGCCCTGAGTGCGGCGGTGCTTGGCCTCTTCGAACACTTTGCGCAGTTCCGGCACGCCGGTAAAAATCGCACTGATCTGGATGAAATGCAGATCGGTTTCGTCAGCCAACAGTCGGGCAATGGTGGTCTTGCCCACGCCGGGCGGGCCCCAGAAGACCAGCGAGGAGAGGCTGCCGGAGGCAAGCATCACGCCGAGCGGGGCTTCGGGGCCAAGCACCTGATCCTGTCCGATGACATCAGTGAGACGACGCGGTCTGAGCCTGTCGGCCAAGGGGCGAGGGCCCGTGTCGGGACGCGGCGTGTCGCCTGTATCAAAGAGATCCGCCACCGCTCAGATCCGGAACCGCAGCGCCATGCGCCGGCCACCACGCTGCACCTCAAGGGCCAAGGTCGTCTCGGCGCGCTCCAACGCCTCGGCGGCACTTGCACTATCAGGTGTGGTGCGACCATTGACGGACCGCAAGATATCGCCGGCGCGTAACCCGGCACGCGCACCGTAGGGGCCGGGATCATCCACAATCACCCCCTCCGACAGAAGTGGAAGGCGGTAGTCCTCGATCACGGCGGGGTTGATTGTCGACAAGAACATTTGAGGGATTGCAGCACGCGGGCTGGTCTCCAATTGGTTGCGCGGTGGGGTGTCGGGGGCGGCGATCATGTCCACCTCGATCTCTTGCTCAACGCCATCGCGCAGGCGGGTGATTGTGGTCTTGGACCCGATTCCGGCCAGAGACATGCGATAGATCATCTCTGCGGGGCTGTTGACGGGCTGACCGCCGACCATCGTGATCACGTCGCCGGGGCGGATGTCGCGGACAAAGCTGCTGAGGGGATGCACCTCGGAAATCACGATGCCGTCGGGGCGGGCGATGCCAAGCCCCTCGGCCATATCCGGGGTTACAGGCTGACCACCCAAACCCGCCCAAGGGCGTTCAAATGTCGTTTTTCCATCCCGTGCCTGTGCCACGAACTGTGCCACCAAGGCCGAGGGAATGGCAAAGCCGATACCGTTCGATCCGCCCGAACGCGACAGGATTGCTGTATTGATTCCAATAAGATGGCCGTTCACATCGACCAAAGCACCGCCCGAATTTCCGGGGTTGATCGGTGCGTCGGTCTGGATGAAATAGCCACGTGCGTTGCCGGTGGCCGTGCCAGAGCGGGCGAGGCCGGAGACGATTCCGCTGCTGACGGTTTGGCCCACGCCAAAGGGGTTGCCGATGGCCAGCACCAATTCGCCGACCTGCACGGTGTCGCTGTCGCGCAGGGTGAGGGCGGGCAGGACCGGTGCATCCTCGATCTGGAGGACGGCCAAATCCGCCTCTTCATCGCCCAAGAGGACGCGGGCGGCGTATTCGCGGCGGTCATTGAGGACCACGCGGATATCTGTAGCCTCACCCACGACATGATAATTCGACACGACGATACCATCCTCCGAGAGGACCACGCCGGACCCAAGAGAGTTTTGAACGCGCGGGCGCGTTGCGCCGAAGTCATTGAAAAATCTCTCGAAAAACGGGTCTCCCCGGAATGGGCTGGCGCGGGTGGCGACGACGCGGCTGGCGTAGATATTCACCACTGCCGGAGCGGCCTGTTGGACGACCGGGGCAAAGCCCAACTGAATTTCGGCCGGCGTGACCGGCACGCGGGTTTCGGCGTGCGGCAGGCCGGGAAGGGCCAATAAAACAAGGCAGAGAAGGCGGACCATGACAGGCTCCCCAAGGGTGATCTTGGCCTTTGAGATATGCTGGGAGTGGCGCGGCAATGCAAGGCTTTGCGGCCTCTTGCGGTGGCATATCCCCGAGGGCCAACATGCAAANCCCCCGCCGGTGAGGGCGGGGGCGTATCTGTAACCACTTGAAATGGTTATAATCTTATTCGTCGTCAGACATTTCAAACGCTGCGACGCGGGCCTTGTCGGCGGCGCCTTTGGCGTCGACGTCACGGTCCACGAACTCGATGATGGCCATGGGTGCCATGTCACCATAGCGGAACCCGGCCTTGAGAACGCGGACGTAACCGCCCTGACGCTCTGCATAGCGCGGTCCGAGAATGTCGAACAGTTTGGCCACATAGGCATCCTGCTTGAGCTGGCTCGCAGCCTGACGGCGCGCATGCAAATCCCCACGTTTTCCGAGGGTTATCAGCTTTTCGATGATCGGACGCAGTTCTTTTGCCTTGGGCAATGTGGTCTTGATCTGCTCATGTTCGATGAGCGAGCCGGCCATGTTCGCCCACAGCGCCTTGCGGTGCTCGTGGGTGCGGTTGAGGCGGCGGTATCCTCTTGCGTGACGCATTTTCTATCTCCTAAGCGTTTTTGCTTTGTCCGGCGGTCTGATGCGTGTCAGCCGCTCTCCTTGGGGCGGGATTGCCCGGGTCGTGATGCGTACATGGCGTACCATGTGTACGCGGGTTTTGTACACTGGGTTGAACGGTGCGCNGAGGCTGCGCACCGCCCAAAATCTTAGAACGCGTCTTCGAACTTTTTGGCGAGGTCTTCGATGTTGTCTGGCGGCCAATCCTCGACATCCATGCCAAGGTGCAGACCCATGCCCGAGAGAACCTCTTTGATCTCGTTGAGCGACTTGCGGCCAAAGTTCGGGGTGCGGAGCATCTCGGCTTCGGTCTTTTGGATGAGATCGCCGATNTAGACGATGTTGTCGTTCTTGAGGCAGTTCGCGGAGCGGACCGACAATTCCAACTCGTCCACTTTCTTGAGCAGGAGCGGGTTGAATTCGAGACCGTCGTCGTCGTCCTGACGGCTGGCCGATTCGGGTTCGTCGAAGTTCACGAAGATCGACAGNTGATCCTGAAGGATNCGCGCGGCNTAGGCCACGGCGTCATCCGGGGTGATCGAGCCGTCGGTTTCGATCTTCATGGTCAGTTTGTCGTAATCNAGAACCTGACCTTCGCGGGTCGGCTGNACCTCGTAGCTGACCTTGGAGATCGGCGAGTAGATGGCGTCAATCGGAATGAGACCGATGGGTGCGTCCTCGGGCTTGTTCTTGTCAGCCGAGACATAGCCCTTGCCCTGATTCACGGTCAGTTCCATGAACAGGTCAGCACCTTCGTCGAGGTGACAGATCACATGGTCCTTGTTGAGGATCTCGATGCCTGCGCTGTCGGAGATGTCACCGGCGGTGACGACGCCCGGACCCTTGGCATTGACCGAAAGACGCTTGGGCCCTTCGACTTCCATGCGGATGGCCACGCCCTTGAGGTTGAGAACGATGTCGGTCACGTCTTCGCGGACACCGGCCACCGAGGAGAACTCGTGCAACACGTTGTCGATCTGCACGGCGGTGATGGCCGCCCCTTGCAGCGAGGACAGAAGAACGCGGCGCAGCGCGTTGCCCAGCGTGAGACCAAAGCCGCGCTCGAGCGGCTCGGCGATCAGAACCGCCTGACGCAGCGGGTCATTGCCCGGTTTCACGTCAAGCTGTGTCGGCTTGATCAGTTCAGCCCAATTCTTGTGGATCATGCGTCCCTCCATTCTTGCTCTGTTCCCATGTCCAAAGGTCCAGAACGCCCGAGGATGTAAAATGACGAAAAGGGGACCGCGCCATAGCGCGGCCCCACCTGGATAGATGTTGTATCAGACCCGGCGGCGTTTCGGCGGGCGGCAGCCATTGTGAGCCATCGGGGTCACATCACGGATCGAGGTGATGTTGAAGCCAACGGCGGCCAGCGCGCGCAGCGCCGACTCACGACCCGAACCCGGACCCTGAACTTCGACGTCGAGCGACCGCATGCCATGTTCCTGCGCCTTTTTGCCTGCATCTTCGGCAGCCATCTGAGCGGCGTAGGGCGTGGATTTACGCGAGCCTTTGAAACCCATGGTCCCGGCAGAGGACCATGCGATTGCATTGCCCTGCACATCCGAGATCAGGATCTTGGTGTTGTTGAAAGACGAGTTCACATGAGCAACGCCGGTGGCGATGTTCTTGGAGACCTTTTTCTTGGTGCGTTTGGTATCGCGTGCCATATTGAATGCCCTCCCTTATTTCTTCTTGCCGGCAATGGCTTTTGCCGGGCCCTTGCGGGTGCGAGCATTGGTGTGGGTCCGCTGACCACGCACCGGCAGATTGCGACGGTGACGCAGGCCACGGTAGCAGCCCAGATCCATCAGGCGCTTGATGTTCATCTGGGTTTCACGGCGCAGGTCACCTTCGACGGTGAAATTCGCGTCGATGTGTTCGCGCAGGGCCAGAGCCTCGGCATCCGACAGCTCGTTCACGCGACGCGANGTGTCGATGTTGAGGGCTTCGCAGATGGATTTAGCCGAGGAATGGCCGATTCCGGTGATATAGGTGAGGGCGATTGGAACCCGTTTGTTGGTCGGGATATTGACGCCGGCGATACGTGCCAAGTGCAGTTTCCTTTTTCGTTGCGGTTCCGTAGCACCAGAACCTTTTTTCACAACGTAAGCCCGAGGCGATCACGCACCGGGCCGCGGCTGATNTCAGATGAGCGATTCGCAATTCGGGGGCGACCCGGAAATAGAATCAATCTCGCGTTCGAGATAGGGCTGGTTAGGGGGAAATGAACGGAGCGTCAAGGCCCCGCCCCCCGGCATTGCCCTATTTGTCAAGTGCTTTGGCAATCTCGGCCTGAACGACATTGATTTCCGCGAGACCGTCGACCGAGGTCAGTTGGCCATGAGCGTAGTAATAGCCGATGAGCGGGGAGGTTTTCTTGTAATATTCCATCAGGCGGTTGCGCAGCGCGTCTTCGTTGTCGTCGGCGCGGCGCCTGACATCTGTCGAGCCGCATTTGGCGCATTTGCCATCGGTGGGCCAGGGTTTGGTGATGTCGTTATAGACCTCGCCGCAGTTGCCGCAGGTCGAACGGGCCGTGATGCGCTGAACGAGTGCTTCGTCATCGACACGCAATTCGATCACGGCCTCCAANGTCTCGCCCATCTCTTCGAGCAGGTCGGCGAGGGCATCNGCCTGTGCCAGCGTGCGGGGGAAGCCATCAAAAATGAAGCCGCCCTTTNGCTCCGCCTGCAATTGTTCNCGGATGAGGCCGATCACGATCTCATCGGTCACAAGATCGCCGCGCGCCATGACATCGGCGACGATCCGCCCCATGTCCGAGCCGCTGTCCTTGGCGGCGCGCAGCATGTCGCCGGTGGAGAGCTGGATCATGTCGCGGCTCTCGACCAGGTAATGCGCCTGTGTGCCCTTGCCCGCGCCCGGCGGTCCGAGAAGGATGATATTCATCTGCGCGCCGGTGCTTTTCTGCGGGAGCGTTTCTTGCCCTTGCCGCTGAGCTGGGATTTCTCGATCAGCCCTTCGTATTGATGGGCGAGGAGGTGCGATTGCACCTGCTGGATCGTGTCCATGGTGACAGAGACCACGATCAGCACGGATGTGCCGCCNAAGTAGAAGGGGATCGCGAATTGATTGCGCAGCACCTCGGGCAGAAGGCAGACCGCCGCGAGATAGGCAGAGCCCAGAACCAGCACGCGGGCAACGACATAGTCGAGATATTCCGCTGTCCGCTTGCCCGGACGGATGCCGGGAATGAAGCCGTTCTGGTTCTTGAGGTTGTCGGCCACTTCATCGGTCTTGAACGCGACGTTGAAGGTGTAGAAATAGGCGAAGAACACGATCATGATCGTGAANAACAGCAGATAGAGCGGCTGGCCGGGGCCGAAATAGGCCATCACGGTCGAGAGGACCGGATTGGTCGTACTGCCCGAGAAGGTGGTGATCGTCGCAGGCAGCAGGAGCAGCGAGGAGGCAAAGATTGCCGGGATCACGCCTGCCGGGTTGACCTTGACCGGCAGGTGCGAGGAGCCGCCGTCATAGATCTTCATGCCCACCTGACGGCGGGGATATTGAATGTGGATCTTGCGCAGGGACCGCTCCATGAAGACCACGAAGGCGATCACGGCGACGACCATCACCATCACGCCGACGATCACGGCGGGGCTGACAGCGCCCGAGCGGCCAGAGGCGAAGAACTGCGCCAGAGCGGCGGGAACCTCGGCGATGATGCCGACAAAGATGATCAGCGAGATGCCGTTGCCAACGCCGCGCGCGGTGATCTGTTCGCCCAGCCACATCAGGAACATGGTGCCGCCGACCAGCGTGATCATGCAGGAGACGATAAAGAACATGCCCGGATTCGTGACCATTTCGCCGGATTGCAGGCTGACGGCCAGACCGTAGGATTGCAGCGTGGCGAGGACGACNGTGCCGTAGCGGGTGTATTGGTTGATCTTCTTGCGACCCTGCTCGCCCTCTTTCTTGAGTTGCTCAAGAGCGGGCACCATGGCGGTCATCAACTGAACGATGATCGACGCCGAGATATAGGGCATGATCCCCAGAGCAAAGATGCCCATGCGCCCGAGTGCGCCGCCGGTGAACATCGACAGCATGCCGCCAATGGACGCCTGCGCGCCTTCCATGAATTCACGCAGCGCGATCCCATCAATCCCCGGCACGGGGATGAAGGTGCCCAGCCGGTAGACAATCAGCAGGCCGAGGGTGAACAGGATGCGTTTGCGCAGTTCGGTGGCCTTGCCAAGCGCGGACCAGCTAGTGTTGGCCGCCATTTGCTCTGCTGCAGATACCATTCGCGGGTCTCTTTCATGTGACAACGCCGCCTTGGGCTGTTTTCCAGCTCAGGCGGCGTCAAAGGAAAACTTGGGCCATATGTAAGCGGCACGGGTGCCGCTCACAACCTCTTATTCAGCCGCTTGCGCGGTTGTGACCGAGAGGGAGCCGCCGGCCTTTTCGACCGCTTCGATCGCAGAGCGCGAGGCGCCTGTAACCTGAATGGTCAGCTTGAGGGTCACGTCACCCTTGTTCAGGACGCGGATGCCATCGAGTTTGCGGCGCACCAGACCGGAGGCGACGAGCGCATCCTCGGTGATCGGGGCGGTTGCGTCGATCTTGCCGGCTTCGACGAATTTCTGGATCAGACCCAGATTGATGACGGCAAAGGATTTGCGGTTCGGCTTGGTAAAGCCGCGCTTGGGCAGACGCTGATAGAGCGGCATCTGGCCACCCTCGTAGCCACCGATCGAAACACCCGAACGGGATTTCTGACCTTTGATACCCCGGCCACCGGTTTTGCCCATGCCGGAACCCGGACCACGACCAATGCGCTTGCGCTTTTTGGTGGCACCGGGATTGTCGTGCAGTTCATGCAGTTTCATTGTCGCTATCTCCTTGCCGGATGCGGCCCCCAGCGACGGGAGCGGCCGAACGCGGCGTGTGTGGGTTGAGTCGGACCCCAAGACGGGGCCACCGGGGGCGTATAGACGCAGGGCGCGTCGGGATCAAGGGCTGAGAATGCGTTGGGTGTCGTGGTTTGCGCGCGCAGACCTCAGGGGATCTTGGCGACACTGGCCGGTGACCGGTGACGAAGGAATCTGCCACAACTTTTCAANCACTGCGCCAGTCGGTAAGTCTAGGGACAGTTCACAACCAGATTTGACGTCTGATGGTNAAAGGTTCCTANATGATGCGGTTTTTCAGCAAGTCCCCTCGGCCCGGTCCGGTTTCGGAACAGAAGCAAGAGGTGCGGTTTACCGCAGCGGATGCGGCCTTGGCGCTGGAGCAGAGAGGACCGCGCCTCTTGGAGTTTGTGGCGAATTGCGTCGAGCCTCAGGCTCTGGGGGTGGAGATTGGCCCCTTTGACCGCCCACTTTTGACCCGCCCGGAGTGGAATGTGCGCTATGCGGACGTCAATACGACGGACGACCTCAAATATCTCGCGGGTCGCAGCCCGCTGCGGCATGTCGAGAAGGTTGTCGAGGTGGATTACGTGCTGAAGTCCGTGTCCCTGCCGCGCGCGATTTCCGGGCATGGGGTCAAATTCGTCTTTGGATCGCATGTTTACGAGCATATTCCGAACCTTTTGGGATTTCTGCNCGACATCGCGACGGAACTGGGCCGCGGGGGCACAGTCATCGGTGCCTTTCCGGATCGGCGTTACACCTATGATATCGACCGCCCAAGAACGACATTGGGCCAGTTTCTGGACCGCATGCGCGGGATATTTCCCAGCCGGACCCGCAGACCGTGTTCGATCATTTCTATCACAACAGGGAGGTCAAAGCGGGTCAGATCTGGACCAAGGGTGCGGATCACGGTGCGCCTCGGAGATTTTCCCTCGGCCATGCGCAAGAGATGATGCAGCAGGCCCAGACGCGCTATGTCGATGTGCATTGCAACGTGCTCACGGATCAGGAGTTTGTCGACCTGACGGAGGTCTTTCCAGAGCTTGGGATCAACCTGGGTCTGCATGCTTTGGTCAAGACCTATCGCCCGCTGCACGAATTCCACTTTTGCCTGAAGGTGTTGTGACGACGCGCCGCAAGGGGGCATGACCCCTCAACGCATGCGTCCTCTCTGGACATGTGGCGGGATCGCGATAGGCTGGGAGAACTGCCGTGACCGGAGGCCCGCGATGCGCGCTCTGACGCTCTGCCTTGCCCTGACGATCCTGCCGGGACCTGCGTCCATGGCGGCGACGGGATGCGCCACCGATGCGATGCTGGTGTTCGACGGGTCGGGGTCCATGGCGGAGGTGGGACATGATCCGACCGCCCCGACCCGGATTATCGAGGCGCGCGTGGCTCTGCGGCGGGTGATGCCCGAGATTGCGCCCTATCGGCGGATTGGCCTGTTGAGCTATGGCGCGGGGGGCAGTCATCCCTGTTCCGGGATCACACGCCACTTTGGCCCGATGCCGGATGCCGGGGCTGCGGTGGTGGCGGGGATCGAGGCGTTGACGCCCGGTGGCCTGACCCCGATTGCCGCCTCAGTCGCGGCGGCGGCGGAGGTCTTGGGCTATCGCACGCAGACGGGCATCGTGGTCTTGGTCACGGATGGCAATGAGACCTGCGGCGGCACGCCCTGTGCGCTCGGGACGGCGCTCGCGGCGGAGGCGCGCGACCTCACGGTGCATGTGATCGGATTTCGCGTGGTGCATGACCCGTTTTCGTGGAACAGCCCCGAGGCGAAGGGCTATGACGGGCAGACGGTTGCGAAATGTCTGGCGGATGCGACGGGAGGATTGTTCGTCTCGACCGAAACGGTGGACGAGTTGGCGGCAGCCCTGCGCGAGACGCTGGGCTGTCCGCTGATCGGCAGGCTGTGGGTGGAAGCCCCGCCGCGTCGGCGGGGCTGAGCGTTCAGGCCGTGAGGCCCTCGGGCTCTGTCAGACCATTTGCGCGGCAGCAGGCGGTGAGGGTATTGGCCAAGAGGCAGGCGATGGTCATCGGACCGACGCCACCCGGCACCGGGGTGATCGCCCCGGCAACAGCGGCAACCGAGGCGTAATCGACGTCGCCGACGAGGACGGTCTTGCCGTCCCGCTCGATCCGGTTGATGCCCACGTCGATCACGGTGGCCCCCGGCTTGATCCAGTCGCCCGGCACCATTTCGGGGCGACCGACGGCGGCCACAACGATATCGGCGCGGCGGCAGACATCGGCGATGTCCTTGGTCCGGCTATGGGCAATCGTGACGGTGCAGCTATCGCCCAAGAGAAGCTGTGCCATGGGTTTCCCGACGATGTTCGAGCGGCCAAGCACCACGGCATCCATGCCCGCAAGCGAGCCGTGATGGTCGCGCAGCATCATCAGGCAGCCCAAGGGCGTGCACGGCACCATGGATTTCTGGCCGGTGCCCAAGAGGCCCACGTTGGAAATGTGAAAGCCGTCGACATCCTTGGCCGGATCAATNGAATTGATCACCAGATCGGANTCGAGATGTTTCGGGAGCGGCAATTGCACGAGGATGCCATGCACGGTGGCGTCCTTGTTGAGCTGGTCGATCAGCGCCAGNAGATCGGCCTCGGACGTGTCTACGTCAAGTTTGTGTTCATAGGAGTTCATGCCCACCTCGACGGTCTGCTTGCCCTTGGAGCGGACATAGACCTGGCTGGCCGGATCTTCGCCCACAAGCACCACCGCGAGACCCGGCGTGATGCCGTTTTCCTCTTTCAGGCGCGTCACATGCGACGCCACCTTGGCGCGCACCTCTGCGGCAAAGGCCTTGCCGTCGATCACTTTAGCCGTCATTCGCAGCCCTTTCCTCATTCTTGAACTATTCACGCCCAACGCGTAGCGCCGCCCGAGGCACTATACCCCGGGCGGCGCTGTTCGGTTTGGCTTAAAAGAGACCTTCGATCTGACCACCCGCATTGAGACGGATCGTCTCGGCGGCAGGTTTGCTGGGCAGGCCCGGCATGGTCATGATCTCGCCGCAGACCACCACGACAAAGCCAGCACCGGCCGAGAGCCGCACTTCGCGGACCGGCACGGAGTGGCCGGTGGGCGCGCCGCGGCGGTTCGGGTCGGTGGTAAAGCTGTACTGCGTCTTGGCCATGCAGACCGGCAGGTTGCCATAGCCCTGCGATTCCCATTCCTTGAGCTGATTGCGGATTTTCTGATCCGCGAGCACCTCGTCGGCACGGTAGATGCGCTTGGCGATGGTCTCGATCTTGTGGAAGAGCGACATATCATCGGGGTAGAGCGGTGCAAAGTTGGCTTTGCCGGACTCNGCCAGTTCGACCACCTTGCGTGCCAGCGGCTCCGAGCCTTCNGAACCGAGTTCCCAGTGACGNGACAGCACCGCCTCGGCNCCGTGGCCCGCGACATACTCTTTCACGGCTGCAACCTCGGCGTCGGTGTCGGTGACGAAATGGTTGATCGCAACCACAACCGGCACNCCAAAGGATTTGACGTTCTCGATGTGNCGCCCAAGGTTGGGGCAACCGGACTTGACCGCGTCGACATTCTCTGCACCCAGATCGGCCTTGGCCACGCCGCCGTTCATCTTCATCGCGCGGACCGTGGCCACGATCACCACGCAATCGGGGGCAAGACCCGCCTTGCGGCATTTGATGTTCATGAACTTTTCAGCGCCAAGGTCGGCACCAAAGCCCGCTTCGGTCACAACGTAATCGCTGATCTTGAGGGCGGTGGTGGTGGCGATGACCGAGTTGCAGCCATGCGCGATATTGGCGAAGGGGCCGCCATGCACGAAGGCGGGGTTGTTTTCCAACGTCTGCACCAGGTTCGGCTGCATCGCGTCCTTGAGGAGCACGGTCATTGCGCCCTCGGCCTTGATGTCACGGCAGAAGACGGGTGTCTTGTCGCGGCGGTAGGCCACGATCATCGAGCCGAGACGGTCTTCGAGATCCTTGAGGTTCTTGGCGAGGCAGAGGATCGCCATGACTTCGGAGGCCACGGTGATGTCAAACCCGTCTTCACGGGCAAAGCCGTTGGACACACCGCCCAGCGAGGATGTGATCTGGCGCAGGGAGCGGTCATTCATGTCCACCACGCGACGCCAGACGACGCGGCGGGTGTCGATGTCAAGCTCGTTGCCCCAATAGATGTGGTTGTCGATCATCGCGCTGAGCAGCGAATGCGCCGAGGTGATGGCATGGAAATCGCCGGTGAAATGGAGGTTCATGTCTTCCATCGGCACGACCTGCGCATAGCCACCGCCAGCGGCCCCACCCTTCATGCCGAAGTTCGGCCCGAGGGAGGCCTCGCGGATGCAGACAGTCGCCTTTTTGCCGATCCGGTTCAGGCCATCGCCGAGACCGACGGTGGTCGTGGTCTTGCCTTCGCCAGCCGGCGTCGGGTTGATGGCGGTCACGAGGATGAGTCGACCGTTCTTGTTGCCCTGCACCGAATCGATGAACTTCTGGCTCACCTTGGCCTTGTCATGTCCGTAGGGCAGCAGATCTTCGTTGGAGATGCCGCGCTTTTCGCCGATCTCTTGGATCGGACGCTTCTTTGCCTCGCGTGCAATCTCGATATCGCTCTTGTAACCCATAGTCGTTTCCTTCCCTTGTCTGTTGAGCCTGGTCTGACCACGGTCATAGCCAATCCCCGGCATCCCACAGCATGCGAATCCGACACATGGACCCGTGGTTGCGGCGGGCTGTCGCAGTCTGTGTCGGATCGGAAACGATTTTGGGGACTTTCAGAGCAGGCTGCCACGGGCACGCGACAGCTCGGACCAGATCGGTTGATCGGGAATATGCAGGCGCAGGGTATCGCCGCGGCTGAGCCGTCCCTCACGCTCGACCCAAGCGGTGACGCCGCGCCGCCCCGAGGCCGCGCGCTTGAACCGCGCCCCAAAGCCCGGCGCGTATCCCTCGATCACCTTGGCGGGCAATTGGCAGGGGCGGTTTTCCATATCCACCACCAAAGTCACCCCATCCGGCCCTTGCAGGCGCGACGAAGGCGGCAGGTGGCTGAGATCGGGAATACCCTCGATCACCAACGACGCCCCGAGCCATGCCGGGTCGAGCCGCGCGATGCCCATGGTCGCGGCGATGGCTGTGAGCTCTTCGACCGAGAGCACCGAGAATTGCCGTACATTGCGGATCTCGGTGTTGCGGGGATGTTGTGACAGCACGCGACTACAGGAGGGACGCGTCAAGCCCGCGTGGTCCTCGCCTGCGATGCCGGCGAAGGTCACGTCCACGGCGTCGAGCGGTTCCGCTTCGAGCGTGGTGTCGCGCTGGGCAACCCGGCCCAACCATGTGAGTCGAGCCTCATACTCGGTTGGGATCAATGCAGGCATTGGTGCGCGCCCCGTTTTTTCTTGGTGACAAATACTCGCCCCGCAGGGTCGCTCGCCCTGCGGCTCAGACTGTGAGCGTAAAGAACAGGCGGCGGAAGGGAAAGAGCACGGTGCCATCGGCGCGGACCGGATAGGCGGTGTGCATCACCTCTTCGTAGCGGCGGATGAGATCGGCCTTTTCCTCCGGCTCGAGGGCGGCCAGCACTGGGCGGGCATAGGTGCTCTCGGTGTAGCGGCGCACCGGATGGCTGCCGGGTTCTGCGGTGAGGCGTTGGTAATAGTCGGTTTCCCAGAGGCGGAATTGACCGAGGGGGGCCAACAGTTCCTCGTATCTGATTGGGGTCATCACGCCGGGAGTGCCCATTTTCTCGACTCGGCCGTCAAACAGTTCTTCGGCGAGCGAGAGCCAGACGCGGTGGGACGGTGCCTTGTTCTGATGCGGCATCTGCACGGCGAGCGTGCCCCCCTTGCCCAGCATGCGCACCAGCCGGGGCATCAGCGCCTCGTGATTGCCAACCCAATGCAGGGCCGCATTGGAATAGATCAGACCCGGCGCGCGGCGCGGGTGCCAATCGGCGATGTCGCCCTGTTGCAGCGCGTCATAGCCCCCGGCCGCGCGGGCCTTTTCGAGCATCGCCGGGCTGGCATCGACACCGACCACCGTTCGATTGCCCGCACGGGCGCGCAGCGCCTCGGCCATCACGCCATTGCCACAGCCGAGATCGACCACATCGCCCGCNCCCATTTGCCCGACCGCGTTCAAGAGNTCGAGGGCGGGGCGCAGACGTTGATCCCGGAACCTTGCATAGGCTCCGGGATTCCAGTCTTGTTTCGCGGGAGTCGTGCTCACGTCGAGGGCTCTGGCTCCAGCCCGCCGTCACCGGTGCCAGGCGTGGATTTGGGCTTGGTCTTGGGGATGGCGGTGACAGAGGGTTTGGTGGCCTCTGCCGTGCCATCATCGTCATCATCCGCCGCGGGCGGCTCGCCGCGCATGACGCGCTTGATTTCCTCGCCGGTCAGGGTTTCGTATTCCAAAAGGCCCTGTGCCAGACGCTCCCAATCCTCTTGACGGTCGGTNAGGATCTTCTTGGCGCGGATATAGGCCTCGTCGATCAGGCGTTTGACCTCTTCCTCGATCAGCTCTTTGGTATGAGCGGAAATCGAGAAGCCACCCGCGCCGTTGCCCATGTAGCCTTCGTGCGCCTGTTCATAGTCGATATTGCCGACCTTGTCGGACATGCCCCAGCGCATCACCATGGCGCGCGCCAGGCCGCTGGCCTGCTGAATGTCGCCTGCGGGACCGTTGGACACGTTATCCTCGCCGTATTTGAGGATTTCNGCAGCCTTGCCCGCCATGGTCATGGCGAGTTTCTCTTCGCATTCCGAGCGGTGCCAGTTGAGGCGGTCGATCTCGGGCAGGCTGACCACCATGCCGAGGGCGCCACCGCGCGGGATGATCGTGGCCTTATACACAGGATCGCATTTCGGNAGGGCGAGGCCCACNACGGCATGCCCGGCCTCGTGATAGGCGGTTTTTTCNTTNTGGTCGTCGGTCAGGACCATCGAGCGGCGCTCGGCCCCCATCATCACCTTGTCCTTGGCGTTCTCGAAATCGACCATGGTGACAAAGCGGCGGCCCACNCGCGCGGCNGTCAGCGCCGCCTCGTTGACGAGNTTGGCAAGGTCCGCCCCCGAGAAGCCCGGCGTGCCGCGTGCAATCAGGCGCAGGTCCACATCGGGGCCAAGCGGCGTCTTGCGGGCATGCACGTTAAGGATTTTCTCGCGGCCCTTGATGTCGGGGTTGGGCACGGTGACCTGACGGTCAAAGCGACCGGGACGCAATAGCGCGGGATCAAGCACGTCCTTGCGGTTGGTGGCCGCGATGATGATCACGCCTTCGTTGGCCTCGAACCCGTCCATCTCGACAAGGAGCTGGTTCAGCGTCTGTTCCCGCTCATCGTTGCCGCCGCCATAACCCGCACCGCGGTGGCGACCGACGGCGTCAATCTCGTCGATAAAGACGATACAGGGCGCGTTCTTCTTGGCCTGCTCGAACATGTCGCGCACACGGGATGCCCCGACGCCGACGAACATTTCCACAAAGTCAGAGCCTGAGATGGTGAAGAACGGCACGCCCGCCTCGCCTGCAATCGCGCGTGCCAGCAGGGTTTTACCGGTGCCCGGCGGGCCAACAAGCAGCGCGCCCTTGGGGATCTTGCCGCCGAGGCGCGAGAATTTCTGCGGGTTGCGCAGGAATTCAACGATTTCCTCAAGCTCTTCCTTGGCCTCGTCAATGCCGGCCACATCGTCAAAGGTCACGCGGCCATGCTTTTCGGTCAGCATCTTGGCCTTGGATTTGCCAAAGCCCATCGCGCCGCCCTTGCCGCCGCCCTGCATGCGGTTCATGAAATAGATCCAGACGCCGATCAACAGGAGGAAAGGCAGGAGCGAGACCAGGAAGGTCTGAAAGCCGGATTGCTGCTGGCTCTC
>JGI25318J35512_1000237_pt1 | contig 36309 bp, 30 predicted proteins | sample AutmiccommunBRH9_FD_35512 | JGI IMG/M metagenome (IMG submission 35512)
CCCGCGTTCGGGAACGAGCCGCGCTTCGAGGCCCTCCTGCGTTCCCAGTGCCACAATGCTGGAATCGGGATCCACCCGAGTGATATGGTCGGCGAGCGCAAGCAACGGATTCACGTGTCCGGCGGTTCCGCCGCCCGCGAGCAGGTAACGGGTCATGAGTGCGCACCTTGCGCCGCGAGCTCGGCCTGGTAGGAAGAACCATCACGCGCGATGGACACCACCACTCCCATCGCGAGCAGGCAGGCGATGAGCGCGGTGCCTCCCGAACTGATCAGCGGAAGAGGCACTCCCAGCACCGGAAACACCCCGATCACAACTCCGATGTTGACGAATGCTTGCCCGACAATCCACACGAGAATCCCGCCGACGACCGCGCGCCCGAAGCGATCCCGGGCCCGGGCGATCACCCGAAGCAGGACCGCGGCGAGCGCGACGAACAGCACGATCACGAGAAGCGCGCCGACAAGCCCCAATTCCTCGCCAATGATCGCGAAAATGTAGTCGTTGTCTGCGGCGGGCAGCCATGACCACTTGGCCTTCGATCCCCCGAGCCCGACGCCGAAGACACCGCCACCTGCGAGCGCCCACAGGCCGTGGAGCGGTTGCCAGCCGAGTCCGCTGTAGTCTTCATTGCCTGTGACGTGACCGAAGAGCCGGTTCATCCGGTTCGGGCTTGTCACGACGAAGATCGCGGCGAGCGCGACGGCTCCCAGCGTGGTGACACCCAGAGTCTTCCAGCTCACTCCCCCGAAGTACATCGTGCCCAGAACGGTGACACCCATCACGAGAGTGGTCCCCAGATCCCTCCCGAGGAGCACCAACCCGAGTGCGATGAGCGCGCCGGGAAAGACGATGGGGATCAGCTCGTGTTTTGGCTGGCCGAGCAATGGCTCTTTTCTCAGCAAAATAGCGCCGATCCACACGATGAGCGCGAGCTTCAGCATCTCTGAGGGCTGGCCGCCAATCGAACCAACCTGAATCCAGTTTCGGTTGCCATACACCTCAATGCCGAGGGGTGTGAATACCAGCATCTGCAGCATGAGACCAAGACCCAGAAGCACCCATGCCCACTTCTTCCAGAACCGAATCGGGAATGCCGCGGCGATCAACATCAGAGGGATGCCGATAACGGCATACGTCGCCTGGCGCCAGAAACCTCCGAAGAATCCCTGCTCGTCAAGGTAAGAGGTGATCGAGGAAGAAGACAACACCATGATCAAGCCAATGCCCACGAGCAGCGAGGTGATCGCGTAGATCATCACTATCGTCGGATCTGACAGTGACTTCAGTTCACCGCCGAGCGTAATGCGAGAGAATCCGGAGCCACGTGGCTCGCCGGATTCGTCATCGCTTGCTGACCCGGCCCTCGGCTGATGTGTCGTCGTCACCCGCGTCACCTCCGCCAAGAACCCGAACCGCCGCTTGAAAACGTCGGCCACGATCTGCATAATCTGAGAACTGATCCATTGATGCTGCGGCTGGAGACAACACCACGGTGTCACCCGCCTGCGCGAGCGACGCCGCTGCAGCAACCGCCAGCGTCATTGTCTCTTCAGTCTCTCCCGGCACGACCTCAATGCGCGGCACCTCGGGTGCGTGTCGCAGAAGGGCTTCCAGCACCGCGCTGCGGTCCGACCCGATCACGACCACACCACGCAGACGGTGCGCATTGTCGCGCACCAGGTCAGAAAGATCCACTCCCTTGAGAAGGCCACCGACCACCCACACCACGCTCTCCAGCGCGCGCAATGAGGCATCCGCGGCGTGCGCGTTGGTCGCCTTCGAATCGTCAATCCAGGTGACACCGCGGAATGTGCCTAAGCGCTGCGCACGGTGTGGGTCTGGATGGAAGCTGAGGATCGCTTGCGCAACCTCGGATGGTTCGACCCCGCGACTCCGTGCGAGCGCCGAGGCTGCCAGAATGTCTTGCACCAGGTGGGGTGCCTGGAGTGACCGCTCGGCGAGTTCGTCGAGTGTCACGAGTTCAAATGCCTCGTTGTGCCGCGCCGCATGGAAACCGCGATCCACCAGGATGCCCTCAACCACGCCAAAGCCGCTAGCAGGAGGGGCATCGAGCCCAAAACTGATTGCTCGGGCACCTTCGATGACGTCTGCCTCTTCGACCATCTGCTCTGTCGCCGGGTCTGCACGGTTGTAGACGCACGCTACCTGCGTGTGCTCGTACACCTTTGCCTTTGCTTCACGATACGACCGAGAGCTTCCATGCCAGTCGAGGTGGTCATCGGCAATGTTCAGGCAGACACTCGCGTATGGTGAAATCTCGCCCAGCCGGTGCAGTTGAAAGCTCGACAGTTCGACCACCAGCGCATCGTACCCCTGCGGGTCCCGGAGCGCGTCGAGAATCGGCACACCGATGTTGCCGACCGGTGCCGCGCGGAGACCTCCCGCACGGAGCATGTGAGCGGTCAGTTGCGTGGTCGTGGTCTTACCATTCGTTCCCGTGACGCATAGCCAGTCTGCGAGTCGGTCGGTTTTGTCTCGCAGACGCCACCCGAGTTCGATGTCACCCCACACCACGGTTCCGCGCTGCTCGGCCCACACGGTTAGGGGGTGGTCTGGACGATATCCGGGCGAGACCACGACGAGTTCTGGATTAAATTCGCGCAGCGACTCCAGCTGCACAGAATCACTCTCACTCTGCGCTTGCTCTGCCCCGATGACCTCCAAGAGCTGCTCGCGGTCGGGATCCACCCCACCAAAAATCACCCGCACGCGAGAGCCGAGTTCGCACAGTGTGTCTGCGACCGAGAAGCCGGTGACACCCAGTCCGAGCACTGCGACCCGAAGCCCCGACCAATCGTGGTGCCAGCTGGTGAGCCCGAGCACCCGGGTACGAGCAGCGAGGGTCACTGCACAACCGTCCATTCCGCATAGATCGCGCCGATACCGCTGAGCACGAAGACTCCTGCGATGATCCAGAACCGCACGACGACGGTGGTCTCTGCCCAGCCCTTGAGTTCAAAGTGGTGGTGAATGGGGCTCATCCGGAATATCCGCTTGCCCTTGGTGACCTTGAAGTAGATCCGCTGCAGGATGACCGATCCCGATTCGATCACGAAGAGACCGCCGATAACGACAAGCAGGAGCTCGGTTCTCGTGAGGATAGCGAGCGCGGCGATTGCACCGCCGAGGCCCAGCGAACCGGTGTCTCCCATGTAAATGTGTGCCGGGTTGGTGTTCCACCAGACGAAACCCACTAATCCGCCCACCAACGCAGCGGCGATGACTGCGAGATCGAGTGGATCGCGCACCTCATAACACCCTGGCTCAAGCCCGCGCGCGCACTGCTGACTGAACTGCCAAAAACCGATCACCGTGTACGCGCCCAGTGCGAGAATCGAGGCGCCGCCGGCCAGTCCATCGAGTCCGTCGGTGACGTTGACCGAGTTCGATGCCGCCGTTACGATCACGACGATCCAAATCAGGAAGAGGATGAGGCCGGCGACAGCGCCCAGCGACATGAAGTCGAAGGGCAGATCCCGGAACAAAGAAATGTGGGTGGACGCAGGTGTCATACCCGATGCGTTCGCGAACTGCAGGGAAAGAATACCGAACAGCACAGCAATCGCCACCTGGCCGGCGATCTTCGACCAGCCACCCAAGCCAAGCGACTGCTGCTTTCGTGTCTTGAGGTAATCGTCAATGAACCCGACGAGCCCCAGGCCCACGGTCATTAAGATGACGAGGAGTGCGGAGGGTGTCGGAGACTCGCCGGCGAGCAGCTTCGCGATGAAGTAGGCAAAAACAGAGCCGGAAATAAAGATCAGGCCGCCCATTGTTGGCGTACCGCGCTTCGCGAAGTGCGACTGCGGGCCATCCTCACGAATGAACTGGCCCCACCTCAGCTTCTGGAAACCCCGGATGAACAGCGGGGTGAGGAGCAGCGAGTACAGCATCGACAGCGCACCGGCGATGAGCAGAGCGATCATGCGTACGCCTCCCCGAGTCGATCACCTAACGACTGGAGACCAGCGGCATTTGACGACTTCACCAGCACAGTATCACCCGGCTGCAATGTTTCCAGGAGATACGCATACGCGTCATCCTGAGTGTCACAGAACACGCTCTCGCCGTCCCAGGAGCCCTCGTTGATCGCGGTGATGTGCAGCCTGCGCGCTTCGGGTCCGACGACCACGAGCTCGCTAATTCCCAACCTGACGACCTGCAAACCGATGCGGTCGTGCTCTTCACCCGAGAACTCCCCGAGTTCGCTCATGGCACCCAACACTGCGACGGATCTGGAGCCCGATCGTGAGATCTGAGCCAATGTCTTGAGTGCCGCACTCATCGAGTCAGGGCTCGCGTTATAGGCATCATTGATGATGGTGACCTGATCCCGACCTCCGAGCACCTGCATACGGCCCGGCGCAGCGAGCTCGGCCGCTTCAAGCGATGCCACAATATCTGCAAGCGGTAATCCGAGTTCTGCTCCGACAGCGGCGGCTGCGAGAGCATTCGCGACGTGGTGCTCGCCGAGAACCCGAAAATAGACCGGTGCCGACTGACCATCGACGGTAAGCGTGAAGGTTGTCCCCCAGGCGGATCCCTCCACCCCGTCTGCCCGCACACTGGCATCCGGATGCTGGCCAAAAAACCGCACCCGTGCCCGGGTGAGATCAGCCATGAGCGCCACCCTGGGATCGTCACGATTGAGCACCGCGACCGCGTCGCTCGGGAGATCGCGCACCATCTCGCTCTTCGTGCGGAAGGTGGCTTCTATACCCCCGAACTCGCCTGCGTGCGCGAGTCCGACCGAAAGCACTACGCCAATATGAGGCGGAGCCATGGCGGTGAGACGAGAAATCTCACCTTCGGCGCTCGCGCCCATCTCTGCAACCAGGGTGCGTGTATCGCTGCGCACTCGAAGCATGGTGAGCGGCCCGCCGACCTCGTTATTAAACGATTTCTCCGAGGCAACCGTCTGACCGATCCTTGCAGCCATGGCCGCAACGAGATTCTTCGTCGTGGTTTTGCCGTTTGAACCGGTAATCCCGACGATCGTCAACTGACCGGCATCTCGCACTCGGCGTACGACCTCAGTCGCAAGCCGGCCGAGAGCCAGGGTTGAATCGGCGACAACAATCTGAGGTGCTCGATAATCAATTTCTCGCTCAACGACCAGGGCCGAAGCTCCCCGATCGACCGCTGCTGCGGCGAACAGGTGACCGTCTGTCTCCTCGCCACGACGGGCAAAGAAAATCTGCCCCGGCTCGATTTCGCGAGAATCCGTCTGCGCGTCGCCGGAGATCACCAGAGTCTCGTCTGATCCGCCTGTGCCCGGAACGAGCCGGCCCTCGATCGCCCGAGCGATCTCCGCCAGAGTCATTGCAATCACTGCAGGTATCCTGCCTCGCGGAGCGCTCCGCGTACCTCGTCGCGCGCCGAGTACGGCAGGTGCTGTCCGGCGACTTCCTGATAGTCCTCGTGCCCGGGACCGGCATACAGAATAACGTCACCTGGTTCAGCAAGCGAAATGGCCAGCCGGACCGCTGCACGAGGGTCACCCTCCTCGTGAATCTCGGCTCGCGCCGCGGACCGAGCGCCTGCAATCAATTGCGCGCGAATCACCGCCGGGTCTTCAGTCCTCGGGTGGTAGTCACAGATGATCACCACGTCGCTGCCCGCAGCCGCAATCCGACCCATTTCTTCACGTTTGGTCGTATCGCGATCTCCGTCAGCACCAAACATGAAGATAATGCGACCCGGGGCAACCTCGCCCAACGCATCGAGCATCGCTTGAAAGCTGCCCGGGGTGTGGCCGTAGTCGACGAAAAAGCGCGGGCCAGGGTTCCCGGGATTCATCGCCTCGAGTCGGCCGGGGATATAGACGGGGATTTTGCCTTGATCGAGCCCCGCGGACACTCGCGCGAGCGGCACCCCGGCCTCGTGCAGCATAATCAGCGCGAGCGCAGCATTCTCAGCCATGAATCGTCCGAAGAGCGGCACCCGCCCGCTGAACTGAGCGCCGCTTGGGCCCTGCAACACGAATGAGACCCCGTCAAGATCCTGCCGAGTGACAGCAAGGTGCCAGTCTGCCTGACTCCCGTATTCTGTCGCAAGCGTCGTGACCGGAATTCGGGATTCTCGTGCCACCCTGCGCCCGTGGGCGGAATCGACGACGACGACGCCACGTTCCGCGTGTTCGGGCGCGAAGAGCGCGAGCTTCGCCGCAAAATAACTTTCCATGTCGCCGAAGTCGTCGAGGTGATCCTGCGAAAAATTGTTGAAGGCCACCACATCAAATTTCACCCCATCGATGCGATGTCGCTCCACCGCGTGCGCTGACACCTCGAGCGCGATGGAATCGGCACCGTCCTCCCGCATACGCGCAAGGAGACCATGGAGCTCCGTTGCCTCGGGGCTCGTCAGCGAACTTGTCACCACGGTATCTCCGATGCGGCGCTCCGCTGTTGAACTGAGCCCGACCGTGAGTCCGGCGGCCCGCGAGAGCTCCGCCAGGAAATAGACCACACTCGTCTTTCCATTGGTGCCGGTAACACCAAAAACTCGCGCGTCCAGGTCGCCCGTGCCATACACCGCGGCTGAAATCTGACCAAGCCGCGATCGGAGATCGCTCGACGAGACGAGCACCGGCACCGGCACGGGCGCGCCAGCACCGAAACTCTCACCATTCAGTTGACTCGCCCCGATTTCGTCGGTGAGCACTGCGGCCGCTCCACGAGAGACCGCTTGGCCCGCAAATTCCGCACCGTGGGCACGGGTGCCCGCGAGCGCGATGTACAGGTCACCCGGGCGAACGTCACGTGAATCAAGGGTCACACCAGTCACCTGAACAGCCTGTGCATCCCCCGCAGAGAAATCTGGCACAGAGAGATCGAACCGCCGAGCGAGTGCGGTAATCGAGGTGTGGATGGGCCGCTGCGGTCTCATGCTCAACCCGCTGTCCGCGGTATCTCGTTCGCTACTCTTCACTGTACGATCCTACCGAGATCGAGGCTTAGCTTCCCGTGTCTAGCGGGACGTAGCTTCCCGTTGACGGCGGAATCTGGAAGGTACGTATCGTCGCCTCCGCCGCATCGTGGAAGGAGGTAAGGGCCGCAACGCTGCCTTCGCCAGCCTTCGGAAACGCGATGGAGGCAGCTATGACAAACTGCGGGTCTTCGACGGGAAATACGCCAACAAAGCTGTGAACGAAGTCCGACCGATACCCCCCCTGACCGTCAGTCTGCTCAGCCGTGCCGGTCTTTCCACCAATTCGGTACCCGGGAATCGAGACAAGCGGCGTGATCCAGCTTTCCTGCACCACAGCTTCCAGCATGTGCAGGGTAGTCGCCGCAGTTTCGGGCGAGACCGCCGCCACCGGATCTCCGTGCACCATATCGGTGACGGTGCCGTCTGCCTCCGTGCACGTCGCCACGACGCTGGGAGGCACGCGGACCCCATCGTTAGCAATGGCTTGGTAGGCGCTTGCTGTCTGCACAATGGTCGCCGACACACCCTGACCGAACATCGTGTTGTAGCTGGTCTGACGGTCCCAGTTCTCGGGGCTATAGAGAAGACCGGAGTCCTCGAGCGGAAGCCCTGCCTGGGTCGACTCACCAATTCCAAATGCGCGGAGATACTCGTAACGAGTCTGCTCGGTGAGCCGACTCCCAAACATCGAGATCCCGACGTTGGAGGAATACACGAGCGCTCCGGTGAGCGTCATCGGCATCACGCCGTGGGTGGAAGAGTCTCTAAAACGCACGTTTGGCTCGGGTTCCCAGCTGTCGGGCACCTGCAGCAGTGAGTCGGGGACAGCGACTCCCTGATCCACGAGGGCCGCTGCGGTGATCATCTTAAATGTGGATCCGGGCTCGTATGGGGAGACAAACGATCGTGCCTCACGCTTGGTCGGGTCAGACGCGTCTACGTCATTGGGATCCACTGATCCGTCCTCGGCGACCGCAACAATCTCACCAGTCTGCACGTCGATGACAGTGAGCATGCCCCACTCAGCGGCGACCTTCTGCACCTGATCATTGATAATCTGTTGCGTCTCCCACTGCAGATCCCGATCGATGGTGAGCTGCACCGTTCCGCCGTTTATGGCCTCCTGACGCACGACGACACTTCCGGGGAGCGCCACCCCGTCGGCACCGCGCTCGTAGCTCTCCTCACCATTGACGCCCGTGAGACACGCATCGTACGACACTTCAACCCCGGCCTGCGGCACGTCTTCGAATCCGGAGAATCCAATAATGTTTCCCCCCACCGCACCGTTCGGGTAGACGCGTGCGTGGTGACTCTCAAATGTCAGCCAGGGAATCTGCAGCGCCTTCAGCTGGTTCAGAGTGGTGAGGTCGATTGAGCGTTTGAGATATGCAAAGTCAGATTTTGGATCCGCAGCGAGTGCGCCGTCCACGATGGCACCAATCTCGTCAGCGGTTTGTCCGGTCACTTCGCCAATTTCGGCGAACGCCTCCTCAGCGGTGACGCTCACCGTCGCGAATCCCTCCTCATCGGCGATCCGATAGAACTTTCCGCCGTTTAAGCGCGCGTTCTTTGGCGAAAGCTGTGCGTCGTAGCGCTCGTCGGTCGTCGCGAGAATCTCTCCGTTGCGATCAACAATGTCGCCTCTCAGACTGGGGATCACCACAGGTACGGCCCGTTTGCTCGCCGCTTCCTCAGTGAGCGCAGCGGCCGAAACCACCTGCAACTCAATCAGTCGGACGGTGAACACGCTGGCGCCGACAATCACCAGAAGCATCGCGAGAAAGCGCCTTCCGACCCTCGGTCGAAACTTCGCCATCGTGACTCCTTGCTCCGGTTCCGCGCGTCTCGTCTTAGCGTGTATCTGGTGAGGGGAGGTTGCCTTCCCAAACTACCGGCGCCCCACTCAATGCTTCGACAGCCGCAGCGGCCTGTCCAAAGTTCCGAGACACGAGAAGACCATCTGCATCCACCACCGGCAGGTTCTCCAAGGTGGCGTTCGGAACTACGTTCGCCTGCACCTGGGTCGTGCGTTGAGTCAAATCACCAAGCACGACGTTGTCACTCAGTCGAATCGTCGCGGGGTTCGAATTCTGCACCATGCCCAACGCGGCAGCATTGTCTGCGAGATTCTGTGGGGAGGCGAGCTTGTTCACATTCTGACTCAGCACCCGCTCGACTCGTTGCAGATCCCGCTGCTCAAGCTCGAGCGCACGCGCCTCGTACGCACCCTGCGAGACTGCGATGCTGAGACCCAGTTGAGTGGCAAAGATACCAAGCACAATTCCGACGGCCGTCAGCGCCCCCCAGAGCGGACTGAGTCGGTACAGTCGGGCACGCGGTGCAAGAGTCTCTGCCGGGCGCAGGTGCCTCCGTGACGGCTCGAGCTGCGGATCAGAAGAAACGTCTGGCGTGGCCGATCTGAGGAGATCCAAATCGAGCTCGATGGGCACGGTGTTTCCGCTCACTGTGTCACCATCCGAAGGCGCTCAGCAGCTCGCAACCGCACGGGGATCGCCCGTGAGTTCCGTTCCCGCTCCTCATCGCTCGCAAGCTCCGCACCGCGTGTCAGGAGTTTGAATTCTGGTCGGTGTTCCGGAAGCTCGATGGGCAATCCCGCGGGCGCGGTGGACTTGCTGCGCTTTGCGAGTTCACGCTTCACGAATCTATCTTCGAGTGACTGGTAGGACATCACTACAATGCGTCCACCGACGGAGAGCAAATCCATCGCCGCCGGGATCGCACGCTCGAGCGCACGCAACTCACCGTTGACCTCCACCCGCAACGCCTGAAACACTCGCTTTGCCGGGTGACGCTGATCGCGCACCGCCGCCGGCGTCGCGCGCTGCAGAATGTCAACGAGCTGTCCGCTCCGTTCAATGGGCGCGTCCGCGCGTGCTGCGACAATGGCTCTTGCGTACCGAGCTGCCAGCGGCTCTTCACCGTAGCGTTCAAAAATCGCACGGAGCCGCCCCTCGGGTGCGACGGCAAGCACCTCGGCCGCGGTCTCGCCCTCTGCCTGGTTCATGCGCATGTCTAGCGGCGCGTCTTGTGCGTAGGCAAAACCTCGATCGGCGTCGTCAAGCTGAAGCGAGGATACTCCCAGGTCAAACAGCACTCCGTCAATCGAGCGGTAACCCGAGCGCCGAACTGCACTGGCGATCTCGTCGTAGACGGCATGCACAGGCAGTGCCCGTGTTCCAAAACCAGCGAGCCGCTCACCAGCGAGCCGAAGTGCCTGCAGGTCGCGGTCCAGCCCAATTACGGTGAGACCTGGGTGAGCTTCAAGCAGCGCGGCGCTGTGACCCCCCATGCCGAGAGTTGCATCAACAACTACCGCACCATGCCGCCCAGCTGCTGGAGCAAGGAGTTCGAGGCAACGCTCAAGCAACACCGGCGTGTGCAACTGACTCGGATCAATGTCTGAAGTGTCCATATGAGACTCGGGCTCTGCCAGTACCCCCGGTTCCCCGTCAGCCCACCTGTCACCGGGGAAGTGCGACAGGGTGGTAGACGAGAAACCGCGAGTACCGGAACTAGAACATGCCCGGAATCACCTCCTCTTCGATCTCGGAGAAGGCGGTTTCCTGAACACTGAGATAGGTCTGCCATGCCTCGGCATCCCAGATCTCAGCCCGGCTTCCGGCTCCGATCACGGCAAGGTCCCTCTCGAGACCCGCGTATGCGCGAAGAGCCGCAGGAATGGTGACACGGTGCTGCTTGTCGGGCGTCTCGGCGTGTGCGCCAGACAGGAAGACGCGAAGATAGTCGCGGCCCTGCTTAGAGGTGATTGGAGCCTCGCGAATCCGCTCGTGCATCGCAGCAAACTCACTCTCACTGAAGACATAGAGGCAGTGCTCTTGGCCACGGGTGACCACCATGCCTTCGGCAAGCTCGTCGCGAAACTTCGCGGGGAGGATCAGCCGACCCTTTTCGTCAAGCTTGGGAGTGAACGTGCCGAGGAACATGCGCTCTCCTCCCTGCGATCACATCAACCGGGTTCGCCCACGCGCACCACCTGGTTCCACTCTACTCCACTTCCCTCCACTCTGATCTTTTTTTTATACATTCTTCATTTGATTCCTCCACCTTGCCGCACACATGGGGACTGCCTGAGGGCACAAAAAGCGAGGCGGTGGAAAATCCACCGCCTCGCTTCGAAAATCTGCGTGAAACCGCTCTAGCGCTCACCCTCCATGCGCTCATCCCATCGTCTCTGCATGCGATCAGAGAACGACTCTCTCTGCGCCGATGCTGGCGAAACAGGACCGCCAGACGTGGCTGCCGAGGCATTCGCAGGAAGAACTGGTTCGCGCTTCGAGAACGCCAGCAGGGCACCGCTCAGCATCAACGCAAAGCCAATGACCCCAAGCCAGAGCTGCTGCGCGGCGACGCCGCCAACGAGCACTCCAATCCCGACCAGACCCAAGACAATACCCAGCACCAGCGAACGCAAGTTGAACTGGGTGTGCGACCCCTGGGCCGTCTGCACCACGTCAGCCTCGCTCTGATAGAGACGACGCTCCATCTCATCAAGCAACTGCTGCTCGTGTTCTGACAGTCCCATGACCGCCTCCCATATCCAGATAAACGTGAACTCATTCTACGCCCCTTCGGCCGGACTAGGCTAGGCCACGTGGATGAAACAACACGACTCGCAGGCCTTGTTCAGGAGCGCATCAGCGATGTGATCACTGAGCATCGCGCAGACCTTGCACCGTTAGGCAGCGATTCCGCGCCCGTGCTTGATGAAGCGCACACATATCTCTCTGGCGGCAAGCGGCTCCGAGCCCAATTCGCAGCACTCGGCTATCGCTCGGTCGCTCCTCTTGACCTCGCTGGAACTCCTGGCCCTGAACTCGATCAGGTGCTCGATGTCGCGTGTGCGCTTGAGTTCTTCCACGCGGCAGCATTGATCCACGATGACGTGATCGACCGTTCAGACACGCGGCGCGGACGGCCTGCGGTTCACCGGCATTTTGCCGCGATCCACCGATCAAACGGGTGGCGAGGCTCGGCCGAGCACTTTGGCCTCTCCAGCGCGATACTGCTTGGCGACTTGCTGCAGTCCTGGGCCGATGAACGGCTTCAACGTGCCTGCGATGCCGCGCCTGAGCGGGAGTACGCGGCGACGGCACGTGGCCACTTCAATCGCATGCGTAGCGAGGTCGCAATTGGTCAGTATCTCGACGTGCTTGAGGAACAGATCCCGTCATTTGCCCCCGAACAGGAACAATTGGCAAGATCCACCCGGGTATTGATCTACAAGTCCGCGAAATACAGCGTCGAGGCACCGCTTCTCATCGGCGCAGCGCTCGCTGGCGCCAGCGCAGAGCAGGAGCAGGCCCTCGCCGATTTCGGGCTTCCGGTCGGTGTGGCCTTTCAACTTCGAGACGACCTCTTGGGCGTGTTCGGCGACCAGGAGGTCACTGGTAAGCCAGCGGGAGATGATCTCGCGGAGGGCAAGCGCACCATTCTTGTCACGATCGCACGCAGCGCTCTTCCCGCCACGCAACAGCGGGTGTTTGACGAGCTCGTCGGCGATCCTCACCTTGATGCCGAACAAATCGAGATGCTGCAGCGCACGATTCGAGGCACGGGAGCGGTCGATCAGGTCGAACAGATGATCGCACGAAACCTCGAACGCGCAACCGGAGCACTCGCTGATTCTCCGCTGCGGCCAGAAGCACGCACCCAGTTGTCCGCTCTCGCACATCGCGTGAGCAAGAGAGACTTTTGATCTCGGGTCGCGCGAGCCACCGAATCAGGAGTCTCCTGTTTCCCCGAGGAAACTAGAAGGCGAGAGACTGAGTTGCCCGTCGCACCGCGGACTTTCTTCCGTCGATCAATGCGGCTACCGGCCGCTCCCCGAGTTCCTCGTTCTCAGTGAGCAACCACGCCACCGCCTGGTCGTTCGTGAAGCCAGCATCTCGCAGCACGAGCAGGGTTCCGCGAAGGGAATGGAGCGGCTCGTCATCCTGAATGAACTCGGCAGGAATGCGCAGAACCCCGTCGATTCGAATGGCGGCGAGGTAGCCCTCTTCGATCAGTCGGCGAAGCTTGCCCGGGGTGGTGCCCCAGCGTTTCACTAATTCGGGAATGGTTACGGTTACGGTGTCTGACGGGATGCTTTCGGCCACCTCCCCAGTCTAAAGCACAGAGTAGAGCCGATGACAGCTGAATCAGGTGCCACCCCGGCGCGCTGCAGGCCCAGTGCGCGTTTCGTTCCATAGAATCGGCGCGTGAACTCCGCCCCCACCGACCCGCTTATCGGGCACACGCTCGATGAGCGCTATGTCATCCGATCTCGGATCGCGCGGGGCGGAATGGCAATGGTCTACCTCGGCAATGACATACGGCTCGAGCGCCGTGTTGCCATCAAGATCATGCATCCGCACCTCGCGGAGGATGAAAGTTTCACTCGGCGATTCGAGCAAGAGGCGCGCAGCGCCGCGGGCCTCGGTCACCCGAACGTGGTGAACGTTTTCGATCAGGGCGTGGATCGCGGCGTTCCATATCTGGTGATGGAGTATCTGCCCGGCATCACCCTCCGTGAGCTCCTGAAGCAGCAGAAACGACTCACGACCGACCAAGCCTTTGAGATCGGCGAGGCGGTTCTCGCGGGACTCGCCGCGGCGCACTCCGCAGGTATCGTGCACCGCGACCTCAAACCGGAAAATGTCCTCCTTGCCGATGATGGTCGCATCAAGATTGGCGATTTTGGGCTGGCCCGTGCAGTAAGTGCAAACACCGCGACCGGCCAGGCACTGCTGGGCACCATCGCGTATCTCTCCCCCGAACTCGTTACCCGCGGGGTCGCTGACGCTCGCAGCGACCTGTACGCCTTCGGCATCATGTTGTTTGAAATGCTCACCGGCCAGCAACCGTTCCAGGGTGAGCAGCCCATGCAAATCGCCTATCAACATGCGCACTCGGAGGTTCCTGCTCCCTCTTCACTGGTACCCGACTTGAGCGCCGACGTTGATGATCTGGTTCGCTGGTGTTGCAGGCGCGAACCCGATTCTCGGCCCCGAGATGCGTCGGAAGCGCTTGAACAGTTCCGACACATCCGGAATGGGGCGACACTCGGCGCAACCCGCGTGTTTCCAGCCGCAGGATTCAGGGGTGAATCCGTCACCCCTTCAACGACCGTACTCACCAATCTCGAGCAACGCAGTCTGGTATCCGGCGGCCCGGTGCACACTCCCGGCACCAAGCTCTCAGCCACCGACACCGATTCGGTCTCCCGAGCGCGTACTGCAGGGTCGAGACGAACCCGTCGGGGTCGATGGATAGCGCTGACGGTCGTCGTGCTCCTCGCGCTGGCAGGCCTCGCCGGCTGGTGGTGGGGTCAGGGTCCTGGTTCACAGGTGTCCATTCCCGAGGTGGCCGGCATCGAGCTCGCTTCCGCTCAGCTCACGCTCGAGGAGCTCTCCTTAGTGGTCTCGGTGACCGAGTGTTCGAGTCTCGAGGTAGAGCCGGGTCTTGCCGCAAGCACCGAGCCGGCAGCGGGCACTCGGGTGAACCGGGGCTCCGATGTGCAACTATGCCGATCCACTGGGCCCGAACTGCTGGCGGTTCCGACGCTCGTGGGGCTTTCCACTGACGATGCGATCGCGGCCATCGAAAGTGCGGGGTTCACCTTTGGCACGGTGCTCGAAGAGAGATTTGATGGTGGGGCTGCAGACACCGTGATTGTTGCGCTGAACGAAGTGGGCGAGGGTCTCGGCCCGACCTACCCAGAGCGTGGTCGAGTCGACCTGATCGTTTCGGCTGGCGCAATTCCGGAGGTCACCGGGATGGGGCAGGATGCCGCGGCGACGGCGCTCGAGGCTGTGGGCTTGATCCTCGACCCTGCACTGAATACCGATGCGCACGATGACACGATCCCAGAGGGACAAGCTATCGGTGTATTGGTGTTCACGGATCCGGTACGAGTGGGCGACTCTGTTGCGCTCAATCTCTCGCGCGGGCCTCAACTGTTCGCCGTTCCCGATGTCTCAGGGCTGAACGTTAACGACGCGGCAGAGACACTCCGTGCGGCAGGGTTTGCTGTGTCCACCGGCATCGTGCCCGAGGGCCCCGCGGGGGCTCTGTTCGAGGTGAAGAGCACCTCCCCCGCTGCGGGGGAAATGCGGAAGGCTGGCACCGAAGTGGCGCTTCGGTACATCTAGCGCCAAACGACACCTATGCATCATCCCCGAGATGCCCTGTGGGATCCCGGGGATGATGCGAGACAGTCAGCCCTAGCGGGCCTTTTTCAATTCTTCGGCAACCTGGTATGCCAGCTCGAGCGACTGGGAGTGATTCAGTCTGGGGTCACACACCGACTCGTACCTCGTTGCGAGTCCAAGTTCATCGATGTTTTCTGATCCACCCAGGCACTCGGTCACGTCGTCCCCGGTGAGCTCCACGTGAATCCCACCAGGGAAGGTACCTGCTTCGCGGTGCGCCTCGAAGAAGCCACGGAGCTCGTTCATCACATCCTCAAATCGCCTGGTCTTGTACCCGGTTGAGGTGGTGATGCCGTTGCCGTGCATCGGATCGGTGACCCACAACGGTCGAGCGCCAGCATCTCGAACCCCCGCAAGCAGCGCCGGAAGCGTGTCGCGAATCTTCTCCGCACCCATGCGAGTGATGAAGGTGATGCGGCCCGGCTCACGCTCAGGGTCAAGCGCATCGAGCAATCGCAACGCGTCGTCGGTCGTGGCGGTGGGCCCGAGCTTCACCCCAATGGGGTTTCGTAGCTTCGAAAGAAACTCGACGTGCGCTCCATCGATGTCACGGGTTCTCTCACCGACCCAAAGCATGTGGCCTGAGGTTCCGTATGCCTGACCCGTCCGGGAATCGATCCGCGCGAGTGGGCGTTCGTAGTCAAGCAGAAGCGCCTCATGACTGACGTAGAACTCAGTCTGGGTAAGGGCGGCATCGTCAACGCCACACGCGGCCATGAACCGCAACGCGCGATCAATCTCAGCAGCAAGCGATTCGTAGCGATTGTAGGCGCTGTTTGAGACGAATCCCTGGTTCCAGGCGTGCACCTGACGGAGATCTGCGAACCCACCCTGGGTGAACGCGCGGATGAGGTTCAGTGTGGAGGCCGAGACATGGTAACCGCGCACCAGGCGTGAGGGATCAGCTGCGCGCGACTCAGGGGTGAAATCGTATCCGTTCACCAGGTCTCCCCGGTACGCCGGAAGCGTCACTCCATCGCGAGTCTCGTTGTCACTTGAGCGCGGCTTGGCGAACTGGCCAGCCATACGCCCCACTTTGATGACCGGCATTGACGCACCGTAGGTGAGCACGACCGCCATTTGCAGGAGGGTCTTTACGCGATCGCGAATCTTGTCCGCGGTCGCACCGTCAAAGGTTTCGGCACAGTCACCCCCCTGCAGCAGAAATGCCTCACCGCGGGCTGCCGCGGCGAGCCGATCGCGGAGGCGATCCACTTCGCCAGCAAACACGAGCGGGGGCTGAGCCGCAAGCTCTGCCTGGGCTGCGCGAACCGCGTCAGTATCGGGCCACGTGGGCTGCTGCTTCGCCTCAAGTGCGCGATACGAGTCGAGCTCCGAAAGTACGTCCGTCGGTACGTTCGGCTCGGTTCGCTGACTCACTCTGTGCCTGCTCTCGTTCGATCATTCGTGGATCGCAGCGCATTCGCGCTGCCGTGATCCAGCCTACCGTTCACCGCGCGCGCTCCTGTGCGCCCAGCGCGAACCTTCGTGGAGCGCTGCCAGGTGCCGGGTTTACGCGGTCAGTGGCTTCTTCGCCCCGCGGACGCTGGACGCGTAGACATCTACGTATTCTTGATCACTCAACCGTTGTATCTCGAACATAATTTCGTCGGTGACGCTGCGCAACACGAACCGATCGGCACTCATACCTTCGAAGCGTCGAAAATCGAGCGGCTTACCAATCACCGTGCCAATGCGTCGGATCTTTGGGATCTTCGCACCAATTGGCATCGCCTTTTCCGTGTCAATCATGACCGTCGGCACGACGAGCGCTCCGGACTCAAGCACGAGTCGCGCCACCCCAGTGCGACCACGATAGAGCCGACCGTCTGGACTCCGCGTGCCCTCAGGATAAATTGCCAAGACTTCGCCACGTTCGAGCACGGCTAGACCGGTGTTCAGGGACGCTTCGGAAGCCTTGCCCCCAGAACGGTCTATCGGAAGTTGCCCGACTGCAAGCATGAAGTTCTTCACGATCCACCCCTTGAGGCCCTTCCCCGTGAAGTAGTCGCTTTTCGCCAGAAAGTACACGCGTCGATCAATCATGAGTGGCATGAAGAACGAATCAATGACGGACAGGTGGTTTCCCACAATAACCACCGGACCGGTTTCGGGGAGGTTTTCGGCGCCCTCTACCCACGGCCGATAGAAGGTTTTCAAAAGCGGCCCAAAGATGAGGTGTTTGAAGAACCAGTAGAACATTGCGACGCCGTCCCTTCGACAGGCTCCAGACTAGCCGAATTGTAGATACCCGACGGGTATGAGGGCCCCAAGTGAGATACATGCAATAGGGTGAAAGAGACATCACCGGCCTCGGAGCGATGTCTTCAATCGAATCTGGTACTGGGTATCAAAGGAGCTGCCGTGAACCTGTCCGAGACTCCACTTCTCGTTCCATCCGTTCCCACCGACAATGTGACAGACCTGCTTGAGCAGCGTGTCGCCGCGACACCCGACCGAGCGCTGTTTGCGACTCCTGAAGGTGATACGTGGCGAGACATGACCGCTCTCCAGTTTCGCGACAGGGTAGTCGCGGTGGCAAAAGGCCTGGTTGCCGAAGGCGTGCAACCAGGTGATCGCATTGGTTTGATGTGTAAGACGTCGTTCGAGTGGAGCCTCATCGACTTCGCGCTGTTCTACGCCGGAGCCGTCATGGTGCCGATCTACGAGACCTCTTCTGCGCTGCAAGTTCACTGGATCCTCGAAGACTCTGCTGCCCGTGGTGTCATCACCGAGACTGCGGAACACGCGGAGCGGCTTGCTGAGATTCGCGCGGAAGCTCCCGGAGTTGAACTGGAGTGGCGACTCGACCAGGGCGCAATCGACCAGTTGATCTCATCCGGACGCGAAATCCCGAACGAAGAAATTGAACGCCGCCGCAATATCGCGAATGCAGACGATATTGCGACACTGATTTACACCTCAGGATCCACCGGGCGACCGAAGGGGTGCGTGCTGACGCATGCAAACTTCGTAGACCTGTCTCGAAACTCCGCGGCGGCTCTTGGAGAAGTTGTGCACCAGCCAGGTGCCTCCACACTGCTCTTTGTCACGCTGGCACACGTGTTCGCCCGATTTATTTCTATTCTTGCCGTGCATTCTGGGGTGCGAGTCGGGCATCAGCCTGACACCACCAAGCTCCTCCCCTCGCTCGGAAGCTTCCGCCCGACGTTCCTGCTTGCTGTACCCCGCGTGTTCGAGAAGGTCTACAACTCGGCGGAACAGAAAGCAGAGGCAGGCGGTAAGGGCAAGATCTTCCGCGCTGCAGCTCTGGTGGCGGTTCGACATTCTGAGCTGGTGATGGCCGGCGAGAAGGTTCCCTTCGTGGTGGGGATGAAGTTCAAGCTTTTCGACAAGCTGGTCTTCGCCAAGCTGCGTGAAGCCATGGGTGGTCAAGTGAAGTTTGCCGTCTCGGGTTCGGCGCCTCTCAGCCACTATCTCGGACACTTCTACCACAGCCTCGGAATCAAAATCCTCGAGGGCTACGGTCTGACCGAAACCACCGCACCCGTGACGGTGAACTTGCCCGATAAGTTCAAGATCGGCACCGTTGGACCCGCGCTCCCCGGCCACACTGTGCGTATTGCGGAAGACGGCGAAGTCGAGGTCAAAGGCATCGATGTTTTTAAGGAATATTGGCGAAACCCTGAGGCCACGCGAGCGGTCTTCACTGCAGACGGGTACTTCAAGACCGGCGATCTGGGGTCACTGGATTCAGACGGGTATCTCACCATCACCGGACGCAAGAAGGAAATCATCGTGACGGCCGGTGGGAAGAACGTTGCTCCCGCCGGACTGGAGGATCCGATCCGCTCCTTCCCACTCATCGGTCAGATCGTGGCAGTCGGGGATCAGAAGCCCTTTATCTCGGCGCTGATTACACTCGATGCCGAGATGCTTCCCACGTGGTTGAAGAATCATGATCTGAACCCCGAAATGACGCTCGAAGAAGCTGCCGCTCATCCGACAGTGGTCGCCGAAATTCAGCGAGCGGTTGATCATGGCAACAAGTACGTGTCACGAGCCGAGAGTATCCGCAAGTGGGTAATACTGCCCACCGAGTTCACCGAGGCGAGCGGTCACCTCACTCCCAAGATGAGCATCAAACGAGACAATATCTTGCGTGACTACGCAGGTGAGATCGCGAAGATCTACGGAGACAACCCCCAAACGGAATCGGTGAAGACCACCGTCTAGACGAAGCTTCATGTACCGAGAGACCCTCCCCACCTGATGAAGGTGGGGAGGGTCTCTCGGTACATGACCGGCAGTTTGGTTCAGAACCAGCGCGAGTCGCGGATCTGCCTCATCGCCTCTCCCCGAGCCTCACGGTCGAGTCGACTGATGTAGAGCTTCCCGTCGAGATGGTCACACTCGTGCTGAAGCGCCTGGGCTGTGAGACCTTCGCCCGAGATCACCACCTCGGCCCCGTCAAGGTCGATTCCTCGCACCGTAGCGCTCGGGTACCTGAGTACCTCGAACCACAGCTCGGGCACGGAGAGACAGCCCTCTCCGGTGGGGACAGGATCCCCCGTGAGTTCGACGATCTCAGGGTTGAGGATGTAACTGACCCGACCGTCAAGGTGCAAGCTGAAGGCTCGCTGAGTACGGCCGATCTGCGTGGCGGCAAGACCAGCCCGACCGTCAAAGGCGACTGTGTCGCACAGATCCTCAACGAGTGCGCGGACGCCAGCATCAATACTGGTGATGGGCTCGCACACCGTGTTCAATACGGGATCGCCGAACAATCGAATCTCTCGAACAGCCACGGCGCGTTACTCCTCTTCGATCACCAGCAACAAGTCTCCGGCTTCGACCCCACGAGCTTCTCGGAAGGTCAGCCTCTTGACGATTCCAGCGATCGGAGCCGTGATAGCCGCTTCCATCTTCATCGCCTCAATAGTAGCCACCGGCTGTCCTGCTGACACCTGGTCACCCACCGAAATCTTCTGAGTGACCGTGCCGGAGAACGGTGCAGCCACGTGACCCGCAAGATCGGGGTCGGCCTTCTCTGCAGCTTCAACGGTGGATGTCACCCGTTCGTCTTTTACGAAGACAGGCCTGAGCTGGCCGTTCACTCGCACCATGACCGTGCGGATCCCTTTGTCGTCCGCCTCGCCGATGGCTTCGAGGCCCACGTAGAGGCGGACCCCGCGGCCGAGATCAACCGCGTGTTCGGCTCCCGATTCCAGCCCGTAGAGGTAGTCGCCAGTGTGCAACACCGACAGGTCACCGAAACGTTCCCGCGTGGAGGCAAACTGGGCCGTCGGTCCGGGGAAGAGCAGTCGGTTGAGCGCGTCGCGCCTTTCCGACTGTGACCCGTTCAAGAGCGCAGCATCCGCCTCGGGGACAGGGGCAACTTCGATGGACACAGTCCGCCCTGCCAAGACTTTACTGCGGAATGGCTCTGGCCAACCGCCGGGAATCTCGCCAAGTTCTCCGGCAAGGAAACCCACCACCGAATCGGGAATATCGTATTTCTCCGGATGAGCCTCAAAATCGGCTGGGTCGGCATCCACTGCCGCCAGATGCAACGCAAGGTCCCCAACCACCTTCGAGGAGGGCGTGACCTTGGGAATCCGCCCCAGGATCCTATCCGCGGCCGCATACATATTTTCGATCTTCTCGAAGTTATCGGCCAGGCCCAGTGCAATTGCCTGCTGGCGCAGGTTCGAAAGCTGTCCACCGGGAATCTCGTGCGTGTAGACCCGGCCCGTGGGTGACGGGAGTCCTGACTCGAATGGGCGATAGACGGTCCTCACGGCATCCCAATACGGTTCGAGCTCATACACTGCCTCAGCACTCAGGCCAGTGTCGCGCTCCGTATGTGCGAGAGCCGCAACAAGCGATGACAGCGAGGGCTGCGATGTCGTTCCCGCCATCGGCGCGGAAGCAGCATCAACCGCGTCAACGCCTGCGGCTGACGCGGCGAGGAGGGTTGCCAGCTGACCACCAGGCGTGTCATGAGTGTGCAGGTGAACCGGGAGGTCAAACCGCTCACGCAGCGCCGTCACGAGCTTGCTCGCGGCAGCGGGTCTCAACAGCCCAGCCATATCTTTGATCGCGAGAATGTGTGCGCCAGCGTCGACAATGCGCTCCGCCAGATGCAAGTAGTAGTCGAGCGTGTATTTGTTCTCCGCCGGATCAATCAGATTGCCCGTATACGACATGGCAACCTCAGCGACCGCGGTCCCGGTCTCCCGCACCGCGTCGATCGCCACTCGCATCTGATTCACGTCGTTCAGCGCGTCAAAGATACGGAAAATGTCCACCCCGGTTGACGCTGCCTCGCGCACGAACACCTGCGCCACCTGAGCCGGGTACGGCGTGTAGCCGACAGTATTTTGGCCGCGCAGGAGCATCTGAATCGGAACGTTGGGGAGCGCTTCACGCAGTGCAGCAAGCCGATCCCATGGATCCTCCGAGAGGAAGCGGAGCGCCACATCGTAGGTTGCGCCGCCCCAGGCCTCAATCGAAAGCAGCTCTGGCGTGAGACGTGCGACGTGTGGCGCGACCGCGACCAGGTCTCGGCTCCGTACTCGTGTCGCGAGCAGCGACTGGTGCGCATCTCGGAATGTCGTCTCGGTCACAGCGAGGGCAGTTTGTTCTCGCAGGGACCGGGCGAACCCCTCGGGGCCCAGCTGAAGCAGTCGCTGCCGATTTCCCTCTGGGACTGGCCGATCGAGGTCGACCACCGGAAGCTTTACCTCTGGGCCGATCAGGCTCGGTCGCGCCCCGTGTGGCTGGTTCACCGTTACGTCGGCCAGGTATTGAAGTACGCGGGTCGCGCGATCTTGAGGTTTGTTCAGCGTGAGGAGTTCCGGTCGCTCCTCAATAAACGAGGTGCTCACATCACCAGCTTGGAAATCCGGGTCATCCAGAACGGCCTGCAGGAACGGGATGTTGGTCGCGACTCCGCGGATGCGAAACTCGGCGAGTGCGCGTCGCGCCCGCACGACCGCAGCGCCGAAATCACGACCACGGCACGTCAACTTTGCGAGCATCGAGTCGAAGTGGGGGCTGATGTGAGCACCGGGGTTGATGGTGCCACCGTCCAGGCGAACACCTCCGCCACCCGGCGACCGATAGGTCGTGATGCGCCCGAGATCGGGCCGGAAGCCATCTGCAGGATTCTCCGTGGTGATGCGGCACTGCAGGGCAGCGCCCCGAAGTTGGATCCGGTCCTGGGTCAGGCCCAGCTGCTCGAGCGTCTCGCCCGCGGCGATGCGCATCTGGGCCTGCACGAGATCCACATCGGTTACTTCCTCGGTCACCGTGTGCTCAACCTGAATACGCGGATTCATCTCAATGAATACGTGCTGGCCCGCACGCTCCCCCTCGGTATCCAGGAGAAACTCGACCGTGCCCGCGTTTTCGTAGCCGATCGACTTCGCAAAGGCGATGGCATCTCGAGTCAGCAGATCCCGCACTCCTGGATCGAGGTTTGGTGCGGGCGCAATCTCGATGACCTTCTGATGCCGCCGCTGAACCGAGCAGTCGCGCTCGTACAGGTGCACCGTTTCACCCGAACGATCCGCGAGGATTTGCACCTCGATGTGACGGGGGCGAAGCACGGCCTGCTCGATAAACATCGTGGAGTCACCGAACGCACTCTCGGCTTCACGCATCGCAGCTTCAAGCGCGTCACGGAGATCCTCCTCGCGCTCGACACGCCGCATTCCTCGCCCGCCGCCGCCAGCGACCGCTTTCGCAAACACTGGAAATCCAATCTCGCGGGCACCCTCGATGAGTTCGTCGAGGTTCCGGGAGGGTTCGGTCGACCGGAGCACGGGCACGCCAGCTGCAATCGCGTGACGCTTCGCCGCGACCTTGTTTCCCGCCATCTCGAGCGCGGACTGGCCGGGACCAATGAAGGTGATTCCCGCGGCTTCCGCAGCTGCCGCCAGGTCCGGGTTCTCTGAGAGAAATCCGTATCCGGGGTAGATGGCATCGGCACCGCATTCACGCGCGACACGGACAATTTCACTGACATCGAGGTACGCGCGCACCGGGTGACCTTCAGTTCCGATGACGTACGCCTCGTCCGCCTTCAAACGGTGCAACGAATTGCGGTCCTCATAAGGAAACACTGCCACCGTTTTCGCACCGAGCTCGTATGCGGCCCGAAACGCCCGAATGGCAATTTCACCGCGGTTTGCGACCAGGATCTTCTTGAACATGTGGCTCCTATGCCTCTTGCGCCCAGCAAAATACAAATGCCCAGACCAAGCCTATATGCCCGCACAACCCAAACCGTCTCGATGTCAAGAGACTTCATGAGCGCGACCAGCACACCCAGTGAACGCAAGGGCACTTTCCCATAGACTCAAGGTGTGCATGTACTCAGTGTGAGCTCCCTCAAAGGCGGCGTCGGTAAGACCACTGTGGCTCTGGGCCTGGCTTCCGCGGCGTTCTCGCGCGGCCTGCGTACCCTTGTGGTTGACCTTGATCCGCAGGCCGACGTATCTACCGGAATGGATGTGAACCCTGACGGGTACTCCAATATTTCTGACGTACTCGAGAACCCGAAAGAAAAGACCGTACGTGCTGCCATTGCACCGAGCGGTTGGAACCAGCACCACGAAGGGTCAATTGACCTGCTCGTGGGGAGCCCCTCTGCCATCAATTTCGACGGGCCGCACCCGTCCGTCCGCGAGATCTGGAAGCTTGAAGAGGCACTCGCGAGCGTAGAGAAAGACTACGATCTCGTCCTGATCGATTGCGCGCCGTCGCTGAATGCGCTCACCCGAACCGCTTGGGCGGCAAGCGATCGCGTGTTGGTGGTCACAGAGCCAGGACTCTTCGCGGTATCGGCAGCAGACCGCGCCCTCCGCGCCATTGAAGAGATCCGGCGTGGGGTAAGCCCGCGACTCCAGCCACTCGGGATCCTTATCAACAGAACTCGGCCACAGTCGATGGAACATCAATTCCGCATCAAGGAGTTGAAGGAGATGTTCGGGCCACTCGTGCTCAGCCCACAACTGCCCGAGCGCACGTCTCTGCAGCAGGCCCAGGGTGCCGCGAAGCCAGTACACATGTGGCCGGGTGAGGCCGCACAGGAGATGGCAGGCTACTTCGATCAAGTTCTCGATCGGGTGATGCGATCGGCCGGCATCGATGGGATCGTCGCGGGTGAGGTTGCGCCAGCAACCCCGGGCCATGCGATCGTCGCGGATGAACCCACGGAAGATCTCACAGTGGTGACTGACCCGACAATTTCCGCGAAGTAACCAGCCGCAGTGCTCGGGCCGGTTCTTCCGCCCACACAGATTGTTGCGACGAAGCCGTCTAGGAGATCTTGCGAGCTTCCCTGCGCGCGGACAGTTCGTCGCCTGCGCTCTCGATCGATGCCGAGCGGTGCTCGTCCATATCAACGAGTGACGTTTCTACCTCGCGCAGCACTTTCCCGACGGCAATCCCAAACACGCCTTGACCGCGGCTCACCAGGTCAATCACCTCGTCATTCGACGTGCACAGGTAGACGCTGGCTCCATCACTCATGAGCGTGGTCTGCGCGAGGTCGTGCACCCCGGACTCGTTCAGCTGGCCAACAGCGGTTCGAATCTGCTGCAACGAGATCCCTGTGTCGAGGAGTCGCTTCACCAGTTTCAGCACCAAGATGTCTCGGAAACCATACAGTCGCTGGGACCCTGAACCGCTCGCGCCTTGCACAGTTGGCTCAACCAGCCCGGTACGAGCCCAGTAGTCGAGCTGACGATAGCTGATCCCTGCTGCCCGTGCTGCGACCGCGCCCTTGAACCCGCCATCCTTATTGGGCTGGGGCAGACCATCATCAAAGAGGGTTGCAGAAATCGTCGATCCTGGCGGCGTCGAAACCAAGTTCTCCATCGCAGTCCTCTCCGGCAGCGCATCGTGCGCTTAATTCTCTTAACGCTATCTAGGGTGATGCATCGGTGCAACGACCGACGCACCTAAACTTCTGGTGTGTCGTGATGACTATCGGCGACTCAGACTGCGGTGCAAGACGCCGCCACGAACGGTCTCCATGAGCTCCGCGATCTCAAGTGCGCCCTCTGCACCGCCTGGACTGTCACTGCGCATCCCGCGAGACTCGATTGAGTGGGAAATGAGCTCCGCATCACGCTCAGCCGCGGCGCGCATTGCTCGGAGATGACGAGGTGTGATCCCTCGCTCGGCAAGTCGTATAAGTGCGCTGAGTTCGGCCACCGATTCATAGGGAAACACCTCTGCTGCGGGCAGGAGGCCCGCAGCGATAGCATCTCCAATGAATCGCGCAGAGGCCCCCGTCAATCGCTGAAGCTCATCACGGGAGAGCAGCCGCTGAGGCCGGAGAATACTTGAGGCGCTGCGCGGTGCTGCGCCGGGAATGACCGGATCTCTGCCCTGGTCCACCTCTTCCAGCACCTCAGCAATGACCTTCAGGGGAAGGTAGTGGTCCTTCTGGAGCGTCAAGATCAGCCTGAGCCGCTCAATGTGAGCCTGCGAAAACTTGCGATACCCCGATTTGGTGCGCTCAGGAGAAATTAGCCCTTGCTCCTCGAGGAAGCGCAACTTTGACGGGCTGAGATCGCAGAATTCGCCCTGCAGGCGTTCAAGCACGTGACCGATACTGAGGAGCCCTGCGCTGTCGTGCGCTCGGGCGGACTTCACTGACATGCTATCCCTGGTACGGGAGGTCGAATCGCGAAGCGAAGAACGTGAACTTGAATTTACCCACCTGCACTTCGACCCCGTCTTCCAGCGTGCTATCACCGTCAATGCGGTGACCATCCACATACGTGCCGTTCAGTGAGCCCAGGTCATGCACGAAGAACCTCACTCCGTCGCGTCGAAACTCAGCGTGCTTTCGCGAAACTGTGACGTCATCGAGGAAGATATCAACCTCGGGGTGCCTGCCCGCAACCGTGATGGCTTGGTCAAGCAGGAAACGTGCCCCCAGATTTGCCCCACGGCGAACGACGAGCAATGCAGCGCCCGACGGCAGCGCTTGCACCGCGTCTTGCTCCCCAACACTCAGGTCTGTCGTACGGGCCCGCACCATGGCTCCCACCTCGCCACGAAACTGCTCGGTCGATTTCACCTCGGTTTGGTCATCCTGGCGTGCCTGATCCTCTGCATTCACGTCGCCACTCACCTCCGGCTTTCCGCCTCCCGCCAGCCTTTCAGCCTGATCCCACTACGCTATCGCAGCTCGGGCGCAGACGCACCTCGATCTCGGCGAGTTGGGTCTACGCTCCGAACAGCACATATCTTCCTGAAACTCGCCGAGCCGCTAGGCCTCGTGCGACTCAAGGAAGTCATAGACCTCGTGCGAGTCAACGCCGGGAAAGGTGCCTGTCGGAAGCGCCGCGAGGAGACTTGTGGGTGTCGCGGCCTCTGGCCAAGCAGCGGCCTCCCACTTTCTGGTGAGCTCATCCGAAGCGCGACGACAGCATCGCTCATCGGGGCAGAATGACTGAGTGCGATGCGCAGTCTCACGGCCACGGAACCACTTGACTGCGTCAAATGGCACCCCGACGCTCACCGAATACTGCCCCTCCTTCGCTTTCTCGACACGAGAGGTACACCAGTAGGTGCCTCCGGCTGCCATGTCGGTGTATTGGTACCAAGGGTTGAAGAGATCCGGCTGACTAAATACCGTACGAGCCGTCCAGTTTCGGCAGACCATCGCTCCTTCGAAGTTGCCTAACGCGTCAGAGGGGAATCGCACGCCATCGTTCTCGTAGGCCTTGATGAGTGTGCCTGATTCGTGCACTTTCATGAAGTGCACATCCAGGTCAAGGTGTTCGGTGGCAAGATTCGTGAATCTATGAGCCGCCATTTCGTAGGAGACTCCAAAGGCGTCGCGCAGATCCTCCATCGAAATCTGTCGCTGCTTCTTCGCCTCGCGGAGCTGACTCACCGCGCTCTTCTCTGGCAGCAACACGGCGCCCGCAAGATAGTTCGCCTCCACACGCTGCCGAAGAAACTCACCATAGCTCCTCGGTTCCTCGTGTCCGCACACGAGACTTGCGAGAGCGCGAACAATCGGTGCCCGCGCGTCGCGAGACGGAAGACTTGAACTCAAATAGATCCGATGGTTTCGCTGATCAATCACCGAACGGGTCGAGTGCGGCAAGTCACCCACATAGTGAAGGGTGAATCCAATCTTTTCCGCGATGCTCGAGATCAGCTGTTGCGAGACGGGACCACCGATGTAGCCAACACCCTCCAACAATTGTCTGGCTTCACCCTCAAGCTCGGAGTAATAGTTGCCGCGAATCCGCATTTCAGCGCGCAGTTCGGTATTCGCGCGCCTCGCTTCCTCCGGAGTTGCTGCTCGTTCGCGGTGCAGTCGCTCCACTTCCTGATGAAGCCCGAGCACCGCTTTAAGTGTGTCGTCAGGTGTGGTCTTGGAGACTCGGATCGGCTGAATTCCCAAGGATTGAAAGACCGACCCTCGCTGCGCCCGTTCCACCGAGATTTCAAGTGCTGCTCGCTCGCTCGGAGCCTCGTCCATCAAGAGTTCGTCAACGGAGCAGTCAAGAGCCAGGGCCAGCGCTCGGAGTATCGGCAAACTCGGTTCTCGCTTCCCGTTCTCTATTGCAGACACCTGGGAGGGGGCTCGTTCGATCGCAGCGGCAAGTTGTTCGAGCTTCAGGCCGAGCTGGGTGCGTCGCTCGCGTACCCGGCGTCCAAGCGTCAACGCGTCAGCAGCTTCTTCTTCGGGCGCAACAGTGGCCACAGGCACTGTCTGGCGCAAGGGATCGCGGCTTCCCACCGCGGGACCAGCAGTCCCGCGGTGCACTGCGGTTCGTCGCTGGTCGCTGTTCGCGAGGTTAATGGAGTTCATAGCTCCATGGTGCCAGACATGGATTCTTTCACCAAACGAAAATAGTCGAAAAATTCACCCCCAAAGTCATGCGCACAGACCCGGTCCGCGCACACAAGATGGAACCACACCGTTGAATCGGCCCCTCGGCCACACAGAGATTCGCAAGTCAGAAGGACAAAGATCATGACCATCTTGCATGCCACAGAGCCCACCGAACGCACGTCGACACAGACCGGACCACGCGTTGAGGTGCTGGGACGCCCGATCCCCCGAAGTGAAGACATTCTCACTCCTGAGGCACTGCAGTTCCTCACTGAGTTGCACCATCGCTTCGCGGGGGCCCGCCACGAACGACTCGCCGATCGCCAACGACGTCGATTCGAGATCGGAAACGGGCGCGACCCGAAGTTTCGCGAGGAAACCCGCAAAATCCGCGAAGACAAGACCTGGAAGGTCGCCGGGCCGGGGCCAGGCCTCGAGGACCGCCGCGTCGAGATCACCGGACCCACCGATCCGAAAATGACCATCAACGCACTCAACTCCGGCGCTCGCGTCTGGCTCGCTGACCAAGAGGACGCGACCAGCCCGACATGGGCCAACGTCATCGGCGGCCAGATCTCGCTGTTCGATGCGATTCGGGATCAACTCAGCTACACGAACCCCGAGGGCAAGCAGTATCTCGTGACGGCTGAGCGCACACCGACCATCGTGATGCGACCGCGCGGGTGGCACCTCGTGGAGAAGCACATCCGCTTCGTTGACGCGCATGGACGAGCTGGGGCGGCCTCGGGCAGCTTGGTCGACTTTGGCCTGTATGCCTTTCACAATGCTCGAGAACTTGTCGAACGCGGTCGTGGGCCGTACTTCTACATCGCGAAGTTGGAGTCAAGCGAGGAAGCGAAGCTGTGGGATGACATCTTCACTTTCACCGAGCGTGAACTCGGGCTCGATCACGGAACTATTCGTGCAACTGTTCTGATCGAAACCCTCCCCGCAGCGTTTGAGATGGACGAGATACTCTACGTAATGAAGGATCACATCGCCGGGTTGAACGCTGGCCGATGGGACTACATCTTCTCGATCATCAAGAACTACCGGGGCCGGGGAGCCCGCTTTGTTTTGCCCGATCGCAGTGAGGTGACCATGACGGTTCCCTTCATGCGGGCCTACACTGAGCTTCTCGTGCAAACGTGTCACAAGCGCGGCGCCCACGCGATTGGCGGCATGAGCGCGTTCATCCCCAATCGCCGTGACCCAGTGGTCACCGCCCGCGCCGAGGAAAAGGTGCGCGCCGATAAGCGGCGAGAGGCAACCGATGGTTTTGACGGCACCTGGGTTGCACACCCGGACTTGATCCCGGTGGCCCAGGCTGAGTTTGATGCGGTCTTGGGAGATCGTCCCAACCAGGTAGATCGCCAGCGTGATGACGTGCACGTCACGGCAGCCCAGCTCCTCGATGTGCACATCGGGCGCGAAATCACCGAGGCCGGGGTGCGCGACAACGTCTCAATCGGCCTGCGCTACATCGAAGCCTGGCTGCGCGGCCTCGGTGCCGTAGCAATCGATGGCCTCATGGAAGACGCCGCAACCGCTGAGATCAGCCGATCACAGATCTGGCAGTGGATCCACCAGGATCAGTCGACAGCTGAAGGGACACGCATCACCCAGCAGTGGGTTGAGCAGCTCGTGCGGGAGATAGCCCAAGGCTTCGAACGTTTTCCCGGGAATCGCTTCGACGATGCGATCGAGCTCTTTCAGGACGTGGCGCTGGGTGACCAGTTCCCCACGTTCCTCACACTCCCGGCCTACAGCCGATACCTCGTAGACGCGTAAGCCCCGGGGAACAACCCGCAGCACCCACAGGCCGATCGTTCATCCCCGGTCTGTGGGTGCTGCTATTCCTTTTCTGAATTCGCTCGTTCGATTGCCGGTCCCAGCTCGTCAACAAGCAGCGTCTCTGTGTCGTACTTACCTGTGCGATATGCGGCTCGACCCACCATGTGAGCGGCAACCGGGGCAGTCAACGACTGGAACACAAAAACCGGAATCAGCGAGAGCAATGTCACCCACGAGCGTTGATCCAACGCAATAGCCGCAATGATGAGAAGCAAACCGAAAATCTGCGGCTTCGTAGCCGCGTGCAATCTGCTCAGGGCATCTGGAAAGCGCAAGATCCCAATCCCGGCCGCGACCGAGAACCCGGTTGCCGCCAGTACGCACACCAGCGCCAGCACATCCATCACATTCTCAATCACTCGATGCCTCCCCCGACCCTGTCGACACCGGCACTCGTGCTCGGCGTTTCACATAGCGGGCCACCACAATCGTGGCGAGCACCGCAGTGGCAGCAATCGCGGTCATCATCGGAATTCCGTCGATGTGATTGCGCAACACCATATCGGTTCCAACCGCGAGGATCAGCGTGGTGAGCAGTACGTCTGATGCGATCATTCGATCAAGGATCGTCGGACCACGAACAATTCGAATAACGGTAAACAGTGCGGTGATGGTCAGCCCGGCAATTGCGCAGGCGACCGCGATGTTTGAGAACACGCTCACGACAACGCCTCCAAGTCACGCTGTGCTCCGATGGCGCGGATCAACAGCATTTCAATTTCCCGAGCTGATGCCCTGGCCCGCTCGATGTCGCGCCCGGTCGACGTATTCAACACATGAAAATACAGGGTGGATTCGTATCGATCCGCCTCCACCACGAGAGAGCCAGGAATGAGTGAGGCGGTCAATCCGACCATCGCGAGGATGAAGTCCGACGTTGTGCGGAGCTTCACCGCAACGATCGATGTTCTTGGTGGCGGACCCGGGCGAATGGTCAACCACGCCACCTGTACCGAGGCAAGCGCCAAGTGCCAGAAGAAATATGAAAGGTACCGCAGTACCCACCAGAGATTGAAGCGAGCAGCGATCAGGACCGGAGGGAGATAGAACAACCTGACAGCAACGAATGCCACGACAACACCGCTGAGCACAGACATCAACGACACCTCATGCCACAGAGCGACCCAAGTGAGTACCAGCCCGATTAAGAGGGGAACCTCACTCAGCGTGAGTAGCCGCTCCCGGCGCCGTGCGTCACGAGCCATCATCTACCTCCTCGCGCTGCTGGATGCCTGCATCCTCATCGCTTTCGAGGAATGTTCGGCCACTGCCACCACCGAGTTGCGAATCTTCGTCGGGTTCAAGCACGAGTCTCGCGATCTGAGCGGGCTCGGTGAGCATTTCACCCGCGCGTTCCGAGTATGCAAACAGCGGTCCCGCGAAAAGCGTCAAGACGACGCTCACGGTGACCATACCCGCAGTGGCTCCAACCATCAGAGTCGGAATCTGCCGCTGCTCCTGCCGAGGGATCGCGTCCGGTGCGTCATGCAGCCGCTCGAGCAAGGCATCTTCCCGATCGCGTAGAACCAATCCCTCGGTGGTGCTCGGTGGCGTCACCGAAACATCACCAAGCGCCGCCGCGCGAGTTCGCCAAAACGCCAGGCTCCAAACCCGTGCGAGTGCGTAAAGAGTCAGAAGCGAGACCAGTGCACCAACTCCAATGAGCCAATACGTCCCCGTGGTAGCGAGTTCCGCTCCAGCCTCGAACAATCCGAGTTTTCCGATGAATCCCGAGAACGGAGGGATCCCACCCAAGTTGAGCATTGGAATAAAGAAGAGGACTGCGATGACAGGCGAGGCACGCATGAGGCCGCCGAGCGAGGTGAGCGAGGTGGATCCCCCCTGCCGCTCAATAAGTCCCACCGCCAGGAAGAGAGTGGTCTGCACAATGATGTGGTGGGCAATGTAGAAGATCGTTGCGCCGAACCCGGCCGCCGTCGCCATCCCAATTCCGAAAATCATGTAGCCGATGTGGCTAATCAACGTGAAGGAAAGCATTCGCTTGATGTCGAGTTGAGAGACCGCTCCCAAAATCCCGACGATGAGGGTGAGCGCGGCGATCACCAGAAGGAGGTTGTCAACGCTCGATTGAGGGAACAGTTGTGTCTGACTGCGGATAATCGCATAGACACCGACCTTGGTGAGAAGGCCGGCAAACACTGCGGTGACCGGTGCCGGTGCCGTCGGGTATGAATCGGGAAGCCAGAATGCGAGCGGGAAAATTGCCGCCTTGATGCCGAATGCGACGAGCAACAGAAGGTTGAGGATCAATTGCACCTCACTCGGCAGCTCCGCGATGCGGATCGTGAGCTGTGCCAAGTTCACCGTACCCGTGGCCGCGTAGATCACGCCGATGCCGGCAAGGAAAAGGATCGAGGAGACGAGCGACACCACCACATAAGTGACACCCGCACGCATGCGTGGCGCAGTGCCTCCAAGGGTGATGAGCACGTAGCTCGCAACGAGCAGGATTTCGAAGCCCACGTAGAGGTTAAACAGATCTCCAGCGATGAACGCGTTGCAGACCCCAGCTCCGAGAACGAGATACGTTGGGTAGTAAATCGAGACCGGCGTATCTTCGTCGCCATCAGCGAGACCCTGACCCAATGAGAACAGGAGCACCGCAAGCAGCACGATCGCCGAGACGACCAGCATCAGTGCAGACAGGCGATCCACAACCAATGAAATGCCATACGGGGCGGCCCACCCCCCGACCTGCATCACGAGCGGACCTTCGGTGTCAACGGCCCACATCAACACGAGACTCACTGCGAGCATCGCAATCAGTGCGCCGACGGTGATGGTCTGCTGCGCACGTCTCCGTCCAGGCAAGGCGAGTGTCAGTGCTGCGCACCCCAAAGGAATGAGCACAACTAACGGGATCAGGGCGTTCATCGTTCGTCCCCCCCGTCCCGCATCGGCTCTTGAAACTCTTGAGTGCCGGCAAGGCCCTCGTCGGTGACTTCCTCAGTGGTGAGGTCGACCGCGTCTGCGAGGCCCAACTCTTGCTCCTCAATCCGGACGGAGTCTTCCTCATCCTGACGAGAGAGCCGCCACGATCGATAGATCAGAGCAAGAATGAATGCGCTCACGCCGAAGGTGATAACAATGGCGGTAAGTATGAGTGCTTGCGGAAGTGGATCGCTCATGTCTTCGGGGTCTGTCGTGCCAACGATTGGCGCCCTCCCAAAACTGCCCGAAGCAAGGAAAAGCAACAGGTTCGTGGCGTTTCCAACGAGAAGGAACCCCAGCAGCACACGGGTCAGGGATCGATCGAGGAGCAGGTAGACCCCGCCTGCGTACATCACTACCATCACGATCACTAGCACGAGGGGCATCGTCATTGATCGACCCCCTTGTGCACGCTCCCAGATTCACGGTCCGCTTCTTCTTGTCGATCGACTTCAGCGCCGAGACTTCTGAGGACATCAAGAATCAGCCCGAAGACGACGAGATACACGCCCACGTCGAATAGCGTCGAAGTGACGAGCGGAAGCACACCCAGCGGCCCCAGATCCAGATCCAGCCAGGACGAGGCCAGCGCGGCCTGCCCAAAAAACAACGGCAGAATTGCCATCGTCGCGGCTAGCGCGAGGCCTGCGCCGAGAATTCGACCGGCGTCAACAGGTACGGTCGCTCCCAACTCAGCGCGACCTCCGGTGAGGTAGCGAGCAACGAGTGCGAGACCCGCCACGAGTCCGCCCGCGAAGCCGCCTCCAGGCGCGTTGTGGCCTGCGAGCAAGAGGTAGAAGGAGAGCAAGATCAACGCGTGAAAAACCACTCTGACGACCACCTCCAGAATGATGGAGCGTCGTGACGGGTCAAGGTCTTTGCCCGCGAGGAGCCAGGTATTGCGCTGCGCGGAATCACTGGGGTCGTCAACCCGCTTCAAATAGTTGCGCACCTGGGTCCGGGCCTGTTTGCGACTGAGCTTCGGCAGAATGTCGATTCGAGTTTTCACGAACACAAGTGAGGCAACTCCGGTCGCCGCGGCGAGAACTACTGAGAGTTCGCCCAGGGTGTCCCAGCCGCGGATGTCGACGAGGGTGACGTTCACGACGTTGGAGCCATGGCCACCCGCGTAAGCGAGCGTGGGAAAGTCTAGCGATATGGGTTCGGCAATTCTTGCTCCCAACGCCATGACCGCTACCGCTCCGAGCGTCAATCCAACAGCCACCCCGATTACGGCACGAACCCAGGCCTGGCTCCGCGTTGCGCGCACGCCGATGTGCTGAGGAAGCCTCCTGATGACGAGCACAAAGGCAATCAGGGTGACCGTCTCTACGAGTGCCTGAGTGAGTGCGAGATCCGGGGCTCCATGCAGCATGAAAAGCGTAGACATGCCGTATCCGGTGACTCCCACCAGGATCACCGCCTGGAAACGCGTGCGTGCCCGCAGCGCGAACACCGTCGCGAGGATCATGACCATCGCGATCGATATCTGCGCGGGAGAGGTTGCCCAATCGTATGAATCAGGCCATGGCGCCGTGGCGAGCAGGGGTACTGCAAGCGCAACGACCGTCACTACCAAGATTACGGAGAGATAGAACGGAAGCGAGCCACGCTGGGTGAGCGATGTCACCCGGATCGCGAGAACGTCGATCCAATGCGTAACCAACCAATAGATATGTGAACCAGAGAACTTCTCTGGGATTCCGGAAGACCTCAGCGTGAGCCGACTGACAAGAAACGTGAGCCCAATACCCAGTGAGACAACCAGAACCGACGCTCCGAGGGCTGGAGTGAAACCGTGCCAGAGTGCAAGGTGCTCCGGCACCACCGCAGTTGGCTGAATCGCGAGCTGCAACCAGGGATCGATGAGCGGAGCCGCGACGCCCGTTCCGAGCGCAATGAGAACAAAGGTCATGGGCGCGATCAGGATACTCGGTGACTCACGATGGACCAGCGTGCACCTGTCTACAGCACGCTTCGTCGCGAATGCCCCCCACAGGAACCGACCCATGTAAGCTACGGTCAGCACGCTCCCGACAATGGAAACTACAAGCGCGATGCTCGCTATCGGGCTCGTTGAGGACAGTGCGATGAGTTCGGTGAAGACGGCTTCTTTCGCCACGAAACCGAAGAAGGGCGGCAGCCCCACCATTGATGCAGCTGCGCCGACGGTAATCGCGGTGAGTATCGGAACCTGCCTACCCAGGCCACTCAGTTTTCGAAGATCGCGGGTACCCGTGCCATGATCAATGATCCCTACCGCGAGAAAGAGCGGTGCCTTCGCCACTGCGTGCGCGAAAAGCAGTGCGAGACCGGCGAAATCCGTAAGGGGGTTGGCGATACCGAAAACCATCACCAGAAATCCCAACTGGCTCACGGTGCCATGGGCGATGATCAGCTTGATATCGAACTGACGCAGCGCGCGGATCCCACCATTCAGCATAGTGACGGCACCGAGAATAACGAGAGTCTCACGGTATCCGGGAACATCACCGAATCCCGGCCCCAACCGAGCGATGAGGTAGATGCCGGCTTTAACCATCGCTGCCGCATGAAGAAACGCACTGACCGGAGTCGGAGCCGCCATTGCGCCAGGAAGCCAAAAATGAAACGGGAAGATTGCGGACTTGGAAAGAGCACCCACCAAGACGAGGAACACTGCAACGGTTGGAGCAATGCCCGCTGGCGGAGAGTTCACTATCTGAGACAGATTAGAGCTACCCGCGCTCACCGCCAGAATCACCAAACCGACGAGCATCGCAAGCCCGCCCAAGGTGGTAACAATCAACGCCTGGAGTGCGGCAGAGCGTGCTGTTCGTTGGCGATGAGAATGACCGATCAGCAGAAACGAGAAGACCGTTGTGGCTTCCCAAAAAATGAAGAGCAAGAAAACGTTGTCGGAGAGCACCAGACCCAGCATCGAGACCGTAAAACCGATGAATACCGAGCCAAATCGCGCGAGTCCGTCTTCAGAGTCTTCAAAATAGTTGCGACAGTAGACGAGGATGAGAGCGCCAGCGCCGGTAACCAAGAGCGCGAATAGAAGCGACAATGCGTCGAGCCGGAACACCAAATCGAGTGAGAGCTGCGGGATCCAGGGAATGGATTCCACGACAACTTCTCCGTCGAGCACCGCACCAGCCTGAGCGGCGAACACAAGAAAGAGTAGCCCGGGAACCAGGGCAACAATCAAAAAACCGTTGCTGTGAAACCTACGAACGATCGGATACGCAAGAAGCGCGGTGATGGAAAGCACGAGTAACGCGGCCACCATCACACCCATGCGCTTACTCCTTCGACGTTATCCTCAAGTCTATCGGCAACAAATTGGCACAAAAAAAGGGGCTGATCTCTATTGAGACCAGCCCCCCTTACAAAGAGGTCCGGCGGTGTCCTACTCTCCCACACCCTCCCGAGTGCAGTACCATCGGCGCAGTCAGCCTTAGCTTCCGGGTTCGGAATGTAACCGGGCGTTTC
>JGI25318J35512_1000255_pt1 | contig 33917 bp, 30 predicted proteins | sample AutmiccommunBRH9_FD_35512 | JGI IMG/M metagenome (IMG submission 35512)
GGCTAACGGTTGGGAGCCTGCGACTGGCGGCGGAAACCGGGGAAGGAGCGGTTTACCTCCATGCTGGCCTCGAAGGCAGTATCTTGGCGGCGACGGGCTCTGACGGGTCGGTTCGTGAACGCTACCACTACAGCGCCTTTGGTGTACTTTCCGTGCTCGACGCCACCGGGGAGATGATCGATGACCGCCCGCCGCTTTCCCCTTGGCTCTACCACGGCCGGGTCCATGAAAGGGCCACCGGTTTCTACTGGCTGCGCGCCCGCCACTACAGCCCCGGCCTCGGTCGCTTCCTCCAACCCGACCCCCTCGGCGTGGCCGGCGGCATCAACCTCTACACCTACGCCAACAACAATCCCCTGCGCTGGTTCGACCCTTGGGGCCTCACCCCCCAAACCGCCGCGCAGGCCCAAGGGGGGGATACCAGTCCGCTAAGGCTTGTGAATGGACGCCCGTCAACTACCGCTCTTACATTTTCAGTTTCTGGATCTATTATTCCCTCGGGGAGTGCTTCAATCGACTTCGCTTTGGATTCAAATTATAGGTTTGATGTCTTACTTACGTTCTCGCGGCTGCCTGGTCTCGGCCTTCCAGGTGCGAACGTTGCCGGTGGGGTCTCGGTATACGACACGACGATTGAAAATCTTTTGGGCGATAGTTACGAATTCTCGGCAGGTTTTTATAACGGGATAGGCGGTGAGTATCAATTGACTCTTCAGCCTCATTCGCCCGACCAGTATGGCGGAGGAAGCTTGCTGTTTGGATTGGGTACTCCGGGTGTGGAAGCAGCGCTGAATCCTGTCCGCACAATTTCGTTGAGAGATACCGCGAGCGAGGTTAATCGGATAACCCGGCAGGCTAGTGCGGAGCGGGAATCGCAACATGCCCGATCACAGCGATCGATGCAGCAAGCTGGAGCGATTTTGCGTCGCTTTTGACCATCGACTGTTAATCTGCGCATGATTGAGATCAGGCTAACGAATCGTGATCGATTTATCACCTTAGCGCTCATACTCCTTTGTTCAGCGTCTTACTTCTTGGCACCAAGAGCACCATTCCTTTTTTATTTAGGCTCGATCCTATCTTTGTTACTTTTTGTTCGGCTGATGAGGATTGGCCTTCGTGTTCTGCTTTCAGAAGAATATAAAAGTCTGTTCAGGAAAGATCCGTTAGTTCAAATTCGTATTGTCAAGCCCTTAATATGGATGGTTTGGGATGGGATCGATCATCCGCGTTTATTTGGTTTTCTTTCACTTGGATTGTGGGGCCTCTTTTTCGGTTCGATAGTATTCTACTGTCTGTCGAGCCCATAGCAGTAATCCTACGTACAGGGCCAACCATTGACAGGAATCATGCCAATTATCCACGAATTATGCAGTTTTAAAGCAGACGAAGGGGTCGAAGCAGACGAAGGGGTCGAACGTTGATTTTAAACACCAACGTTTTATTGATAAGTTCCACGTTCGGTTCTCGCCTCAAGTCCACTGGGGCAGATCGCCCGCCAGCAAAGCTGTCACGCGATCTGCAATGCTCGTCGGGGTGGCCGGACGCCGTGCCTTTAACCGCTCCGATCCTCGCTGCGTTCCTTGCTCCGGCTGCGCTGAGGCCCGCCGCCGTCCATCCTTCCGCTGACGCTTCAGGGCCTGAAACAGGTGTCAGTCCAGCATTTTCGCACTAACGTAAAAGTGAGCCATGTTTGTTCGATGTTCTTTCCTTCACCTACTGGGGCAGATGAGCCGCCAGCGAAGCTGTCGTCTCATCTGCAATGCTCGTCGGGGTGGCCGGACACCGTGCCTTTAACCGCTCCGATTCTCACTTTCGCTACGCTCGTTCCGGCTGCGCTGAGGCCCGCAGCCGTCCATCCCTTCGCTGACGCTTCGGACAAACCCCTGCCTGTGCTGAGCCATTCGGGCGGCTCGGAGAGCTACGGCTACGATTCGGCCGGGTGCCTGAATCACCTTGCCCACCACCTTTGGCACCTTTTCTTTCGGCTACGATGGGAGCCTCTCGGATGAACCAAGGGAATTTGAGCAGGGAGGGCAGGCGTGACAACATGGCAACCGTGTGTATGGGAACGGTCTTAGCGTTGCTCCTTCGCTTGCTGGCGTTTGGATCGCTTCCTGAGGAGGATAAACCCACCGGCTCCCACCAATGCAACCAAGGCGGCGAGCATGATGTCGCGGGTTCGTTTCGATTCGGCTTCTTCCGCCTTTGATTCCTGTTGAGAGAGGATTGCTGTGGCCCCCTGCGATGCATCCGGATCGTCGTGCTGCTCGTTTGCAGGGGAGGGGGCCGCCTCCATCGCGGTATCCGGGGAGACATCCAAGCCGTCGGAGAGAATGATGTCCTGAATCGACATGTCCAAATCGGGAATGGCCGACTGTTCCATCATCTCGAGCAGGCGTTCATCGTCGTGCATGATCAGGTAATTGAGCCAAGTGGGTTGTTGGCTTAAAAGACACTTCCATCCACTTGGAGTTTGTGCAAATGCGCGGGAGGCGAACATTCGCCCGTTACCGCCGTTGGTTTCATGACTCACCCATTCCTGCTCAATGATCACGTAGGTGGCGTTCGTGCTGCTGAGATGAATCGCTCGATGAATGTGGAACTCCGGCTGATAAAATGCGTAGGAGGAGGGATCGATTTGTACCACCTGAAACCGCTCCGGCGGCATCAGCCCAAGGGCGTGGGTAGTCGGCGTCATGATCTTGAGCCAATCGGCATAACTATCGAGGTGGTTGGGCCAGTGGAACGTGGTGAAGGCATCCAGCCAGTCGGGCGATCGACGACCCATTTCCAGCTCGCCTTCATAAATCACCAGCGGCGGATCATAACGCTTAATCCGCAGGGTGACCCCGTCGTGACCAGTCGCAGTCATAGCAGGCTGGGCATTGGTATCGGAGGAGAGTGCGGTGAGTGCAGAGATCGCAATTAGGACAAAAGTGCGTGAGATCATAAGTGATTGTAGAAATGGATAAAAAATATGCGCCTTGGTCAAAACGAGTAGATTCGTTGTTCCCCGCTCGGAAATAAATTAAAACTAGCTCCGTTTGATACGGGAAATTCAGTTAATACTCTTATTTCGCAAAGGCCATTCAGTTCTACGGTGAATGAGATATCCACTGTGACTTCTCCGAACGATACCTCGCCTGACATATAGATTCCGTCTATTCGCGCGGCGAGCTTGCTTGATAAAGTGGTATTTGCGGAACCTCCGCCGGTTATATAGACTCCGCTGTTGCATGTCTGAACTCCATAAGCCGCAGTCACGGATACTGTGGCGTTTCCATTCATTTGAAGGCCTCCGCTGAGGGGATGAGCATTGGATGGGTCGTATTGGGCCACTCCGCTCAGACTCCCTGTGAGTTCGCCGAAAGTTATGCCGAAGCGTACGCTGGTGGGCCCTGCAACCGGGATGGGCAGTGTGGTAAAGGACATCCCCGGAAGTTTGAAATTTAGTCCGGGGTTTCCGGTCGCTCGATATGAACGCGCGTAATGGGTACCGTCGTTGTGCTTGTCTACGTAAAATGTCTCAAATGTGAGGGATCCATTGATCCCCATTGAATAGGGGGCATTGAGGCTTACCAGAAACTGGTCCACCTGCGCTTTGAAACCGGAGAGGCTCCCCGCTGAAAATGTGATTGAATGGCGATCTTCATCGACGAGTTGAATGTAGTTCGAAAGCTGATATCCGAGCGTTACCTCGGTGTTGATCGTCGACGACTGGTTGCCTGAGAAGAACGACGGAAGGCTGCCGTCGTAAGCACTTACTCCACCTAATCCGCTGTATTTCGGATAACCTTCGTGAATGTAGCCGCCGTAGTTCACGGAGATGCTCGCGTTGCGCGGGGCATTGCTTTTCTTCACCATTGTCAACGTTGAATCGGTCTCGCGTAGTCCCTTGTTTGTGCCGGTATCACGCAAGATCACCTGCGCACCATCATTTCCATAATCCACCCAGAACCAGTCCCCGGGAGTCAGCCATTCGTTTCGGAGGTAGCTGAAAATACTTACATTGTTCCACCCCGGAAGCAGCGTTACTTCAGCGAGGTGGGTGGTGAGGGTTCGCATCTGTCCGGGATTGAGGAAGTCGACAAAAAACCATTGTCCACCGAGCCCAATGTTCTCGTCTTGCCAGTTCCATGCTCCGACCCAAACCCAGTCGTTCCCTATGGTTGAGCCGACGTTTTTGAAATCATAGTGGAAGGTCGGACGCACATAGGCCACGGCAGTATTAATATACAAATCGGTAACCTGGATGTTGGAATGGTTGGCAAATGTCTGGGTGAATGAACGGGTATTGTTGCTCAGCTTTTTGTCGCCACTTGAAAACGCTGAAGCAGTCATTGTGTGGGTGCCTGGCATCGGCGCATTCTTCGGGTCGACAATATCAATCCAGAAGTTTGCGCTTTGACCGGGGTAAAGCGCAAAGGAGTTGGCCGCAGTATTGTACCAGTAATCCCCATTTGCAAAGTAGGTGTTGTATACTGCCAATTCGACACCATTGCCTATATTCGAAAGCTGTCCCCGAGCGGTATTGGGAGTCCAAGCTGTTGAGCTGGAAAAGGGCCTGAAGTTGTCAATTTTGATATCGGGGGAGCCTGTGGCTGTCACATTGAAGGTTGCGATGGTGGTTTCTCCGCGAAATACGCTTGTGTTAAATGCGTCAACTGTGCCGGCGACTACGCGGCAAAACCATGTCCTGTTTCCAGGGAGGCTTCCGTAAAACGTCCATGCTCTCCGTTCATCTCTGAGGGCGTAGTCCCAGCCGTTGTTATTGCTCGATTCGGGATGGTTCGCGATGGAATACCATGCATTGTCATGACCCAGATACTGCAGCCGCATGTAAAACCAATGGGTGTCAGCGTGCTCCGTAGTGAATCTGAAAGGGTAAGTGGTTCCACCGGTTATTGTGGACGGAAAACTGGAGCTCACCACGGTGATATAGCCGTACGTCACGGAAGCCGCGAGGAGCGAAAGCAGCGACAGAAAGAGAAGACAGAGACGATTTTTCATGAAAATTAGGAGCTGAGGAAGCGATTACATGAAGAGCCATGAATGGACGATCAGCGGTAAATCGTCGTCATGATTCATATCGGTCAGGTGCAGTGCGATATACTGGGTTGCTGTGGAGGTGATCCACGTGATGAGAAGCTTTGTCGGCGTATCAAAGAACCAAGTTCGTTGGTGATGGGTGCCGATTTCCTCGAGATCGGCATCATATTCCGTGACCGCAAAGGTAAATTCACCTTGAACAACCAAGGAGAGGATAGCCTCGGTATTCGGCTCCACGGGTTCTGGCCGGCTGGTGACCCAAGGCGTTTCGGACTCCTTGGTTGATTTGGTGATTTTGAGCGGTGCTCCAGGAACTTTCCCGCGAGCGATTGCTGAATTGCTGCGGCGATCCGCCTCGAAACGTCCAGAAGCTGCCTGGGGAAGGGAAATTGCGCGATCACTTGCAAAGGTGAGTGCGCGAAGTCGTTCAGAGCTGTTACCTTTGCCTCGACGCGGCGGTGGATTTCCGAAGGGTACCGCTGCCCGTTCTATTTTTTTTCCTGATCGGTCGACACGAATCACTTGGGGTTCGATTGTCACGCTGGTGGGATTCAACCCTACCATCCGCACCGTTTCGGGTGGCGCAGGAAGTGCTATTTCTGGATGACCGATATCTATCGAGTTGGATTCGGTCGAAACAACCTCAGTACGCTGGGCATTAGATAGAGGAATGCATGTAATGAATAGTGCCACATGCAGGGCTGATGACAGCAGGCTCGCGAATCGAATTTTCATAATATCCAGAGACAGGCGCACACGCTTCCTGCATTCCAGATAGCAGAACCGAGCGATAAGCGACAGACAGTGATAGAGGTTAAACGAGAAAAAAGTAATCTCGCGGCATGTGTTTGGGGGTTGCTGCCTTCGCATGTCAATGCCGCACATGAAAAATGAGCAGTTTCCATTGCTTGAAGCGAACTTTCGGGTGGAGAAAAACAACATGGGAAAGGCTGGTTCTTCGGATCGGGAGAAACCGAACGTTCACTTGAGCGAACTATTGGAAGGGGAAGGGCAGGTCTTTCCCGTTGACCCGGTTTGCCGGGGTGTCCCCTTTTCAGCGTGAATGCGGCGGGTAGCGGCCTCCATCGAATGGGTGGGCGGCGTGTTTGCCGGTGCCTAGAGAGGGATGGGGGGGAATGAAGGTGTATTTAGCTTTCCGCGGCTCCGATTGTACGTCTAGACATCTGTAACGGTGAAGCTCCCCGATCCAATTTTTCCACTGCAGATTGTTGCCGCAGTTGTTTTCCCGCTGTTCAGACGGAGTGATTTTCGATGATCCACGACCGCGGTCCACTCTCCAGAATCTCTTTTGACCAGCGCGTAGGAATCCTGCTTCTGGTCCTGGCGGGGATCCTTCGACTGTGGGCGCTTGATTTGAAACCCCCGCATTTCGACGAAGGGGTGAATGGTTACTTTGTGGACCGAATGACCAAGGAAGGGGGCTACGCCTACGATCCCCAAAATTATCATGGTCCGCTCCATTTTTATTTTCTGTTTCTGGCGCAGACTCTTTTTGGGCGCGATATCTTCGTGCTCCGGCTGAGCACGGTGCTGTTTGGTATCGCGACGGTAGGCTTGATTTTGCGGTTCGACCGCTTCTTCGATCGACGGATTTGCCGCTGGGCGGCTGCTGCGATGGCGGTATCTCCCGCGTTTATTTATTTTTCCCGCCACGCCATTCATGAGGCCGAACTGGCTTTCTTTCTCGTCCTCTTGTTGTATGGCGTGGCCGGCATCTGGAAGTTCGGTGAGAAACGTTATTTGTGGGCGACCGGGGTGGCTGTGGGCGGTTTGGTGCTGACGAAGGAAACTTATATTATTCACCTCACTTGCTTTGCCTTGGCGATTGTGGCGCTTCGGGTTCTTGAGCGTTTTTCACCTTCAGAAGGATGGCGGGAGCGGGCTGCTCCACGTTGGCGAGCCCGCGATGTGTTGGTGATGGCGATGGTGGTGATCGCGGGGATCGTCTTTTTCTATTCAAAAGGCGGGACGCAGTTGTCGCTCTTGAAGGGGCTCTACCAGACGTTTTTCGCTTGGGCGGAAACAGCGCACCAGCAGCATGTGACCGAAAATTCGTGGTTTTTCTGGGTGAAGCTTGCCGCACGTTATGAATGGCCGGTGCTCCTCGGCATGGTGGCGGCGGGAATGGCGGTGATTCCGCGAACGGACCGTCTGGTACGGTTTATATCGATTTACGGCCTTGGCACGCTGGTTGCCTACAGCCTCATTCCGTACAAGACACCGTGGTGCATTCTGGCGGTAGCTTGGCCATTCTGTTTCACCTTTGGAGCGCTGCTGCATGCGGCGTTCGGGAACCGGTGGCGAACGGTGGCCATTCCCATCGGCGGAGTGGTGCTCGGTGTGTCAACGGTCAGTGCTGTGAGTCTCAACTTTTTCCGCTACACCGTCGAGGCAGAGCCTTATGTTTACGTGCAGACTTTTGAGGAGATCGATCAACTGACGCTACCCCTCAAATGGTTGACGGATCAGGATCCCGCGGCTTTTCACCGCTCGGGTTACATCATGATCGAGAGTTACTATCCGCTGCCATGGACCCTCGGGGATTTTACTGCGGTGGCTTACTACGGTTTGTCGCTCAAGCCACCTCACTATAAGGCAGCCTTTCTGGTGGTTGATCCATCGCGTGTGGAGGAGGTGGAAGCGGGGTTGGCGAGAGCGTATTACAAGTCGAGTTTTCATCTGCGTGCCGGCCAGCAAGCATCATGGCTTTATCTCGATGCGGAACTTTTCGCAGACTATTTCACCGAGCGCGATCCAGAGTTCATCCCCGCTTCGATCCCATGAATACAGTTGTCCGGATACTTCTCGGGGTGGCGTTTGCCGTTACCATCGCCTTGGCCGGCGCGTTGGTTGCGGGGGAATTGAGTGTCCCACTGGCGTGGTTTTCTCTCACGATTGGCGCGCTTTTTCCGGTCGTCGGGATCTATCGTGATCAACGCAGTGGGGGTTTGCAGCGACCGGTAGGCATTGGGTGGATGGATCTTGTGATGGGCGTGATCTTTGGCCTGTTTGCGCTGCGATCGTTTCTCTGGGTGGTATCGTTTGCGGGAAATGATCTCCGGGTGCTCAATGTCAACAACGTCGGCGATCTCCCGCTACACTGGCAGTACACCCGCTTTCTGGCGCAGGGTGCTGCGTTTTGGCCGGATAATCCGCTTACTGCTCACGGATCCATCGGTTACCCTTTCGGGGTGGATTTTCTCAACAGCCTCTTATGGCTGACGGGGCTCGATCTGGTTCGGGGGGTTGTCTGGGTCGGCTTGATTGCCTGCATATTGACGGCGGCTGCGTTGTTTCGCTGGGGTGGAGCGTTTGTGATCGCCGGATTTCTCTTTAACGGAGGATTGGCGGGCTTTGAGGTCTTTCGCGGCGGAGAACTGGGAGCAGCGCAAACGGTCGATTGGAAGAGCATCCCGCTCTCGCTTTTTGTGACCCAGCGAGGATTTCTGTATGCCTTTCCGGTTGGGCTCCTCCTGCTGGACAGCTGGCGAACGCGTTTACGCGGTGCGGGTGGGAATCCGAGTCTCCGCAAGCCCTTACCATTGTGGGTGGAGGTGGTGTTTTATGCCACGTTGCCTTTGTTTCACCTCCACTCATTCCTGTTTCTCAGCGTACTCCTCGCGTGGTGGTTTGTTTTTGGCCCGTCTGGATTACGGCGTCACTGGCTAACGGTGGTCGGAATTGCATGGGTGCCGGCTTCTGCGTTGGTTCTTTTTCTGACTGATGGGTTTGGCGGGCACGGAAGCCCGATTGGCTTTCATCCCGGTTGGATGCAAGGGGACCGTCCCTGGCACTCCTATTGGTTGATCAATTTTGGTATCTGGCCGCTTCTGCTCCTGTGGCTATGCCTGACACTGGCCTGGCGTGGCATTCGGCGGCCATCGGAGGTGCCCGGAGAGGATGCGATCGCTCGTCACTTTGCTTTTCCGGCTGTTGCGATTCTCCTCGCCTGCTGTTTTTTCCGTTTCGCCTATTGGGAATGGGATAACACCAAGCTAATGGCTTGGGGGTATTTGACGGTTCTTCCCTTTCTTTGGGACACAGTTCTCCGTCCACTAAAGCTTCCCATTCGGATCCCGCTTATTGCCCTTCTCTTTTTCTCCGGAGCCCTCGCCCTCTGGAGCGGACTGACGCCCAAGGGCAATGGTTACACGTTGATCCAACGGTCTGAAATAGACGTGCTTGAGCGGGTGTTTGAGTCTATTCCGATTGAGGCCCGCTTTGCCTGCAGCCCGGATTATCAGCATCCGCTCGTTTTTCTCGGGCGCAAAATGACGATGGCTTACGCTGGACATTTTGTGGGACACGGCCTGCCGCTGGAAGCAGTTCAGAAGGACCAAACCACTTTAATGAATGGGTATTTCGGCTGGCGGGATGCCGCGCAGCGTCTCCAAGCGGATTATGTGTTTTGGGGGCCCCGGGAGCGTGCCGCTTTCCCCGGTTCTGCGCAGTCTTGGAAACTTGATTCTGTGCTCATCGCCAAAGGCGAGTGGGGAGAGCTCTATCAGCTGATGCCCAAAGCCCGCGCTGAACGTACTGCAACCGAAACTGTCGCTCCCGAAAAATGAGCTACCCGGACGTTCATTCTTTTCGCCGCAGTGTGAGGAGAAAGGGTGCCGGGCGGCGGGTCGGGCCGACTTCGATTAATCCCGATGTCTGTCTTGTTGCGGTGGATTGTTGAGCAAACCAACCGCGCACTGCGTCCGCTTCGATTGAACCAGAGGCATGCCCGGGATAGCAGACAACGGCCAGCGCGCCGCCCGGACGCAACCATTCCCAACTGACAGACAAGGCATGCAAGGTAGAGGCCGCTTCCGTTGTCAGCCCACGATCTGCCCCCGGAAGGTAACCCAGATTGAAGACAATCGCGGCGAGGTTGGCCTGTGCGTCTCTCGGAAGATCGTGCTCGAGCTGAGCATGATTTCCCTCCACCAGCGTGACGCGGGAGAGCAGCCCTGCAGCTGCGAGCGAGTGCTGCGTATTCTCCAGCGCAACTGCCTGGCGGTCAAAGGCCCAGACATGACCGGAGGCACCTACTTGTTGGGCGAGCCAAAGCGTGTCACCGCCATTTCCGGCAGTAGCGTCGAGCACCCGGTCTCCGGGCTGAAGCAAACCTTCCAACCAGGCATGACTGGCCATTGTGATCGAACGATAACGGGTCATCAGGAGGATTTGGAAATCGGCGGGCTTAACGGTTGCGCAGGCGAAAAAATCTGTTCCAACTGACAGTCGATATGCCCTCTGCGAACCGCAAGCGCAACCGCCTCACCCGTCTCTTCTCGCGGTCTTGGCTTTCGGCACTCCTGATCACGAGCCTGTTCAGTGCCGGCTGTAGTCCGCCGGCGGAGACCGTTCCAGAAACAGATTCGCGCACTTACCGCCGTGGAAAAAGTCTGCAACGAGAAGGCAGTCATCAGGAAGCGCTGGTTGCGTTTCTTCAAGTGATCGATGAACGGAAAATGGCGCCGGAAAGCCATCTCGAAGCGGGTTTGATTCACCTCAATCACCTGCGTGATCCGCTTTCAGCCATCTATCATTTTAACCGCTATTTGCAGTTCAAAGGGGATGGTGAGCAGGCGCAGACGGTGCGCGATTTGATCGTGACGGCACAAAAAGAATTTCTCAGGCGACTTCCAGGTGAACCGTTTGCGAATGAAGTACAACGTCTGGATCTGGCCACACGCTTTGACGAGGTGCAGCGCGAGAACGAGGAACTGCGCTCGGAAATCGTGACATTGCGCCGCCAGCTTGAGGTGCAACAAAGCCGGGCGGCGCAGCTGGAGCAGGCGGTCGCAACGGCGCGGGCACGTGTGGCTGAAGCAGGCACGGTGGCCCCCATTGTTCTGGCGGCACCAGCCGATCGGAGTGGATCGGCTGCTCCTGAGCGAGAGCGTCCCGGCACCTATACCGTTCAGGCTGGGGATACCCTCAGCTCGATCAGTCGCAAGGTTTACGGGACGCCGAGCCGCTGGTCGGAGATTTTTGCCGCCAACCGTAATTTGCTCCCTTCGCCAAACGCTCTTCGCGTGGGGCAGGAGTTGCGCATCCCGTAGGCTATTTTTGTTTTTGTAAATGAGTGTTGCCACCCAGTTTTTAGGCCATTTCTTAGCGAGTTAGTATGGAAATGGCCGACCGCCCGGAGTGGACGCTGTATGGGAGACATGTGCGGGGCGATGCGCTCCAAGTGGGCGATGTTTTCAGCCGCTTTGTCATTCTCGACATCATCAGCATTACGCTTTTCGGCATTCTCTATGAAGTAAAGGATAGCCACAGTGCCGAGCGTCTGCTGTTGCACCTGTTTCCCACCGCTCTTTCGCGCCGAGTAGACTTTTCCGGACCCTTGGAAACAGTGATCAGCCTGCATGAATCGGTTAGCGACCACACCGTCTTGGTGCCGCGTGAGCTGTTGTCGCTGGAGGGTGTTATTGGTGTCGTCTACGATGGGTTTCCGGGGGGCAAAACGCTGACTCAGCATCTGGAGGAGGTTTCTTCAGACCATGGATTGCCGGTCGATGAGGTGAAGCGGATTCTTCGAAAGGTTTCTCGTGGCTTGGAAGCCGCAAGTCAGGCCGGACTTCACCACTTGGTCCTGAATCCGGACAACGTGTTGATCAACCACAACGACGAAATCCGGATGTTTGGCTTTGGGTGGAGGAAAATCATCGAACCGCCCCATTTCGAGGATTTCGTGAGCGGTGCCATTCTGCCGTTTAAACGGGAGACATCGCCTCCAGGATATTCCAACCTCGATGCGATGAGCCCGGAGGTGCGCAACCAGAAAAGTTTCGATGCGCGGGGTGACATTTTTAGCGTCGGCCTGCTGGGTTACTATTTGCTGACCCGTCTACGGCCGGCCACCGAATGGATCCCGCCCTCGCAGACTGGAATGGGTATTGATGAAGGATGGGATTACCTTTTTGGCCGTTGCCTCGAGGGCGAGGTGGAAAAGCGTTATGCCCGGTGGTCGGCATTCCTGGCAGACTTGGAAAAGGTCGAGGCGCTGGGGAAAGTCGCCCGTCGCGACAAGCGCAAAGAGAAAGTCCTTCGCCGGTTGGATCGAATGCTTTTGCCGCGGAAGCTTGAGAAACGCCTCTCGGGAAGAGGAAAGGCAATCGTGCGGTTGGTGCTCCTCGGGCTGTTCGGTTGTGCCGTGATTGGAGTGGCCTCGTATTGTTACGTTACTATTTTAACCGACTCCGCGGTGGATCTTCCAACTGAAGCATCCGTTGTGGCGGTCGGATTAAATGAGCGGGCGAATCTGGTGCTTCGGCTGGACCCCCCCAATGCGAAGGTCCGGCTGTTGGGGTCGGGGGGCGGACAATTTCAAACGACGACCGGCGAGCTTCGCCTGCGAGGTACATTCCGGGATCACACTTTTATCGTTAGTGCTCCGGATTATCAGTCGGAACGATTTACGGTTAAGCTTGATCAGACGGAACAAGTGCGGCCGGTCGCACTCGATTTGGCCTGGGCTCGCATACGCATTGCCGGACTTCCGGGCTCCCAGATTTTTGTGGTCAGTGACAAGGGGCGGCGGGCCTATCTCGACGTCATCCCGGAAGACGGACGCTGGGTTGCGGAGGATCGTTTGCTCGCAAGAACGTATAATTTTGTCGTGGAAAAAGAAGGCTACCGTCCCGCCCGCTTTGAAGGTGTGGAACTTTCGGGTAAATGGACGGACCTTACGGTCGAACATGAACCGCTTCCCACCGTGATTCGCGTCATTTCTCAGCCGGAAGGTGCTGTGGTCCTTATCGACGGCCAAGAGGTGGGCCGCACACCGTTGCGCATTGAGCAGGCTGAGCCCCCCGAGACTCTGCTGGTCAGCGTGGTCGGAGAGGGCCTTCGCCTGCAGGAACAGGTACTGAGTGTGCTTCCCGGGCAGGAGAATCTGGTCGATTTCGGTGATTTGGAACAGTCGACCGGCACCTTGTCTCTCACCGTTCACTTGCGTGGCCGTTTGCCTGCGCCTGAGGAACTCGAGCAGCTTCGCATCGCGGTGGGAACGGCGGATCATACAGCAGTCGCCCAGATCAACAGCAGCTTGCCGAGCGGAAGACATGCCCTGAATGTGACGCATCCGGACTACTTTTCCTTCGAACGGGAGGCTGCGATTCGTGATCGTGAAACAACGGCACTTGTCGTGGACCTGGCACCGCGGCCGGGAAAACTCCGCTACCTCATACCCGATCGGCCTCACCGGATACTTATAGACGGCGAAGCAGCTGAACCGGTCGGTAACGTGGTCGCTATTCCACCAGAGCGAGAAGTGGAGGTGGTGTTGACCATCCGTGACTATTTTCCCGTGAAACGGCGGGTGCTTCATGCGCCCAATGAGCTGGAGGATTGGTATCCGGAACTGCGGCCACTACCTGCTCCAGAAAAGGAAAAGCAATGGAAGCCGCCTTACTTGAATATGCCGATGGTCTGGATCCCGGGCGGCGAATTTTCGATGGGTAGTGTGCTGACTGAGCAATTACGTCTTCCCAACGAGGAACCTGCCACCCGCATGCGCTTCAGCGAAGGATTCTGGGCTGGAGCGACCGAAGTCACCCAGGAAACCTTTCGTCGGGTAATGGGCCACAACCCGAGTTATTCATTTGGCAGCGATCTGCCGGTGGAGTCCGTAACTTGGGATGAAGCGAGTGAATTTGGCATGCGGCTGACGGAATCGGAGCGTGTTGCGGGCCGACTTCCAGAAGGGTATGTTTACCGCCTTCCAACCGAAGCGGAATGGGAGTATTTGGCCCGGGCGGGAACCGCTACACCGTTCAGTTTTGGCGGTGCGGCGAATCCGAACGACGGGAACTTCCAAGGCCATTATCCCCGCGATTATCGTTCGGGAGAAAGTGCCCAACCTGGCCGTTCGGGCACTGCTCCCGTAGGATCCTATCCGGCGAATCCCTGGGGATTGCACGACGTGCACGGCAACGTTAGCGAATGGGTTTACGACGGCTACAACGCACGCCTTCCCGGTGGCACACAGACGGATTTTGTGCGGTTGGAGGAAGGTCGCGGCCGTGCTGTTCGTGGTGGTGGATGGAATGATCTTGCACACCGCGTGCGTTCCTCCGCCCGTGAGCAGCTTTCACCCGACGCCCGCCAAAATTCAGTCGGTTTTCGGGTGGTTTTGGCTCGGGAACTAGCTCCCTAAGCGCCATTCATCTGCTGCGGATGAACTATCTGAAAAAGGGGTTGAAATCCGCAGTCGCATACCCGAGCGTGAAGTTGGCCGGGTCCTATGCAACGACGGGCCGGTGAATCCCGCCAGGGCCGGAAGGCAGCAACGGTAACCTGGTCCCGCGTGTGCCGTAGGGTGCCTGGCCACTTTTTTATCCTTTTTCATGGCCACCTCCGGATACCAAGTGATCGCGCGCCGTTGGCGCCCCCAAACCTTCAATGATTTGGTGGGTCAGGATCACATCGTGCGGACATTGACCAATGCGATCGAGAGTGGCCGCATTGCCCACGCCTTCTTGTTCGTTGGCCCGCGTGGCACGGGCAAGACCTCGACGGCACGGGTATTTGCCAAAGCGCTCAATGCGGAAGGCGGCCCTTCAGCCTCGCCGCCAGCGGATTCTCCTATCAGCCAGGCGATCATGGCTGGAAACTGCATGGATGTGATCGAGATCGACGGGGCGTCCAACAATTCGGTCGATCAAATCCGTGACTTGCGCGAGGACTGCCAATACGCGCCTGCCCAGTGCACCTTCAAGATCTACATCATCGACGAAGTGCACATGTTGTCGGCTCAGGCCTTCAACGCCCTGCTCAAAACACTGGAAGAGCCGCCGCCGCACGTGAAGTTCATCTTTGCCACGACGGAAGCGCAGAAAGTCCTGCCAACCATCGTTTCCCGCTGCCAGCGCTTCGAATTCCGCCCGATTGCTGACGAAGTCATCGTCGAACGCCTTGAACAAATTGTTGCCTCGGAAGCCATTGAGGCGGAAAGGCCGGCTCTTGTGTCGATCGCCCGCTTGGCCAACGGTGGTATGCGGGACGCGCAGAGCATCCTCGATCAGATGATTTCGTTCTGTGGAACGCAGATCACGGAGCAGGATGTGCTTGATGTCTATGGGTTGGCCGCACCGTCAGAAATCGCTGCCCTTGCCCAAGCCTTGGCGCGTGCGGATTACCCTGAGATCATTGCTTCTGTCGAACGCTTTGCCCATGAGGGGCGTGACTTGTTTCGGGTGTTGGTCGATCTGCAAGCGCTTGTCCGGGAAGGGCTTTTGGATGGAATTGCCCGGGGTGGGGAATCGACTAAACTGGGGGCTCCTTTGTCGACCGAATCCATCCTTCGCATGCTCGATGCGCTCCACGCCGGCGAAAGCGCGGTGCAGCGGGGTTTATCCGAAAAGGTGAATTTTGAAGTGGTTCTCCTGCGGGCAGTGGAAGCAAGCCGTGCTCGTGCGGTGGATGCACTCATTCGCGAGATCAGCGGCCTCGCCGAGAGCATTGGCGATGAACCGCAAAAAAAAAACGCCTGATACCGCAGGCCGTTCCCCAGATTACACCGATCACGCTCCCGTCTTTCGGCAGTAATGATGGCGGCCCGGAGACCCCGGCCACTCCGACGAGAAATTCATCAAAAAGTAAGACGGAACCTTTTGATGATGAGGATGCCTATTTCAGCGACTTGATCGCGTCGCTACCGGATTCCGTTGATTTGCCCGACTCGCCGGCGGCGGAATCTCGTTATGAAAAAGAACCCCGGGAGGAATGGAAACCGCGTCATTCCCTCGAGTCGGCGATCGAACTGCTTTCTCCAGAGATTCGTGAGGCCTTGAGCAATCGCTTGGGCGGGGCGTTTCGCGAAATTCAAAAATACCGGCCCAGCCGCTCTATGGAGTTGATGCAATCGGCCGGTGCCAAAACCGCTGGGAGTGAGGAAGCGCCTTCGGCATTGGAAGATGACGCCGATACCGAGGATTGATCCTCCGACTCAATGATCGCCGTAAATCGGCTGGAACCGGTCGTTGAGATACCTGACCAGCGGCTCGTGAGAAAGCGGTTTTCCTGTGACATGAGCGACCAGTTCACCTGTCCGGTAGCGCCGTCCCTGCCGATGCACGTTCCGGCGTAACCAACCAAGAAGCGGGGCATAGTCACCGGATGCGATTTGATTTTCGAGTTCGGGAATCTCGTGGTGCAAGGTCTCCCACCATTGGGCGGCAATCAGATTACCAAGGCAATAGCTGGGAAAATAGCCAAATAGACCACAGGACCAGTGCACGTCCTGCAGGCATCCAAGCGCATTGGAGGAGGGGCGCAGTCCAAGGATGCGTTCACTTTCCGCGTTCCAGCCGTCCGGCAAATCATCGACCGCGAGGGCTCCGCTGAAGAGTTTTTGTTCAAGCGAAAATCGCAGCATGATGTGGAGGTTGTAAGTCACCTCATCGGCGGAAACACGAATCGGCGTGACACCAACGCGGTTCAGCGTGCGGTAAAAATCTTCGGGCGACACTCCGGCGAGGTGAGACGGGAACAGCTTCCGGTAGGATTGCTCCCAAAATTTCCAGAAGGCCCGCGAGCGGGCGACTTGATTTTCCCACAGTCGGCTTTGGGATTCATGGATGGCCATGCCCGCGCTGGTTCCGAGCGCAGTTCCCAGATGTTCATGCGGCAATCCCTGTTCGTACATCCCATGGCCCGCCTCATGAATGACTGAAAAAATAGATTCCAAGGGATCGTCCGGATCATAGCGCGTCGTCAAGCGCGTGTCGCGCGCCTCACCGCCGCAAAAGGGATGCGCTGAGCGATCGATACGGCCTCGGTCAAAATCAAAACCCATTTTCCGGATGACTTCTGCGGCAAATGTCGCCTGCCGATCTTCGCTGAGCCCACGAAGCGCGTCCGTGGTCGGAACGATGTCTGACCGCTCGACCATGGCTACCAGTTTCTTCAATTCCGGAAGCAGTGCCGCAAAGAGTGGCTCGATGACTCCCGCTCGCATACCGGGATCAAACTGGTCAATCCAGTAGTCGTAGGAGTGCGCCCGATCGGCACCCATCAGGGCGGCCTCCTCTCGGGCGAGCTCGAGGTGCTCCTTCAGGAACGGAGCAAATTTCGCATAGTTGTCCTCCGCCCGGGCTTCAATCCAGGCATGATACCCGCGGCTTTCTGCTTTCGCTTTTCGCTGAACCAAATCAGTGGGAAGGCGGGTGGCGCGGTCGTAGTCACGGCGGGCATCGCGAACCACTGCCTGTTGATCCGCAGAAAGGTGTTCGCTTTGCTCCTCAAGCTTATCGAGGCACTTGCCCATTTCAGGGCGGCTGGCGGCTTCATGCCGCATTTCTGCCAGAAGCGTCAGTTGCTCAGCCCGAAGGTCGATACTGTTCGGCGGCAGGTTGACCTTTTCATCCCATCCAACCAGATCGGCAACGGTCCCGAGTGTATGCAAGCGCCGCAGGGCAGCGGTTAATTGTTGATAGGGCTTGGTTAGGTCAGGCATGGATCGGGCAATGCGCGGATGACGTAAACGGCTCAGAGATTCGGAGTGGGGGCGGAATCCCAAACGGGAACAATCTCGGATGGGGTAAGGTAACCTTCTTCTCCGGTAGGAAGCTCGACGAGGTAGAAGTTGTTAACCACGCGTCGAATGGTTGCTTGGCTGCCGGCGTTCAGGGTTGTACTGGTGGGGCTCTGGCCTGTGGGGGCGACGCGGAGGGCAACGGCGTCCGCCATCACGATGCCGACCTTTGCGGCGATGTGGTAACCGTAAAGGGCGGGAAATGTCGCCAATAGAACTGGCAGCGCAATGAGCGTCAGGATCGCACGGATGCGCGGGGCGTGGAAGCGTTTGCGCAAAAGCCCCCAGAGCGCAAGCAACACCCAAAATGCGACGGAACCGGCGACAATCCACAGGGTTAGTGGAAGCGTCTCTGCCCATCGTTGCCAGACATCCGGGGATGCTTGTGCCACGCCTATTTCTCCCCGTATCAAGTGAAGATTCACCCGGGCATCGCGATGTTGCGGATTCAGCGCGAGGGCCTTGTGATAATGAAGGACCGCAGGACCCCACCGCTCCAAGCCGGCATAGGCGTTGGCGAGATTGAAATGCAGATTGGCGGATTCTCCGTGGGTTAGCGCCGCCTCGTAAGCTGCCACCGCTTCTTCCAGCGCCCCATCGGCAAATGCTTGATTGCCGCGGGAGTAGGCTTCCACCAACGCATCGGCAGCAGCTGTCCACGCGGTGAGGCAGAAAAGTCCGAATATGAATAGCCAACGGTTCATGCCAGTCCTTTGTGCAATTCGCGCAGTGTGGTCAAAAGTCGCTCGGCGTCCGCTTTGAGCTCTTCTGCGGATCGTGACGAGCGCGCGTATTTGAGCGCGTCGCCGGTTTGAAAGATGTGACTGACATCTTTTTGGCACTGCTCAGATACGGAATAGTGCTGCAGGGTTTCTTCGATTTCGGCCAAGGTCAGGCTTTCTGGATGTCGACTTCGCGGAAAACGCCGACCCACACTTTCCTGAAGGGCTCGCTGCGCGCTGGAATAAAAACCTTCTGCATCTCCCTTCGCGGCGGCGTCAGATGCCTGACGGGTCCAGTGCCGAACCGAACGGGAGCCGACCACTTGGCGGGCGAAGTCTTCGTCATGAACCAAGCGATGGCGTCGTTTCTGCCAGAAAAACGTTCCCAGAAACGCGAGGGCAACGGCTCCTTGAGCGCCCCAGAATACGGGCTCGAAAAAGATCGGACGAATGCCCGTGCGGATGATCCTTCCGGGATCGGCACGGTTCGGTCGCCAAGTCTGCTGAGCCTCGGTCGCAATGTTCATTTGTTGCCCGGCATAGACGGTGGCACTACTGCTGGGTGCCGGTGCCGGACTGACCGTTACTTGACGAGGCTCCACGGTCAAATCTTCGTAAGCCTCCGAGTAAGGATTGAACGCGGCGAACGGGATCCGTGGCGTTTCAGTGGTATCCGCCGACTCCGGGATAATCAGGTATTCAAACGTTTTCGTTCCGCGGAGGCCTCGTTCACCCTCGCCTTGAAAGCGTGTTCGCGGCGGATAGACTCGCCAGCCGTGGGAGTCGGGGATCGGAGGCGCCGGTACTCGCTCGAAATTTCCCGCGCCACTCAGTTCCATTGTAAGTGTCATCGGTTCACCGGCGCGGATTTCTTCCCGCCCAATGGTGGTGCGCATCTCAAAGTTGCCAATCGCACCATTGAAACCGGGCAGTCTTCCCTCGGTGGGTGGATCCTTGATGTTCAGTTCGAGCTCGCCGGTGGTCAGATGCCGTTGTTGTTCGCGAACGCGGCGGATGCCGAAAGTATCGACCCCAAACCGCGTGTTGGAGGGATCAGCATAAATCACCGTGATTGAGGCTTCGAGGGGTAACGTGCCTGCCCGGATCGGTGTCACCACCACCGACCAGATATAAACGGTGTAAGGAATGCCCTCAACGGTCTGCCGCTCCATGGCGACTTGGTCCGAAAAAGGAGTCACCATAAATCCGTCGCCTGACTTTTCGGGCAACACCGGGATGCGTGATTCCGTGCCTTCCCGGATGGAGAGGCGGAGAAATGCCGGTATGGCCTCGCCGACATAGAAGTTTTTCTCGGGAAGATCCCACTCGAGCCGGAACATGCCCGCTTCCCGTTCACTCAGTGGCACGACTCGTAAACGCGCTGAAGGAATCACCACTCGGGATCCCTCCATCACAATCGTTTGTTCAGGAATCGAAAAAGTGCCCTCGCGCTGAGCTGCAACGCGCCAACTCAGGCTGAGCTCTTGCGAGCTCACTCCATTGACCCATGAGGAGCGCTGACTGACTCCTGGGGAGTCGGAAAACACCAGTCCATCGACCCGCGGCAGTTGCAGGGTCGGGATTTCGCGGAGGTTCTCAAAGGTCACAGTATAAGCCCCGCTTTGGCCTACCGAGAGAACAGGCGGGTCAAAGCCTGCCCGTGCGCTGGGAGCCTGTGCAGAGAGCAGGGTTGTGACAAATAGGCAGGTAAAAACGATAGCGGCCCAGCCAAGCTTGTGGATTCGATGCATGCACATGGTTACCAGTCTCTTTCCGTCGAAGGATCGTCCGTGATCGGCCGCCGTCTTGCGGGCAATTTTTGTTCAGTTTCGCGCAAAACGTTGAGCAGCTGTTTGGCTTCTTCTTCAGTCATTTCCCCCTCGGCTCGCATCGATCCTGATTCGCCCTCCGTTTCCTCCGACTCCTCAGACTCTCCTTCCTGTTCCTCAGGCTGTTCTGGTTCCGTAGGGGAATCGTCCTCTTGCGCTTCGGAATCCTCCGGTTGCTCTGAATCTTCGTTGGCGTCGGGCTCGTCAGAATCCTCAGGCTGTTCGGAATCCTGATTTTCGCCTTCATCCTGGTTCGGGTCGCTTTCCTGGTCCTGATCCGACTCTTGGTTTTGGTCCTGATTCTGATCCTGATTTTCGTCTTCGTTTTCTTCAGCTTGGAAAATCGCCGCGACATCATGGGTTTCACTTTCGATGGTGATCGTCGTTTCGGCTGCAAAGGGATCAGCGACGCCGGGGCCCTCCCAACGTTCGAAAGTGTAACCTTTGTTCGGTGTGGCGTTGATGGTAACAGTTGTTCCTACAGGTTCGGGACTGCTGCCACTGGTGGTGCCGCCTTCGTCGGGATGCGGATAGACAATGAGGTTCCATTTCCGCTCAAAGTTCGCGGTAATCTTACGATCCCGGTCGAGCGTTACCGTGGTTTCCGGCACCGTCGCATCGGCGACACCGTCACCGATCCAGCCGACCCAGGAAAAGCCTTCGCGCGGTTCCGCCTGAACGGGAACGTCGCTGTTAACGGGATACCAACCCGTTTCACCCGCGGTGCCGCCGAGTGGATCGTTCTGTGTCACCTCCAGATGGAACGCATCCTGAAAATGTGCCGTGACTGTGGCATCGGCCGTGAGCTGCACTTCGGTTTGCGGCGCGCGTGGTTCGGTGACGGTCGCGCCTTCGGTTGCCTCCCACTGTTTGAATGCAAAACCATCTTTAGCTTCGGCAGTGATGGTAACGGGTTCATCCGCGGGATAGCGTCCCGATTCACCTGCGCTGCCTTCCTCCTCATTGGCGGAAACCACATCCAGCTGCCACGTCTTCACAAATTGAGCAATGATCTCTGTGTCGTCCTCCAGCACCAAATGGGTGCGTGCTTTGTCAGGTTCGGCTAACTCACCACCTTCCCAGCGACGGAAGAGCCAGCCATCCTGCGCGCGGGCTTCCACTTCAATCGTGTCACCGCGGACCTGACGTCCCGACTCGGGGCGGGCGGTGCCGGCACCCGCGGGATTGGTCGTAACGGTCAGTTGCGCCGTGATGGCAAAGAGGGCACGCTGCAGTAGCGCTTCATTACGTGCGACATCTTCTGAACCAGGATCAAGCGCCCGAGCGTTCGCATAAGCTTCCGCCGCCTGTTCCCAGACACGTTTGCGGGCTATTCGACCGGCGAGATCCTTGGAATTGGACTGACCGAGCCTGAACAGGGTATTGCCAAGATTGAAAAAGGCGTCTCCTTGCAGGGCAGGATCCGTGGTGTCCAAGGCACGCTCGAAAGCGTCCCGTGCTTCGGAATAGCGCGCGGAGCGGTAGAGTGCATTGCCGTAGTTGTACTGAAGTCGCGCATCGTCCGGAGCCTCTTCCACTGCGGCCTTGAAAAGCTCCGTCGCTTGCTCGTAGTTGCCGCGCTCGTACGCCTGCAGTGCACGTTGAGGGGAGGCTTCCGCCGGAGTAGGCATCAGCGACAAAAAGCAGAGCAAAATGAGCGCGGCCCATGTTACCGGACGTTCGTTTACAGTTCTCCGTCGCGTGCCTAAGAGCGGTTCGAGGAGCAGCAGGAAAATTCCAGCGGCTAACGGCCATTGGTAACGTTCGAGAGGAACCTCCTGCACGTGGACTCCGTGTTCCAATTCCGGAAAGAGTGCGCGCACTTCCTCGAGGATGGTGCGGAGACCGGAACCACCGGCCCCGAGAGGCACGTAAATACCGTCGGTCGCGGCGGCGATCGCCCGCAAGGTTTGTTCGTCAAGTGCACTGCGGACCGGCTGGCCCTCTGGGTCGCGCACATAATCGCGGTCTCCATTCGGGAGTCGGATCAGGATTGGGCCACCTTCGGCAGAGCCGACTCCGACCGTAAAGATGCGAATGCCATCACGGCTGGCAGCTTCCGCCGCGGCAATCCCGTCGGCGTCAAGATCTTCACCATCCGAGATGAGAACGAGCAACTTTTCGGTCCCACGGCGGTCGAGTGACGCGCGGGCTTCTTCGATCGCAGCTGCAATATTAGTACCTCCGCGGACGATGGTGTGCGTGTCCGTCACGGCCAAGGTTTGGCGAAACGCGGCGTGATCGAGGGTGAGCGGAGCTTGGAGAAATGCGTCTCCTGCAAACGCGATCAGACCGACCTGATCGCCTCGAAGGTCATCCAGAAGGTCAAGTATGGCCAGTTTTGAACGCTCGAGGCGGCTGGGTTCCACGTCTTCCGCCAACATGGATCGGGAAGTGTCGAGAGCGAACATGATATCGATGCCGCGCGCCTCGGTTTCTTCGAGAACAAAGCCGTATTGTGGCCGCGCCATCGCTACGAATATCAAAGCGACCGCGGCCCCCACCAATGACATCTTGAAGATCTGGCGCGGGCGGCTGTAGGAAGCGGTCAGCGCGGCCACTAATTTGCTCGCGGCAAAGCGGCTCAGACGCAGGCGACTGCGCCGCTCGGCCCAGATAAACAGCAAGGCTAGACCGAGAAGCGCGACGGGCAGGGTGTAGAGCCAGATGGGATCGGCAAAACTCATGGCAGTCGACGGTAGCGTGTGTGCGCAAGCAGTTGTTCAAAACCGAGGAGAATGAGACCCACCGCGAGCGGGATCCAGAACAGGTCGGAGTAGAAGCGCCGCAAGTCGTAGTGAACTTCCGTCCGCTCCAATTCATCGATTTCCCGATAAATCTGTTCCAGCTCCCCGGTGTCCGTGGCGTGAAAATAGCGCGCGCCGGTCGTTTCCGCGATTTGCTCAAGGAGTTCAAGATCGATGTCGGACCGCGCGCGCCCGAAGACCATCGCGCCATTGGGAGCGCGAGCCGGTTGACCATAGCGGTCGAGGCGTGGAAAGGGCACTTGGCCGATCCGGCCGACGCCTACGGTGTAGACTTTGATCCCGAGCGCCGCCGCCGCCTGAGCCGCGGGCAGGGGATCAAGAGCGCCCCGATTGTTGGCACCGTCTGTGAGCAATACCACAATCTTGCTGGCGGATTCCTGCTCGGCCACCCGATTGACCGCCGTACCGATGGCAGACCCGATCGCGGTCCCGTCGGTGACCATCCCGATTTCCAGATCTCCAAGACGTTGGGCGACCCAGTCGTGCTTCAACGTCAGGGGCGAAACGAGATAGGGTTCGCCCGCAAACGCGACCAAACCGATCCGGTCGTGGGAACGGTTGGCGATAAAGTCGTCAACCACCTGCTTTACCGCCGTCAGCCGATCAACCGGTGCGCCCGCGATCTCAAAATCGTGCGCCCACATCGAAGTCGAAAGGTCGACCGTCAGCATGATATCGATCCCGCTCTCGGTGATCTGATCCCACTCCTCGCCTGACTGCGGACGGGCCAGTGCCAGTAAGAGAAAAATCAATACGAATGCCCGGAGCCAGCTGGCGAAGCGGCCGGGACGACTCCGGACAAAGGCGGACACTTGCTTGGCAAGTTGCACCGATGGAAAACGGACGGCGGCGCGCCGTCCGATTTTTCCCCGAAAGAGCAAAAAAAGCGGGACGAGGAGGAGGAGCCAGAGCAGCTCTGGGTTGGCGAAGCGAAAGATCATGCGGCGGGCGACTGAACAGCGGGTTGGCTTTGTTCGGTGGTGGCCACGAAACTGCGGGCACTCTCCAGCAGGCGCGGACGTTCCTCGTGTGAAAGTTGTTGGCCGGCGAATTTCACCAGGTCGCAGCGTTCCAGAAATGCGCTCATCTCCTGCCGCATGGCCGTGGTGAAGAGGGGATTCGTGCCAATCCCTACGAGGAATTCTTCCGTGGTCTGCTCAGGCGCAGGCACATCCAGAGCCCGTTCCAGGTATTCCCTGACTACGTGGGAAACGGCAGAGCTGTAGTCCTTATCAGAATACTTTTCTTGCTCTGCTGCAATTTGCTTGAGGGCCTGTCGTGCCCATTCCGCAGGCGGGATTGGGGGCGGTCCCGCGGGTCGCGCCGCCTGTCGGGCTCGGTAGCGACGGATCAGGATCCATGCGAGAATCCCGAGGATGAGCAGCATGCCGCTGCCAATACTCCAGAACATCCAGTCCACGATGTGAACCGGCTCCCGAATGTCGGCCAGTTCCTCCGCTGCGCTCTGTTGCGCGAGGAAAAACAATGCGTTCATGATCACCTCCGTCCTCCCCGCTGTTTAAAAAATGCCCGGAGGGCGTGGATGTAGGGTTGGTCCGTGGAGACCGAAAAGTAGTCGATGCCGCTGCGCCGAAAGCCTTCCAACAGCGCCGTGTGCCGCCGGGTGTTCTGGTGCTGATAGAGCGAACGCAGTTGCTCATGGCCGGTGTCGACCTCGACTTGTTCGCCGGTTTCAGCGTCTTCCAAGCAGACAATCCCCACCTCGGGTAGCGTAAACTCTCGTGGATCAGATAGATCGACGCAGATCAGGTCATGCCGGCGGTTGGTCAGGCGGAGTGTCTTTTGCAGATCATCTTTTGACCCGCCTGTCGCTGGTCGAATCCAAGCGAGCGAATCCTCCGTCAGAAAGTCGCTAAGCAGAAAGACAACTGCTTTGCGGCGAACCAGACGGTTCATATAGCGGAGGGCGTGTGGAATGTCTGTGCCGGTGCGTGAGGGTTTGAAGAAAAGGATTTCCCGAATGACCCGGAGGATGTGTTGTCGGCCTTTTTTCGGGGGAACGAAGGCTTCAACTTCGTTGGTAAAGAGCAGTAAGCCCACTTTGTCGTTGTTGCGAGTCGCGGAAAAGGCGAGCACACTGGCCAGTTCAGCGGCGCGCTCACGCTTGGTCGCTCCGATCGAGCCAAAGTCACCCGAGGCCGAGAGGTCCACCGCGAGGACAATGGTCAGCTCACGTTCTTCTTCATACAGCTTGATGTAAGGGCGGTCCATTTTGGCGGTGACGTTCCAGTCGATCGCACGCACATCATCGCCCGGCAGGTACTCGCGGACTTCGGCAAAGTCCATCCCGGTGCCTTTGAAGATGCTGTGATAAGCGCCCACGAGGGCGTCATCGACAAACTTCCGGCTGCGGATTTCCACCTGCCGCACTTTGCGGAGAATTTCCCGCGTCTGTTCGGACGAAGTGCTCATAGGAAGGAATGCAAAATCAATTGCGGCTTAAGGAACGGGAACCGTTTCAAAGATCTTCCGGATGATGTCTTCGCTGGTGAGATCCTCGGCTTCGGCCTCGTAGGTCACGATCACGCGGTGACGCAACACATCCATGCCGATCGATTTGACATCCTGCGGTGTTACGTAACCGCGGCCTTGCATAAACGCCCAGGCTTTGGCTGCCAGCGTCAGGGCGATCGTTGCGCGCGGGCTGGCACCAAACTGGATAAAGTCGCGAATATCGGAAAGGTTGTAGGCGGCCGGATCTCGGGTCGCGAAGACCAGTTCAACGATGTAATCCTTCACCTTGTCGTCCACATAGATGTCGCTGACGACCTTCCGCGCCTCGAGAACCTGATCAAGGGTCAGCACGGGGCTGGCATGGGGAACGGCTCCCGTGGTGGCCATCGTATCCAGAATGCGTCGCTCTTCTTCCTTGGTCGGATAACCAACCTTCAGCTTCAGCATGAATCGATCGACCTGCGCCTCGGGCAGCGGATAGGTGCCTTCCTGATCAATCGGATTTTCCGTGGCGAGCACGAGGAATGGTGACGGCAGGCGGAAGGTCTCGTCTCCGATCGTGACCTGCCGTTCCTGCATGGCTTCCAGAAGAGCGCTCTGGACCTTCGCGGGCGCACGGTTGATTTCGTCCGCAAGCACAAGGTTGGCAAAGACCGGCCCCTGCTTGGTGCTAAATTCACCGCTTTTCGGATTGTAAATTAACGTTCCGACAATGTCCGCGGGCAACAAGTCGGGGGTGAACTGGATCCGGGAAAACTGGGCTTGGACGGCTTCCGCCAGTGTGCGGATCGACAAGGTCTTGGCCAATCCGGGAACACCTTCGAGCAGGACGTGCCCATTCGCCAGCAGCCCGATAATCAGGCGGTCAACAAGGTATTTTTGCCCGACAATGACTTTGCCGATTTCGGCCTCGAGGTGGGGTATCCAGCTCGCCGCTTCGCGGACACGTGTATTGATCGCATCAAGATTCATGATAAAGCTCTCGGGAGTTCAGGAGTGTGAGTAAAGCCACTCCGGTCAGGGACGGGGGAAAGAGGCAAAAAGTTCAAATTTGGACCTGGCTTCGGAGAGTGCAAGGCTCGAACAAGGGTGAAGTCATGGCTGTGTATCCAAGTTTCCGCACAGGAGATGACGCCTGGGCCTGGTGCCTGCTTGAGTCTTCAGACTTTGCGGGAGGTCAACGCGCAATGTCGCCTTGATCCAGGACCGACAACTGGCGACTGCGGAGCACGCAGCGCGCAAGATCGTTATCTTCAAGGCTGATCGCGACTGCCGTCTTGTTTCGCGGGCGCATGAGAAACGAATAGATGTAGTGAATGTTAATTTCGGCCTCGACCAGAGCTGCGGTTACAAATTTCAGATCAGCTTCGGTATTCAGCTGGACTGCGATCACCTCGGTCTCCGTGAACGAATAGGCGTGCTTCCTCAGAAGCGCTCGCGCTTCCTCCGGATAATCGACGATGACGCGCATGATGGTGCACTCCGTCGTGTCGAGCTGGCTGATCGCGATGATATGGACATCATCCGCCCCCAGCCGCTGCACAAGCTCGTTCAGCCGCCCCACTTTGTTGTCGGCGAAGACCGAAAACTGAATGATCGGATCGCCTTTCGCTTTTTCTGAAACTTCAGCCAGCATGGACAAGATAGCCTGCCAGCCTAGCGCTCCCATCAGGCTTGAGAAGCAAAAACGCCCTGCAGAAGAGATAGAATGGCTATCGCGCAGGAAGCAGGATTCTGGCTCGGCTCTACCGAGAGACTGAAATCGAAATACCGAAATGCTCCCTTTGTCCGTTGTTCGTCCTGTAGCGGCCATAAAAAAGGCCAGAAACCGGTGAAGTTTCTGGCCTCAAAAGTGGCACACCCTGAGGGAGTCGAACCCCCAACCTCCTGATCCGTAGTCAGGTGCTCTATCCAATTGAGCTAAGGGTGCCTGTTTTTCGGAAAAGCGCAAAGAAAGTCAGAAGCGACCCCCGCATGCAAGTGCATTTTCTGAAAAAATGTGCAGCGGATCGATTCCCGTTTTCCTTTAAAAAGTTGGCTTCAGATAGACCGAAAGGACCGCAATCAATCCGAGAATGATCAGCACCCAAAACCAGAGCTGACCAAGCTGCGGACGCCGGTTGATCGCCGCCACCATGCCTCCCAGGCCGAGCCAAACTGCCATCTTGATCAAGGCCCAGGCCGGCCACCCAAAATCGAGTTTCGCGAGAAGCGCAAAACCGGAAACAAGGATGAGCAAGAGGCCAATGCCGCTGGCGATTGCGCCCAACCGCCGCACTCCGCTGTTGTCGCTGCGCAAGAGGGCACGGCCGATCAGCAATCCATAGGCGAGGAACACCAGCAGAATGCCCGCCAAGTGAAGAACATAGTAGAATTGAGGAGACATGAATAAGACCGTGGAGTAATTCCAGACCTCTGACAAGCGGTGCGTGCCAATGTTCGGCAACAAAAAAGCGGGCCTCCCAAAGGAAGCCCGCGGAAATCAGATGACCTTTTCAGATCAAGGTGCTGCCACTTTGGGAATGTAGGCCGGTAGATCGACGGAGTGGACTATCTTTCGTTTGGCCACCCGCAGGCGCGATCGGCGGCGCAACATGCGATCCAGCTTATGTTCAAGGAGGTCAATCGATTTATACATGTCGTCAGAATCAGCGTGGGCGACCAACGGTCGGCCTTTGATCTCGATCTGTCCTTTCGCGCAAAATTCATCCTGCTTGGTGCTATTCGGGTTGTATTCGACTTCGATGCGCAGGCGTTGGATGCGCGTTTCGTGCTCGAACAGCTTCTGCATTTTTTCACGGACCATGGTTTTGAGGGAGTCCGTCAGGTCGAGGTTATGGCCTGAGATGATCATTTCGTTGCTGATATCCTTCATGACTGCTTTTGCTTGTTGCTGTTTACGAATTGAAACCGTCCGCGACCACTGAGCCGCGTTTAGGTTTCGGGAATCCCGGGACATCCAGCGGTCGGCGACAGGTTGAGTGTCGCGATCTCCGCCCGCCCGGGCACAAAGTCCTTCGGTGAAACAATCACCGGTTGCGCCCCCTCGATCCAGCGTCAGGATCGGGGAAATGTGGAAGTTTCCTTCGCTCGAGACAATCCAGTCAGTCGTCATAACCGGCGGTTCGTCTGGCATCGGTGCCACATATATTCGCACGATGCGCAACTTAGGTCACATAGGGTTCATAGGCAATCTTTCTCGCTCGGAACCGGACCGATTTTCGCAAGATTCTCGCTGTCAGCATTATCCATGCGACCTTTCCGACGGAGACGCCTTGGAAGCCGCGGCTGGAGATCTCATTCGGGATCTGGAGACCCGGACCACGGGGCCCATTCTGCTAATCAATAACAGCGGATTTGGCTCCTACGGGCGATTCGACCAGCTTTCCCGGGACGTCGAATGCAATATGGTCAACCTGAATGTGCGTGCGGTGGTCGACCTGACCGCGCGCTTGCTGCCACTCCTGCTCGCGCGCGGTGGATGGATTCTCAACATCGCGTCGGTCGCGGGTTGGCAACCGACACCTTTTATGGCGACCTATGGAGCCAGCAAGGCATTCATTCTCCATTGGTCTCTGTCTCTGCGGGAAGACCTTCATGGTCGAGGGGTGGGTGTGCTCGCGGTCTGTCCGGGGCCGACCGAGTCGCAGTTTTTTCGTCGGGCGGGATTCAGTGATTCTGTTCTTCCGGGGCAGGGGCAAACTGCTGATGAGGTAGTCGACGCCTCACTTGCAGCCCTTCGGCGCGGTCGGTCGTTTGTGGTCACCGGGTGGCGCAATCGACTTCTGGTCATGGCCAGTACGCGGCTGCCCCGCGCCTGGCAAGGGCCGCTCGCCCGGGTAGTGCTTCAACGTTTTCGGCTCGATCGCCTGAAAAAGTCCGCTGAGAATCGAGCGGATGGATGATTCAGCCACATTAGCCGCGATCTATGGTGCCGAACCGCCTCTGCTAACGGCGGAAGAAGTTCGCTCTTGGGTCCTTCACGAGGACGCGGATCTGCTGGTTTTCAACAAACCGGGCTGGGTCGTCTGTCACCCTTCGAAGCGCGGTCCGTTTTCTTCCTTGGTCGGTGCGGCCAGAGAAGTGTTTGCGATGGATAAGATCCATCTGGTGGCGCGGCTGGATCGTGAGACCAGTGGTTTGGTCCTGCTCGCGCGCAATCCGCGAACTGCACGTGCGCTCCAGATGGCGCTTTCGGACCGGCGCGTGGCAAAATCTTACGTGGCGATCTTGGAGGGCGCGCTCCAAGACCGACGTGAGGTCAGTGTAGCGATCGGACCGGATGCCGATTCACCCGTTGCCGTGAAACAAAAGGTGGCGGGACGGGGAGAGGGACAAAAAGCCCAGACGACGTTTCGCCCGCTCGAGATTCGGGGCGGTTATACACTGGTCGACGTGGTGCCCCATACGGGACGGAAACACCAGATCCGGCTCCATGCCCAGTCCATTGGTCATGCCGTGGCTGGCGACAAGCTCTATGGCCCGGATGAGTTGCTTTATCTGGAGTTTGTCGAGAAGGGCTGGACATCGCGCCATGAGGCAGTCCTCCCGCTGCGTCGCCAGGCCCTTCATGCTGCCCGGATGACATTTGAGCTGGAGACAGGCGATTTGAGTTTTGAAGCACCGCTTCCCGATGATCTGAATGTTTTTTGGAATGGCCTCTGCTCAGCCCCGCAGTAACGCAGAAAAATTTTAGGGAGCTTATCGGTTTCGATCCGGAGACATCGGTAACCGCATCTGCTGGGGCCTGTTTTTACCAAAAAGGTGAAATTTTGTCAGAGTCGTGAAGGATTGAGTTGTTGCGACACCCCTCTCAATTTGCTTGCCTCCGAAGGCGTCGAGACTTGCTTTGATCGACATGGCATTACCTTCCATTGCGCAAGTTTCCGGCCGTGCGGTTCCGGTGCCGGGAGACGATATCGATACCGACCGGATCATTCCCGCGCGGTTCATGAAGTGCGTGACCTTTGATGGTCTCGGAGAATACATGTTCTACGATGTGCGCAAAAACGAGGACGGCACATCGCGGGAGCACCCACTCAATGACGAGCGTTATACCGGAGCCAGTATTCTGGTTTCAGGGAACAACTTCGGCTGCGGATCCTCGCGTGAGCACGCCCCCCAGGCCATCTATCGGGCAGGTTTTCGCGGAATCATCGCGGAAGGATTTGCGGAAATCTTCTTCGGCAACAGCACACAGCTGGGCATGCCCTGTGTCACCGTTACGCGCGACGATCGTTTGGCTATTTCCGAGCTGGTTGTGGCCAATCCCCAAGTCGAGGTGACCATCGATCTCGAAGCAAATGAGATCCGGGTGGGAGACAAAACATTCTCCTGCTCGATCCGGGAAGGAAATCGTCACGCGCTGCTCGCCGGTCGCTGGGATCCCATTGCAGATTTGCTTGCAGGCGCGGAACAGGTCGAAGCTGTGGCGGCTGACTTGCCTTACATGAAGGCTTGAGCGGGACATTCATACGCTGAGATCCCGCGCGTGCTGATTCCGAACCTTTCGCTGGGGCCGGAGTCAGAGAGAGAATACGGAAGCTGCTGCCATGTATGAACTTTATCATAACGCCGGGATCTTTGCCTGGCCTCTCGCTCTTTGTTCGGCCTTGGCCGTTTTTATCATCTGCGAGCGCATGCTTGCACTGAGAAAGGGTGCCGTATTTCCCCGTCGCTATCACGACGCCTTTTTATCCGGTGAAATTCCACCAGAGGGTGATCGCTACAGCGTCGCTGGCCGGATCATCCAGTTTTATCATGGAATTGCTTCGGATGCGGAACAGCTCAAAGCGTTTGCCCGCCTGCAGATTTCGCGGATGGAGCGTGGGTTGTTCCTCCTTGAGATTATTGTAAGCGCCGCTCCGTTGATCGGTTTGCTAGGCACTGTAACGGGCCTCGTTCAGGTCTTCAGCGGCGTTTCACCTGAAACGGGTGTGCCTGACACCACTGCATTCGTCGAAGGTGTCGCCTTGGCATTGACCACCACAATGCTGGGGCTCGCTATCGCAATTCCCAGCTTGGCATTTCATTCCTACCTCGGTCGGCGCATTGAGTCCTATTCTGCAGAAATAGAAGTTGCTGTCGAACGACTGACAGCGGTTAAACGAGAAACCAGCCTCAAACGGTGAGCGAGCTCCATCTCAGGCCATCGCGCAAGCGGCGCAAAGCCGAGATCAACATCGTCCCTTTGGTCGATGTCCTGGTGGTGCTCATCTTTTTCTTTCTGGTATCGATGCAGTTCCGCAACGTTACCACTTTGCAGCTCAACCTTCCTGAGATCAAAACCGCCGGAAGCACTGAGCGTACCCAGCAGGTCGAAATCGCCATTACCGAAGAGGGGCAGTTTCACTATGATGGCGAACCGGTAAGCCCGGAAGTTCTTGAACAGCGGATCGCTTTGCTCGGGCGGACTGCCCCGCGGACCCCCGTCCTGATCATGGCTGATCAAGCCAGTTTTCTCCGCTACACCACCTTGGTCATGGATCTGTGCCGCCAGGAAGGGCTGGAGACATTACGCCTGCAAGCACGTTAAGGCGACGAAGGTTTCCAGAAGGCACCAGTGATTTTGGGCATTGGGTTAACGGGTCCTTTCGATTGCCAACCGAGCTCTTTGAGAAATGGTTGCGTGTGTGCGTACAGACATGCTCCATTTTTCTGCTCCCATCGGGGCTTTGATTGAAGTAACGGATGAAGATGCCGCCGATTTCCTTCACAGCCAGTTTAGCAATAGCCTTCCCTCGGAAGTTGGACAGCTCCGCTACGGACTGTGGCTTGATCACCGGGGACGTATCCATGGAGATAGTACCATCCTGCGACTGGAGGAGGAACGTTTCTTCCTTCTGAGTTGGGCAACTTCCCGGAAGGCACTCATCGCCAAGCTCGGTGCTCATATCATTGCGGATGATGTGGTCCTGACCGATTGCACCGATGCATTTGGCAGTGTCGCGCTGCTTGGTCCGGGTGCGGCCCAATGGCTCAAAAGCAACGGGTTTCAACTGCCAGCGGCGGACGAATTCAGCCAGCGCAACGAGCTTTTCCTGTTTCAGCCCCGCCCGTCTCCGCCAAGTGATGCCTGGCAAATCATTGGACCGATGGAGCGTATTCATGAAGTCACGACAGCACTAAGCAGCCTGACGCCGCCTTCATCCCCCGACTACTGGCATTTCGCAAGGATTCAAGCAGGGCACCCATTGATCCCGAATGAGGTTGGTCCGGAGGATACTCCGATCGAAGCCGGCTTGGAATCGCTCTGCTCATGGCGCAAGGGGTGCTTCCTCGGCCAAGAAGTCGTTGCACGCCAGCACCGGCTGGGGCGCCGCTCTCGGAGCCTCGTGGTCGTGAACGTCGCAGGAGAGATCGCAGGTGGTTCATTACCCGTCGGTTTGCTCGATGCCGAAACGATCGTCGGCACGTTGCGTGCCGTTGAACAGAAAGACGGGCAACAATTAGGGCTGGCGATGCTCAAGAGTCGATATCTCGAAAACGCTCAGCGCCGCACGTTATTCATAGAAAACTCTACCGTGAAAGTAACCCTTGATGACACCGTCCGATGAAGAACAAATTGCTAGGATTAGTGAAATCTGCCGCCGCCTCGGATCACCGTTAGGGCAGGCCGAAACGATGGCTCGTCAGCTGTGGAAACGTTCGGAGCAGTTGGCCGCAGAGCAAGGTGTCAAGCAATATGAGGCCTTGGATCATCTCTTAAGGCTGATGATCAGCGGACGTCATGGGGTGGGTCCGGATGAGCCGGCTTGATCAGTAGCCTTGAGCGTTTTCGGCTTTTTGGAAATTTGCTCCATGCGAAGAGAAATCATTTGACGGAAAATGTGAATAACTGTTTCTCTCGCCTCGCTTAGATCCCCAAACACCTCTAAATCATTAAAAGGATTATACATGAATAAAGCTGAATTAGTAGAAGCCGTTCAAAAATCACTGGGTGCCGACGCCTCCAAGGCTGCCGCCGAGCGCGCCGTCGATGCGGTGGTCGAAGGCATCAAGAAGGGCCTCAAGGGCAAGGAAAAGAAGGTCCAGCTGGTGGGCTTCGGCACTTTTGAGGTGACCAAGCGCAAGGCGCGTCAAGGCGTGAATCCCCGCACCGGCGAAAAGATCAAGATCGCTGCCTCCAAAACCGTGAAATTCAAGCCCGGTGCTGGCTTGAAGGCTTCCCTCTAAGGTTATCCTCCATTCAAGGTTTTTCTCAAAAGCCTCCGCGGATGCGGAGGCTTTTTCTTTAGCGCATGCGCCTGGCAGATGGTAAGCGTCCGATAGAGGGCCCCCTTGACGCAGGGTTGGTAGCGATTTCTACCTCGAGATCGTTACGATTTGGATCATGTCGATGGTTATGATCTGTAGGGGCTACGCGCTTACGGGCTTCCAGCGTGAGGGACAGAGAGCGGTTAGGCTGTCCTGATTGCTCATCGTGGGGAGCCGCGAGAGGACGTCTCGCAGGTAAGCCAAGGGATCGATCTGGTGGCGCTGGCAACTCACGACGATCGAGTAGATGATGGCCGAACGT